>ERZ772932.5-NODE-5-length-180627-cov-13.575615_pt1 | contig 180627 bp, 144 predicted proteins | sample MGYA00511684_ERZ772932 | MGnify/ENA primary metagenome ERZ772932 (study PRJEB29015, sample SAMEA2738078) | human oral metagenome | biome: human oral; feature: human-associated habitat; material: saliva | place: China | collected 2210 ...
TGGCCACAACAAACTCCTTCACCAAGAATCGTTGCAACCACCACTAGAACCTAGAAGAAGGAAGAGCGGTTGACGCCGGTGGCTGAGGTCCACCACATCCTGCCCTTATCTCACGGCGGCACGCACGACAAGGCGAACCTGATGAGCTTGTGCAAGCCGTGTCACTCGCGCCAAACCGCGAAAGATGACGACCGGTGGAAAAACACAGGTTCCGGTCCTGGTCAGGTGTACACCTACTAAAAATTTATGGCTGTACATCCACCGCCTACCCCTGGCCCCGCTGTGGGGAGGGGCGGATCCGATCTCTACAGGCTCGTGGGGTTTCAGCGGGCGTGGCACCTCGCGCACAAACACGGCGAATCAAACGGGGTATTAACCCCCTCGTGTCTCAGTTGATGCATTTTCTGTGAGCTTGGGCCCAATGTTGCGTTCAACTCGCTTTACACAATCTTCCGCCACATATGTGGCGGTTGTTCATTCACCGATCACCGACAAGGGAAGGACATTTGTCGTGGATGAGATGGTTTACAAGACACAGCAGTGGCTTAACGCAACCTACCGGGGTAAGACCGGTTTTGGGTCTGTTGCGGAGACTGGGGCAACCGGCTGGGATACAATCAATGGCTTGATTCGTGCGTTGCAGATTGAGCTGGGCATCACTGCGACTGCGAACAATTTTGGGCCGGGCACACAGTCACGTTTCACTTCACGTTGGCCTAATGGACTCAGCAAGAACAGTGCTGAGAGCAACGTACATGGGATCATTCAGGGCGCACTGTGGTGTAAGGGCTATCCGGCCGAATATGGCGGTATAACTAGGAAGTTCACGGACAATGTGGCCTCCTCAGTCGCGAAACTCAAACGCGACATCGGCTTGCCTGATAGCTCTTCGACTATCGATGTTGAGTTGATGATGGCATTGCTGTCGATGAAGCAATTCCGCCTGCTTTCTGACTACGGCGGCAAAGCGTCGATCCGTTCAATCCAGCAAAGCATTAACCGTAACCACAGGGCATATACAGGAATTTTGCCGACCGATGGTCTCTACGGTCGTGAGATGAACACCGGTTTGATTCAAGTGCTTCAGAAACTGGAAGGGTTCAGCCCTTCGCAGGCGACAGGAAACTTTGGTCGCGGGACCCGTGCTCGTTTGCAGACGATCAGTTCAGGTAGCGGCAATTGGGCATGGCTGGCAAGCGCTGCTCTGGTATGTAGCGGTCAGGCCTCCACGGTTACCAGCAGCTGGAACTCGGCAATGGCCTCTCAGGTTCGCTCCTTCCAGGCACGCTACGCGCTTCCGGTTGCAGGAGTGGTTGACCCGACAACATGGATGAGTCTGCTCACCTCCAAGGGAGACCCGGACCGTGCCTGTGTTGCCTGCGATACCCGTTTTGAGATCACCGATGAGCTTGCTCAACATCTCAAAGCCGACGGTTACAAGATCGTTGGACGTTACCTGACAGAACCCGGTCAAGACGGACTGGCAGAGAGCAAATACTTCAAAGCGATCCGCACCGGGGAACTACGACGTATCGTGTCCCACGGGCTGCAGTACTTCCCGATTTTTCAGGAATACTCCACCAAACTGTCCCACTTCAGCACAGACAACGGGCATCGGCATGCTAAACAAGCACAAGCAGCTGCCCAGCGTCTTGGAATCCCGCAGACGGTCATCTATTTCGCTGTTGACTACGACGCCACTGACCCTGAAGTTACCAGCACCATCCTGCCCTACTTTGAAGCAGTAAAGCAGAGCCTAGGCGGCGGATATAAGGTCGGAATCTACGCATCTCGAAACATCTGCGCCCGAGTCGTTAAAGCAGGTTACGCTGTCGCGCCGTTTGTCTCCGATATGTCTACCGGATTCTCTGGCAACCTAGGATTCCCGATCCCCGATGGATGGGTCTTCGATCAGTTCGACGAGATCCACGGCTACCACGGTAAATGGGATCTAGACCGTGTTGCATTTTCCGGACGAATCGGCGCGGTTGGAAGTGTGCAGAAAAGCAGCCAACCTAGTAAACCGTCTCAACCGTATACTCCGCCGCCTGTTCCTAGCCTTAATGGGCTAGATACCTTCGAATCAGAGGTTCTTCCATTGCTCACGGAACTGGAAAGCGCTGCCGGAAAATACCGAGAATCATCGCCCGACCCCATGAAACGGCATCGACCTGAAGCAGTCCTCGAACTAGTACTGTCCTACCTGGCAATGGTGTACCTCCAACATCGGAAGTTTGCTCTCGCTGCAGGCGCATGGACACCAACGGATTTCCATGACTATTTGCGCAAGAACCACGGGGAACTGGTCAGTAACCTCGACCGATTCATTGGAGTGCAACGAATCGAATTCACTGATTCCCACCATCGAGGGAAGAACGATCTTGCCCACATGGCATACACCCTCTTCTGCTACCGCTACATCAGCCCGTCTCCAGACTCCTGGACTGGCTGGGGAGGCGACCTCGCTACGGGTATGGCAGACCTTCACTCACTGATGGTCAACCACCCAACCTTGGACCGCCAGCTAGCCGCTAACGCACTCATCGGCTCTGATCCTAGCGAGGTTGACACTTATCTCACACAAAATGGGGTTGATGCACAGAAACTGCAGGTGAACTGCAACTTCACCGACATGTGTGACGACGCGGATGCGATCCTGCTTCGCGACATGCTCTTAGAAAATCCGCCAGCTGACCTCCATGCACTTTCGGATGCGATGATCTACTATTACGGCGAAATCATTGATCAGAACCGATACTCCGCCTACGAGGCTGATGGGTTGGACTACTCCTCCCAAACGGCATTAGCTGCAAGTATCTGGAATGCTATGAATAGCTTCAGTACACACATTTGGGGGGCTGGACTACTCGAACTTGCTGGAGATTCGACTGAAGAAGAGCGCCAGGCTTGTTGCAACGCGTTGGCTGGATACCTGTTGGCGCGATCACGCTAAGGGGAAGATCAAGTTGGGTGCGGCCGAAGAGTCATCCTTCCGCCGCACCCAACTGCCTCTTCCTTCGGAACCAGAAATACCGCGTAAGCACCGTTGCGACTGACACGATTATGGGATAAGCCAAGTAGCCAATTCTGCCGTCGTGGAGGTAGTACGCGATCCGGCCTTGTACTACGGGCCCAGTACTCGCCACTGCCGTGAGCACCGTCAAGACGATAATGGAGGGCAGCCTCAATGTCGTGAAAAGCTTGCGGTTAGCAATCGCTGCGTAGCCAAGAACATTCAAGACTCCACTAATATCGAGCAGCACTAGACCAAACCACGTTATCTCACGCAGTGGCCCGACGTTTTTTCCACTCTCGATAAAAACTGCGTGCTGGTTTGCGATAAGCCAACAGTCGATAGCCACCAGCACAGCGAAAAGCAGCCCAAACTTCAGCACCTGGACGCCCTGAGGCGACAAAGCCTTCTCGAGCGCCCCTAAAGCTTCTCGCAGGAGTTGCCGTACCTGTTCCATACTTCTATTGGACCACAACACCCGGGAAAAAGCATGGCTCGTGATGGCACAAACCGGGGCGGACGCCGCGTCCGCGCAGGCACCAAACCCGAGCCCTTGGCAGACCGCCTGGCTGACGGCCGCACCGACAGAATCCTGGCTACCGATGAGATGCCCGAGCCCTATGACTTCACCAGTACCGACACCGACAAAGGCTGCGCGCAGTTCGTTTCAAAGCGTCTGCTGGAGGCCTATGCGCAGTCGTTCGTGCGGTTCATCCAATGCGAGAAAGCCATTTCCGATTTCGGGCTGTTGGGTAAGCACCCGACAACGGGTGCTGCGATCGCGTCCCCGTTTGTGGCCATGTCGCAGAGTTTTCAGAAGCAGGCGAATGTGTTGTGGTACGAGATTTTCGACATCGTCAAAGCCAACTGCACCCAGACCGCACCCACACGGAAACAACGTCGAAAAGTATCAAGCGCTGGGAAGCAGGGAATCCCCCTTTTGGGCCCTTACGGGCGTTCGCTAACGCAGCGGACGCCCGTTGTGTTTGTCAACACCTTTTTTGCACTTGATGCAAATATGCATTGGGTGCAAAATTGTTTCCCGTGAAACATTCTGTGAAACAACTTCACTGTCCGGTAGTGTTGGACACTGAAATGCCGCCTCACAAACGGCGTCGCTATAGGGCGATTCGCCAGGCTGCCGCCGAGTTGGTTCGCGAGCGTGGCTATGAGGCCATGACTTACGACGCCGTAGCTGAGCGCGCCGGGGTCTCACGTCGGACCGTTTTTAATTATTTCCCCACCAAATTCGATCTAATTAAAGTCTGGCCCACGCTCGACGCTAAAGCCTTCGCTCATATCGCTACCAATAGCGAAAATTTCCTAGCAGATCTGCGTGAACTGCTGCTTGAGCGTGCCAGGCACCTTGACGGCGACCGGGCAGAATTTTTGTTACAGCGCGAAATTGCCGCAACCGACCCGGAAGTTCACAACCGCATCGACGCAGCAATTCGCAACTCTTTTGAGTCACTGCGCCCAGCCTTAGCTCAGCGCACCCAGCTCAGCGAAGATGACTCTCGACTACGAATGGCGGTCTACCTGATGCTGGCCATTGAGCGCGCAGCTTTCGATGAGTGGCTAGATAACGACGCTTTCAGCTCTGCCACTTTAGAAGAGGCCATTGATCACACCTTGGCTTTGATGGTCTCCCTTGTTGGCTCAGGGACTGACCTCCCCCCAGTAGCCAAGCCGAGCCCCGCCGTCGAACCTAAAAAGATTAACCAAGCCAAACGCAAGAAGCAGGAGAAGGAAGGAAAATGAGCACACAAAAGCACGCAAGCGCGCTCGCACCAGCCGCCGCGCCCGCATCGACCTCAGCCCAGGCTGCCACGCCCGCACAAACAGGCACAGTAACACAAACCAGCTTTAAGCCAGACCGCCGTTTCTGGGCGGTGTACGTGGCTTTGCTGCTGGTGATGTTCTTGTCCGCTATGGACCAGAGCATCGTAGGCACGGCCCTACCCACAATCGTGGGTGAACTGGGCGGCGCCGAGCACATGTCGTGGATTATCACCGCCTACACCCTAGCGATCACTGTGGTGATGCCGCTTTACGGCAAGCTAGGTGACCTGGTGGGCCGCAAAAACCTGTTCTTGGTGGCTATCGGCAGCTTCCTGCTGGGCTCTACCCTGTGTGGTTTTTCTACCGACATGACCCAGCTTATTGTTTTCCGTGCCCTACAGGGCGTGGGTGGCGGTGGCCTGATTATCTCTTCTCAGGCAGTTATGGCTGACCTAATCCCGCCGCGTTACCGTGGCAGCTACGGCGCCCCGATTGGCGCCATGTTCGGTATCGCCTCGGTGCTGGGTCCGATCATTGGTGGCTGGCTAACCGACTCGGCGTCTTGGCGTTGGACTTTCTGGATCAACCTACCCCTGGGCGTAATTGCTTTCACCGCTATGGCGCTAACCCTGAAGCTACCTAAGCACAAGCTGACCGCCCCCATTGACTGGCTAGGTTTAGTGCTTATGGATGTTGCGGCGGTGGCGATCGTTTTGGTGGCCACGTGGGGCGGCAGCGAGTACGCCTGGTCTAGCCCGGTGATTATTGGTATGGGTGTGGCGGGCTTGGCCTGCCTGGTGGCTTTTGTGTTCGCAGAGCGACGCGCGGTTGAGCCGATTTTGCCCTATGAAGTGATGACTAACCGCACCTTCGTGCTAGCCACGCTGATGTCCATGCTGTACATGGGGGCCATGTTTGGCGCCACCTTGTACCTGCCTACTTACCTGCAAATGGGTTATGGATATTCGGCCACGGTTTCAGGGCTTTTGCTGGTGCCGATGACGCTGGGCTTGTTGGCTACCGGTGTTTTTTCTGGCATAGCCATGAGCCGCACCGGCCATTACAAGATCTACCTGATTATTGGCCCTATCATTGCGGCAGCTGGCACTTTGGGGATGTCCCAGCTGGATGTTCACAGTCCGGTTTGGCTTATCACCCTGTATGCCACGGTTATGGGTGCTGGTATCGGCTTCTTCTTCCAGCTGATCACCACCCTGGTGCAAAATGACGTCAACCCCCGCCACATTGGCACTGCCACCAGCGGTAATAACTTCTTCCGCGAGATTGGCTTGTCTTTGGGCGTGGCCGCGATGGGTACCGCCTTCTCTAACGGTTTGAAGGACAACCTGAGCGAGAAGATGCGCGCCCTGCTGGCTCACGCTGATCCGGCCACGCTTAAGCAGATGGCGGCTTTCTCTAACGTCGGTGGCGGCAAGGGTACTTCTGGCCTCACCCCTGCCATTGTTAAGACATTGCCGACGCCGTTGCGTAACGTGGTGGTGGAATCTTACGCCGACGCTTTGATTCCGATCTTCGCCTATTTGGTGCCCACCTTGCTGCTGGCCGCCGTGTTGGGCGCGCTCTTCCGCAAGAAGGAGCTGGGTACTAAGGCCGCCTTGCAGTTGCTGGAGGAAGAGGAGGCCGCCGCATCTAAGGATGGCGCCGCTGGTGAGATTGCGTCTGCGGGTGAGATTGCGTCTGCTGGTGACGCTGCGCCTGCCGCTTCGGTAACTGCCGACGACGCCGTTGCGGCTAGCCCGGTTGCGAGCGCCGCCTCTGAAAGTGCCGCTCAAGACAGCGCCGACGACGCCCCGCCCGCCCAGAAAGATGCAGCCTCGGCAACCGACCACTAAACCAGACAGCCCGGCCCTGCGCAGAACTGCACTCAAAACTGCGTCACCACCCGGTGGCGCAGTTTTGTGTAGTTTTACCGCCCCGGCGTCACTTAACCCGCTCCACTCACTACTTAACCCACTCCCCTTGGCCGTGACACAATACGCATATGGAGTTCCGCTCAGTTTATGATCAAGGCTTTGCCCGTATCGCAGCCGTAACCGCCCCCGTAGCGCCCGCTAATCCAGCCAAAAATGCGCAAACCACTATCGATTTGCTCCAGGAAGCTCAGGCTCAGGGCGTGGCTGTGGCCGTGTTCCCGGAACTCAACCTCACCGGTTACGCCATCGATGATCTTTTCCTGCAGGAAGTACTGCTAGAGCAGACTCTGGCCGCGATTGAGTCGGTGCGTCAGGCCAGCGCCGAGCTAACTGTCATGGCAGTGGTGGGCGCCCCGCTACGCCAGGGCAACCGCCTATACAACTGCGCGCTAGCCATCCAGGGTGGTCGCGTTTACGCCGTCGCCCCCAAGACTTTCCTGCCCAACTACCGCGAGTTTTACGAAAAGCGCCACTTCGCTTCGGGTGCTAATGCCAGCGCCACCTCTATCACCCTGCCTGGGGTAGGTGACGGCCCCGTAGCCAGCCCGGACTCCCCCGCAGCTGCCCAGGTGAGCCCGAGCGGCGCCGTCGTGCCTTTTGGTAACAAGCTGCTCCTAGACTTCCCCCACATCCCGGGCATGGTGTTGCACATGGAGGTGTGTGAGGACCTGTGGGTACCAGTGGCGCCCTCCGCCCAGGCTGCCCTGGCGGGTGCCAATGTGCTGGTGAACCTGTCTGGCTCGCCCATTACTGTGGGCCGCGCCGACGACCGTGAGCTGCTGGCCCGCTCAGCCTCCCTGCGCTGCAACGCCGCCTACGTGTACGCCGCCGCCGGTGAGGGCGAGTCCTCCACGGACCTGTCGTGGGATGGGCAAACCATGATCTATGAGCTGGGTGAGAAACTGGCTGAAACTGAGCGTTTCCCGCAGGGCCCGCGTATGGCGGTGGCTGACGTTGATATCCGCACCCTGGCCTCAGAGCGACTACGCCAGGGCAGCTTTGACGACAACCGCATTGAGCAGCAGGGCACTGCCAGCGACTACCTCACCATCTCAGTGCCGCTAGTGCCCACCCGCGCCGACATTGGTTTGCGCCGCCCACTAGATCGCTTCCCGTTCGTGCCAGACGACCCGGCACGCCTAGCCCAGGACTGCTACGAGGCCTACTCGATCCAGGTTGCCGGGCTGGAGCAGCGCCTGCGCGCTATCGGCAACCCCAAGCTAGTGATCGGGGTTTCTGGCGGCCTGGACTCCACCCACGCATTGATTGTGGCCGCGCGCGCCATGGACCGCCTGGGCCGCCCACGCAGCGACATAATCGCCATCACCATGCCCGGTTTTGCCACCACCGCCGGCACCAAGCGCAACGCTATCGACCTAGCCACCCGCCTGGGTTGCACCTTTGAAGAAATCGACATTCGCCCCGTGGCCACGCAAATGCTTAAAGACATGGGTCACCCCTTCGGGCGTGGCGAGGAGGTCTACGACGTCACCTTCGAAAACGTCCAGGCTGGCCTGCGCACTGACTTCCTGTTCCGTATTGCCAATGAGCGCGGCGGGATTGTGCTTGGCACCGGTGACCTAAGCGAATTGGCGCTGGGTTGGTGCACTTTCGGCGTGGGCGACCAGATGGCCCACTATGGCGTCAACGCGGGCATCCCCAAGACCCTGATTCAGCACCTGATTCGCTGGGTGGTGGCGGAAAAGATTTTCGACGACGCCGTGGGTGCCACTTTGCTTTCAGTGCTGGACACTGAGATCAGCCCTGAACTGGTTCCCAGCAAGGATGGTGAGCCGATCCAGTCCACCCAGGCTAAGATTGGCCCCTACCCGCTACAGGACTTCACCCTGTTCCAGGTGCTGCGACGTGGGGCGCGCCCCAGCCGCATTGCGTTCCTGGCTGAGAAGGCCTGGCATGACGCCTCCACGGGCCACTGGCCGGTAGGGATTCCCGAAAATGAGCAGGTGGCTTACCAGCTGCCCGAGATTCGCAAGTGGCTGGAGCTGTTCATTAAGCGTTTCTTCGCTAACCAGTTCAAGCGCTCCACCCTGCCTAACGGACCCAAGGTGGTAGCTGGCGGCACTCTCTCACCGCGCGGCGACTGGCGTATGCCTTCTGATGCTTCCGGGGCGGCTTGGCTATCCGAGCTAGAGCACAACGTCCCCAAGGAGTAAGAGGTGCAGTTACTGGCAACTGATTTGGATGGCACTTTATTTAGCGCCCCTAACACTGTGGGGGAGCAAAACGCTACGGCCTGTGCGCGTTGGCGGGCTGCTGGCAACGTGTTGGTGCCCGCCAGTGGGCGCAGTTTGAGCCTGGTTTCGCGCCCGCTGGGGATACAGCAGCTGGTTTATGACTACACCATTTGCGCTTCTGGCTGCGTGGTTGCCGACGGCGAGGCTAACGTGCTCTATAACCGCACTATTGCGCCAGCTCAGCTGGAGGCGGTGCTGCGGCCATTGTTGGAGCGTGAAGATTGCAGCTTCTACTGCACCACGCCGCAGGCGGACTACATTGTTCACGACGCCACCGGTCACCTGGCTAAATTCAGCACTGACCGGCCCGAAAACGGTTTTGTGTGGTCCAGCCTGGATGAGGTGTTGGAGCGAGGCTTAGAGGTTTCCTCAGTACCGGTTTATATCCCCAACCCGCAAACTGCCGACGCCCTATCTGCCCAAATCAGCCAGGAGTTCGCGGGGCAGCTAGATGCCCCGCGTTCCACCAACTACCTTGATGTGGTCCCACATGGGGTCACTAAAGCCACTGCTTTGCAGTGGCTGGTGCAATACCTGGCCGCCGCAGGCAGGCCGGTGGCCCGCACTGCGGCGGTGGGTGATTCTTGGAATGACTTACAGCTACTAGCTAGCGCCGATACGGCTGCCGCCATGGAAAACTCTGTGGACGGCCTGCGCGAAGCGGCCGGTGGTCACAGCGTGCCTAGCGTGGCAGCCTATATCGATCAGTTGCTGGCGTAGCGGTAAACGTTGGTTTCGCGCAGCTCGAAGCCGCAGCGTCGGTAGAGACGGTTGGCAGCTTCACGGCTGGGGCGGCTGGTTAGGTCAACGGTACGCGCGCCGATCTTCTGGGCGTGTGCCACGGCAGCCTCAACCAGCTGCTGGCCTGCACCCATACCGCGCGTGCCGGCGTCGACCACCACGTCCTCAACCCAGGCGCGCACGCCGGTGGGGATAGCGAAGGTGGCCAGGGAGAGCATACCTAGGATGGTGCCTGCCTCAACCTCGTTGCCGTCGGCAGCGATGACGGGCTTGTCCGTGCGGAAAACGAACAGGTAGACACTGTCCTGGTCTACCAGGGCCTGGGTCTGCTGGGCGGTGAGGGGCTTGGCGCTGCGGCTCAGCTGCGGGATTAGGCGCTCCATGGCAGCTACTAGCTCAGGGGAAGACTGCTCGATCAGTTCGACGCTCATAATTGCCTTTCAAATTTACTTTGGCTGGCTTTAAGCCTAACGCCTGGCGTAACTAGCGCACTACCCCACGCCGCCACAACACACTTTTACAGGGCCTGAACGGCTTACAGGGCTAAGGCGGCTTACAGGCCCAGGGCGGCGCGTTCTTCGCTACCCACCCAGTAGCGGGTATTCTCCAGGGCGCGGAACCAGCGGGCCAGCGCCGGCCAGAAGCTGATTGAAGGCGAGCCCAGCCCCTCACGGGTGGAGTACTCGTAAGACTGGATCTGGGTGAACAGCAAGATGTCAGCAGCAGTGGGATTATTGCCGCACAGGTACTGGCCCACGGCGGTCACAGCAGCCAGGTAGGGCATCTCAGAGAAGGTCATGACGTCCTCGCGGGCAGCCTCCATGCCGGTGGCATGCGCCAGCAGCGTGTCAATCACGTCAAAAGCGGTGAATAGGGTCAGCACCCCGGCGTCAACTAGTTCAGTGTCGCCGTCGGCGTGAATAATCTTGCCCTGAGGGGCGGATACATGCTCATCTAGCCAGCGCTGCCAGGCGTCAATGGCCAGGCGGTAGGGCTCAGGGTAGAGATCGGGAGCACTGGCAATATGGAACGGCTTCCAGGCCGTAGCCAGGTCAAAGAGCAGGTCAGCAGAGGAGTCCATAACCACTTCCCCACTGGCCAGTTCAACCAGGGCGGGAATGGTGGGTGGCGGGGTGTAGCCGGGAGTGCTGGCGTAAACCTCAGCCACTGAGGTGGCGTGTAGTACCGGGTCCTCGCCGGGTAGACCAGAGCCATCAGTTAGCTGCCAGTAGCCGTCCTCGCCACGACCGTAGCTCCAGGCCACACGCAGAGCGTTGGTTAGGCCTAGTAGTCGACGGGCAATTAGTACGCGGCGGCAGTAAGGGCAGGCGCCGCTAGCAACCAGTCGGTATCGCCCCGGTCCAGGTGCAAGTTCAGAACCAAAACGTTTATGGGCACTAATCGGCATCCCATTCTCCTTATCCCAAAGGTCAACTTGACCTGACCCAACAGCCATACAGCGCAAGAACGTGGCGCTGCCCACTAAATTAATGTTACGGTGGCAGACCTGTTGTGGCTAGGGTTCAGGCGGCTCGTAAAGCAGTCGCGCGCTTAGCGCGGCGCTGAGCCTGAATAATTGGGTCAGGAACTGGTACAGCAGCCACCAGCGCCTGGGTGTAAGGATCACTGGGGGCGGAGAGTACCTTGGTGGTTTTGCCGGCTTCCACCACCTGGCCTTGACGCAGCACCACCACCTGGGAGGCGACCTGCTCCACCACGGCTAGGTCGTGGGAGACAAACAGGCAGGCAAAGCCAAGTTCGTGCTGCAAGCTAGCTAGCAGCTCTAGCACTACAGCCTGCACTGATACGTCCAGGGCACTAGTGGGTTCATCGGCGATCAGTAGCTGCGGCTGCAGCGCCAGGGCACGCGCAATAGCCACCCGTTGACGCTGTCCACCACTCATTTCATGGGGGTAGCGCTGAGCCATCGACGCCGGCAGGCGCACCGCCTCAAGCAGCTCATTTACCCGCTGGTGCCGCTGGGCGTTAGTCAGGTTGGTGTGTAACTGTAGCGGCTGGCCAATGGAGGCCCCCACTGAGCGGCGCGGGTTTAGCGAGGAGGCCGGGTTTTGGAACACGATGCCGGTTTGGCTGCGAACTCCCCGCAGCTTGCGCCCACTAGCCCCAGCTACTTCCAGGCCATCTACCTGCACTGAGCCGGAGTGGATAGGCACCAGGCCGGTGAGTGTGCCAGCAATGGTGGATTTGCCTGAACCAGATTCACCCACCAGGCCTAGAACTTGGCCACGCGCAATATCGAAGCTAACCCCGCGCACCGCGTGCACCTGGCGACGCCCATTGCGGTAGACAACGTCTAGATTTTCGATATGCACCAGTGGTTGGGCACTATCGCCCACCCGGAAAGCAACGCCATCGCCCTCACTAGCGGCGTCGTCGCTGTTAACTGCGGCCACCTTAGCAAGGCCGGCACCAGACACATCAGCACCAGTGTCAGCGCCGCTACCCGCGCCGCCACGCAAGCTATTTAGACGCGGCACCGCAGCCAACAGCTGACGGGTGTAGTCATGGCTAGGAGAAGCAAAAATAGTGCGCACATCGCCGCGCTCAATGATTCGCCCATGACGCATTACCGCCACCGCGTCGGCTACATCAGCCACCACCCCCATGTCGTGGGTGATTAGCAGTACCGCCACACCTTCACTGGCCAGTTGGCGCAGCAGATCCAAGATCTCGGCCTGCACGGTTACATCCAGGGCGGTGGTGGGCTCGTCAGCAATCAGCACGCTGGGGTTATTGGCGGTGGCCAGAGCGATGCAGGCGCGCTGCAACTGGCCACCGGAAAGCTGGTGCGGGTAGGAGTCAGCAATCCGCTCAGTTTCACGCTGATCCCCGCCCAGCCCAGCGCGGCTAAGGGCGTTAAGCACCTGGGTGCGCACGGCGCGGCGCTGGCGAGCCGTAGTACGTTTGCCTTTACCCTCGCCGTGGATAGCAATGGCTTCGGCGATCTGGTCGCCGATGGTAAACAGCGGATCCAGGGCGGTGGTGGGTTCTTGGAAGATCACGCCCACATGTTCGCCGCGCACCTGATCCAAAATTTCACGCGCAGCCCCCACCAGTTCCTGGTTTTGGCGGCAGCAGTCCAGTACGGCACTGCCGCTAACTAGCGCGTTAGCTGAAAGTAGCCCCAACGCCCCCATGGCGGTCACGGATTTACCTGAGCCCGACTCGCCCACCAGCGCCAACACTTGGCCCTTAATTAGGTCCAGGTTGATCTGCTTGCTGGCGACGACGTCCTCGCCGCCTTGGGCGGGGAAGGTTACGCCAAATTCGCGCAGGCAAAGCACCGTTCCAGGCGCCGGCTTTTCAAAGCCGGCAGCGTCCACCTGAGTGGTAGCCTCCTGAACGCCGTCGTAGACAGTGTCTACAACCGCCCCCTGAGCGTCAGCAGCCTGGCCGTCAGCCTCGCCGCCGGGCAGCAGCTCGGCGTCTGCGCCCGCGCCACTAGGGCGTTGGGAACTACTTTCGATGCTCATCTCTATTCGACCCCTAGTACCAGGTAGTTCGGGTATGCCGGGTAGGGCTCCACGTAGAAGCCGGTAACCTTTGAGCCGCGCAGGAAGGAGTTGCGGCGGTAGGCCAACGGCACTGCGGGGGCGTGCTGGGCAATCTGCTTGTCGACGGCGGCCCAGGCAACCTTGGCCTTGGCCGGGTCCAGCTCAGCTGAGGCCGCGTCAATAGCCTTATCGACGGCGTCATCCTTAAAGCGCGAGGCGTTAATGCCACCATTACCGATCTCGCTGGAGGCAAACAGCGGCTGCAGGTTAGCGGCCGGGCTGGGGTAGTCCGGGTTCCAGGACATTAGCGTCAGGTCATAGGAGGAACCGTCAGAGTTAGTGGAGCGCTCACTGGCAGTGTCGGTCTCAACCGGGTCAATGCGCACCTTGAAACCGGCCTTGGTTAGCGACTGCTGCACTGCCTCAGCCACGGCCACCTGAGCCTGGCCGTTGGGGGTGAGCAGCACCAGTTCAGGCACGTTCTTGCCGGCGATCAGCTGCTTGGCCTTGTTCACGTTGTAGGGGTACAGGTCGTATTCCTTACGTCCCTCAATGCCGGGGGTGATGTAGGTGGTGGCCTTGAGACCACCTAGCTGACCTCCCAGGGCCTGCACCACGGCGTCCTTGTTGACCGCGTAGTTGATGGCCTGACGCACAGCCAGGTCCTTTACGCGCTCAGTATTGATGGCCAGGTACAGCAGTGGGCCGGCGCTGGAGGTAGCCAGGCGGGCCTTAGCCTTGGGGTTGGCGGTGATTTCCGCTAGCTGGGCGGCGGCCACGCGCGAGGAGCTCATGGAGGTGGCAGCCTCACCGGCGTCAGCAATGATGGACTTGTTAGCTACCGATTCATCCTGACCCAGCTTGAACACCACCTTGTCGGGTAGGGCGCTACGCAGCGGGTCGCTCTTGGCCTCCCACTTGGGGTTGCGTTCCAGGGTTACCGAGACGCCCTGCTTGTACTCCGCCACCTGGTAGGGGCCGGAAGCTACCGGCTTGCGAGTGTAAGTGGACGGGTCGTCACCGGTGGGCACGGGCGAGAAGGTGGGGGTGGACACTACCCACGGCCAGTCACCGTAGGGGCGCACTAGCTTGAAGGTAATGGTGTAGTCGTCGGGGGTGCCGATCGAGTCCAGGTGCTTGCCGTTGTAGGGGCCCTGGTAGTTCTTACCACCCTCTAGCAGGGTCTTGTGGTAGCCCAGACCACCAGAAAGCGAAGGGGCAAAGGAGCGCTCAATGCCGTACTTGATCAGCTTGGTGGTGATCTCCTGGCCGTTTTGCATCTTCAGGCCCTTCTTAATGGTGAAGGTCCAGGTCAGGCCATCTTCAGAGACCTTACCGGTGTCGTTGGCTAGATCACCAACAAGTTCAACCGGCTTACCCTCAACCAGGCGCAGGCCCACGAGGCGGCGGTGTACCAGCGGCAGGGAGGTCACGGGCAAGGACTGGCTCTTGGCCGGGTCCCAGTTAATGTCGGTGGAGGAGCTGAGTACCGTCAGGGTGCCGCCCTTCTTAGCGTTGGCCGACGCCGCAGCCCCCACCTTTTCGGAATTGGCGCCACATGCGGCTAGCACCAAACCCATAGCGCCCATACCGGATGCGCTTAGCAGACCACGACGAGAAATATTGGCTTTAACCCAAGCCGGAGCCGATAGGTTCTGGGACATTTCGAGTCCTTTCTTATGGTGCTTAAACCTGTAGTTGTTTCTACTAGGTTCTACTCGCTCAGGCGAGAAATCTGTGTGTTACGGAAAGTAGACGGTAGCTGTAGCTACGCGCCGGTTTGTGAAAGTAAGTTCCAGGTTCAGATACGCGGATCAACTAAAGTAGCGACGGCGTCGGCAATTAAGTTCGCGACCACCACGAATGCCGCTGCTACTAGGGTAACTCCCATAATGACCGGGATATCTGTGGTGCCCACAGCATCCATTAGTAAGGCTCCTAGTCCCTGCATGGAAAATACTCGTTCAGTAATCACCGCACCACCCAACATAGACCCAAAATCTAGAGCGAAGAAGGTAATGATGGGCAGAGCAATGTTGCGCATGACGTGGCGGCCAATCACTACCCGCTCAGGTAGTCCCTGGGCGCGTAGGGTACGCACATAGTCTTCCTGGAGGTTGTCGAGCATGTCTGAGCGCACCAGGCGCGCATACATGGCTGCAGAGATAATCGCCAGTACGGTCCAGGGTAGTACCAGGTGCCACAGCCAGCCCACGAAGTCTTCAGTTAGCGGCACATACCCGGCCACCGGCACCATATCTAGGGTGAAACCAAAGATTAAGATGCCCAGCAAACCAATCAGGTAGGTGGGGGCGCTGACCCCAAAAACTGTTCCGGCCATGATGAAACGGTCAGTGCGTGAGCCTCGGCGTAGCGCGGAAATAATTCCGGCACCTACCCCAACTACCAGCCAGAGCACGGCGGCACCTACAGCAATAGACACTGTCACCGGCAGGCGACTAGTGATTAGTTCGCTCACTTGGGCGTTGAGACGGAAGGAGTAACCCAAGCAGGGCGCGTTGCAAACAATCATGTCTGCCCCGCTACCGAAAGTGCGGCCAGTGAAAATCCCGGACAGGTACTGCCAAAACTGGACATACCAGGGCTCATCTAGACCCATATAGGCCTGGGCGCGGGCTAGGTTCTCAGCAGTACAGGGCTTGCCACAAACCAGCAGGGCTGGGTTTGAGGGCCACAGTGAGAAAATTGCGAAAGTAATTAGGGTGACGATTACCAGCACCAAGATGGATTGGAAGGTGCGGGAAATTAAGAAACGAGTCCGTCCCATCACTGCTCTCCCGTCTTGGGGTCCAGTGCGTCGCGTAGCGCGTCACCAAACATGTTGAAACCCAGCGTTACCAGGAACAGGGCGGCGCCCGGCCATAGCAGATACCAGGGGTCGGTGTTTACCCAGGCCACTGCCGAGCCGATAGTGCGTCCCCATGACGGCGTCGGCGGACTAACCCCTACCCCCAGGAAGGACAGGGCAGCCTCCGCACCAATCTTGCCGGGGATAGAAATGGTGGTGAAAACAATCAGGGTGGAGACCAGGTTAGGCATGATCTCGCGGCTAAGGATGCGCCAGTTGCTGGCTCCCATGGCCCGGGCCGCTTGCACGAAGGTGCGGTTGCGCAGGCTCAGGGCGTGTGAGCGCAGTACGCGGGCGGTGGAGGTCCACCCCAGGATGCCGATGATGGCGATCATTACGGGCACGCGCGGCACATTGGAGGGGATCAGGGCAGAAACCGCAATCATGAACACCAGGTGCGGAAAGCCCATGGTGACGTCGGTTAGGCGTGAGATGAGCCCATCCCACCAGCCGCCCAGGTAACCGGCGCTAACCCCCAAAATAATGGCGATAAGAACCGAAACAATGGTGGCTCCCAGGCCAATGGTGTAGGAAGTGCGAGTCCCTTCCACCACAATGGCTAGCAGGTCGCGCCCGGTTTGGGGCTCAACTCCTAGCGGGTGGGCCAGGCTGACACCGCCCATGAACCCCTTGGGCACGCCAGAATCATCCAGCAGCTGCAGGTGGTATTCGGTGGCGGAAATGCCTAGGGCTTTGGTGATCCATGTGGCCGTCAGGGTTACCAGCGTGGCGACGACGACGATCAGCCCGCCAAATAGGCCCCATTTGTCGCGTTTAAGTCCGCTCCAGACATAGCTGGCACCAAATTGACGTTGTGGTCGGACGGCTTCTTCTGTGTGCACTTGGCACCTCACTTAAAGGTTTTAGGGTTGGAAAATTGACTGTGGCCATCAACGGCAACAGCACATACACATCCCGCAAACCTGGGTCACTAGACCGTCTCCTTTAAGTGGTTAGTCATTAAAAGCTGACTAAGTTGTTGAACTGTGAATAACGTTAGCCCGCCCTAAAACATACTGACAACCCACCTATCGCTTTTAGTGCCGCTATTCACAGATTAAACCCGGTGGTTTACCGGTAAAAATGTGCCCCGCAGGGGTTGCCTGCGGGGCACAACTAGGCTTTACAAACCGCTTTATTCTGGGCCAAACTCACTGTCTAGCAGGTCGCTTTGTTCGTCGCAGAACTCTAACGCCGGGTGGTCTCGATATTTGGGACTGTCCAGCATGGCGCGGATCTTGGCGATAGCGGCGCGGGCCTGCTCTACCTGACCTAGCGCCATGTGGCAGCGCACTACCATGGCCATGGCGCGCGGGGCCTGGTACAGATCCTCGTCGCTCATAAAGCTCTCATAGGAGGCCTGAGCGTGTTCTAGACACTGGCTAATTTCCTCGCAGTTCCAGCAGATCACCGCGAAGTCGTAATGCCACGAACCCATTTCGTATTCGGGCAGGTAACGCGGGCTGGCCGGCTGGGCCTGGGCTAGCTTACGGGCGCGCTCCATCAGCTCAGCGGCCCGGTCAAAGTTAGCGCGGCGCTGGGGCAGGGTGGGGCTTTGCACCAGGTCGCCGGCGGCGCGGCGTAAGGTGCGTTCACAGTCAATGCACTCGTCAGGGGTTTTTAGCTCATAGCCGTCAACCAGGCGCATCAAAATCCCAAAGGCGCGCGTAAACTCATTGTTTTCTTCGCAGCAGCTGCCCGCATACTCCAAGGCACTCTCCCAGGCTTTGGTGTTGCCTTGGGCGGCTTCAAACTCGGCGGTTTTTTCGAAGTTATCGGCGGCCTCCCCCAGCTCACCCATGGCCATCTGCACCTGGGCTAGGGTGCGCACAAAATGGTGGCGGATGGCTGGCAGATCACGCGAGTCCAGCAGGTTCAGGCCAGATTCAATGATTTCAGCGCTTTCTAGATAGCGCCCATCTTGACCTAGGGCCTGGGCCAGGAACAGTAGGGAGGTCAGTGCCCGATCCATCTGCCCAAGCGTCAGGCACACGTTAACCATTTCGCGGCACTGTCGCACAGCTTCTTGGTATTCACCCATAGACACACTGGCCCTGGCAATCACCAAGCGGGCGTTTAACACAATGCGCGGCGGGCAGGGGTCATAGCGGCGCATTAGCTCATCGGCTAGGGCGCAGGCGTCATAGACCTTGCCGGTGGCGCGCTGATATTCAGCCAGGTCAATATCCAAAATGTCTTTGATCTGCATGACTGACTGGCCCTGCCCCGCCTCCAGGTTTAGTGGGCGCTGGGCAATGGTGCGTCGTAGCTCTAGGCACTTTGCGGCTAGGTCTTTGTCTTCTAGCTGCAGGGATGTACCAATCAGGCTGCCGGCAATGGAAAACAGGAAACTGTCAAAGTCCTTTTGCCGCTCGCGCTCTTCACAGCCTCGCTCAACCATGTCGGCGGTGAGCTGGTAGAGGCTTTCGAGCTTCTGTTGGCGTTTGGTGCGCTTGTCAACATTGGAGTCTTCATCTCCGCTCATCTGCTCTAGGCTCAGCTCAGAGTCAATGTCGGAGATTTCGAAGGCCACCAGGTAGGACTCGTCAAAAGCTACTCGGCCGGCGCGCTTGTTTTTGAGCTTGGCTAGCAGGCCCCGGCTGGCTTCCTGGGAGTTCAACCGCTCTAGTACTGCTTCACGCGCCCGCGCCCGCCAGGTAATGGCCCTTTGGGGATCGAGCAGGGCACTGTGAATACCGGCTAAGGACACGTATTTAACCACTGGATCAATGTCCATGGCTTCAATGGCTTCAGCGTAACCAGGGGTGATTAGCTGGTCCATTAGGTATTCAAATTCCAGGTCGGTGCCGATATCAAAGAACTGGGCGATGTAGCGCTCCATGGCCTGGTTGACGTCGGTTACCGGCTTGGGTCGGCTCAGGTCTACCGCCGGGTAGGGAGCTAGTTCGTCATCTTTAAGGGGGCTGAGTTTTTGGTTGGGGCGTGCGGGGGCCTCAATGGTTTCCAGTCCGCCTTTTTCACCAAGGGCGACGCCGTCAGGCAGTTCTTCGCCAATCTCTAGTAGGTCTACGCCTAGAGAAGCGAAGCTGTCGTCGGCGTCGCCTAGGTTTTTGAAGGTTTCGCGCTCTAGGCGAGTGCGGGTGGTATCGGTGAAGAAGCTGTTCTGGTTGCGGGCGTCGAATTTTGCGGCTAGATCGTAGGCCCACTGGGTGAGGCCTTCGTATAGCTGGGCCATGGTGGTTTGGGAGGTAATTTCCATCCCTGGGCACCACATGTTTTTGGTGTCGACGTCGATGCTAACTAGCCCCTGCCCTTGACCGGCTGCCACTGATTCGCGGGCTACCAAAGCTGCGCCAACTAGTAGCTCCCACAGGGCGTAGGCACTGTCTACCGCCTTGATTAGGGGCAGGGTTTCACGCAGGGCCCGCAGGCCTCTAGCGAGGTGCCCAGATAGGGCCAGGTATTGCAGGTGCAAACCTAGTTTGACGGCGTTGCCGGGGTCGCGGCGCGATACCCGGTAGGAGCGTAGGTGTGCATCCCAGGCATCCTTGGGCCGGTTGGTGTACAGCATGGGTAGCAGGGCGCGCGCCTGGGTGGCTTGAGGCTGGTCGGCGCACCCGAGGGCGCCGCCTAGCATCGGGATGGTGGCGCTAAGGGCCAGCTGCCAGTCTTCGACGGCGGTAGCGTAGTCCACCTGAATTTGCAGGTCGCAGGCGGGGCAGTCAGAAAACTCGTCGGTGGGGGTAGCGCGCCAGGAGGTTAGCTGCTCATAGGCCAGGTCTAGTTCACCTAGGCTCTGGTACATCCACACCCCGATGCCATACACCGTGTGGGAGCTAAGCCCCTGCTCATGGTAGAAGTCGCTAAATTGCTTAAATAGCGCTTCTATCTGGGAGCGTTTAATATCGGGGTTTTTACACACCATTTCAATGATCCACTTGTACTGCCAGCGCAGCGTGTCCAAGCGTTCTTCATCGAAATATTCGGGGTGGTTTTTGTACAGCGCCAGGCACCAGGAGAAAGGTGCCATGGCTTTCCAGCGTTCACTACCTTGCACATAGGCTTCAACTAGCAACTGGTGGGCTTCTAGCTGCAGGGCAGTGTCATCAATGCCCAGTGAGGCACTGGCAGCCTCAGCTGCCGCAGTGATGCGGGCCCGGCCGTAAGCCAGGGCGTAGACATAGTCAAGTTGCTGACGAACGTCGTCGGCAGTAGTCATGATGTTCCTTCCCAGCCTGCTAGTTGGTGTTAGCCCTGCAACGCCATATCTAGCAAAGCTCCCAGGGCTTGCGCCGCCCAGGCACGTTCTTTGGGTCCCAGCGGCTGACGCCCGGCTAGCAGGCACTGCACATATAGGCCGCGCAGTACTTGGCTAGCGATTTTCTCGTTGGAGCCTACCGCCACTAGGCGCGCCACTAGAGAGTTGGCGCGGTTAAGCACTAGTCGCGGGGGGCGTGAATTAGCAAATGGGTCAGTTACGCCCAGTAGTTCTTGCCAGATACTGTCAGCGTTTTCGCGCGCAGTTTTAGCTACCTGGCGTTCAGCCAGATCCGGGTCTGGCAGGTACAGGGCTGGCATGGTGGCCGGCTCAAAGCGGCGCAGTACCACTTCGCAGTCTGCCGGGTTGATAGCCCGGGAAGCTACCAGCATCAGGTCTAAAGCTTCAGCTTCTTCTGCCGGGGAGGCATTCTGGAAGGCATCTAGCAGGTCACCGGGGTCTACCAGGGAGATGTTCACACTATTACCAGACACTGTCTGGTTGCGCATAAAGGCGCCCAGCACCTCATCCTCATAGGCGTAGCCAGCGTTTACCAGCACCAGTTCCTGGCTGGCGGCCACATCCGCCAGCGCCCGGTACTGATCCACACTGCGGGTATAGCGCACCGGTTTGTCCATTTCGGCTAGCTCCACCAGCGTGCGCGGGCCCAGCGTGGTCTGGTAGGGCACGTACTTAGACACTAGGTCCAGCATGTAGTCGTCAGTTAGGGCCACTGAGCGCAGGCCTACCGCGTGACTGGCCACGAACTCGTTAAACGTCCCCGGGGCGTGCTTAGCTAGGCGCTCTAGCCAGGTGCGAATACCGGTACCTACCGCATTGGCGGTGTCGTGCAGTAGGTCGTCGTCGGCTAGCTGCTCACGTGAGGCAGTTAGCCGCAGGTAATCGGCGTCGGCCACCACCCGCGCAAAGTAAGCCCACTTGGGGGCCAGCCCCTGAGCAGAGCGCGAAACCAGCATCCGCTTGACGTAGACGGTGTGGCGCGAGTCGTTGGTGCTCACCCCATCAGGGTTAATAGCCACCAGTCCGTGCAGCCCCGAGCCGGGAATCTCAATTTCGAGAATCTCGGAAGGGTTAAAGCCTAGGTTTTCACGGCACCAGCGCACCTGCTGCTCACGTGGCAGTTCCCAGGGGGCTTTGGCGTTACCGTGGTGGGTGGTGCGTCCCTGGGAGCGCACTTCAATCTCTACCGGCAGTAGTGAGCCAAACTCGTCAATCAGCGAGCGCACTGTGTCTGGCTCCATCCACACTTCGCCGGGCAGGGCGTGCAGGGTGATTACGGTGCCGCTTTGGCGCAGCACCCCCGGGTCGACGGCGTCGAGCACGTCTACACTGTAGGTGCCGTCAGTGTGTCCCTGCCAGTGCACGGTGGGGGCGTTGGGGTCTTTGGCTGAGCGTGAGCGCACATCAATTTCGGGGCTGACCATAAAGCAGGACAGCAGCCCGATACCGAATTGACCCAAAAAGTCTGAGCGGGCCAGGCCCAGCTCGTCGCGTTTAGAGGAGGCGCCAATGGTGGACAGGAGCGTGCCCGCCTCCTGCTCGGTTAAGCCAATGCCGGTGTCGGCGCAGGTGAGGGTGTTGCCTTCAATGGTGAAAGAGATGCGGGCGGGGGCCTGCGGGTCTAGTTCGCGGCGTGCAGAGATAGCATCCACGCAGTTTTGTAGCAGTTCGCGCACATACACGCGCGGACCGGAGTAGAGGTTGCGCGAAAGCAGATCTACCATGCCGCGCAGGTCTACTTGGAATGTGGACATCAGTCAGCTTCCTGGTTGGGTTCCAACCCTAGGTCGAGGCGGGCTGTGCGCAGGGCGTCTAGGGTGGCGTCGAGCATGGTGTAGATGTAGCTGCTGAGCTGTTTGCCGTTGGCACCACGCCCCACGGGAATTACAAAGTCTGAGCGTATTTGTAGCCCGGTATCGTCAGCCTCACTGTAGAGGGTGGGAAACAGGGCGTTTTCGTTGTAGCAGCAGCACACGGAGTCTAGGCGTGAGCGGTTTTCTTCGCTAACGCTCATGTCGACGTCGTACATGCCGTGCACGCGCAGCAGTCCAGCACGGGTGATCTCCATAATCACGCCAAAGCCACCGAAACCACTAACCACATACTGGCGTTCGTCGTCGCCGTCTACGCCGTATTTGTAACCTTGCTGCTCATACCATTCGGTGAGGCGCTCCACCGTTACCGGCGGGGTGTCTTGGTCTTCAGGATGTTGCCACCAAGCCATTATTCACTCTCCCCCATCAAGTCTGGATGCTCCATACTTAATTCGCGCAAAGCACCTTCTGTGGCGGCAATTGCCAGGTCCATGAATTCATCCAGCTGCGCGTCACTCATGCCTTCCATGATGATTCCGGCTACTGCCGCCCGCAGCACTGGGGTGTCGGTGTTGCGCCCGTAAATACCCAGCTGCGGCATGAAACGCTTGGCGTTTAGTTCGTTTACATAGGTTTGCAGCAGCGCGGCGTCGGTGCGGGTTAAGTTAGCTTTCCAAACCGCACGCACCCAGATGAAATTATCGTGTTGTAACCCGATCACTACGGTACACACGGCAAAGTTAACTGAAATAATTCCCGCACTGTCTACGGTGTATTCCAGGCCCGCATTTTCCAGCCAGGTCCTCACTCGCTCCTGGTTGACCTGCGGCTGTGCACTCATGGCCTACCCTCCAAAATCTATTGATGTCCATCTTTTCATACTGGGGGCGCTGGCGCGAATTTTTTCGTTATTGGCGCTCACAAATCCCCATGAACAAGCCCCTCATAAAGCATCAGGGAGATACCCGCAGGTACCTCCCTGGTTGTGCTTGCTACCTGGACTTTAGAATGCCGGAATGTAGATCTCTACGCGGCGGTTGGCTTGACGTCCGGCCGGATTGTCGGAGCCGTCAGTGTTGGTGTTGTCAGCTACCGGCTGGGTTTTGCCGTAACCGTGGGTTTCCAGGTTAGCGGTTACGCCGTCGGCTTTGAGCTGGGTGGCGACGGCGGAGGCGCGCTTTTCACTCAGGTCCTGGTTGAAGGCGTCGTCACCGATAGAGTCGGTGTGTCCGTTGATCTGTGCAGCGGGCACCTTAGCCTGGTTAAGCACAGTGGCCAGCTTAGCCAAAGTGGCTTTAGCTTCGGGGCGCAGATCGTATTTACCGAAGTCAAACAGCACGCCGTCTTGCAGGGTGATTACCGTGCCGCAGCTCTTGACGGGCTTGAGGCTTTCAACCTTGGGGAATTTACCTACCTTGGCTACCGGGGGTAGCTTTTCGGCCTTGACACTTTGCCCATTTACCAGGGCAGTGCCATCACCATTGTTGATGATGTTTAGCGTGGAAGAGGTGTAGGTTCCACCGCCGTTACCGTTGTTGTTGTACTTAATGTTGTTTTTGGAGTCCTCGTAGGTGCCTGAACCGGTGGAGGAGATGTTGATCTTAACGCCGGTTTCAGAGTTGTCGTAGGTACCTGAGCCGTCCGAGGAAACGTTGATGCTTAGGGTCTTGCTCTTATAGGTGCCCGAACCGTCGGAGGAAATGGTGATGTTTTCACCGGTTTCAGAATTGGTGTAGGTACCTGAGCCCTCACCGCCGTAAACGATGCTAACTGGGCCTTCAGTGATGACGCCGGCGCCAGCGCCACTGTTAATTACGGAACCGCTGTCACTGCTGGTTACGCCCGCACCAGAGCCACTGAGGATGGTGCTGCCGGAAACCACGCCATTACCGTCACACTTGGCGGGGCTGACGGTAATGCCAGGAACAGTGCTTAGCTCTTTGGTGCTTTCAATTATGGCTTTGTCCGAGTTTTGTGCGAACACGCCAATGGAGGGAATAGAGAAAACCGGTACGGCCGGGATTTCACCGGCCTTGAGGCCGGGCACAGCAGCCGTTGCGCTGGCGCTGGAGCTAGCAGCAGATTTTGCGCTGGCGGTGGCTACCGTGGTGGGTTTGGCGGAACTTTCCGCAGCAGGCTTGGTGTCTGAGCCGCAAGCCCCAAGCGCAAATAGCAAAGCTAATGGTGTGGCAACCAGGGCAAGGCGACGATGAGCGGTGTCTTGGTGTTTCATGTGTTAACCCTACGTGAGCTGTGCGTAAGAGTTGACCCAAAGCGTGCAAGTACACCAAAAACCCATGACTTTAACCGGTAAATGTCAGGATATATCCAGTTTTCCATTCAATTTGTGCCCCCGAGACGATTCGAACGTCCGACACCCGCTTTAGGAGAGCGGTGCTCTATCCCCTGAGCTACGAGGGCATTACAAAAGCTAGTTTAGCAGCTGCAGACATAGTGGCGTCACCCGCCTTGCGGCGGGTGACGCCGAGTTAAGGTGATGACGACCGCTACCGGCTATATATGCTATGCACGCGGCCAGGGAGTGTTCCCTCGCCGAGCCGGTTCCTCACGCACACGCTGAGGTACTACCAGCACTGGGCAGCTTGCGTGGCTGAGGACGGCTTGAGAGGTGGAGCCGAGCAGGATTCCAGAGAAGCCGCCGCGACCGCGAGAGCCCACCACTATCAGGTCTACCGCAGTAGAGAACTCAGCCATGAGTTCTGCTGCGTTCCCGTCTAGCACGTGCCGGCGCACGCACACATCCGGGTAATCCTTGGTAACTGCAGCGATCGTGCGATCTAAGCCTGCGCGTAGATCGTTAACAACTTCTTCATGGTCTACAGCGGCCGGTAGCCAGGCCAGTGCGCCTGAGCCAGCCGCGATGGGTACGGCAGCGATGGCGGTGAGCTCTGCATTCCACAGGTGTGCGGCTACCACTGCAGCAGTCAGCGCCTTGCGGGACGAGTCAGAACCGTCAACACCCACCACGATGCGTCTTACCGGCGTGAAGGCCGATCCCTCTTTGTGTTGAGGCACAACCGCCACCGGGCAGTGGGCGTGAGCAGGAAGTGCTGAGGAGACGGCACCTAGCAGGCGGTCAGCAAAGCCGCCGCCACCACGAGTACCTACTACCGCAAGGCTAGCCTCGCGCGATAGTTCCACTAGCACCCCAGTGGGATCGCCAGTCTCCAGCGCGCTGGTTACCGGCACATTGGCCTCACGCACAATGGCTTCGGCCTCTTCAATAACTTTTTGGGCACCAGCCCGAATTGCACTGTCGTCAATGCCGGCATATCCACCATCTAGCGAACCTGCCGTGAACGAAGGCAAAGAATACGCACAAACTAAGTGCACACGAGCACCGGAGTGTGCCGCGTGTTGTACTGCCCACCGCAGGGCTTCCAGCGACTCAAGCGAGCCGTCTACGCCCACGAGGACAACATTGTCTGTGGTCATTGGTCGACACCTTCCTAACTACGGTTCACTTGAAGGCATGAGGACCGACACGCCTCCTAAGTGAGGTATACGACACTCTATCGCACTTATTTGCTATTTGCACCCATAGAGTTTGCGCATTTTCATGTGTCTATGCAGATCAAGAGCATTTTTGTAGCAGACTTAGTGGCATGTAGCAAGCTTTGTACCACTTGCACTATTAGCAGTATTTGCGCGACTTTGCGCACCAATCAATAGTCAACTAAGTTAGTTGCTCATAACATAGCCGGTCAGCGTTAATGTGTTGACAAACACATTTTTATAGGCACCTATCTTTGATCACGCCCCCTATGCCTTTAGTCCTATTGCCGACGTCGCCACCCACCTTCCAGCACCGTGACCAGCTCCACAGCGCTACTTACCGGCGCTATTAGCCCAGCGGTATCACCAGCCCCGCCTAACCACTAGAGCTAACCACAGCGGCGCCGTCGAGCCTTTAGGCGACCCTATAGGCGACCCCACGGGCAACGCAGACAAACAAAAAGAGGGCCCGCATATGCGGACCCTCCCTACCATAGCTAAATTCAGGAAATTCGCAGGTAAGTGGCACCGGCATAGACAGAAGCGTACTGCACACCGATGGATTCGTTGGCGGCATCGACCATCATGCCGTTACCCATGTAGATACCTACGTGACCGGGCCACCACACGACGTCACCGGGGCGAGCCTCGGAGGCGCTGACAACGGTACCGGCAGCGCGGATACCTTCACTCTGGTGGGGCAGGCTTACACCGAACTGGGCGTAAACGTAGGAAACCAGACCGGAGCAGTCGAAGCCAGAGGGGCTAGAGCCACCCCACACGTAGGGAACACCTACGTACTGCATGGCCAGGGCGGCCACAGAGGAAGCGCTGGCGCTGGCGGCCGGAGCCGGGGTTTCAGCCTGGGTGGTAGTAGAGCTAGAGGACTCGCTCTCAGATTCATTCTGAGTGGCAGCGGGGGTCTCTTCAGCCTCAGCCTTGTCCTTGGTGGTGTCAGCTGCAGGGGTGGCAGTGGCAGCGGGGGCCGGCTCTGCCTTCTTCTCAACACTTACACCGGCCTGGGCCGAAGAGTCAGCGCTCCATTGAACGTCACCAGAGACATCGAGAGCGGCGTTAGTAGTTACGGCTTCGCGTGCATCAAGAGCCACGGTGGTAACAGAGGCGCTCTTAAGAGTACCCGCACTGTTTGCGGCCTGGGCGCTGGTGCCGGATGCGGCCGCACCGGAAGCAACCACAGTAAGAGCGAGACCCGAGGATGCAGCGACGGCTAGGGAGCGACGCACCATAGGGGAGGCACCGACCAGCGAGTTAAGCGGGCGGGCTGCCTTACGGTGGCGCGCAGTGGACGTCTTAGACATTGGTTTCTCCTGTTTGAGCCTTACGGGGTTACCTTAGCGAAAATTTCCGCTGAATGCGCATCGGCACCTAGATAACTCCGGTCCCGTTAGCCGGATCTGTTTCCACTTTGGCCATAACGGGACTTGGCTCTGACCTCCGCGATCGTAAACCAGTATGGTTTGCGACAGGTAAGACTGTAGCCTAACTTCAAGCCAGTTGTCACAGTAAGGTAACATTTCTTGATGTAGCACGAGTCACAAGAGTAAACTTGGTTCCCGTTTTTTCCGCGCGATACCGCCATTTTGTTTCACACTGTCAGCTTAGAAATTGCTCTTGTGATTTGCCGCCAGTGATCATGATTTATTCAACTTTTGGAACAAAAAGGCGACGACGTAGCCCTACTTACGTCGTCGCCTGACGGTGGCTGAGCTGCGCACTAGCGGCCCAGCCTGCCCTATTATTTATCAGCCTCGGAAAATAAAGGCGTGACGCGCAATGGCGTCGGTTAGGAAGATACGGGCGCCCGCATCGGTGGTGACAATGACGCCGTGGGCATCAGTGCTGATATTTACCGACACTCCGGGGGCAATACCGGCCTTGTTAATCTCAGTAAAGACCTCTTCACGGGCCTGTACCGGCTCACCTAGGCGCTTGATTACGCCGCGCTGCACTCCCCGACGACGCGCCTCTTCTACGCTCATCTCGTCGGCTGCCGGGGCGGGGCGCTGATCGCCCGCTTCAGGAATGGGGTTACCGAAGGGGTCTACACCCGGGTCATCTAGTACAGCCAGCAGGCGCGCCTCGACGTCGTCGCTCATTACGTGCTCCCAGCGGCAAGCCTCCTGATGCACCAGATTGCGGTCCAGGCGGATCACATCTAGTAACAGTCGCTCAGCTAGGCGGTGCTTGCGTACCACCTCGGTAGCGCGGTGACGGCCGGCGTCAGTTAGCTCAAGGGAACGGTCGGGGGCCACATGGATTAGGCCGTCGCGCTCCATACGGGCCACAGTCTGGCTAACCGTGGGGCCAGAATGGTCTAGACGCTCCACAATGCGTGCGCGCAGCGGCGTGACGCCGTCCTCTTCAAGCTCGTAAACCGTCTTGAGGTACATTTCGGTGGTGTCGATTAAGTCGCTCATGGTGTAACGCGGGGACCCTTCGGGATGGTGCAGTTAAGGCAGCGTTATTGCTAAACCTCATCCAACTGAGGTCAGGCTATCACTCCCAGGTTTACTGAGGCACTCCTAACCCGCCTAGCAACGCTTTAACTGGTCATCTTGTGGCGAAATAAGGCCGTTTTCATTGTCGGCCTCCCCCTGACGCAATCGCACGGTTTCCACAAAAGGCGCGTGACGCAAATACTTAAGGCGAATATTCCAGGCTTTAAAAGCCCACAGGGTAACCAGCAGGGCCGCTGTCATTGAGCTAATTCCGCCAGCTATCAATGCGGCGCGCGGCCCAAAAGCGTCCGATAGCCACCCCACCACAGGTGAACCGATCGGCGTCGCCCCTAGCAACACCATTACATATAGGCTCATTACCCGCCCCCGCACCGCCTCCGGGGTGGTTAGCTGCACGGTCTGGTTGGCGGCGGTAAGCAGGCTAAGCACAAAGAAACCTACCGGGATAGAAGCCGCCATAAAGGTGTAGTAATTAGGCATCAAAGCCAAAATACAGGTGGCTACCCCCAGCCCCAGGGCCCCAATAATCACCAGCCGCACCCGCGAGTCACGGCGTCGGGCCGCCACTAGCGCCCCAGTAAGCGAGCCGATAGCAAAAGCACTAGAAACATTGCCGTATGCGTCAGCCTCCATATGGAAGGTGGAACGTACCATGGCAGCTAAGGTGACCGGGAAGTTAAGGGTCATGGCGCTAACGACGGCGATCACCACCATAATCACCAAGATGTCGCTGCGTGAATGCAGGTAGGCCACCCCTTCACGGAGCTGTCCAGGTTTGGGTTTAGAGCGCTCCACCTCGCGAAAGTGACGCCTGGGGGTCAAGATCAGCGCTGCCATCGGCATTAAGAAGGTCAGTGCGTTGATACCAAACACCCAGCCTTCACCAACCCAGTTAATAACCAAACCAGCAAAAGCGGGGCCAATTAGGCGGGCCGCGTTAAAGCTGGTGGCGTTTAGCCCCACCGCATTAGATAGCGAGCCAACCGGCACCATAGAAGCCACAAAAGTTTGGCGCACCGGGGCGTCATAGGCGGCCACCACCCCAGCCAGTGCCGCCGCCACATACACATGCCACAGCTGCACCTGACCACTGATCACATCTACTGCCAGCAGGGCACTAATTAAACCCATTAAACCCTGGGTGCATACCAGTAATTTACGTGGATTGACCCGGTCGGCCACCACCCCGGCATGGGGCGAGAACAGCAGGGATGGACCAAATTGCAGGGCGCTAACTACACCCACCGCATAGGCGGAATCGTTGGTAAGTGTGCGCAGCACCAGCCAGTCTTGGGCGATGCGCTGCATCCAGGTGCCGATATTGGCAATCAGGGCACTAAAAAACCAGATGCGGTAAGCGGGATATTTCAGGGATGCGAAAGTTTCTCTCACGTAAAAGCTAGCCTCCTTAAGGTTCTAAATTTTACGCCTGCCCCTGTCCCAGCCACGTCACCACTCGCCCCAGCCGCGTCACCACTCGTCCCGGCCGCGCCGCCCCCGCTGCAAGTCAAGTTACGACGACGCCGTCCGCCCCTCCCAGCGCACCATCAACCCCCTGGAAGCTGGAAGCAGCAGGCAAATCCCCGAGCGCCGTCGGCCCTAAAAACCAGGCTCAAACGGCAGCAAAAAAAAGGGGGCGCAGCTAAAAGCCGCACCCCCTTATGGGTTTATAAGGAATCAGCTGACACCCAAAATGGCCTTAATGGGGGCCAGAGTGAAGTAAACCAGGAACAGCACGGCAGTCAGCCACATCAGCGGGTGAATCTGCTTGACCTTGCCGCGAGCCACAGCCAGCACCACATAAGACAAGAAGCCAGCACCAATACCGTTAGTAATGGAGTAGCTGAAGGGCATCATGGCGATGGTCAGGAAGGACGGGATGGCGATTTCCAGGTCAGTCCAGTCAATCTCAGCCACCTGGGTCATCATCAAGAAACCAACGATTACCAGAGCAGGCGTGGCCGCCTCGTAGGGAACCATACCTACCAGCGGGGCAATGAACATTGACAGGAAGAACAGGCAGCCGGTAACCACACTGGCCAAACCAGTACGGGCGCCTTCACCAACACCGGTGGCGGACTCAATATAAGAGGTGTTGGAGGAAACGCCACCCATACCACCAGCAACTGCGGCTAGAGAGTCAACTACCAGGATTTCGCGGGTCTTGGGCGGGTTGCCCTCAGAGTCCAGCAGGTCACCTTCAGCACCGACGGCGATCATGGTGCCCATGGTGTCGAAGAAGTCGGCCAGCAGCAGGGTGAACACCAGCAGCACTACCGAAACAATGCCTACCTTATCGATAGAACCCAGCAGGGAGAACTTACCTAGGGTTTCGAAGGAAGGCAGGGCGAAAGGTGAGCCGTTTAGGTGCGGCACGGTCAGGGACCAGCCGGTCTTGTTCTTTTCAGCGTTGAAAGCGCCCAGGTTGGCGACAGCTTCAACGATGACGGCTAGCACGGTGGAGGAAAGAATACCGATCAGGATGGCGCCACGAACCTTACGCACCATCAAAATCAGGGTTAGGAATAGGCCGAACATGAACACCAGCGTGGGCCAGCCCTGTAGCGAGCCACCCAGGCCAAGCTCTAGCGGGGTGCCACCTTGACGTACCACCTTGGAGTCAATCAGACCAATAAGCGCAATGAAAAGGCCCAGACCAACACTGATAGCAGTCTTGAGCTGGGCGGGAACCGCGCGGAACACAGCTTCACGGAAACCGCTTAGCACTAGCAGGAGGATGACTAGACCCTCGATCACGATTAGACCCATAGCGTCGGCATAGGTCATGCCATGCATACCAACCAGGGTGTAGGCCACCATAGCGTTGATGCCTAGACCAGCAGCCAAAGCTAGCGGGTAGTTGGCTACTACACCCATCAGGATGGTCATAACACCGGCAATAAATGCGGTACCGGAAGCGATCTGGGCGGAGGTGCCCAGCGGAGCGATTCCGTCGTGGGGAGTGCTAAGGATAAGCGGGTTGAGCACCAAAATGTAGCTCATAGAGAAGAAGGTAACCAGGCCACCACGTACTTCGCGGGCGACGGTGGAACCCCTTTGGGAGATCTTGAAGAACCGATCTAGCGGACTTAGTTGCGCATTAGTAGCGCTTGCAGTACTCACCTAGCCCATTTTGACTTTTACGTCCAGAAAAGGGCAATATCGCCATCAGAGAACTAAATCACAGCAAGTTTTGCCACCTAACCGCTTAGTAGTATGCAGTTAGCGCCTAAGCGCCCCGAACTACCTGGTGACCGGCTTAAGGAGAAGCTATGGGGATCTACGAGCAGCTTGCTGCTGAGCACGCGCAGCGTGAGCGTGCGCAGCGTGAGCGCGCACAGCAGATGGCCGCTATGGCTGCCCGTGAAGCCGCCATGCGTGAAGCCGCCATGCGTGCGCAGGCCCAGCAGGCTCAACTAGCACAGGCCCAGCGCGCAGCTACCAATGCTGCTGCCGCCCACGCAGCCGCAGCCCAAGCCACTGCCGCACGTGCTGGCCAATACCCGCGCTATCAGGATCCGCGCTATCAGCACGCCCCTGGCCCCGCTCAGAACGTTGTGCCCCAGCAGTCCCCTGGCCCGACGGCGCCCGGCTACCCATTGCCCGGCTACCCCGCGCAGTTTGCCCAGCCAGCTCCCCAGCCGGCCGCTGCTACCCGCACTCAGCCTGCCCCCAGTGCTAGCCGCCCACGCCGCAAACTTTTCAAACGCCGCGAGCGCAAAGCTGACGCAAACCAGTTAGCAAACCGCGTCGTCGGCAATGTAGCTAATGCAGCCCAACCGGCCTTAATGGCCCCGCCTTTCCCTCCGGGCCTTCAACAAAGTGCCCCACAGCCGCCAGCTCCAGCCCCGGCCCCAGCACCGACCCCAGCTGGTAGTCCAATGCCGGCCATTAAGCGCTTTAAAGCGCTATCTATTAAGCGCAGCCCTAAACCCAAGGCGCCTATCCCGGCGCCGGCAGATAAAAACACTGAGCACAATCTGGCGCACTATAAGTCCCTGCCCACTGTTGGCCCCGAAAATGTGGACGCGCTGCACCTAATGGCTGTGGGCACCAGCATTTGGGCCCTGGCGGCGGTGGGGCTGTCCATTTTGCTGGGCGCCACGGCTTCGCGCTCGGCCGCTTTGGGAATTTGCCTGTGTGGAATTGTTATTGGGGTGATCGGTATGGCTTGGGGCGGCGTGCACGAGTATCGCAAAGCCCTAGGTCGCGGCCCCTTAAGTGAAGATAACAGCACCCCTGTCGACGACGTCGCTGCCGGCGAGGCCCTTAGCCTGCGTTACCGCGATATTTAAGCCGCGCAAGCCTCGCGGCCCCCTCGCGGCCCTGACCTCTCACGGTCCCCGCCGCGCGCCAGTGTATGCCGCATCTTTGGGCCAGCGCCGGCGTTTTTGGGCCCGCTTTTAGTTGGCCGACTCCACCTCTACCGCACCTTCGTCCACGATAGGTGCGTTGGCAGGCCAAGCTGTTTCTCGCTCGGGCACGTCAGTCTCTGAGTGAGCCCCACAGCCGTGATCCATGGAAACCACCTGGCCGTCGTCGGGAGACCAGACGTTAGCGCACACCCCAAACAGGCGGCGCATGGGTCCATCAATGCGCATCAGGAAACCGCAGCTAGAGCAACTGGCGTGAGCGCGACGCACACCGTCGGCAGCGGGGCCGTGATCGCCCTCGTACCAGCGTTGGGCGGCGGCGGCCAGGCCCTGGGGTGAAAGCACCCGGGCGCGACCCAAGTAGAGCTCATCAACAGCCACGGCGTCAGCTACGGCGTCGTCGGTGGCCTGCCAGCCAGGCTGGAGGCGCTCATCTAATTCTCGAAAGGGTAGCCGGTCACCACGGTTCACATCTGAGGGCTGCAAGCGCTGCTCCCAAGGCACCCAGGCGGGAGCTAGCAGCGCATCTTCGCCGGGGGCCAGGTCTAGCTCGCAGATGGTGGCCTGGCGGGCTCGCGAAGGGCGCGCCACGGTCACCTGCCAGCGCCAGCCGCGATAGCCGGGCAGGGTGCAGTCGAACAGGTGGGTGACCATACGCTTGCCGGTGGGGATAGCCCCGCTATAGTCACCGACGCTAGCCGGGGCAGTAATGTCAGCTAGCGCCATGCGAGCTACCTCAATAACTTGCTCGCTACACAGCACTTTGTCTTTGGCGGCGGCCGCAGCCTGAGTGGCGGTGGGTGCCGCCCCTAAACGTTGATCGGTCACATGGTTTAGTCTACGACGCTTTGCAGTACCCGATAGGCGCGGGCCTTGCGCAGTAACATACGTGCAGCTGCGCGACCCATGGCGCAGGTGATGGCGTCAATGCGGCGCCCCTGGGCCAGTACGTCGTCGGCTTGGCGCTTGATAGTGGCCTGATCCAGGCCGGCTTTAACCCCGTCTTCTTTGGCCCACAGGTATAGGCGCTCAGGCACAACTTCAGGGTGCCACTGCAAGCCCAGCACGCTGCCCAGGCGCCAGGCCTCAATGGGGCAGTCTTTAGAGCTGGCCAGCAGTTTGGCTTGCGGGGGTAGGGTGACGACGGCGTCGTTGTGGTTTACGGGCACGGGCAGTTGGGTGCCCTCATTGGTGGCTACATCCACGCGGGCGCTAGCGGCGTCACCTTGGGCGAACATTTCTGCGATGGCCTCATCTTCCTGGCCTGCTTCGGTGAGGAAGACACTAGCTAGGCCACGCTCGCCTTGTCCGGGGGCGGGGCTAGCTACCTGCCCACCCAGGGCGCGGGCGGAGAGCTGAGAGCCCAGGCAGATACCAAACACCGGCATGGCGTGGGCGTGGGCCTCACGCACCAGCTGACTGAGCGGCTCCATCCAGGGGTAGTCGGCGCCGTCGTTAGCACCCATGGGACCACCCAAAATGATGATGCCGTCGCTGTTTAGCTCACTGTAAGCTGGGACCGGCTGAGCAGCTAAGTCAATGGTGTTAAGGATCGCTCCCTCAGAAGCTAGCCACTGTCCAAACCGGGCAATGCCAACCGTAGATGCGGGCTGGAAAACAGTGAGGACCGGAGTTTTATTAATCGCGTCAGTGATTGAGGAATCCTGGGACATAGTGCCTATAGAAACATGTTGGCGGCTCTAAGGGAAATACTTTCTCATGCATGGCGCGTCTCATTCGCTCCTGACATAGACTACTGAGGGACGCCGAACAGGCAGGAAAGACTATGGGAACCGCTTTATTTATCTTCATAATTGGAGCTGTGCTAGCCGCCATCGTGGCGCTAAGCACTTCCAATTCGAATATGCGTAAACGCATCGAGGCCGCTCCCACTGCGGGTTTAATGCCCGGGGTGGATCTAAACCAGCTCGATGCACAGGCTAACTCTGCACTAATGGCCGCCGACGATTTGGTGCACACCGCCGATCAGGAGCTGGCTTTTGCGCAGGCACAGTTTTCTAGTTCCGAAACGCAAGCTTTTGCTAAGGCTATTGATAGCGCCAAGGCGGAGTTAAGCCGGGCTTTTGAGTTGCGCCGTCTACTCGACGACGATCACCCTGAGACCCCGGTGCAGCGTCACCACATGCTTAATGAGCTGCTTGATCGCTGCCAGCGGGCCACTAACGCAATTAAGTCCCAGGAGCAGCAGTTCGCTTCTAAGCGCGATGTGTTAGCCAATATTCCTGACACCCTCTCGCAGCTAAATATTCAGGTAAGCGAGGTGCGCGTCAGTATTGAAAACGCCCGCTCGCTGCTGGTTGCGCTATCTGCCACTTACCCGCCTGAATCACTGACTTCAGTGGCTGACGCCCCTGAGCGGGCCGCCAAACTACTGAAGGCGGCGCAGGTGACTGCAGCCCAGGCCAAAGAAACCCATGAGGCTGGCAATAGTGTGTTGGCACTAGAGCAGATTCGCCTGGCTACTTCTACCGTCACTCAGGCGGGCGAACTAGCTAACCAGGTGATGGCGACACGCTCCCTGCTGGAAAATGCTGCCGCTAACCTAACTGCGGCTATCACCTCTATTAGCTCTGACATTGAGGACGCTAGGCGCCTAGGCCAGCCTAATGGGCCCGTGCCCGCAGCCGTGCTTGACCCGCTAGTGGCTCGCGCCCAGCGCGCCATTGCGGCCGGCCAGCGGGTGCTGAGCCAAAGCCAGCTAGACCCGGTGGCTCCACTTAATGAACTCACCGCCGCTGAGGCTGCTTTGGATAATGCCCTAGAGCAGGCCCGCAGCCAGGAAGAGGTGCATAATCGTGCCCGCGCCGGCCTTGACCAGCGCCTAGGGCGTCTTAACGCCTCTATTGATGCGGTTACCAACATGATTTCTACGGCCCGTGGCGCGGTAGGGATCGCCGCCCGCACTGACCTGGCTGAAGCTTCACGCTTGGCGTCTGAGGCTAAGCAGACTATTAAGAACGATCCGGTGCGGGCCGGGCAGGCTATTGGTCATGCTGAGCAGCTTATTGGCCGCGCCCAGGGCCAGGCCCAGCGGGATATTAACCGTTTTAACGCCAATCAGCCACGCGCTATTGGCTCCAGCGGAATCGATATGGGCACCATGATGCTAGGTGGTATCTTGCTGGGTGACGTAATCGGAAATGTTACCCGTAGTATTGGTAACCATGACTGGGGTGGCGGCCCGGATTTCGGCGATTCCGACATAGACTTCGGCGATTTTTTTTAAAAATTAATCGTCATATCCGTGCTGCCCCGCTAACCTGGCAGACAATAAAACGAAAGGTATAACTCATGGCTGAGAAGCAAACGATTCTGGGGCGAATTTCCCAGCTGACCCGCGCTAACATTAACGCGCTTATTGACCGCGCTGAAGACCCGCAAAAGATGCTGGACCAGCTGGTACGCGACTACTCCAACTCTATTGTGGAGGCCCGCCAGGCTGTGGCCCAGTCCATCGGTAACCTGCGCATGGCCGAAAAGGACCAGGCCAAGTACACCGCTGAGGCTAATGACTGGGGTAACAAGGCCCTAGCCGCCTCCCGTAAGGCCGATGAGCTACGCAACGCTGGTGACGCCGCTGCAGCTGACAAGTTCGACAGCCTGGCCAAGATTGCGCTAACCAAGCAGATCACCGCCGAGCAGCAGGTTAGCTCGGCCCAGCCTTCCATTGACTCCCAGCGTCAGGTGGTTGAGCAGCTAAAGACTGGCCTGACCCAGATGGAAGCCAAGCTTGGTGACCTCAAGTCCAAGCGTGATGAGCTGGTGGCACGTCAGCGTACCGCTCAGGCTCAGGTCAAGGTGCAAAGCGCCCTCAACCAGATCAACACCACCGACCCCACCTCTTCGCTGGGTCGTTTCGAAGACCGCGTGCGTCGCGTCGAGGCCCAGGCTGCCGGCCAGGCTGAGCTGGCAGGCACCTCCCTGGAGTCCCAGTTTGCCGCCCTAGAATCCTCCTCCGCCCAGATGGAGGCTGAGGCACGTCTGGCCGCCCTGAAGTCTGGTAACCGCCCCTCTGGCGCCCCGCAGATCACCGCCGGCGCTTCCGACGTCGACATTGACGCCGCCTTTGCTGCTCTGAAGGCTGAAAGCCAGCCCACTGGCGACACCTCCTCCTACTGAGACGCTTTAGTGCCAAGGTGACTGTTCTTAGCTATCGCCTTGGCACTAAAGTGCCTCTAGCCGTAAAAACCGCAGTTTGCCGCTAAATTGTTGCCCTACTAGGCGCGGCCTTAGCTAAAACAACGCGCAAGTACGCGCCCGATTCAAGTCATTGACCAAAATCGGGCGCGTATTTTTTCATTTTAAGAAACAAATTCAAGACTTTTGAATTAGTATGAGGATATGGGCACTCCAACTTATCTTCTAGTCGACGGCGAAAACATCGATGCAACACTAGGCACAAGTGTTTTAGGACGCCGCCCAGACCCAGATGAGCGGCCACGCTGGGATCGCGTATTGCACTACTGCAACTCTATTTGGGATCAAGACACACTAACTCGCGGACTTTTTTTCTTAAATGCTTCTTCCGGGCATATGCCAATGGGCTTTGTACAAGCCTTACTAGCAATGGACTATCGCCCGGTTCCGCTTTCTGCATCGGCTGAAGAAAAAGTCGTAGACATTGGCATCCAGCGCACCCTGGACGCTATCGCAGAGCGTGGTGCCCCCGCCCGCGTGCTGCTTGCTAGCCACGACGGCGATTACATCCCACAGATTGAGCGCCTACTGCAGGCAGGGGTACAGGTAGGTGTATTCTGCTTCAGAGAGTTCCTGAACACACAGTTGGCTGCTCTGGAACTCGAAGGATTGGAACTATTCGATCTGGAACTTGATGTGCGTGCATTTACCAGCCCATTGCCGCGCGTGCGCATCATCCCGCTAGAAGAATTCGATCCGCAGCAATTCATCTAATCCGCTAAGTGGCTAACCTTACTCTCCGTTTAGTGGACGGGCTTTAAGGAAATCTTCAGGCCAATGCCTCATACTTTAAGCATGTCCCCGAATCAGACCGCTCCCGAAGCTCAGCTGCTAGTAGTTGACGATGAACCCAATATCCGCGATTTGCTAGCTTCTTCGCTACGCTTTGCGGGTTTTGACGTGTCAACTGCCCAAGATGGTAATGGCGCTATGCACGCCGTCGAGACTCAAAGGCCTGATTTAATAATTCTTGACGTGATGATGCCCGATATGGACGGATTCACTGTTGCCAGGCGAATGCGCGAACGAAATATCAAAGTACCTATTTTGTTCTTAACTGCTCGCGACGATATGGAAGCAAAGATCCAGGGATTAACCGTAGGCGGAGACGACTACGTAACTAAACCTTTTGGTCTTGAAGAAGTAGTGGCACGTATTCGCGCTATTTTGCGTCGTACCCAAAACGTGGAGCCTGAACGCACCCATATTTTGCAGCTGGCGGACCTAATCCTAGACGAGGATGCCTACGAGGTGCGCCGCGCCGGCCAAGAGATCGAGCTATCCCCCACCGAGTTCAAGCTACTGCGCTACCTAATGGTTAACTCTGGCCGCGTAGTGTCTAAGAGTCAGATTCTTGACCACGTATGGGAATATGACTGGAATGGCGACGCCGCTATCGTAGAGTCATACATTTCCTATCTACGCCGTAAGATCGACCAGCTCAAGGGCCCTGACGGCGGCAAGGTAACTCCACTGATTCAGACCCGACGCGGAGTTGGCTATATGATGCGCGAACCCAAGGACTCCTAATGCGTGAGGGGCAACCGCTTCCCTCGGTCCCACCAGTCAAACTAAACGCGGCCGAGCCCACCCAACCACCGCCTAAACGCAGTTTGTTCCAAAGATTTTGGAGCAAACTACCATTAACTAATCAGCTGGCAATAATAACCACCTTGCTGCTGATGTTATCGGTGGCGGTGACTTCGATATCCACCACGCTGCTACTGGAAAACACCCTGCAAGAACAAGTAGATTCGCAACTGGTAGATACCGGCGCCACCCGCACAGTTGGTAACCAAGCCCTGACTCTAATTAAAAATGGTCAAGCCAACCCCATTCCCTCCACTTACTACATTTACGGCAAATGGTTTGACGGCACTTCTGGTCAGCTGGTTTCTAGCTCTACCGCCGAGCATTACGGCATCCCAAACATTAAAGGCATAGATTTTTCCCGCAAAGCTGTAGCCTCATATAAACCCAATCCCTTCACCATTGAATCAAATATCGACGGCGCCAAATGGCGTGCCATCATCCTGCCAATTTCTTCCGCTGACGGTAAGGAATACATCGGTGGGGTGCTAATTGCACTACCCCTTAAAGACACCGCAGACGCCGTCGACCACACCCGCCTCCTACTGGGCCTAACCGGCGTGGCCATGCTGTGCCTGACGGCCACGGTAGCCACCTTGTTTGTGGGCCACGCGCTGGGGCCGCTGCGTGAAATCGAGTCGGTGGCAGGCAAAATCGCCAAGGGTGAGCTCTCTGCCCGCATTAATGTTACTCAGTCAAGTAACACGGAGATTGGCTCCCTGCAGCGTTCGCTTAACTCCATGCTCACCCAAAACGAACATGCTTTTGAGGCGCGCACCCACTCCCAAGAGCGGATGCAGCGTTTCATCTCTGATGCCTCCCATGAGCTACGTACCCCTCTGGCTACTGTGCGCGGCTGGGGTGAGCTGTACCAAATGGGTGGGGTGCCCCCGGAGCAAACCGATGAGGTTATGGGCCGTATTGAGTCTGAGGCTAAGCGCATGGCGCGCCTGGTTGAGGACCTGCTGCAGCTAGCCCGTATGGATGAGGGCCGGCCTTTGGAGGTAACCCACTTCAATGTTTCGCAGCTGGCCCGTGAGGCTATCTCTGACTTGATTGTGCTGGCCCCTGACCGCGACACCCAGGTGCTCACGCTGGAGGGCGAGGAGCTGGAAGAAGAGCTCTTTATCGACGGCGACCGTGAGCGTCTAAGCCAGGTGCTGACTAACCTGCTTTCTAATGTTTTGGCTTACTCGCCTGACGGCTCCCCGGTAGAGATTGCGGTGGGCACTAACGGCACCCACACCATTATTGAGGTGCGCGACCACGGCCCGGGTATTGACCCGGCTGACGCCAAGAAGGTGTTTGACCGTTTCTACCGCACCGAGTCTTCGCGTAACCGCAATACTGGCGGTTCTGGCCTGGGCCTGGCGATTGTAGCCACCATTATTAAGATGCACCGGGGTAAAGTCTCCATGCTAAACACTCCCGGTGGGGGTGCTACTGTGCGTATCATTCTGCCTAACGAATATGCCGTGGTAGAGTAACGTTTACAGTATGTTCTTAGATTTATTTCATAGAATTTTGCAGCCAGGAACGGTAGCCTAGCTGATTGTTTTTAATATGCCTGCTTATTGGCTGGCATTACCTTACCGAGCTGGGAGGCTTGTCCTATGGGCGTCACAGACGTACCGCAGTGGCTACTTCCTGCCTATGTGCAAGCTATGAGCCATGCTGGGGCTAGCGCCTCGCGTGAGCAGCTTCACAACATGGGCACCAACCTGATTATGCTGTGGTCCACTCCAGACCGCGCATTTCACAACTTACGCCACCTAATTGATCTGCTTACACGTGTAGATGAGCTAAGCGAGGAGACCCGTAACCCGGATCTGGTTCGCCTGGCTGCCTGGTATCACGGCGCTATTTTTAGTGTTTCTGCTGACCAGGCCATGCATCGTAACGGCGGTGAGGACGAGGCTGCATCTGCTGCTTTAGCCTATGAGGAACTGGTGGCAGCAGGCGTGTCAGAGAAGAACGCTAACCGCGTCTCTGAGCTGATTATGAATCTGCGCCGCCATGACCTGCCTACTTCCGATATTGATGCGGCGGCTTTGTCTGATGCGGACTTGGGCTGTTTGGCTATTGAACCTCAGCGTTATCGCGAATATTCGCGCCTTATCTATTCTGAATATGCGCATTTGCCGTTGCTGTCTTACCTGCGTACCCGCACCACGATTGTGCGTAAGCTGCTAGCGCGCGATCGTCTGTTTGCCTCTCCCCTGGGTCAGCGTTGGGAACTCCCAGCCCGCGAAAATCTTGAGGCTGAGCTGCGTCGGCTAAGCAGTAAGCTTTCTATTTTGGAGGCGGACAACGACGCTGTCGTCGATTTGGACCGTTTCGTTACCCCCGCTAGTGCCCCCTCCCCTGAATCTGTGGATTTAAGTGCGGCTAGTGCAGCTAGTGTGGCGCGCTCGACGGCGCCGTCGGCTGGGTCTTTAGGGGCGACGTCGGCCCCCACTGCTCCGGTTAAAACTGGCGCCGGTGCGTCCTCAGGGCTGAGTGCTGAGGCGGCGATGGAAGCTGAGCCCTATGTACCACAGACTTCAGCTAAGCCTAAGGTGGCGCCGGCTGTGGAGATTAAGCCGGTTACGGTAGAGGCAAATAAGCACCATAGTGAGGCCACCACTATGGAGTCTTGCATTGCCGATATTGACCACCTGCTTAAGTCTAAGAAGAAGCCGGCTCAGGCAGTTACCCGCCAGGAGGCTGCTGAGGTAGCTCGCCAAACCATGCAGGAAGTAGTTGAGCGCCGCGCTAAGTTGGCGGCTCAGGCCCGGGCCCAGCGCACTGGCGAGATTCCGGTGGTAACTGACATTAGCCCGGACGGAGAGTTTTAACGGGCCAGTTTTGTGCACAGGTGGATAAGTTTTTGTGTCCCAGGCACTTAGCCACAGCCTGCAAGCAAACTAGTGGCGCCTAAACCTAACTTTGAGGTAGCAGCATAGCGCTGCTACCTCAACATAGTTAGGAGCCCATCATGATCATTAGCGCCAACACTGACGAGTTGGAGTCAAACTCGGCTCGCGCCAGTCGCCTATGCGGCTCTATCCGTGCCGATGCCCAAGCCCTAGACAGTGCCCTTAAGGCCTTGCAAGCCAGCTGGAAGGGGCAGGCCGCCACCCAGGCGGCGGCCTGCGAACACGAGTGGGCTCAGGCCCAAAGCCAGGTCAACACCTGCCTAGAGCACATCAGCTTGGCTTTGGGTAACGCGGCCACTACCTACTCCAGTACGGAGGCGCAGGTGCGCACCCAGTTTGTGATGCGTTAGTAGTGTGAAACTACGGTGGTGCCCTCCGGGGCCCAGTCGTAGATCCACTTGGCGTCTTCCACCTTCATGTTTACGCAACCGTGGGAGCCGTTGTAACCGGCGTCGTAACCAAAGCGGTCGCGCCAGTAGGCACCGTGCAGGGCGTAACCACCCTCAAAGTAGGTAACCCAGGGTACATCCGGGGTTTCGTACTTAGAGCCGTCTGAGTTGGCGCCTTCCATGGTCTGGTACTCATATTTGAGGTGGACCTTGAAGGTGCCTTCAATTGTGGGAGTGTCGGGGGCGCCGGAAACCATACCTACTGGCCCCCACACGATTTTGGTGCCCACATAGGCGGTAACGGTGTGGTTGGTTAGATCAACATCAACCCATTTTTCGTTACTGGCGGGCTGGTAGGCGGTTACTTCCTTGCCTTCAGGTTGGTGGCGGTCTTGCCATACGTAGCCTTCGGCGTAGTCAAAGGAGCCAGAGTAGTCTTCACCAGCGCTTAGCGCGCTGGTCATTTCGCTGGTTACCTGGCCAATGTTGGAGGCGGTGTAGGCCACGTCCCCTACGGTGGTTACGGCAACCTGGTTACCTTTGGCATCCACAGTGCGCAGGCTGGGGGCAGCTGCCTTAGTTTCGGTGCCTTTGGCTACCTTGGTTACCCAGGCTTTGATCTTGTCTTGGTCGTAGACCACGCTTACACCTGAGCTGGTGCGTTTGAAGCTGAGCCAGGAAGCTTTATCGGCGTTGGTGGCGCTGAAGTTGTCGATGCCGTCAGTCAAAGTGACGCTGGGGGTAAGTAGGTTAGCGGCGCCGGCAGCAGCAGCGGTGGCCTCGGCAGTGGAAATGTCGGGCTTATGGGTGGTTACCGGGGCGGTGATGGAGACAGTCTTACCTAGCGCAACTTTTTCGTGCACCAGTTTGGCTAGGGCGGCAGAGTCTACGCGCTCGCCGGTTTGGGCGGCGGTGGCGCTTAGGCTTTCACCGTCACCAGCTAGCACCACCTGGGCGTCTTTAGCCGGGTTTTTAAGCTGGGTATTTAGCTTAGTGGCTACCTCGGTTACTGCTGAGGTTTTCAGGGAGAATTTGGCCTGTAGTGAGTGCTCATCAAATAGTGCGCTGTAACGCTTGGTCATATCGCGGCTAGGAGCCATAGCCTGCTTTACCAGTTCTTTAGTGTTGAGGCTTAGACCTAGCTGACTGGCGGTGTAGGTAGAGGTTTTACCGTCGGTGGTGATAACAAATTTAGTTTCAGCCGCTGCGCGTTCCAGCTTAGCTGTTAGGGCTTTGGCATTAAGCCCACTAATATCCACGCCTGAGACAGTGGTAGAGGGCACCACTCGTGAGGCGTAGGAGTTAGCGTAGGCAACCGCTCCAGCACTAGTACCAACTAGCGACGTAACCGATAGCAGGGCTACTACAACCCTGCGCTTACACTGCAACTTCAACACACCCCTATGCTAGCCAGTGTCAGCCAACGGCAGGCCGTCCAAACATGACGGTTACCTAACACTTTGTTAGAACTTGGTTTTATAAGCGCAAACCAAACCAGTTAAAGACCCCAAACCATAGCTATAAAAAGGCCTGGGCCTCGCGCATTGCACGAGGCCCAGGTTGCTATAGCTAATGCTTAGCGGCTCAGTACATGCCGCCCATGTCGTCGGCGCCGGGAGCAGCCGGAGCCGGGGGCTCGGGCTTGTCGGCCACAACAGCCTCGGTGGTCAGGAACAGACCAGCGATGGAGGCAGCGTTCTGTAGAGCAGAGCGGGTCACCTTAACCGGGTCGGCGATGCCGGCAGCCAGCAGGTTGACGTACTCGCCGGTAGCGGCGTTTAGGCCTTCACCGGTGGGCAGGTTGCGTACGCGCTCAACCACGACGCCGCCCTCTAGACCAGCGTTAACGGCGATCTGCTTGAGGGGAGCCTCAACGGCAACCTTAACGATGTTGGCACCGGTAGCCTCGTCGCCCTCTAGCTCGAGGGAGTCGAGTACCTCAGCGGCCTGGATCAGAGCCACGCCACCACCGGCGACGATACCCTCTTCCACGGCAGCCTTAGCGTTACGCACGGCGTCCTCAATGCGGTGCTTGCGCTCCTTGAGCTCCACCTCGGTGGCAGCACCGGACTTGAGGACGGCCACACCACCGGCCAACTTGGCCAGGCGCTCGGAGAGCTTCTCGCGGTCGTACTCGGAATCGGAGTTCTCGATCTCGTTGCGGATCTGGGAGACGCGAGCCTCGATGGCTTCCTTGTCGCCAGCGCCTTCGATCAGGGTGGTCTCGTCCTTGGTGACAACCACCTTGCGGGCGCTGCCCAGGTCCTCCAGGGTGGTGTTCTCAAGCTTGAGGCCAACGGTCTCGCTGATCACGGTACCACCGGTGAGGATAGCCATGTCCTGCAGCATGGCCTTGCGGCGGTCACCGAAGCCGGGGGCCTTAACAGCCACGGACTTGAAGGTGCCGCGCAGGCGGTTGACTACCAGGGTGGCCAGGGCTTCAGCCTCGACGTCCTCGGCGATGATGGTCAGGGGCTTACCGCTCTGCATGACCTTCTCTAGCAGCGGCAGCAGATCCTTGACGTTGGAAATCTTGGACTCAACCAGCAGGACGTAGCTGTCTTCCAGCACGGCTTCCTGACGGTCGGCGTCGGTGACGAAGTAAGGGGAAATGTAGCCCTTGTCGAAGCGCATACCCTCGGTAACTTCGAGGGACAGGCCGAAGGTGTTGGACTCCTCGACGGTGATAACACCCTCGTGACCAACCTTCTCCATGGCCTCGGCAATCAGGTTACCGATCTGCTGGTCAGCAGCAGAGATGGAGGCGGTGTTGGCGATCTGCTCGGTGGTCTCAACCTCGGTGGCGTCGCTGAGTAGGCGCTCAACAACAGCCTCAACGGCCTTGTCGATACCGCGACGCAGGGCGATGGGGTTGGCGCCAGCCACTACGTTGCGCAGACCCTCGTGAACCAGGGCCTGAGCCAGAACGGTAGCGGTGGTGGTACCGTCACCGGCGACGTCGTCGGTCTTCTTAGCAACTTCCTTGACCAGCTCAGCACCGATCTTCTCGAAAGGCTCTTCGAGCTCGATCTCCTTGGCGATGGTGACGCCGTCGTTGGTGATGGTGGGGGCGCCCCACTTCTTGTCTAGGACAACGTTGCGACCCTTGGGGCCTAGGGTCACCTTAACGGTGTCCGCTAGGGTGTTTAGGCCGCGCTCCATGCCACGACGGGCCTCTTCATCGAAAGCGATGATCTTGGACATTTATTTCTCCAAAGTTGGATGCCGGGCGGTGCCCGCGACGGACGAGTATGACCGCACTGTTCATGTCTCAGCGCAACCAGACCCTCACCTTCCGGCCGGTCTTATCACTCTCATGCTCGGAGTGCTAACTAATATGTTGGCACTCTCGCCCTGCGAGTGCAAGGCGCTAGGCCGTTAGCAAACACACCCACCCTCCAGCCAGGGCGGATAGCGCTAGCGCCTAACTGGCATAAATAGCGCTTTTAGCTGCGCAAAACCACCACAATGGGGTTGGAACTGGCCTGCTCAGCAGACAGTTCAACATTGGAGATTCCCAGTTCTTTAGCCACTGCCTTAGCCACTGCTTCTTTATCTTCACTGGCGTAGTAAACCGTGGAGTCAGTGGGGGTTTCTTCAGAGTAAACCCCGGGCGAAACGGTTACAGCGGTAAACCCGGCCCCTTCCAGGGTGGATCCGGCCCGGGCAGCAAGCCCGGCAGTGTCAGTGCCGTTGTGTACCGTAATACCCACGGCGTGGTCAATGGACTGGGTGGGGGTAGGGGTGGGTGCCTGGGTGGTTACCACCGTAGCGTTGGATTTAGGGGCAGCTGAGGCCGACGCCGTCGCCTTGGCTTTAGCCGTTGTTTTGTTGCTGGCCATCTTGGTGGCAATTGAGGTGGCCACACTGGAGTTGGTGCCACCAGCTACTTTAAATAGAGCCAGGGCCCCCCAGGCCAGGGCGGGCACAATCACCACAATTAGTAGTAAGGGTAGCCAGTTACGCCAGGCCGGAAGCGGGCGGCGATGCACCCCTGCGGGCAGGACGCTGTCATTGGGCTCGTCGAATTCGTCGGCTGGGTACTCGTATTCCACGCTAACAGGCTACCGGTTTAAAGCCAGTTTTGAGCACAACACACATTGGAGCCAGTTAGGCTTATGGCATGAATGCTAAGCCGTTGAGCCAGCTTGTTGACCCCTCTTGGCTACCTGCCCTAGAACCGGTGGAGCCCATAATTCATGAAATTGGCCAGCGTCTACGCGCCGAAGTCTCTGCTGGACGCGGCTATCTGCCGGCGGGAGCTAATGTGCTGCGGGCTTTTACCCAACCTTTGCCGGCAGTGAAAGTGCTGATTGTGGGCCAAGATCCGTATCCGACGCCGGGGCACGCGGTGGGCTTGAGCTTTTCGGTGGCGCCGGGGGTTAAGCCACCCAAGTCGCTGCAAAACATTTTTAAGGAGCTGCACTCTGACCTGGGGGTGCCAATTCCTACTAGCGGAGATTTGACGCCGTGGAGTCAGCGTGGGGTGCTGCTATTAAACCGAGTGCTTACGGTTAGCCCTGGTCAGGCAGCTTCACATCAAGGTTGGGGCTGGGAGAAGGTTACCGAGGCGGCCATTAAAGCCTTGGTGGCGCGCGATAGCGCGCTGGTGGCGATTTTGTGGGGCCGCCAGGCCCAGTCGCTGACTCCTATGCTGGGCAACACCCCGATTATTGCTAGCGCTCACCCCTCACCGCTGAGTGCTTCACGCGGATTTTTTGGTTCTAAGCCCTTTTCAAGGACTAACGCCTTGCTGGAACAGCAAGGCGTTAGTGCGATTGATTGGTCTTTGGATTAATTAGAAGGTCAACATCACCTTGGTGGCGCGGCGCTGGTCCATGGCGGCGTAGCCCTCGGCGGCCTGCTCAATGGGTAGCACCAGGTCAAACACCTTGCCGGGATGGATTTTGCGCTCAAAGATCAGCTTGATCAGCTTCGGCAAGTAGCGGCGCACGGGTGCAGGGCCGCCAAATAGGTGTACTTCCTTGCCAAATAGCTGATCTACGCTGATGGTGCCGCCGTGAGGTACACCCACAAAGCCCACATAGCCGCCGTAGCGGGTAGAAGTTAGGGCTTGTTGCATGGCTTGCTCAGTGCCTACAGCTTCGGCAGTGCCGTGGGCCCCATAGCCACCGGTTAACTCCTTAACCTTGGCGGCGCCTTCTTCTCCGCGTTCAGCCACGACGTCGGTAGCCCCAAATTCGCGGGCCAGTTTGGCGCGCGCTTCGTGGCGAGACATGGCAATTACGCGCTTCGCACCCAGCTGGCTGGCACCAATAACGGCCCCTAGCCCGACGGCGCCGTCGCCAACAACCGCAATAGTCTTGCCCGGCCCCGCACCTGCCGCATCAGCCGCAAACCAGCCGGTACCTAACACATCGGAGGCAGCCAGCAGGTCAGGGATGAGTTCCGGGTCAGGCTTGGACGGGGTGGCCACCAGCGTGCCGTCAGCGAAGGGTACCCGCAGGTATTCGGCCTGAGCCCCACGTACATAGGCCTCACCAGCCTCGATGGCGCGCTGGCAGCGTGAGGGGTAGCCGGCCTGGCAGATTTCGCACTCGCCACAGGAGGCACAGAAGGAGCCCACCACAAAGTCACCGGGCTTAACATTGGTGACGGCGGCGCCCACCTCAACTACTTCACCCACATATTCGTGGCCCATAGCCTCATGGTCTACCGGGCGGATACCACGATAGGGCCATAGGTCTGAGCCGCAAATACAAGTGGCAGCTAGTTTGATGACGGCGTCAGTGGGCTTTTGGATAACTGGCAGGGGGCGTTCTTCGACCACTACCTCACCAGGGGCGTTCATGATGACTGCGCGCATAAAGCATCCTTAAATCAAAGAATTGTGCCTTATTAACAGGATACTTAGGGGCAGGTTTAAAAAGCGCCAGGGTTTCTCAGGCGGCGATACAGAACTTCAGGGGTGCCTTCAGGGTGCCAACACGGCTATACGCAGCCATGTACGACCAAAAATGTAGCTTTACAGCCGAATAAGTGGAGCCGCTTATCGGACTCGAACCGATGACCTGCTGTTTACAAGACAGCTGCTCTACCAACTGAGCTAAAGCGGCGTTACCGCCTAAGTCTGGCAAATTTTACTAGCCATACGCAAGCGCGCCGACGCAGGCCACATTTTACCCAGCATGGTGACATAAGCATCATAAAATAGACGTATAAAATTATCAAAACGGCCCATATTAGCAGTTTTAGTGAAGTTCATGACCAAATATGAGGCTAGCTATTTCTACTTCTATGATTTTAGACAGCGTCTAACTTTCGTAATGACTATGCTATAGGCGTGCCCAAACAGCCTAAAAACAGCTCAAATCTACGCGACACCATTTTGGTTTCTGCCACGCAGCTACTCGACGAGTTCGGCCCTGCCGGCTTAAGTATGCGCGAGGTAGCCCGCCGCGCTGGCTGCACCCACCAGGCTCCCTATCACTACTTCACTAATCGTGAAGCCATCATTACCGCTTTAGTGACAGGCGGATTCACGTCTTTGTCTAAGGTTTTGGCTAGCGCTCGCGATGAAGGTGACGCGGTTGCCATCGGTTATGCCTACGTGCGCTTTGCTTTAGAAAACCCCGGCGTTTTCCGCATCATGTTCCGCTCTGACATGTACACACCAGAAAGCGACGTCAACTTTGTTTCCGCCGTAGCTAGCTCACGCAAACAGCTAAGCGCGCTATGCGAAAACATTTACCCCCAGGCCAGCGAAGAACAGCAAATGGCCCTATGGGCCTATGTGCATGGCCTAGCCACCTTGCTCCTAGATGGACCACCTAGCTTGCAGTTCTCTAACAACACCCAGCGCCTGACCTACGCCAAGCGCGTACTGGAACAGGGCCTGCACTAAAACTACGCCAGCTCCTCCCCCAGCAGGAGCCAAGCGCCGCCACCAAACTAGGCGCTAAAACGCCTTGGTGCACAGCCCTACAACGTCTATAAAAATGCTTACAAAGCCAGCGTGGCCGGCCGTCAATGACGGCCGGCCACTGCTTTTAGCAGCTACAGCTTCTGGAGCTACGGCGCTTTCAAAGCTTGGCTAGCTAAGCGCCTACAAAGTCGGCTGTTTAAGCCACAGCGACTCAGCTAACTAGGCTAGCTCAGTGACGCAGCTCTCGGTAGGCCTTGATCAGGGCCTGAGTGGAGGCGTCCTGGGCGGCTAGAGCTTCGGCGTCGCCAGAGACAGCCGGGGCAATCTGCAGAGCCAGCTTCTTACCTAGCTCCACACCCCACTGGTCGAAGGAGTCGATACCCCAAACGATGCCCTGCACGAAGGTGATGTGCTCGTAGAGGGCGATCAGCTGACCAACCACTGCCGGGCTCAGCTCGGGGCCCAGGATGGAGGTGGTGGGACGGTTGCCGGGGAAGATGCGGGCGGGCACGATCTCCTCGGGAGTGCCCTCGGCTCGCACCTCAGCCTCGGTCTTACCGAAGGCCAGGGCGGCGGTCTGAGCCAGGAAGTTAGACAGGAACAGCTCGTGCACGTCCTGCTCGCCGTCGCGCACCGGGTGAGCCGGGTTAGCCATGGCGATGAAGTCAGCCGGAATCAGCTGGGTGCCCTGGTGGATCAGCTGGTAGAAGGCGTGCTGGCCGTTGGTGCCCGGCTCACCCCAGAAGATCTCGCCGGTGGCAGAGGTGACCGGGGTGCCATCCCAGCGCACGCGCTTACCATTGGACTCCATGGTTAGCTGCTGCAGGTAGGCAGCGAAGCGGTGTAGGTGCTGGTCGTAGGGCAGCACCGCGTGGGAGGCGGCACCGAAGAAGTTCACATACCAGATGTTGAGCAGACCCATTAGCAGCGGCACGTTCTTGGCCGGCTCGGTGTTGCGGAAGTGCTCGTCGACGGCGCGGAAACCAGCCAGGAAATTGCTGAAGTTCTCCGGACCCACGGCCACGGCCAGAACGGTACCCACGGCGGAGTCCACGGAGTAACGGCCACCAACCCAGTTCCAGAAACCGAAAGCGTTCTTGGGGTCAATGCCGAACTCGGCTACCTTGTCCAGAGCGGTGGACACGGCCACGAAGTGCTTAGCGATAGCACCCTCGGTGGAGATGCCCTTGGCCTCTAGAGAGGCTAGGAACCAGTCACGGGCCATGCGGGCATTGGTCAAAGTCTCCAGGGTGGTGAAGGTCTTGGAGGCAATGATGAACAGGGTGGTTTCGGGGTCTAGGTCTGCGACGGTCTCTGCGCAGTCAGTGGGGTCAATGTTGGAGATGAAGCGGCACTCCAGGCCGGGCTGGCGGTAGGGAGCCAGGGCTTCGTAAACCATGACCGGGCCCAGGTCAGAGCCACCAATACCGATGTTTACCACGGTGGAGATGGGCTTGCCGGTGACACCGCGCCAAACGCCAGAACGGACCTCTTCAGCGAAGCCGTAAACCTTGGCCAGGGTGGCGTGTACGTCGGCTACCACGTTCTGACCGTCAACCTCTAGGGTGTCACCCTCGGCGCGACGCAGGGCGGTGTGTAGCACGGCGCGGTCTTCAGTGATGTTGATGTGCTCGCCGTTGAACATGGCTTCGCGGCGCTCGGCCAGGTCCACCTGCTCAGCTAGCTCTAGCAGAGCCGCGAGAACGTCGTCGTTAATAAGGTTCTTAGACAGGTCCACGTGCAGGTCGGCTAGCTGGTAGCTGTAACGCTCAGCGCGGGCCGGGTCCTGGGCGAACCACTCACGTAGGTTAGGAGCTAGCTCCTGGTGTAGCTGCTCTAGCTTGCCCCATGCCGGGGTCTGGGTTGCATCAACAGGTTTACGCATGGTTCTCACTCTACCTGCCTAAGACAGCACTAAAAAGGTACCGCCGCCCTTAAATATAAGGACGACGGTCAGGTGTTGGTTTAGCTTTGGCGCTGTGGGTAGCAGTTACTTACTACGACGGCGGCCAGGTAGATCGCCTGGGCACGTGATCAGCTGCCACCCTAGTGAGCTGCCGCTTAGTTGGTGGGGGCCGGGGTGATTGTGGCTCCGGGTAGCAGCAGCTTTTGCAGCGCGCCTTGCTCTTGCAGCTGGGCTAGGTTGGCGTTAACCCCGTTGATAAAGACGGTGGGGGTACCGGCCAGCTTCTGGTTGGTGAAGCTGCTGGTGCCTAGCTTGGTCCAGTTTTCGTAGGCATTGGTCTGGGCCGAGTTGGTGGCGTCAGTGATGGTGTCTGCCTTTAGTCCCACGGCGTTAGCGGCGCTGACGATGGCGTCAATGCCGGGGTACTGCTGGGCGCCGCTTTTAATGGCGCTTTCTAGCTGTGCAAAGATCGCGGTGTGCATGGCCCAAGCCTTGGCGGGTTCGCGGTCTAGTACCGTACCCATGAAGGAGTCGGCTAGGTCAGACCAGGGGGAACCCAGGATCTTGCAGGGGCGTAGCACTACCGTGGCCTTGCCGGTGTCAATGATGCTCTTGAGCTCGGCGGCGTGCACGGATTCAAATTCGGCACAGTGTGAGCAGGCGTAGTCAAAGACAATTTCGATTACATTCTTAGTGCCGGTGTTCATAGTGCCTGGCACCGGGCCCTTACCGAAGGGTAGTGAGCCGTCAACTAGTACGAGTTTGGGCACGCCTTTACGGTTGGCCAGCTTGCTCTTTAGAGTGGTTTCGTCGAGCTTGGTGTAGTCGACGGCGCTTGTGGACTTGCCATTAGCGCCACCACCTTCTTTGTTCTGTGAGCTTTCGTAGAACACTAGGCCTGCTGCCCCACCTACGATCGTCACGCAGCCAGCTCCCAAAATGGAGCGGCGGGCGATTTTGCCACGGCGCTCTTTGCGTTCTTGTTCTGCACGCAGCTGTTTGGCGCGCTCACGTGCAGCGCGAGCACTACTGGAAGACACCACTGGGGAACTCCTCATGTATCTGGAGCCGACGCTAACGCGCCACCTCACGGTAGTTTAAAAATTAACTTCTTGGACTAGCTTACGCGCCCAAAGCTACTAATTTCCTGTGAAGATAGCAGCCCTGCGATACCACTTCAGTGATTACAGACACATAACAACTGCAATTTTGAACAAACTCTACCCAGCAGCTATTACATATGACACACTTGGTCATGGTTGGGGGATGAACCTCAACCACAAGAAATACGAGATTTGTGTCAGTGCGGACACGCATGGACACCTTTCACAACGGATCGTCCGGCACGTACCTGCCGGTGAAGGGAATGCAAGTCATGGCATCAGTAACTTTTGACCATGCAACCAGGATCTACCCTGGCAACGACCGCCCCTCTGTTGACGCCCTAAACTTGGAGATCGCTGACGGCGAATTCCTGGTACTTGTGGGTCCGTCTGGCTGCGGTAAGTCTACTTCTTTGCGCATGCTCGCAGGCCTGGAGGATGTGAACGCTGGTCGCATCCTAATCGGCGACCGTGACGTCACCGACGTCCAGCCCAAGGACCGCGACATCGCTATGGTGTTCCAGAACTACGCGCTCTACCCCCACATGTCGGTACACGACAACATGGGCTTTGCGCTTAAGATCGCGGGCACCCCGAAGGAAGAGATTGACCGCCGCGTTAAAGAGGCCGCCAAGATCCTGGGTCTAACCGAATACTTGGAGCGCAAGCCCAAGGCTCTATCCGGTGGTCAGCGTCAGCGTGTAGCCATGGGCCGCGCCATTGTGCGTAAGCCCAAGGTATTCCTCATGGATGAACCGCTGTCTAACCTGGACGCGAAGCTACGCGTACAGACCCGTACCCAGATCGCCTCACTGCAGCGTGAGCTGGGTGTCACCACGGTCTACGTAACCCACGACCAGACTGAAGCTCTAACCATGGGTGACCGTATCGCCGTACTTAAGGATGGCCTGCTCCAGCAGGTGGGCTCTCCGCGCGAAATGTACGACAAGCCTGCCAACGAGTTCGTGGCCGGATTCATTGGCTCTCCCGCCATGAACCTGGGTACTTTCGACCTCGACGGCGACGTCGCCAAGCTGGGTAGCGCCAAGATTCGTCTGCCGCGTGTCACCCTTAAGGCTCTAGCTGCCGAAGACGCCAAGACCCTGACCATCGGCTTCCGTCCCGAAGCCCTCGACGTGGTCAAGGAAGGCGACGCAGACTCTATCCCGGTACGCATCTCCTTCGTGGAGGAGCTGGGCAGTGACGCTTACGTCTACGGCGAGCTGGTGGGGGCTGACAAGTCCGCCCACAAGCTCGGCAGTGGCGAGGACTCCAGCCAGATGATTGTCCGCGTACCTCCGCGCACCGCCCCCGCCAACGGCGAGGTCATCTACGTGCGCATCCGCCCCGGCCAGGAGCACCTGTTCTCCTCTGCCACGGGTAAGCGCCTGCCGGCCTGAGTGCCTAGCGGATTTGGCAACTACACTGCGCTACCATTAGCGCGGCGGCAGACGCCAAATACCTAACACACCTAAGCGGGGTGGCTGCCACTCGGTAGCTACCCCGCTTTATTCATCTGTGGAAGGGTGATTATGGCCCAGGCCATTAACATCAAATCTATGAGCGTGGATCCCGCGCTCCTCGACCTACCTTGGAATATCCCGCTAGAGCAGTGGCCACCAGAGGTTCTGGCCGCTCTTCCGCGCGGTATTTCCCGCCACATCGTGCGTTTTGTAAACCTTAACTCCAATGTAATTGCAGTTAAGGAAATCAGTTCTTTTGTAGCAGACCGCGAATACGAAATGCTACGTGACCTGCTGCGTTTAGGGGCGCCCTGTGTACGTCCAATCGCAGTTATTACCGGCCGCACTGATGCCAATGGCGAAGAGCTCAACTCAGTACTGATCACCGAGCACCTGTCTTACTCGCTGCCTTACCGCGCCCTATTTAGCCAGTACATGCGCCCTGAAACCGCCACGCGCCTAATTGACGCGCTGGCGGTGCTGCTAGTGCGCTTGCACTTGCTGGGGTTCTTCTGGGGAGACGTGTCTCTATCCAACACGCTCTTTAGGCGCGACGCCGGGGCTTTCGCAGCCTACCTGGTTGACGCCGAAACCGGCGAGCTTCACCCTGAAGGCCTCACCTCTGGTAAGCGCATGTATGACATTGAGCTGGCCCGCACCAACATCATTGGTGAACTAATGGACTTGCAAGCTGGCGGTCTACTTGAGGAAGACGTTGACACTATCGGCGTCGGTGACCGTATCGTCTCACGCTACTTGGAACTGTGGGATGTGCTCACCGGTGAAGAGTCTTTCTCCATGTCTGAGCGCTGGCGTGTAGCTAACCGTATTGAGCGTCTAAACTCTCTGGGGTTCGACGTCGGCGAGCTATCAATGACCACGGACCTGGACGGCACCCACCTGTCTATCCAGCCCAAGGTGGTTGACGCCGGACACTACCACCGCCAGATCATGCGCCTAACCGGTCTGGATGTGCAAGAGGGTCAGGGCCGGCGTATGCTCAACGACCTGGAAGCCTACCGCAGCCTGTGGAACCGTAAGGATGAGCCACTAGAAATCGCTGCCCACGCCTGGTTGGCAGACGTATTTGAACCCACCATTGCGGCTGTGCCCGCCGAGATGCGCAGCAAGCTAGAGCCTGCGGAAATCTTCCACGAGGTACTTGAGCACCGCTGGTATATGTCTGAGGCTGCCGGTTATGACGTTTCTATGCAGGACGCCGTAGCTGACTATGTGGCCAACGTGCTGGCTAACCGCCCCGACGAACATTCCGTGATCAGCGGCAATGAGCAACTGCGTCCCAATGTTCTAGATGACATCGACTACGCCACGGGCACCAGCGATGAAGACGACGCCGAATTCGCCGCCCGTGACCAGGAAGCGGTTGAGGAGTACAGCGTCAATCCGATGGGCTTTACCGCCAACTTGAAGTTCAAGGGCGAGTAGTGCCAGGCGGCGCCCAAACCGGGCGCTGCCACCATGGACACTGTCCACAGTGGGGCTGTCCCCACTGGGCGCTGTCCACACTGGGCACAACCAAATTGCCTGGCACCACCAATACAACTAGGCCGGTTAGTGGAAAACCACTAGCCGGCCTAAGTCTATAAATCACGCTCAGTATTAGCGCATCTCAGGGCGCTTTTCAAGCCACTCGCGCAGTGCCAGCGCGCAGCAGCCAGGGCAACTACCGCGCGCAGCGCCACGCCATATTGGCGCTCAGCAGGTTTTACTGCGCAGCGGCAGCGCGGCGAGCTTCACGCTCTGCCTCAACTGCGCGGCGGCGTAGCTCACGCGCGCGGGTCCACGAGGCCAGGGCAAACTCTGCTGCGCTGTCTATCACCAGACCCGCACCCATAACTAGCAGGGTGCCGCTCAGGCCCCCACCGTTGCGTAGGCGGCGGGTTAGGGCAGTGCCCACTAGCGCCCCACCAGCACCCGCCTCTAGCAGGTGCGCAGCCCTAAACAGCCAGGGCTGGTCGGTGACGGTACGGGTGTAGCCCTGCCAGAAGCTGGGGCCAGATACAGCAGAGTCGTCTAGCATCATGGAGACGCTGCGGCCTACCGCGTTGCTCAGGCCACGCGGTTCGTGCACTACTACATCCTCCACGGCGCTGGTGGCGATTTCCCCGCGTAGCCAGGGGCCCAGCCACTGCGGCAAGCCCAGGGCCTCTAACACTGGGGCGGCGCCGTCGACACCATTGCCACTGTCTGCAGCCAGGGCCTTGTCCAAAGCCTCAACGTCAGCATTCGGGGTGACCACACTGAGCTCAACGGCATGGGTAGGGGCAGCCAGAGCGGCGGCTAGCTCCTCCTTGCGAGCCTTGGCGATGCGCCCCTTGGGCCACACCACCCATTCACGACGGCGCAGCACAGTGACTACCTCAGAGTCGTCGTCTAGGTCTCCACTGGTGACTGCCGAAAGGCTCAGCTCACCCTTGTAGGAGCGCAGCACCAGGCTCGGCAGCTGCTCTTCATCCCAACCTAGGTCACCGATTTCGAGCCCGTCACCGGCGTAAAGCACCAGGCGACGGTCAATTTCGGGCAGGTTCACTACCGCCAGGGTGCGCTCTAGCAGGGTGGACTGTAGCGGCACCGTATAGGAGCTCATCGGGGTGAGCACCGCTACGCGCAGGGCGGCGTAGTCAGGTTCGTAGTCCTCATCGGAGCCGGCTGAGGCGTCGTAGCGGGCCGGACCAATTAGTACATCGGCTTCTAGCTCTGTAGCTAGCTTGTAGACCAGGTCAGATAGGTCTAGGCCGGGGGCTAGCTCGCCATTTTTGACGGTAGCCACCTGGTTTTGGTCGCTAACTAGTACGCTGATCGAGCGGTGCTGGGGCAGCACCGGCTCACCGAGTAGTGCCAGCACACCTAAGTTGGCTAGCACCTTATCGATGGTCTGATCGTCTGCCTTAACCGAGCTTATAAAGCCGCTTCGACGGATGAAGTTAGGGGCGTTATCAGCCATGATGCCTCCCAGATTGTCGACATTTAGGTTCTTATTGTCTCAAGTTTGCTTTAAAAAGCTAGAGATTTTAGGCCATTTGGATAACTGCGCCGCTGCGTGGGGGCAGCACTAGATGTCCGGTCACCTGGTTCGCCCCGACTAGGTCGTAGCCCACCACGCCGGCTATTTCGGCGCTGGTGGCAGCGAAGTTAAGCAGGAACAGGCAGCTGCCACGCTGGTGGGCGCTGACCCCGGCCGGTAGTGGGTGAGCAAATACTGGGCGTAGTCGCGCGTAGGCGCCAGCCAGTTTGAGTAGGTGTGCGCGCGCTGCAGGGGTTAGGTCGCAGCTGATGTACCAGGCGGCCCCGGCGCCTTGGGGGCGGCGGGTGATGGCGCCTTGCCCAGCTAGGCGGCCGGTGGCGTAGGAGGCCAGGATTTCGACGTCGTCGTTGATGGCCAGGTTTTCACTCCAGCCATAAGCTACCAGCGGGGCGTTTTCACTGTGGGCTAGTAGCCGCGCCAGGGGACCGTGGGCGTCGAGGGTGAATTGCAGGTTGCGGTTTAGGCCTTTGGCGACGGCTTGAGCTAGGGGCTGAGAGGCGTCGGGGACACCTTCCCAGTTCCAGGCGGAGACAGGGGCGTCTAGCACCGGGATTTGGTCTAGTACCCGCACGCCGGTTAGCTCAGCCAGGCTCATAGTGGCGGCGGGGGCTTCTTCTTGCTCGCCCTGGCTCATGGCTAGGCCAGTAGCGGGGGCTTCCTCCGGGGTTGCGTGGTGGGCGCAGGCTAGATGGTTGCCACTAGTGCTCGGGTAGTCTGCGCTGGGGCCCTGGCTTAAATAGCCGCCGACGACGGCGTGCCCACTTTGGTCCACGACGCCGGTGCGGGCGGTAATTACTACCTGGGCGCCGCGACTGGCGGCTTGGTTTAGTCTCTGAGCTAGCTGAGGGTGGGTCATGAAGATTTCTGGAACCACGATTAGGCTGTAATCATCCAGCTCAGCATCCACCTGGACAATGTCTATTGCGTAGCCGGCCTCGAAACAGGTGGCGTGCCAAGCCTGGGCGGCGCGTAGCGCACTGCCGGCGGGAGCACTTAGCGACGGAATTTGCAGGCCGTGGGTGGCCTCATCGGGGCCAATCGCAGCGTTTTGGGCCCACATAGAGGGCCAGTCCAGCATGATGGCTACCTGGGCCTGGCTACGCTGGCCTACCACTGGGGCCAGGCGCTTAAGCACCTGACCTAGTTCCACAGTTTGGTGCCACTGCATCGACTCGGTGCCGCTGTGGGGCACCATGGCGCCGTGGAAAGTTTCCGCCCCCGCAACTGACTGACGCCACTGGAACTGCATGACGCCGTCGGCCCCATGAGCAACGTGCGCCAAAGACCAAAGCAAGTACTCCCCCGGGGCTTTTACCGCGTTGCGTGCGCGCCACTGCACCGCACCGGGCGCCTGCTCCATAAGCAACCAGGGGCGCCCGCCACCCAGACCACGCATCAGATCCCCGGTAAAAGCCAGCTGGTGGGCGGCGCGCGGATCAGCCGGATCCGGGTAGGAGTCGTTAGTTACCAAATCAATGTCTTTAGCCCAGTCAAAATAGTCCAGGGCCTCAAAGGCATCCATAAAGTTGGTAGTTACCGGCACGGCCCGACCTGCTTTAGCTAGCCCGGCGCGGATCAGGGCGGCTTCAGATAGGTAACCGGATTTTAGGTTGTCACTGCTAAAACGGCGCCAATCAAGCATCTGGTTGGGGTTAGCGAAACTGGGGGTGATACGCGGAGGGATCACCTGCTCCCAGTCGGTATAGAACTGGGACCAAAAATTGGTGCCCCAAGCCCGGTTTAAGGCGTCCAAGCAGCAGTAACGCTTTTTAAGCCAGTCACGCCAAGCCTGGGCACAGCGCTGGCAGAAACATTCACGAATATGGCAGCCATACTCGTTTGAAACATGCCAAGCCACCACTGCCGGGTGGGCAGCAAAACGCTCCACTAGGCGCGCTGTGAGTGCATTAGCGGCCACCCTGAACCGGTATGAGCTGGGGCAATACTGTTGACGCGAACCCCAAGAGTAGACGGATCCATCAGCGCGCACCGGCAAAGTATCGGGGTAGTGGCGCCCCAGCCAGGCCGGCGGGGAGGCGGTGGCGGTAGCCAGGTCCACGCTAATACCTGCCTGCCATAGGCGGTCGATTAGCTGCTCTAGCCAGTCCAGGCGGTAGTTGCCCTCGCTGGGTTCTAGTCGCGTCCAGGAAAAAATTCCCAGGCTCACCAAGTTCACCTGGGCTTGGCGCATTAGTTCCAGGTCACGCTCAAAGGTGGCGTCGTCGAACTGCTCTGGGTTGTAATCCGCGCCGTAAGCCAGCGCGCCACCTAGATCCAACTTAGAGGCGTCCATTGCCTTAGCTCCTTATAGCAATTGGCAGGTCGGGCGCCATGCCCGACCCGCGTCAACCAATAGCTATTATCAGGGATTAGTTGCCCTGAGTGGTACGGCGCACCCGATCTACCTCATATAGGGCGATACCGGTGGCCACGGCCGCGTTGAGACTTTCGACGGCGGCACGGATGTTAATCGAGGCGATTTCGTCGCAGGTCTCACGCACTAGGCGCGACAGGCCCTTGCCTTCAGCCCCAGTTACCAGCACTAGCGGCTGGTCAGCCAGGTTTAGGTTATCGACGCTAACGCTGGCGTTACCGTCTAGACCCACCACAAAGCAACCGCGCGCTTTGAAGGCTTCTAGAGTGCGCACCAGGTTGGTTTCTTTAGCTACCGGCACGCGCGCAGCGGCGCCAGCACTCACCTTCCACACGGTGGCGTTAACGTCTGCGCTGCGACGCTGCGGGATGATGACGCCGTCGGCCCCAAAAGCACCCGCACTACGCAGCACCGCACCCAGGTTGTGAGGGTCGGTGACCTGGTCTAGGGCCACAAATAGGGGCTTGCGGCCGGTGGCGCTGACACGGTCTAGTAGCTCTAGGGCGTCAGCGTAGTCGTAGGCGGCGATTTCCATGGCCACACCCTGGTGCACGGCGCCCTGGGTGAGGGCTTCTAATTCCAGCTTGGTGACCTCAAATACGGGTGCACCTTCTAGGGTGGCGCGGCGCACCACAGCCCCTAAACGGTCGTCGTTTTCAGCTGAAACCGCCATAAATACGCGCGTGACGGGCACGCGGGCGCGGGCCGCTTCGGCGCAGGCGTTGCGACCACAGATAATTTCGTGGTCTGCGGGCACGTCAAAGCGGTTGCGGATCTTTTCTAGCTGACGTTCACGGGTGGGTTGGGCGGCAGCAGCTTTGGCCTCAGCGCGCAGCTTGGCCTTGTGTTTAGGGTGGTAGGGGCGGTCTTCTGCCTTGGGGGTGGGGCCGCGCCCTTCTAGGGCCTTGCGGCGGTGCCCACCAGTGCCAACCTGGGGGCCTTTTTTACTACCAGGACGACGGCGAGCGCCGTGGGGACGGTCATTTCCAGGCATGGGATTCCTTATCTATCAGCCCAGGTGCCAGCGGGCACCGGTAGGTGAGTCTTCAACCACGACCCCGGCACTAGCCAAGGCGTCACGGATAGCGTCAGCGCGGCCCCAGTCTTTTTCTTTGCGAGCACTAGCGCGTTGCTCTAGTAGGTTTTCCACCAGGTTACCCAGGGCAGCTAGGGCCGCATTGTCTGCGTTTTCCTCGCTGGCGCCAGCGCGGGCCCAAACCGGTGAAAGTGGATCTAGCCCCAAAATATCAAGCATTACCCGTAGCTGGTTGGCGGCTTCAGCTACCTGCGTAGCTTCACCCTGTCCGGCTTCAGCTTCAGTTAGGGCCACGTTTAGGCGCTTAAGAGCGGCGTGGATTTGGGTCATGGCCCCGGCTAGGTTGAGGTCATCATCCATGGCGGCGCGGAACTCACTAGTGACGGCTACCTGCGCTAAATCAACTTCAGCTAGATCAGGAGCCAGTTTCACGGCGCGTGCCAGGGCCCCGCTAAAGCGGTCCCACAGGGCTTGGGCATCTTCTAGGGTGTCGGGGCTGAATTCCACTGTGGAGCGGTGGTGGGTGGTGCCAATAACTAGGCGCAGAGCCTGCGGCGAGTACTGTTTGAGCAGCTCAGAGACAACCAGGGAGTTACCCAGGGACTTACTCATTTTTTCGCCTTTAATGGTCACCCAGGCGTTGTGTACCCAGATGCGCACAAAAGGCCAGCCGGCACCGTGGGATTGGGCCTGCTCATTCTCATGGTGGGGGAAGCGCAGGTCAATGCCGCCGCCGTGGATGTCGAAAGTGTCGCCCAGGTAGCGTCGGCTCATGGCTGAGCATTCTAGGTGCCAGCCGGGGCGGCCGCGTCCCCAGGGGGTGTCCCAGGAGGCGTCGGCAGGTTCGCTGGGTTTAGCAGCTTTCCACAGGGCAAAGTCGCGTGGGTCGCGCTTGTCAGCCTCGACGGCGTCGTCAATTTGGGATTCATCCTCAGTTGAACGCAGCTGGTCTAGGCTTTGGTTGGTTAGCGAGCCGTAGTCGGGCAGGGAACGCACCGAGAAATAGACGTTGCCGGGGCTACCCACATAGGCATGACCGGCGTCGATCAGGCGCTGCACCAGGTCGATCATGTCCGGTACGTGTCCGGTGGCGTGGGGTTCGTAGGTGGGGTCTTTAACCCCTAGGGCCTGGTAGGCGGCAGAAAATTCACGCTCATAGCGGTAGGCCCAAGCCCACCAGGGGGCGCCGGCCTGGGCGGATTTAGCCAGGATTTTGTCGTCAATATCGGTTACGTTGCGTACTAGCACTACTTCCTGGCCGCAGTACTCTAGCCAGCGGGTTAGTACGTCAAAAGCAATAGCTGAGCGCATATGCCCAATATGGGGGCTGCCCTGCACGGTGGCACCACACAGGTAGATCGTGACCTTACCGGGGGTAACCGTAGGGGCTAGCGACACGAGAGCGTGGCTGGCCGAATCATACAGTTTCAGGGAGGGTTCACTCTTGAGGGTACTCACCCTATAAGGCTACCCGAAACCCTAAAGTAATAGTTTTAGGCGGGCGTATTGGTGTAAACCAGGGCGCTAGCAATTGCCATTAGGCCCTCAGCGCGCCCTAGGAAACCTAGGTGGTCGGTGGTGGTGGCGCTCATTTGTACGTCAGCCCCGGCTGCTTGGCTCAGCGCCGCATTGGCCTGGGCAATTCGGCCTGCTACGCGCGGACGCTGGCCAATTAGCTGCACGCTAACATTACCGATCTCATAGCCGGCAGCGCGCACGCGGCGGGCAGCTTCGCCTAGTAAGGTGGCGCCGGATGCGCCTTTAAACTCGGGGCGGTCCACTCCGAAATTACTGCCTAAATCGCCTAGCCCGGCGGCTGCGAACAGGGCGTCGGCACAGGCGTGGGCGACGACGTCGCCGTCAGAATGCCCAGCTAAGCCGGTCACTCCCGGCCATTCCAGACAGGCCAGGTGCATGGGTACCCCCGAGCCTTCAGGAGCAAAAGCGTGCACATCCATGCCGATGCCGGTGCGAGGTAGCAAAAATTGCGCCATGGCTACTCCTTAAAGATTAGCTAGATTTTGGCTTACGCATACTTGCGCTAGGGCCAGATCAATGGGGGTGGTGATTTTAAAGCTGAGGGTATCTCCGGGCACAACCACCACCGGGTAGCCGGCCTGTTCAGCTAGGCCTGCGTCATCTGAGGCGGCACTGGATTCACTGGCTGCCGCCTGGGCTCCGAGCTGGTGGGAGCGCAAAATGGTTTCGCGTTCAAAGCCTTGCGGGGTTTGCACGGCCCGCAGCCGACGGCGATCTACGGTTTCGCGTACCGGCTCAACTTGGGTGGGGGCACAGAGCGGCGCATTTGCGGGTGCTGCCGTGGCACCTGCGGCTGGCGTAGCCGCGATCTCACCCTGAGGGCGGGCGAGGCCTACCGCTTTGATCGTGTCAGTGACCGGCAGGGCTGGAATCACTGCCGGGTTACCTGCACGTACGGCGTCGATCACGCGGGCAATAGCGGCGGGCGGGGTTAAGCAACGGGCGGCGTCGTGAATTAAAACCACATCTGCCTGCGGCGCTAGCTCAACCGCAGCAGCCAAACCGTTGGCCACGCTGGCCTGGCGTGAAACATCCGAGCCGGCCACAACCACTAAATTGTCAAAATCAGCCAGTTCAGCCTGGAAGATTTCTAGATAATCAGCCGGGGCGGTAACCACCACCGCATCCACCTGCAGGCAGGCGAACAATCCGGCCGCTGCGCGACGCACCAAGCTCTGGCCAGCTAGCTCCACCAAAGCCTTGGGACCCTGGCAACCCAGGCGGGTGCCCGAGCCTGCCGCAGTTAAAACCGCAACGCAAGCACTCATTGGGATATAAACGCGCTTATCACTCAGCTAGGACTTCATCCAGAGTCTGCTCGGCGGCGGTTTCTTCAACCTTCTGCGCCAATGCCAGCTCTGAAACCAAAATCTGACGCGCCTTGGCAAGCATACGCTTTTCGCCGGCGCTCAGGCCTCGATCAGTATCGCGACGCGAGAGGTCACGTACCACTTCAGCAACCTTAAGTACGTCCCCGGAAGCAATCTTTTCCTGATTCGCCTTATAGCGACGTGACCAGTTGGTTGGCTCTTCTACCTGCTCAGTGCGTAGCACTTCAAAAACGTTTTCTAGACCGGCCTGGTCTACTACGTCCCTAACACCAATTTCTTCAACGTTTTCAGCAGGGACCATAATGGTTAGATCTCCCTGCGCCACCTCAAGCGTGAGGTACACCCGCGTTTCCCCACGAACCTTGCGATCCTGAATTTTAATAATTCGGGCCGCACCATGGTGGGGGTAGACCACTGTCTCGCCAACTTTAAAGGTCATAAACACACTCCGGGCTAATACAACTGGTTTATATTCTACCAGCCGGCACATTAATTTTACGCTCGCCCGTGCAACATGTAGTCCACTCCACGCCTAAACTTATATGCATAACATAACCAATCGCCATAGGGCAGTGTGTCTAGTTGCTAACGCATCAGCTGGCGCTGGTTACCAAAACCAAAATAAGACGACTGTGGGGCGAGCGCTTTTCACACTCGCCCCACAGATATGTAGCTATCTGCAGCTATTACTAGCTATTAGCAACCAAAAAGTTAACTAGTTATAAAACTAGCTCACTTGCCCTGGTTAGCAACAGCGGCGATCTTGGCCTCAGCCTCGGGGTCTAGGTAACGACCACCCTTCTTGATGGGCTTGAGGGTCTCTTCGTCGAGCTCATAAACCAGCGGAATACCGGTGGGGATGTTGACGCCGGCGATGTCCTCGTCGGAGATCTCGTCCAGGTGCTTGACGATGGCGCGCAGGGAGTTACCGTGGGCGGCGATCATGACGGTCTTGCCGGTCTTGATCTCGGGAACGATGGTGGATTCCCAGTAAGGCAGCAGACGGGCGATGACGTCCTTGAGGCACTCGGTGGCGGGTACCGGCTCGCCGGCGTAACGCGGGTCAGTGTCTTGGCTGAACTCGCTACCAGCCTCGATGGCCGGCGGCGGCACATCGTAGGAACGACGCCAGAGCATGAACTGCTCGTCGCCGTACTCGTCGCGGATTTCCTTCTTGTTCTTGCCCTGCAGAGCGCCGTAGTGACGCTCGTTTAGACGCCAGTTGCGCTCAACCGGGATCCAGTGGCGGTCAGCGGAGTCTAGAGCTAGGTTCGCGGTCATGATGGCGCGGCGCAGCATGGAGGTAAATAGCTTGTCCGGTAGAACACCGGCCTCCTTTAGCAGCTCACCACCATGCACGGCCTCGGCCTTGCCTTTGTCCGATAGGGCCACGTCAACCCAACCGGTGAATAGGTTCTTTGCATTCCATTCGCTCTCGCCGTGGCGGAGCAGTACGAGGGTGTAAGCCATGAAAGCTATTTTGCCAGCACTTGCACGCTTTTGCGAGAGCTAAAGCACCCAAACAAGACCTTAGTCACAGCCCGACGGGCCGCAAACACCGGCTAGCGACCCTATACGCCGTCGTCGCTGACCGGCGTCTCTGACCGGCGGCGCCAACGCTGGCCCGCAGCGTCAATGCAGACCCGGCGTCGTCGTCGTCAGTAACTAAAGCCCCAGAGCGCCACTCGCATCAATCCCTCCCCACCACTACAGCCCCCCACAGACACCACAGTAATAAGTCGCAAATAAAAGTGCCCGCACAGTAAAAACTGTACGAGCACTTCGAGCTATAAAACCTAGACGTCAGCGTAACCAATATCGCAGCAGTTTATTTACCGCAGTTTTATTGGCACTTACCTGACAGGCGTCTATAAAACACCTGCTTGAATTTAATTATTCAGTTAAGCGTAGTTGAGCTGACACTAAATTAATCAGCGACCCTGCTCAGCTAGGTAAGCCTGGCGGATCTCAGCAGAGACGCGGCCACGGTCAGAAACCTGGAAACCGTGCTCCTTGGCCCATTCGCGCATGCGGCGGGACTCGCTGTTAGAAACAGCCGGGGTGGTGGTGCGACGACGGCCGTTGCGGGCGCGGCGTGCATAGTTAATCCACTCCTGTAGGTCAGCGCGTAGACGGCTAGCGTTTTCGGAGTTTAGGTCGATGACGTAGTTAACGCCGTCTAGAGCGAAGTTAACGGTCTCTGCAGCACTAGAGCCGTCAATGTCGTCGATGAGAATGGTCTCCACACGCTGTGCCATGGATTTTCCTTCCGAGTATTTATGGTTGCGGACTTGTGTCCGTGATTTATTAAATTGTTACGGAAGTTATTTAACCTTGATTGCTCTCACTTTGCAAGCTACGACTATCAAGTGATCTATATTTTTGAACACAGAGGCCACCAGCTAACTTGCAGCAAGGTTTCAGTTTGGTTGCGCCGCAAAGTAGACTCATAGGCCTTTATAGACCTGCGAGCGTCTAAAATCGCAACTATCCACCATTTTGATCCTGATATATGAGACAGAAGAATGTAGGTCGGAATGCGGGTCGGCATATAGCCTCCAAGTTCTCACCCAGAGACTAACTACAACGCAGCGCGCCAGAGTCATTAACTTTGAAAGAGTGTGCACAAAGCTCGCATGATACCTAGGAAAAATCCAAGCCGAGCCGACCATCTATGGATTTGCTGTGAAATATTCTCGCACTTCATACCAAGTTTTAGACGCGCGTTAAGAATTTATTTGCATGTTAGCAAGGCTGTTAGCGTACACCCGTTTCAAGTCAACCCAGCAACGCTTCGGGCAAGCTTTGCCGGAAATTTGCCATACACAAACCGGGTTAGACAGCGGCAATTTAGCCACCCCACAGCCGCAGAAGTCCCCCAAAACCCCACAAAACGTAACGCAAGCCACATTTAAATATGTTTTCCGTTCTGTGAGTGACCTACCACATACATTTTTGTCTATCCACAAGTAGCGCCCGACGCGATTAATCAGTTATGATTTTCGACCGTAGCCGCTTTGCAGTTTACTAGGAGGATTCGCCTAGTGGCCTATGGCGCACGCTTGGAAAGCGTGTTGGGTGCAAGCCCTCGGGGGTTCGAATCCCCCATCCTCCGCCACCAATCCGGGACCGTCAGGTTCCGGATTTTTTTATGCCTTATTTACTCCCGCTTTTCCCAGCCCTCGCCACTCCCCGACTTCTGCCCGCTCCCGGCCCGCTTAGTCCAGGCCCCGGCTTTACTCCCGGCCCTGCTTTTTCTCGACGACGCCGCCCCACGCACAGCCTGCCGCCGCCTATCGCGAACACTCTACGTAACTCACCAGCTGCTACCTTCAAAGCCGAGCCAAGCAGTGTGGCTTACCCACTAGCAGCAGACTGACATTTTTAGAGCGCTGAAACCTAAAGACATCTAGGCCCCAGAATCTGATCTTGATTCTGGGGCCACATTCTCAACGTCACACATTATTCTATGTAAGGGTGAGGTCACGCAGATAGGTGCGTACTACATCGGTAGTGACATGAAGAGCTGCTGCCGTATCTGCAGTAGTGGTGTGTTCATCCATCATGAAAAGGACTTTGCGAAGTAGTTGAGATTGCTCTCTTTGAATACCGTCTGGTTCCGCAGAACGGTAGCCACGCTGCGAAAGCTCAATGACCACGCTACGATACTGCCAGTCAGACAGCAGCTTAAGATCATGCAGCCTTCGAGCCATGGCCATGGCTGAAACCTGCCAGTATTTCTTCGCTTTAAGAATGCGCTCTACGGGGGCACCCTTCATAGATTGTGTATAGATGCGCGAAGCAGGCATAAGGAAAGCTGAGGCAAACGAGTCAGCCTGCCTCTCCCTTTCCTTTGAGTTAGCGCTGTCAGCCGGCACACCAGCATGCAGCACTAGATGCCCCAATTCATGAGCAAGATCAAAGCGCTGGCGCTCAGCAGTTTTAACAGTAGACACAAATATGTATGACACACCGTCGCGGCTAAAACAAAATGCGTCAACATCCTTACAGCGATGGTCCAAAGAAAGTATACGGACTCCTTTAGACTCCAAGAGACTCATCATGTCAGCTATAGGTCTATCAGCTAGATGCCACTGAGCACGCACCTCCTCTGCAGCCTGCTCCGGCGTTGCGTCGTCTATCTCGGGGACCTGCAGGTCTGGCAGCTTAAATGACGATTCAATGACACCAAAAAACTCGACCGCCATCTGAGCGGCCCCCATAGCTGCGCGTTGTTGACATTTAGAAGTTTTCGATGCCTTACGGAAACTCACCTCTTCCATAGGCACTTCATCCATATCGGGAAGGTAGAAAAACTCTGGACGTACACCAAGAGCATCAGCAAGACGCTCCTTAGCCTCAGCAAGAGGAACACGACGTCCATTCTCATAAGCCGTCAACGTAGACACTGAGATATTCGCAGCATCTGCAAGATCAGCGCGCGTCAACATCAACCTTTCACGTGCCCATCGAAGCCTAGATGGCGTAAACGTATCCCCTGTCGGGACAGACTTAAGAGACGCGCATCCACGTCCACGATACATACGGGGAGGTTCTTGAGAACGTCCCCCTTGAATTACGTTGAAGGTCCTCATGGCCGTCTTTCTACAGACACGTCAAATGTACTGCCTTCTTCATCCTCATTAGCCTCAATTGGCTCCTCATTAAGAACAAGCGGAGGCAAAATAATGCGTTCTCCCCAGATGATATGCACATTATTATCCACACCTGAAGCTTGCGTAACCTCAAGCTTCATGGTGTTTTCCGATCTCTCGTGAAGAAGGAAATACACCTTCTCCTCATTCCTAGTAGTTGCCCCCTCTTCACCCGACTCTAGTAATTCACCTGCTTCGCCTAGCAGAGTCAACTGTTTCTGCCCTGCTTCGTCACCGCTAAGCAGCTCGCACGTAACAGGACCTACAGAAGACAGAATAGGCTGCTGAGACAGATCTCCAACTCCAGATGCCGACCTAAGGATAAGTACTAATTGCTTCTCTGAGTGAACGAAACGAACCTGGTTCCAAACATCCAGTTTTTCCCATCGCCCCTCCGCTACCAAACGCATTGCTAGCTTTTCGACGCCATCTGTATACACATCCATCCCAGAAGCTGAGTTAGGCGCCAGAGCCGTCCTACCCCTAGAGCGCGAAAACCCGGAACGCATGGCATCGTGAATAACAGACACAGTTAAGTCCAGATCTGCAAGCTGTTCATCTACCGTAATTTCAAAGGCGCTTTGCGCACTTGGATTAAACATGTGAAAGTCTTTCCATAAGACAATGTGTACATAAAACACCACCACGTTCGTGGTCTTAAAAATTGTACAAGCTGGTGATCGTGGTCCGCTACCCCTCGTCTTGCATCCGAGTCGGAAACAAAAAATCCCGCCACGCATTGCATGACGGGAATTGATGGCGGTAGCGCCGGGATTCGAACCCGGGGTGGCTTGCACCACACAGCATTTCGAGTGCTGCACCTTCGGCCGCTCGGACACGCTACCTCGGCTGCTCAATTTACCGGAGATTACAGCCAATACGCAAACCTTACTTACCCAGCCGCACTCACATAGAAAGTGCACGCCCAAACCAGGCACGCAGGCAGTGACAGCGGCCAGGGCGACGTCGGACCCTGAAGCCAACCACACCGCTAGCGGCGCTGGGCGAAAAAATCCTCTAGCAGCACCTGCGCCTGGTGCTGACGCAACCCCGTCAGCACCTCCAGGCGGTGCGTGGCGCGCACATCTCGCACCAAGTCACGCTGTGAGCCGCAAGCCCCGGTTTTTGGCTCCCAGGCAGCAAACACTACTCGCTTCAGGCGAGCCAAAAGCATAGCCCCCGCACACATCGCGCACGGCTCCAAAGTCACCACCAGGGTACAGCCCTCCAAATGACTCGTGCCCAACTGGGCGCCGGCGCTACGCAGCGCCAAAATTTCGGCGTGAGCGGTGGGGTCCTTGAGTTCCTCACGGCGGTTGCGGCCCTGGGAAATAACTTCGCCGTCGTCGTTAATTACCACGGCGCCTACCGGCACCTCCCCCAAATGCGCAGATAAAGCCGCCTGATGCAGCGCCAAATCCATGGCCGGGCCATATTTTTCCGCCTGAATAGCGCCGGTCAAAGCCTCCCCGGGCAACTGCCCCGCGCCCCCATTTTCATAACTATGCATCAGCCCCCTCCTTGCAATTACGGGCTAAGGTCAGCCTACCTGCTAGCTCAAGGCGCACCCTAACCGTAAACTTGCACTATGCGTGTTCATGTTGCAAACCATCCCCTAATTGACCACAAGCTTTCTGTCCTACGTAATAAGGAGACCCCTTCTCCTGTATTCCGCCAGCTCGCAGACGAGCTAGTTACCCTACTGGCCTATGAGGCCACCCGCGAGGTACATACCGAAGAAATCGATGTAGTCACCCCCGTGGCCACCGCCCACTGCCGCCGCATTGCCGACCCACGCCCCATGGTGGTACCCATCCTGCGCGCCGGCCTAGGCATGCTTGAGGGTATGACTCGCCTACTGCCCACCGCTGAGGTTGGCTTCCTGGGTATGAGCCGTAACGAGAAGACCCTAGAGATCGAAACCTACGCCAACCGTCTCCCCCAGGATCTATCCGGCCGCCAGGTGTTCATTGTGGACCCGATGCTAGCCACCGGTCACACCCTGATCGCCGCCATTGACTACCTACTTGAGCGTGGCGCCAAGGACGTAACCGCCCTGTTCCTACTGGCTGCCCCCGAGGGCCTCAAGGCTGTTGAGGAAGCCGTGGGCGACCGCGCCAACGTCACCATCGTGGTTGCCGCCGTGGATGACCACCTCAACGAAAACGCCTACATCGTCCCCGGCCTGGGCGACGCCGGCGACCGCCTCTACGGCGTGGTTGACTGACGCCCTAACCGGCGCCGCTAACTGCACTAATACAAAAGGTGTGGCCCCTAGGGGTCACACCTTTTATTATCTAACGCTGTGCCTAATGCCGGGCGGAGTGCCGGGGCATTAGGCAGCTGCGCATCAGAATGCGGGGATAACCGAGGAGTCAGTCCACTTTTCCTGGATGAACTTCTTGACCTCAGGGCTGTTCAGCAGCTTGGCCAGCTTCTTGAGCTGCTCGTTGTCCTTGTCCTCCTCGCGCACCACCAGCAGGTTGGCGTAGGGGGAGTTGGTGCCGCTCTCCAGCAGCAGGGCGTCCTTGGCCGGGTTCTTCTTAGCAGCCAGGGCGTAGTTACCGTTTAGCACCACCAGGTCGGCGTCGTCGAGGTTACGAGCGGTCTGGGCGCCCTCCACCAGGGTGAACTTCAGGTTCTTGGGGTTGGAGGTGACGTCAGTGTCGGTGGGCAGGTCAACCTTGGAGTCCAGGGTGATCAGCTTGGCGGTTTCCAGCAGCTTCAGGCCACGGGCAGTGTTAGCCGGGTCAGAGTTGAGCACTACCTTGGCGCCGCTGGGCAGGTCAGCCAGCTTCTTGTGCTTGTTGGAGTACAGGCCCATGGGCTCAACGTGCACCTTGGCCAGGGACTCGAACTTGTAGCCCTTCTCCTTTTCCTGCAGCTCCAGGAAGTTGGGGGTCTGGTAGAAGTTGGCGGCTAGGGAGCCGTCAGCCAGAGAGGAGTTGGGGGTCTGGTAGTCGTCGATCTGCTTGATCTCTAGGTTCAGATTTTCCTTCTTGGCCAGGTTGGACTGGACGAACTCTAGGATGTCGCCGTGCGGTACCGGGGAGCAGCCGATCTTGATGGTGTAGGTGCCGTCCTTCTCGGTGATGCCCTTGGGTAGGGAGTCGCCGCCCTTCTTCTTGGAGGAGCCGCAGGCGGCTAGTACGGCGGCGCTGGCGGCCACTAGCGAGCCAGCGGTGAAGCTACGACGAGAAATTAGTGCAGTTGCCATGATTTTGTTCCTTGTGAATTTAGGTGGGGAAAGTAGTTCTGGTGGCGCCGCGCGGCAGCCGGTTTAAGGCTGCGGTCGCGTTGAGCGCTGGTTTAGGGGCGACGCCGCAAGGCGCCTTGGGTGGCGCCGCTTGGCTGTTGCGCGCCACAGTTTGGTTGGCACTGGGCGCGCCAAGCTGGTGTTGGATCAGCGGTGGTCAGCCAAGCGGCTGAGCATGTCGCCAACCACCTGGATGACGCCCACAATGAGCACGATGACGATTACCGTCAGGATCATTACGTCGTTTTGGTAGCGCTGGTAGCCGTATTGCAAGGCCAGGGCACCCAGGCCACCGGCGCCAATGGAGGCCGCCATCGCCGAGTAACCCAGCAGGGTCACCAGGGTGACTGTGGCCGCCTGGATCAGGCTGGGCAGGGCTTCACGCACCAGTACACCGAAGGTTATTTGGATGCGGGAGGCCCCCAGCATCAGGGCCGCTTCGATTTTTCCTTGCTCGACGCCGTCGAGCGCAGTTTCCGCCAAACGCGCGTAGAAGGGGATAGCCCCAATGGTTAGCGGGACTGCCGCCGCCTGCCAACTGGTGGTGTCGCTGACCAGCAGGCGGGTAAGCGGGATGATAGCGATCATTAAGATCAAGAAGGGCATGGAGCGCCCCACGTTAACAATGGCGCTAAGAACCTGGTAAACCGCCTGGTTGCGGGTCAGGCCACGGTGACCGGTAGACACTAGGGCAATGCCCAGCGCCAAACCCAGCACCACGGTGATAGCACCAGAAACGAAGGTCATGTACAGGGTCTCGTCAATTGCCGGACCCATCTTCAAACGCACGGCTCGGTTATCGAACCAGGTGCCTTCACCAAAAGTGCCCGTGAGCCCGGTGGCGTCGGAGATGTCCAGGAAACGATCCCATAGCCATTCACCGATTCCCATCATGCTGCCACCTCCTTGCTAGTGTCGCGCAAACTTGGCTTAGCCCCAGCGTCAGCCAAGGCGTCGATTAGGCCCTGGGCGCGGCTGGGTTCAACGGTAATTGCCAGGCGGCCGATCTGGGCCCCCGCAATGGTCTGGAATACGCCCCCGGCCACGTCACCGCCACGGTCAGCGGCAATGGTCAGGATCTTGGCGGCTGCGGGTTGGCCCTTCTTGGCGGTAATAGCCAGGTCGACGACGACGTCGCCGCGCCCAAGCACTTTCTCGCTAACTTCCGGTAGCGGCACCAGTTCACGCGAAAGTCGCGAATCTACCCGGGAAACTACCTCGTCAATAGGGCCACCTTCGATGATCTGACCGGCTTCAAGCAGGCTGACCGAGTCGCAGATGGAGCGCACTACGCTCATTTCGTGGGTAATGATCACTACGGTCACGCCCAAGGTGTCGCGGGCGGAGCGGATCAGATCCAAGATAGAGCGGGTGGTTTCGGGGTCTAGGGCGCTGGTGGGCTCGTCGCACAGCAGCACACTGGGCTCATCAGCCAGGGCGCGGGCAATACCCACACGCTGCTTTTGGCCACCCGATAGCTGTGAAGGGTAGGAGTCGGCACGATCAGTTAGACCCACCAGGTCCAGCATTTTGCTTACACGCTCACGGCGGTAACCGTGAGGGGCACGAGCCAAAGCCAGGGGGTAAGCCACGTTCTGTACGGTGGTTAGCGCGTCCATCAGATTGGCGTGCTGGAACACCATGCCGATCTTGCGGCGGGCTTCACGCAGGTCACGTTGATTTAGGTCAGACAGGTTCTGGCCGTCTACGGTAATGACGCCGCTGGTAGGGGTTTCTAGTGCGGTTAGGCAACGCACTAGGGTGGATTTACCGGCCCCGGAGGTACCTACAATGCCGTGGATTGTGCCCGCTGCAACCTCAAGATTTAAGCCGTTTAGTGCACGCACTTCACGTGCAGGAGTACGCATTGAAGCAATACCCTTGGGCTTGATTTTGTATACCTTGTGGACATCACGCAGCGACAACATAGATTGCTGCTGATCTACTTCTGGTTGACTCATGTTCACCTCCATCGTTCCTGGCAGTAGCACCCGCACCCAAAATGGGGGGTTGCTGCAGCTTCAACGATCCAGGTCTCTCGGCTGCTCTTGATGGTCTATCTAAATTCAGGCTAAGCGGGTATAAGGTCCCTTGGCAAGCTTTACCTTTGTGATGTCTACAATATGGACATTAATTTTTTAGGGGTATTTATAGCGCTAGCTGTTGACCTGGGGTTATAGCCAAATTTATAAGCGTTCACGCTAAAACCGGCCCATGGGCGGGCGCGATAACTGCCCTGAGGCGGGCACCCAACTGCCAACCCCGCCACAGCAGCCCGGCGCCGGCACGCGCGGGGCGAGCGCCCACAGGCGCCGCTGTGCGGGGCACGCACGGGACGTGGCAAAACACGCGCAGGGCGCACGCAACCCGGCGCCGTCGGAACAGGGCGCACGCAGCCCGGCGCCGTCGGCTTTAACGCGGACTGGACCTGGCCTTATCAGGGCGAGCCGTGGAGGCGCTACTTGGGGCGGGCGTGGCCGGCGTAGGACTCTGGCTAGCGCGTCTGGAGCCCTTCGTGGCCTTGCTCTTACTGGCCTTAGCCTTCGTGGCCTTGGCGGTGGGGTTTGTGGCTGTAGCAGTGGCAGTGGCGCTAGCTTTAGGTTCTTTAGCCGCAATCCAGATAGGCAGCCGGTCGATCACCTGCCGGGCCACCGCCTGCAACCATAGCGGCGAAGGCAAAGTGGTGTTGTCGCGCGCCGCCAGGATCATAACCAGGCAGTAACGCGCCCCCTCCGGGCTGGTCAGCACCCAGGTCATAGCTAGTTGACCGGGCGATTCAGCACCCACATAGGTGGCGTAAGTCCACTGGCTAGAGTCAATATGCACACCATTTTCAACCACCATGGCGTTACGCAACAACGCATCAGTGTTAACGTCGCGCTGGCTCAACTGTCCTAAATAGCTTTGCGCACGGCAAATCTCACGGGCTGAGGCAAACCAGCCGATCCCCTCCGGCCACAGCACATCCTGGTAGCGGTTCGGATCCATGGCCACGCTGCCGCGCGAAAGCGAGTTCACCAAAGCGGTATGCAGAGCCTGGCGCTGCTGCTCAGGCTGCTTATTGGCCTCACGCCAATAAAACCGCAAATCCGAGTCTGACCAGGCAATTTGCCCCAACGCGCGAGGCGTAAGCAAAGGCGAGAAAGAGGTTAAATCCTGTTTGCCAGTGTTTTGAGCAGCGGCGCGGATCCCATCGGCCCCCACCGTCTTCATCAACATGGTGGCGCTAGTGGGGTCAGATTCGTGGATAGTGTGGGAGGCCACCACCCGCAGAGGATATTTCTTGCCAATCATGGTGGCGTCATTACGTCCATAACCTTGAGCAATCATGGACGGCAAGACAGTAGCGTCCTGGTTAATCTCGACGCCGCCGTCGATCACGGCCTCCGCCACCCCAGCCAGGGTGTAAAGGTCTACCAGGCGCCCAATTGGCATCTGATCATCAGCATTAGACAGTGTCAAGGGAGAGCCGCAACCATTTAAAGTATCAATGCGGGCAACCAAAAAACTGCTTTGGTAGCGCGGCTGGGAAGCTGAAGCCGCACGACGCACGCCAGAGCCGTCGTCGCCAACCTCATTAAGGGCGCGAGCCAAACTAGCCTCATCGGTGATAACCGGAACCCTGCCCAGGCGCCCAAAAGACAGCGAAACAATCTGGCTGCGCGAATCAGCCACCAAATCAATACTGATCTGCCTGCCATTGGAGTCCTGCACCCCAATTAGCAGGCGGTTACCGCTGTCCTCATAGCCGAGCATCGTATATGGGCCGGCCGCACGCAGTTTCGTGAGAGAGTTGTAAAGGTTACTAGACGGTGTCTGCTTAAGTAATGATTGCGAAAAATGCGAGCGGATCCGCGCCTGAGTAATGCTCTTGGAGTTAGAAATGCTGTAAAGCAGCCAGCTAGCCGCCACCCCCGCCGGCGTCGTGGGCATATCCCGTACCACCTCAGCCTTATAGGTTGCGGTAGGAGCCACGGCCACTCGCGGCTGGCTAGGCCCGCAACCGGCCAGCAGCGCCAATGCAGACACTGCCACCGTCAAGGTTTGCAGCTTACGGCGGGTTTTTGAGTGTGCATTAACGCGCAACTTACGCCCCGCAACGGCGACGACGTGTGCCGCCGTCGTGCTGACGCGTACTGCCGTGGCACTGACGTGTGCCGACGTCGTGCCCAGGGCACCCAGCCTAGACCTTGCTTTAGCAGCCATTAAGGCTCCTGTACCTCAACCAGCTGAGCTAGATTCTTCGCCAAAACCTCACTGACACGCTCAACCACATCTAGAGTGTCGCGAAAATCGTCTTCATCCCCATACCAGGGGTCTGGCACATTCAAGCCCGCCAGACTGCCCTGCCCTTGCAAGGCCGCCTCCACCTGCTCGCGGCAGTGCGGGTCATAGATGCGGTAAAGCTGTACGCGGCCCGGGTCCACGCCTAGCTTCTGGGCACGGCGAATCAACTCCCGCTGATGACTGGCAGTCATGGCTAGCAGCAGATCAGCGTGACGCAGCTGGGTGTCAGTAATCTGAGCGGCCCGGTGGGTGCTGATGTCATTACTCTTGTAGCCCTGTTCACGCAGCAGTCGGGCAGCGCGGTAATCAATCGGGTTGCCCTGCTCCTCATTAGAAACCCCGGCAGAGCTAACCTCCACCTCACTTACCCCCAGCTCACGCAGGCGCTGCGCCAGCACAATCTGGGCCATAGCCGAGCGACAAATATTGCCGGTACACACCATAACCACGCGGTAAGGCAGGCGTTCAAACGCCGGAAGTAAAGAAAGGTATGACATAGCCACGCCCTTATTATTCCACGTAAGACTAAACTTGCCTCATGAGTCACAAACCAAGCGCAATTGACGCCATCGCCAACGAGTACACCGCCAAGGTAATTGAGCTTTCACCGATGACCGGCTCCTCCACCGGCCTAGGCGAGCGCCACGACGTTCTAGACGACTTCTCCCCCCAGGGTCTAGACGCATACACCCAGCTAGACCGCGAAACCCTAGCCAAGCTGGATGAAGTAGCCCCCACCGACGCCGTCGACGAAGTAACCGTAGCCGCCATGCGCGAACGCCTAGGGCTATCGATTGAGCTAGCCGAAGCCGGCGAGCCGCTACGCAACCTCAACAACATCGCCTCCACCTCGCAGGACATCCGCGACCTATTTGACCTGCTACCCACCGAGTCCGAGCAGGACTGGGCTAACATCAGCGCCCGCCTAGGCGACGTCAAGCGGGCCCTGGGTGGTCACGTCGAATCCCTGCGCCTAGCCGCCAGCCGTGGGCAGGTAGCCGCCTCCCGCCAGGTGCGCGCCGTGGCCGGGCAAGCCCACAACCAGGCCGGCGAGTCCTCCTCCTTCCTGGCCCTAGTGTCCTCCCCCGAAACCCAGGCCCTGCCCGAGTCCCTACGCAAGGAGCTAGCCGCCAACGCCGCCAGCGCCCAGGCAGCCTACGGTGACTTCGCTAACTTCCTGGAGACCGAGCTGCTGCCCCAGGCGGGCGAGCAGGACGGCGTCGGGCGTGAACGCTACCAGCTGTTCTCGCGCGAATTCCTAGGCGCCACCATTGACCTAGACGAAACCTACGAGTGGGGCCGCGAGCGCCTGGCCGCCATCGACGCTGAGCAGCGCGAAGTGGCCCGCGAGCTGTACGGCGAGGGCGTCAGCGTGCAGGAAGCACTCAAGCGCCTGGACGAGGAGCCGCGCTACCAGCAGCACGGCACCGACGCGCTGAAGAAGTGGATGCAGGAAACCGCCGACGCCGCCGTGGCCGGCCTAAACGGCACCCACTTTGACATTCCCGCCCCGCTGCAGCGCATCGAATGCTGTATTGCGCCCTCCTCCACCGGCGGTATCTACTACACCGGCCCCTCCGATGACTTCTCGCGTCCGGGGCGTATGTGGTGGTCTGTGCCCGCCGGCACCACCGTGTTTAACACCTGGCAGGAGCGCACCACCGTGTTCCACGAGGGCGTTCCCGGCCACCACCTGCAGCTGGGTATGCAGACCTACCTGCGCGATGAGCTCAACGACTGGCGCCGCCACCTGTGCTGGGTTTCTGGGCACGGCGAAGGCTGGGCGCTTTACGCTGAGCGCCTCATGGCCGATCTGGGCTGGCAGGATGACCTGGGTGACCGCATGGGTATGCTCGACTCCCAGCGTCTGCGTGCGGCCCGCGTGGTGCTAGACATTGGTGTGCACACCGGCAAGCAGCGCCCGGCTGAGCTGGCGGCTCTGCCCGGGGTTGGCGAGGGTAAGTGGGATCGCGACAGCGCCTGGGCTTACCTGACCCACAATGTGGCTATGGCTGAGGGCTTCTTATCCTTTGAGCTGGAGCGTTACCTGGGGTGGCCGGGGCAAGCGCCGGCTTACGCAGTGGGTCAGCGTCTGTGGGAGTCTATTCGCGACGACGCCGCCGCTAAGGCCGCCCGTGAAGGCAAGGAGTTCTCGCTTAAGGAATTCCACTCTCGCGCACTGGCTATTGGTAGCGTGGGCCTGGATGTGCTGCGCGAGGCGCTGAGCTAAGTATTCCGCGCGGCCCAGGGCTGGGGCTGGCGCGCCGGGCTGGTGGGCCGGGCTGGTGGCCTGGGCTGAGGCCGGGCTGGTGGCTGGGCCGGGCTGGTGGCCCGGCGGCCAGGGCCACGGCCCTTGGTTCACAAATACTGACATTTCGTCCCCTCCCTATAAAACCCCATGAACTTTTTATAGGGAGGGGACGATTTTGCCTGTATTTGACTGCCTGTGTTTGACTGTGCCTGCTGCCTGAGTCAGTCCCAGAAGGAGGCCACGTCCACTACCCCACCACTGGCCTCGAAGTCAGCGCGCACGGCCTGACGCAGTTGAGGGTCACTGAGGTAATCCAGGGCCACACTGGCCAGGCCCCAAGCCCCATCCACAGCCGCGCGGTCGCCTAGCGGCGAGCCGGCCGCCGTCGCGAATTCATGAGTGTGCAGGGCCGTACCCTCGGGGGCAATCTTGATCAGCGGGTGAATCCCGGGCACGCGCTGGGACACGTTACCAAAATCAGTGCCTGCCGCAATCACCTCGGTAATCACCCCACGCGGCAGCACCGTGCGTCCGGCTGTGTTCTGCGCCCGCACCCAAGCCTGGCTAAGCGGACCATTGGCACGCACCGGCATTTCATTGGTGGTTTCACCGGTAAGGATCTCCATCCCACAGCCGGTGGCCAGGGCGGCGCCCCGGAACACATCCTCCACCCGCGCCACCAGGTCGCGCAGCGTGGCAGCATCCAGCGAGCGCACAATCACACTCATTTCTGCCCGCTCAGGCACCACATTAGGTACCAGCCCACCGTCGGTAACCACCGCGTGCATACGGTCTGAGGGCAGCATGTGCTGACGCAGCAAACCCATACCCACCTGCGCCACCGTCACTGCGTCCAGGGCGTTGCGGCCCATAAAGGGGGCGCTGGCGGCGTGGGCGGAAACCCCGTGGAACACTACGCGCATCCGGCGTACCCCCAGCCAGGCCTGATCTACCAGGTCGTAGGCGTAGGAGTGGGTTTGGATGGCGGCGTCCACCCCCTCTAGCATGCCGCGCTGGGCCAGGATTTCCTTGGCGGTGTCGCATTCTTCAGCCGGGGTGGTTTGCAGGATAACCCGCCCGCCTAGCGCGCCAGGGTGGCTTTTTTCCAGTTCAGCTAGGGCTAGGAAGGCCCCCACGGAGTTGGCGCACATGACGTTGTGACCGCAACCGTGCCCCACCCCGGGTAGGGCGTCGTACTCGCACAAAATCGCGATTGTGGGTTGGTTAGCGGCCTCGCCGCCGATTTGAGCGCGCAGCGAGGTTTCCATGCCGAAACTGGCGCGCTCAACCTCAATGCTGTGGGCCTGCAGCAGCTTAGCGACGGCGTCGGCGGCATAAAACTCTTGGTAACCCACCTCTGGGTGGGCGTGAATATCCTGGCTTAGCGCCACGATCTGCGGGGCCAAAGCCTCAATGTGGGCTTTTAGTTCTTCACGCAGCTGGGTGCTGGCACCGCCGTGGGGATCTAAGGCGGTGGCGGTGGGGTTAGCTTGACGGCGTTTTTCGGTTTCTACAGCAAGTTGGTCGTAAAAAGCTCGGGAGGGCACAGTGGGCTGGCTAAGGTCGCGCATAGTTCAACTATAGGAATCTGCACACAAAACGGGCAGTGCCAGTTAAGCACTGCCCGCCAAATACGTAGCCCCGGCGCCGGGAGCGGCCGCAGGTAGGGCGTTAGAGCCAGCTGTTTAGCCTGCCCGTTGCTAGGCCTGCTTGGGGCCAAACACGCTGGCCCCCAAAGCGAAGGGGAAACCAGGCTTTAGCAAGGCATCGACAGCCGGACGCACAAAGCTAATCAGCTTGCCGGCGTCGAGCGCCTCACCAGCGGTCTCCACGCCGTTAATTTCCGCCCTACCCAGCAGATCAGAGTAGTTAATGCTCATATCCAAGCTAGTGACGCCGTCGGACTTAGAGTAACCCGCCCAGCTGGGAACCTCAGTCATATCCACCATGGTGACCAGGTGGAAATACATGTATCCCAACTCATCCAGGGTGGAAGACACGCTCAGCAGGTGATGCGTTTGGGGGTTGCCCGACTCGTGCAGCGTAAACACGGTCAGTAGCCCATCGCGCGCCCCACGCAGCAGCATCCGAGCGATATGCACACTGAAAGCGTCGGCGTCGAAAAACTCACCCATAGCCTGCTGGTAAGGCAGCGGGTCACTGATGCCGATGCGGGCCCCGGCCCCCACATCCTTAATGGCGCGCTTACCTGTGGGGGTGATGGCTTTGAGCTCCAAAATGTTGCCCATTAGGCGGCCCACCTCCACCCGCTCACTCCAGCCGGCAGGGGCCCCCTCGGTGATTTCACGCTCCTCAACTAGCCCCAGCCCCAGCACTTCAGCCAGGTCAATGTCGCTTTGGTGCCAGGTGATCAGCCCGTCTTCGTGCCATAGGGGGACGACGCCGTTAAAGGGCAGTCCGAAAGTTACGGTATGCATGTAGCTCCCTAGCTGACTTAGAAGTCCCAATCTTCATCCTGGGTGGCTTCAGCGGTGCCGATGACGTAGCTGGAGCCAGAGCCGGAGAAGAAGTCGTGGTTTTCGTCAGCGTTAGGGGAAAGCGAAGCCAAAATAGCCGGGTTTACATCCGTGGAGTCAGCCGGGAACATGGCCTCATAGCCCAGGTTCATTAGGGCCTTGTTGGCGTTGTAACGCAAGAACTTTTTAACGTCCTCGGTTAGGCCTAGCGGGTCGTAGAGGTCCTCGGTGTACTGCTCTTCATTGTCGTAGAGCTCAAAGAGCAGCTCGAAGGTGTAGTCCTTAAGCTCCTGCTGACGCTCGGCGGAAGCCTCGGCCACAGCCTGCTGATACTTGTAACCAATGTAGTAGCCGTGCACGGCCTCGTCACGAATGATCAGGCGGATCAGGTCAGCGGTGTTGGTGAGCTTAGCGTGGCTAGACCAGTACATGGGGGCGTAGAAACCTGAGTAGAACAGGAAAGACTCCAGCATGGTGGAGGCAACCTTACGCTTTTCCGGGTCATCGCCACGGTAGTAGTTGAGGATAATGTCAGCCTTGCGCTGCAGGTGGGGGTTTTCTTCACTCCAGCGGTAGGCTTCATCAATTTCCTTAGTGGACAGCAGTGTCGAGAAAATCGAGGAATAGGAGCGTGCGTGCACCGACTCCATGAAAGCAATGTTGGTTAGCACCGCTTCCTCATGCGGGGTGCGCGCGTCAGGGATCAGTGAAACCGCACCCACCGTGCCCTGGATGGTGTCTAGCAGCGTCAGACCAGTGAAGACGCGGTTAGTCATGAGCTTTTCGTCTTCAGTCAAGGTAGCCCAGGAGGGCACATCATTGCTCAGCGGCACCTTTTCAGGCAGCCAGAAGTTACCGGTGAGGCGGTCCCACACTTCAAGGTCTTTGTCATCAACCAGGCGGTTCCAGTTAATAGCCTGAACGCGGTCTAGTAGCTTGAGCTTCTCGTGATGCATTGGGACCTTCTTGAGGTGGATAGCGAGCAAAAGGCAACTCAATACTAGCCAATAACCGCCCCAAACGGGCCTAGGCCAACCCCACAAAAAAGGGACTGTCGCAATCAAAAGATGGCGCCACCAAAAGGTGACACAGCCAAAAACGAGCTAGCCGTCTAGACCACCTAGACGGCCAGCAGCGAAATTATGGTGTAAGACTACAGACTACTGTGCAGGGCCAAGCCTCACAGCATACAGCTGACACAGCCTTCTACCTCAGTGCCTTCCAGGGCTGCCTGGCGTAGACGCACGTAGTAAATGGTTTTTATGCCCTTACGCCAGGCGTAAATCTGAGCCTTGTTCAGGTCACGGGTGGTGGCAGTGTCCGGGAAGAACAAGGTTAAGCTCAGGCCTTGGTCAACGTGCTGGGTAGCCACCGCATAGGTGTCGATAATGGCCTTATAGCCAATCTCGTATGCGTCCTTGTAGTACTCCAGGTTGTCGTTAGTCATGTAGGGGGCCGGGTAGTAGACGCGCCCAATCTTGCCTTCCTTACGGATCTCTACCTTGGCCACGATCGGGTGGATCGAGGAGGTGGAGTTGTTGATGTAAGAAATAGAGCCGGTGGGCGGCACCGCCTGCAAGTTACGGTTGTACAGGCCGTACTCACGCACCTGCTGGGCCAGCCGAGCCCAATCTTCACGGCTGGGCACGTGCACACTAGAAGCGGCAAACAGTTCCTTTACACGCTCAGTGGTGGGCACAAAATCCTGGTTTAGGTACTTTTCAAAGAACTCGCCGGTGGCGTACTTAGATTCTTCGAAACCAACAAAACGCTCATTGCGCTCGCGGGCCAGCTCGCAGGAGGCTTTGAGGGCCTCAAACAGCACACTGGCGAAGTAAACATTGGTGAAGTCTAGGGCTTCTTCGCTGCCGTAGTGGATGGATTCGCGCGCCAGGAAACCGTGCAGGTTCATCTGGCCCAGGCCAATGGCGTGCGATTCGCGGTTACCGCGCTGAATGGAAGGCACAGACTCAATGTCAGTCTGGTCTGAGACGGCGGTCAGCGCCCGCACAGCGGTGCGGATGGTGCGGCTAAAATCAGGTGAATCCATGGTTTTAGCAATGTTTAGCGAACCCAGGTTGCAGGAAATGTCCTTACCCACGTGGGCGTAGGTTAGGTCTGCGTTTAGCTCGCTAGCTTCAGAAACCTGCAAGATTTCCGAGCACAGGTTAGACATGACCACCTTGCCCTTAATGGGGTTGGTCTTGTTAACCGTGTCCTCAAACATCACGTAGGGGTAGCCAGATTCAAACTGGAGCTCAGCGATGGTCTGGAAGAACTGGCGGGCGTTGATCTTGGACTTACGGATGCGCCCGTCGTCGACCATTTCGTGGTACTTCTCCGTCACCGAAATTTCGGAGAAGGGCACCCCGTAGACGCGCTCGACGTCGTAGGGGCTGAACAGGTACATGTCCTCGTTCTTCTTGGCCAGCTCGAAGGTGATGTCCGGGATCACCACGCCCAGGGACAGGGTCTTGATACGGATCTTTTCGTCAGCGTTTTCGCGTTTGGTGTCCAAGAAACGCATGATGTCGGGGTGGTGGGCGTGCAGGTACACGGCCCCGGCGCCCTGACGCGCACCCAGCTGGTTGGCGTAGGAGAAGGAGTCTTCCAGCAGCTTCATTACGGGAATGACGCCGGAGGATTGGTTTTCGATGCGCTTAATGGGGGCGCCCATCTCGCGTAGGTTGGTTAGCAGCAGGGCGACGCCGCCGCCGCGCTTGGATAGCTGCAAGGCTGAGTTGATCCCGCGCGAGATTGACTCCATGTTGTCCTCGATGCGCACCAGGAAGCACGATACGGGCTCGCCGCGCTGGACTTTACCCTCGTTTAGGAAGGTGGGGGTGGCCGGCTGGAATCGGCCAGACATGATTTCTTCAATCAGGTCTAGGGCTAGCTGCTCGTCGCCGTCAGCCAGGGCCATGGCGACCGTGGCCACGCGGTCCTCAAAACGCTCCAGGTAGCGCTTACCGTCAAAGGTTTTGAGGGTGTAGGAGGTGTAGTACTTGAAGGCCCCCAGGAAAGTTTCGAAACGGAACTTGTGGGCGTAGGCGGCCTTGAAAGCCTCCTTGGGGAAGCCTTCACGGTACTTGGCTAGCACGGTGGGGTCGTAGTAGCCCTCTTCAACCAGGTATTCGAGTTTTTCCTCAATGTCGTGGAAAAACACCGTGTTCTGGTTTACGTGCTGTAGGAAGTACTGACGTGCAGCCTGGCGATCGGCGTCGAACTGGATCTTGCCGTCAGCACCGTAAAGGTTCAGCTTGGCGTTTAGAGCGTGGTAGTCCAGTTCAGGGGAACGTACCGACTCACTGCCGGTATCAGTCAGAGTGTCTGCCAAAACTTTTCCAATCCTTGCTTTACGGTCTCTACGTCCTTGGGGGTTCCCAACAGCTCGTAGCAGTAGAGATATGGGACTTTTAGCTTATTAGAGATTATGTCACCGGCCAGGCCGTAAGCGGCACCAAAATTGGTATTGCCAGAAGCGATAACGCCACGACATAGCTCACGGTTGTGGGGATTGTTGAGGAATTTAATGACCTGCTTGGGGACTGCACCTTTGATGCTGCCACCACCGTAGGTTGGGACTAACAGCACATATTCCTCGTCTACTTCCAGCGGCGGCTGGCTTGGCAGCAGGGGGATGCGTTTAGCGGGCACACCCAGTTTGCTTACGAAGCGATGCGTGTTTTCAGAGGTGGAGGAAAAATACACTAAAAGCGCCATTGGTCACGACCTGTGTTGCAAGTTAATCCCACCGGCTAGCAGGCCGGCAATTATGCGCCCTAAGACGCAGTTGAGCGACGCCCACCAGCAGGTAGGCGTCGCTCTTAGAGCCACTTAGACGGCAACTGCGGTGGCGTTAGCTACGGCTAGAGCCTTGATCTTGTCGGGGCGGAAACCGGACCAGTGGTCATCGCCAGCGATAACTACCGGAGCCTGTACGTAGCCCAGAGCCTTAACCTGCTCTAGCGCCTGAGCGTCTACCGAGATGTCGACGGTGGAGTAGGAAAGGCCAGCCTTGTCCATGGCGCGGTAGGTGGCGTTGCACTGCACGCAGTTGGGCTTGGAGTAGACGGTGATCGCCATTTTTAATTGTGCCTTTCAATCCTGACGGGTCTGTCTGGCGGGGAGACCAGAGCTAGAAACAACACGTTTGTAACACGCGGCCGGCATATTCCGACCGGCAATAGAAAACACTACCCCTAGGGGTGCGAAAGCGCTAGCACCCCAAGATGATGTGTCTGCCACCGAATCTGTGCATAAACCTCCCGGAATTTGTGGACAACTGGCGCCGCCGCTGTGGATACTTCCGCCGCTTTGCGCGCTTCCTTTTAGTGTGCCCGGGCTACACCACGCGTTAAGTGGCCATTTTTGCGCCGGTTTAGCTGCTTTTTTCCGACGTCGCCCCACGCCCTCCCCTTAGCTCCAGCTCAAGGCGGTTTATCCCCACTTCCCCCAGGCCGGGCACGCGGTTTTTCCCACATGCTGTGGTTAGAGAAGGAAAAATTGCTTAGCTATTCATCTCACACGCGAAAACACTTGCACTCTGCGCGCCACCGGCGCGTGGCGCGCCGGCCAGATGGAAACTAGCGCTAGCTGGCCACAGGCAGACTGAGCACGAAGCAGGCGCCTTGGGCGGCGTCGTCGAAATATTTAGCAGGATCAGCCAACTGCACGCTACCGCCGTGAGCCTGGGCAATAGCGGCGCAAATAGCCAGCCCTAAGCCCGTAGAGCCGCCCTGGCGATTACGTGAGGCATCAGCGCGAGTAAAGCGCTCAAACAGTTTGCCGCGCAGCTGCGGGGAAATACCCGGGCCGTTATCAGCCACCACAATGCGGTACTCATCGCCCTCTTGCAGCAGCTTGACCCACACATGCGTGCCGGCGGGAGTGTGCAGGCGGGCATTAGCCAGCAAATTAGCTAGCACCTGACGCAGGCGCTGCTCGTCGCCACGCACCAGCGGCAGCTGCTCATCAAGATCCTCATCTGCCCCAAACACGGCACTCAAATCCAGCTCAAAAGTGTGATCGGGGCCGGCTATCTGCGCGTCTGCCACCGACTCAATCAGCACCGGAGCTAAATCCACCAGCTCATCTTCCAGCTCCCGGCCCGCATCCAAGCGCGCCAGCAGCAGTAAGTCATTAACCAGCTCACTCATGCGCAGCGATTCGCTGGCAATACGGTCCATGGCCTGCTGGGAAATCTCACTGAGCTGATCACCCTCACGCCCGCTACGCACCAGCTCGGTGTAACCACGGATAGCGGCCAGGGGCGTACGCAGCTCATGGGAAGCGTCAGCCACAAACTGACGTACCTGGGTTTCGGAGCGTTGACGCACATCCAAAGCATCATTGACGTGGTCAAGCAGGGTGTTAAGGGCCGTTCCCACCTCCCCCACTTCAGTGGAAGAACACAGGTCCGCAAGGCTTACGCGGCGCTCAATTTGTACCTCACCGCTATCCATAGGCTGTGTAGCTACCTGACGGGCGGTAGCTGCCACGCGCCGCAGAGGCTGCAAAAACCTAGACACCAAGCCAAAGCAGACCACCGCAGCCAGAACTACACCGCTGCCCACCAGCAGCACCTCAATCATCATTTGGCGGCCGATCAGGGCTTCATCATCAGCTAAAGACACCCCGGTAAGTACGGCGTCGGAGCTAACCGAGTCGCGCGTAACCAGTACCCGGTAGGTGCCCAGCCCCTCCACATACACCGTGAAAGGCTTGGTTTTACCTGAGTTAAGCGCTGCCATCAGGGTGTTTATCTGGTCGCGAGTCAGGTAGGTGTATTTGCCTTCATTGTTGATGTAGGCACTGGCCACCACCCCTTGGCGGTTACGCAGCAGGGCCAGGGTGCCGGCAGCCTGCCCGGGGGCGTCTAGGCCGGCGGGCGGGTTATAGTCGCTGCTGTCACTGCCGTAGGTTTGCAGTAGCTGCTGGGCGACGTTTTTTTCGGTGGATTCGCTGTGACGGCGAGTGTTACCGCGCTGGGAGGCGGCCTGCACACGAATATCGGCGCGGTCCATCAGTGAAGCTTCCAGTGCCCAGGTACTAAGGCAGCCAATCGTCCCAGCTAGCACAAACACCACGGCCACCACGGTCAGCACAATCATGCGCCGCAGGCTCAGTTTTTTGTGGGCCCACAGCCGACGACGCCGCCCCGCCTCTACCTGGGTAGCCTGGGCTGTCTGGGAGGCCTGGGCGCACTGGGCGGCTTGGGGCTGCTGGGCCGGCTGGGAACTCTGGGAGGCCTGGGCACACTGGGCGGCCTGTGCCTGCTGGGCTGCTTGGGCGCACTGGCTGGCAGTTGGTTGCCCGCTGTCTTCCCAGCTGCGTTCCCCGCCGTGCGCCCAGCCGCTCGCCGAACCGCGTGCCGAGGCCAGAAGCTGCTTTATAGCCCTAAACAATTAGTTTTCCTCAGCGGCCTTGAGCATGTAGCCCACCCCACGCACGGTGTGAATCATGGGCGCGCGTCCCTTATCGATCTTGCGACGCAGGTAGGAGACGTAAAGCTCCACCACGTTAGCTTGGCCGCCAAAGTCGTAGTCCCATACCCGGTCCAGGATTTGCGGCTTAGACAGCACCCGGCGCGGGTTTTCCATGAAGAAACGCAGCAGCTCAAACTCGGTGGCGGTGAGTTTAATTGGGTCTTCGCCGCGCCACACCTCGTGGGAGTCTTCATCCATGCGTAAATCACCCACCACCAGCTCGTTACTGGGCGGGGCCACCACTGAGCCGGAGCGGCGCAGCAGGGCGTGCAGGCGGGCCACTACCTCTTCCAAGCTGAAGGGCTTGGTTACGTAGTCATCCCCACCGGCGCTTAGGCCCTCCACCCGGTCAGCAATGGAGTCTTTGGCGGTCAGGAACAGCACCGAGATGTCCGGGTCATTGCGCCGGATCTTGCTTAGCACCTCAAGGCCGTCAAAGTCTGGCAGCATAATGTCTAGAACCACCAGGTCAGGCGAGATTTCGCGGGCCAGGCGCACGGCGTCGGCACCGGTGTGGGCGGTGGTAACCTCCCAGCCTTCATAGCGCAGGGCGCTGGCTAGAAGATCGGCTAGGACAATTTCGTCGTCGACCACTAGCACCTTGACCTGGCTGGCATCGGAAGTGGTGGCGTTTGTGGCTGTCATAGCTCTATCACACTGCATTTAGCTGCTGCGCGCTACTAATACGCTTAGGGAAGACTCCCCCTGCCTTAAGTTTCCAGCCATTCTCGACGCCGCCCAGGGCGCCCTGGGGACCGCCTGCGCACCCGGAAGGCCGCACTGAGGCACCATAGGGACCAGGCGGCGCGGCTAGCCTCAGCACTCGACGACGTTTACAGCCAGGCCACCCAGGGAGGTTTCCTTGTACTTGGAGAGCATGTCTTCACCGGTTTGGCGCATGGTTTCAATAACCGTGTCCAGGCTGACCTGGTGACGGCCCTCGCCCCACAGGGCCATACGCGAGGCGTTAATAGCCTTCACACTGGCCACCGCGTTGCGCTCAATGCAAGGAATTTGCACCAGGCCGCCAACCGGGTCGCAGGTGAGCCCCAAGTTGTGTTCCATGGCGATTTCAGCAGCATTCTCCACCTGCTCAGGGGTGCCACCCAGGGCCTCAGTCAAGCCCGCCGCAGCCATAGAGGAAGCGGAACCCACCTCGCCCTGGCAGCCCACCTCAGCGCCAGCAATCGACGCGTTGGTCTTGATCAGGGCCCCCACGGCGGTAGCTGCCAGCATGAAGCGACGCACGCCGTCGTCGTTAGCACCCGGACAGAAGTGGCGGTAGTAAGCCAAAACCGCCGGCATAATCCCCGCCGAGCCATTAGTGGGGGCAGTAACCACACGGTGACCAGCGGCGTTTTCCTCATTGACCGCGAGCGCGTAGAGGTTAACCCAGTCCATGCCACGCAGCGGGTCACGGCGGCAGTAGGCGTCAGCAGGGGTTTTCTCCTCAGCCAGTAGGCGCTGGTAGAGGGCGTTGGCGCGGCGGTGGACACCAAGCACGCCGGGCAGCACCCCCTGGGCCTTACAGCCGGCCTCGATGCACTGCATCATGGTGGTTTCTAGCAGGCGGATGTAGTCGATTACTTCCTGTTCGGTGCGGGCGGAGACCTCGTTGGCTAGCACCACGTCGCTGATGCGTAGCCCGGTGCGCCGGCAGATGGCTAGTAGCTCGTTGGCGCTGGAGAAGGGGTAGGGGGCTACCGTGGCGCTGACTTCTTTGGTTTCGGCTGTGGCCAGGGCGCGGATTTCGGGGTGACCGTCACTGCCCACATCCTCCATCACAAAGCCGCCACCCACGGAGAAATAGGTGCGGCGTAGGATTTCCGCCCCGGCGGCGTCGTAGGCGGTTAGGGTCATGCCGTTGACGTGGTAGGAAAGCACGCGCCCGGGTAGGAACATGATGTCTTTGCTGGTGGAGAAGGGTACCTGGCCTAGCCCCGGCATTTGCACGTAGCCCTGGGCTTCCACCTGGTCCCAGAAGTTGGCGCACACTTCCTGGGGGACGGTTTTGGGGTTGTAGCCGCCCAGGCCCATGACGACGGCGCGGTCGGTGGCGTGTCCGCGCCCGGTGGCCCCCAGCGAGCCGTATAGCTCTACGGTCAGGCGGGTTACTTGAGGTAGCGCAGCGGCTTGGCGACGGCGCTCAAGGTTGCGCACGAGTGCAGCGCCAAATGCAGCCCCGGCACGCATGGGGCCCACAGTATGGGAGGAGGAGGGGCCGATTCCGACTCGCATCAGGTCGAATACGCTTAAGGGACGCGAGGCCAGCTCGGGGTCAACTGCGCCAGCCATCAGTGCGGCGGGGGTGATTAGTTCTCCATCAACTTCGGGGACAACCGGCAGGGCCGTTAGCGCATTGGTGTTGAGTGCGGTCATGCTCTAATAATGCCGCATTTAGCTTTGTCTGGGCTGTGCCCGGATAGGTATGCGCTTAGCTTAAGGCGACGGCGGCGTCGGGGGTAGGCGCGGGAGGGCGGCGTCGGGGGCTGCTGAGAGCAACAGAGATGCAGACGAGACTATCGGGGCAAACCGGAGCCGGCGGCGTCGTGAATTACTGCCCGACAGACGCAAGCATCAGAGCAAACCCGGGCGGCGTCGTCGTTAATCAATTTGCGGGGGTAACCAGACAATACTCAAGACATAACTGAGTTAGTAATAACTAACTACACCCTCCCTACCCTAGCCAAGGCCCCTATTAAGGGGGCAAACTATCCGTATGGCTACTCCCATTGCACTTGCAATTGCTGGCTCTGAGGCTTCCGGCGGCGCCGGCGCTCAGACTGACCTAAAAACTTTCCACGAACTGGGTGTATTTGGCTGCACTGCACTTACCTGCATTGTTTCCTTCGACCCCAACAACAACTGGGGCCACCGTTTCGTCCCGGTTGACCCGCAGGTGATTGCCGACCAGATTGAGGCGGCCGCCAGCGTTCACAGCCACATTGATGCTGTAAAGATCGGCATGCTGGGCACCCCGGCCACCATCGAGGTGGTCTCCCAGGCACTAGATACCTACAAGTTCCCCCAGGTGGTGCTGGACCCGGTACTGATCTGCAAGGGTCAGGAGCCCGGCGCGGCCCTGGATGTGGACAATGCTCTGCGCGCCCAGGTGCTGCCCAAGGCCAGCATTGTTACCCCGAACCTGTTCGAGACCCAGGTGCTTTCTGGTCGCGGCGAGATCACCAGTGTGGAGCAGCTTAAGGACGCTGCTAAGGCCATCTACGACCAGGGTGTGCCCGTGGTGGTGGCTAAGGCTGGCACCCTGCTGGGCACCGGCACCGCCCTGGATGTTTACTACGACGGCGAGCAGCTAGAGGTGCTGGAAGTGCCGGCAGTGGGCTCCGAGCGAGTTTCTGGTGCTGGCTGCACTCTGGCCGCCGCCATTACCGCGCAGGTAGCTAAGGGCGTGGCGCCGCTGCAGGCAGTGCGCGACGCCAAGCAGGTAGTGCTCAGTTCCATCGAGAACCGTATGCACGGCAACGCCCCCTTCAGCTACGTCTACCAGGGCGGCGCATCCGCTACCCTCTGATACCCTCTGACAAAAACAGGTAAAATCGTCCCTTCCCTATAATTTTTCCATGGGGTTTTATAGGGAACGGACGAAATCTGCGTATCTGTAGAGGTCTGGCCACGGCACCAACCACCAAAGCCGAAAGGCTGAAAGGCTGAACCGAGCCGGTCTTCCCATAATCTGTGGGGGTCCCAGGTATTAAGGGGTTACCTGGGGCCCCTACTTTTTAACTTTTTGTATAACTTATGGACTTAGCCGGCACAGTCAAATACAGGCAAAATCATCCTTCCCTATGATTTTTACATGGGGTTTTATAGGCAACGGACGAAATCTGCGTATCTGTAAATAACTGCTCGGGCATCCGGGTATAAAGTGCTATCCCGGCGCGAGATACTGCCCAGACGCGAAAACTACCCAGGGGCGAAGGTCTAGCCAGGAACCCCACCGGGGTCACATTTGGGACAGCCGATAGGTGCACCATCCGCGCATCTGTTTAGGGAACTCCTGCGATCACCAGCCCAGTGACGCACAGCGCGGACATCCAGACCTCTGTAAGAAAACAGTTTTTGGCACGCTGCTCCCGGTTCCCCTTCTCTGGATCCTTCTTCTCCAGACCCTTCTTCTTTAGGCCCTCTTCACAAATACTGACATTTCATCCCTTCCCTATAAAACCCCATGAATTTTTTATAGGGAAGGGATGATTTTGCCTGTGTTTATGCCTGTATTTATGCCTGTGTTTACTTTTTCCAGGCGTCGGTGTGGATCCGCCAGCCGGTAGTCAGAGCCCGCATCCCCATGAAAATGAATGCAAACGCCCCCCACAGCAGCATCAGCGCCGCATTGTCGCTCAGGCCCTCATGGGCGTTGACCAGCAGCAAGATCGCCGGCAGGTAAGGCACCAGGTTGATCACGCCGGCCACCGCCAGGTAGCGCCCGTCGCCAGCCCCCATCAAAATGCCGTCGTACAGGAAAGCCACCGCCACCAGCGGTAACGACGCCGCCATGGCCAGTAGCGGCCAGAAAGCCAGTTCGCGCACGGGTGCGTCAGAGGTGAAGAACCAGGGCAGCCACTTGGCGCCCCCGGCCACAACCAGCCCCACAGCCACCCCCACGCCCAGGGTCCAGCCCATGCAGCGGCGCAAAATCCGGCTAATTGCCGCATCTTCCTGCGCTAAAGCAGCCTCGTCGCCACGCCGGCGCGCCTCGGCAGCCCGCCCTAGTGCCTGACCAATCAGCGCCTGAGCCGCAATCGCCAAGGCATCAAGCCCAAACGAGCACACTCCCCACAGTGCGTTAACCACCTGGTAGGAAGCCAGCGCCGTCGCCCCTAAAGCGGTAGCCGCCCACACGGTAGACAAAATGGCCACGCGCAAAGAAATATTGCGCACAAACAGCCCCAGTCCCTCACCCATGGAGGCACGCAGCCCGGCCAGGCGCGGACGCAAACTGACCTGCTCAGCGTGGGCCGCGCGGGCAATCGGGGTCACTAGCGCCGCCCCCATCGACAGCTCCGCCAGGGCCGTGCCCAGCCCCGAGCCGGCCACCCCCAGCCCCACCACATACAGGAAGAAGGCGTTGAGCAGCGTGTTTAGCGCCGCCCCCGCCAGGGCCACAATGAACGGCGTGCGCGTGTCCAGCAGCCCGCGCAGCGTGCCCGTGGCCGCCAGCACCACCAGCATCCCCGGCAGCCCCGGCAACACCATGCGCAGGTACGCCACCGCGTTAGTCGCCACCGATGCCTTAGCCCCCATCGCCGCCACAATCTGGGGCGCAAACACCATCGCTACGCCGGCCACCGCCACACCGATTAGGGCCGCCAGCCAGATTCCGTCCAGCCCCGCTTTTAGCCCTTCTCGACGGCGCCCGGCCCCGAAATGCCGTGCGGTTGTGGCCGTGGTGGCGTAGGTGAGGAACACGAACAGGCCCACTGCCGTGGTCAAAATGGAGGAGGCCAGCGACAGCGCCGCCAGGGGGTCGGCGCCCAGGTGGCCAACCATGGAGGAGTCGATCATGACAAAGATCGGCGAGGCCACCAGTCCGCCCAGGGCTGGCAGGGCCAGGGCCAGGATTTGGCGGTCAAGTTCGCGCCCGCGCAGTTTGTCAGCCGGGCTGGTAAAGGGCGCGTCGGCGCTGGCGCCGGTAGCGTCAGTGCTGGCACCCGCCGGTGCGTGAGTGCCGGCACCCGCCGGCGCGTCGGCGTTGGCGCCGGTAGCGTCGGCGCCATCTGTGGAAGAGACTTCAGGGGAGAGGGAAACTGCTGTACTCATACTGTTGGCGAGCCTAACCCGCACCGGCCGCGCTAACTAGTTGTGTCCAGCTTTTGAAAGCGGTTTGCAAACAGTTTTGTAGACTGCGTCAAGCCTCGACACGCCGGTTCTCCCCAGGTCTGATGAGTTTTCCACAGATTTGGTGGCAATTTTTTATCCACTTTCCCCACAGGCACTTTTCGTTGCAATAGCAAGGTTTCTCATAATGTGATCTGAGCTAACCACACACGTTTCCACAGTTTTCCCCAACTTTTTCCACATATACACAGGCGTTGCCCACAGGCTTTTTTGTATTACCCACAGCGAAGCAATTTTTCGATTTGCCAACTGCCCCCGCTGCCCTCTACAGTGGCCCAGCCGGTAGCTTAACCCCTGGTCGCTTAAGTGGTTTTGTGCCAGTCTGGGAGGGGCGTTTTTGTCGACGACGTCGGTCTACTTAGATCTACCCGAACAATCACCGCACAGAAAGGTCAACCATGGAGCCGCGCGACACCGCAGATATCTTCGACCGCATCCCGCCTCAGGATGAATCTGCGGAAATGAGCACCTTGGGGGGCATGCTGCTGAGCAAGGACGCTATCGCTGACGCCTTGCAGGAGATTAAAGGCCCTGATTTTTACCGCCACGCCCACGAGCAGATTTTTGACGCCATCATTAGTGTCTATTCGCGTGGGGAGCCGGCTGACCCCATCGTGGTAGCTGATGAGCTCCAGCGCCAGGGCAACCTGGAAAAGGTGGGTGGGGCCCCTTACCTAGCGTCTCTGATTGCTACTGTGCCGACGGCGGCCAACACCGCCTACTATGCGCGTATTGTGCGTGAGCGCGCCACTATGCGCCGCCTGGTGGAGGCTGGCACGCGTGTAACGCAACTGGGCTATGCAGCTGATGGCGGCGACGTCGACGAGCTAGTAAACCTGGCCCAAGCCGAAATTTACGCGGTTTCTGAGCGCAACAGCTCCGATGATTACGTGCGCGTGGGTGACATCCTTGATGACGCCAATTTAGAGATTGAAGCCGCCCAAAACCGCGACAATAAGGGGATGCGGGGCGTGCCCACGGGGTTCATTGAGTTAGATGAGCTCACCGGTGGTTTGCAGGCGGGGCAGATGGTGATTATTGCGGGGCGCCCGGCCATGGGTAAGTCCACGCTGGCCCTGGATATTTGCCGTTCGGCGGCGATTCGCCACAAGATTGCGGCCTGCTATTTCTCACTGGAAATGGGACGCATGGAAATCATGATGCGCATGTTGTCGGCGGAGTCTAATGTGCTGCTAAATAAGCTGCGCGGCAGCGGCAAAATGGATGACCGTGACTGGGAGCGCCTGGCTAAGCATTACGGCCCGGTTTCTGAGGCGCCGCTGTATGTGGACGACTCCCCCAACTTGACCATGCCGGAGATCCGAGCCAAGGCCCGGCGTCTAAAGCAGCAGTTCAACCTGGGTTTGATTGTTATTGACTATCTGCAGTTGATGACTAGTGGGCGCCGCGTGGAGTCGCGTCAGCAGGAAGTTTCGGAGTTTTCCCGCGCCTTGAAGCTGCTGGCTAAGGAGCTGGAGATTCCGGTGATTGCCGCCGCTCAGCTTAACCGTGGCCCGGAAAACCGCACCGACCGCAAGCCCCAGATGAGTGACCTGCGTGAGTCGGGCTCGTTGGAACAGGATGCGGACCTGATTATGCTGCTGCACCGCCCTGAATACTATGAGGAAGAAAACCGCCCCGGTGAGGCTGACATTATTGTGGCTAAGCACCGCAATGGTGAGACCCGCACTATCCCGGTTTCCTTCCGTGGGCACGTCTCCTGCTTCGCCAATATGGCCCGCGAAGCGGTGGGTGCGGACCCTTACAGTGAGTAATTAACGACGACGGCGCCGCCCGGCCCCCAGCACAGGCCCGGCCCCCCGCCGACGCACCGGGCCGTAGCCGCGCCCCTAGCGCCCGCAAGACCATGCCCGCCACTGCCCGGCCCCGGCGTCGTCGCCACTACCGCCGTCGACCCTGGCACGCAAACGTGAACCCACGCAAACGTGAGCCAAAGACGCAAATGGCCGCACACCAAAACCGGTGAGCGGCCATTTAGCTGCGTTAATTAGCGCAACTAGCTTCAGCGAGCCACGATAACGTTGATCTCCAGGGGAGCAGTCACGTCCTGGTGCAGACGCACGCTGGCGGAGTGACGACCCAGAGCCTTAACCGGGCGGGTCAGCTGGATCTTGCGACGGTCAATCGCGGGACCACCGGCAGCCTTAACGGCCTCAGCTAGGTCAGAGGTGCTTACCGCACCGAACAGGCGGCCGTTAGCGCCGGCAACGGCGGCAACGGTAACCACGTTGGAGGCTAGCCAGGCGCGAGCGGTCTGGGCGGCTTCCATGGACTCAATGGCGTTGCGGCGACGAGCCTCAGCCATCTGGTCGATCTGACGCTGAGCGCCCTTGGTCCACGGGGTGGCCAGCTTGCGGGGCACTAGGTAGTTACGGGCGTAGCCGTCCTTAACGGTAACTACGTCACCGGCGACACCGAGGTTGGTGACGTCGTGGGTGAGGATGAGCTTGGTTGACATTGCTAGTCCTCCCTATCAGCGAGCGTTGGAAGAGTAGGGCAGCAGGGCCATCTCGCGGGCGTTCTTAACAGCCTTGGCGATCTTGCGCTGTTCCTGTACGGAAACGCCAGTCACGCGACGAGCGCGGATCTTGCCGCGGTCGGAGATGAACTTGCGTAGGGTGGCGGTGTCCTTGTAGTCAATGACGCCGACCTTGATGGCCTTGACCGGGCCAACCTTCTTCTTCGGCTTGCGAAGTTGGGGCTTCGCCATAGTGGTACTCCTTGGTCTGAGTGCTTAGCACTCTAAAGATGAATGTCTGGGTGTCCTACCCAAATGATCCCAAATGGGCGGGCGTTGGTGACTTAAGCCGCCTGCGTTAGGCAGGCCCTGTATGAGGCATTCTGCGCTAAGCAGGTCCCGCGCTAGGCACTGCGCACTAGGCACTGCGCCTGGCAGGTTTAGAACGGCGGTTCGTCACCGAAAGAAGAGCCGCCAGTAGCCCACGGGTCTCCAGCGCTGCCGCCTTGCGGGGCGCTGTTGTAACCGCTGTAGCCACCAGCAGAAGCGTTGTTGTTGGCGTTGTAGCCACCCTGGGAGCCGCCGTAGCCGCCGCCATTGCTGGCGCCAGCATTGTTGCCACCGTAGTTACCGCCACCGCGAGAGTTGCGGGTCACTTGGGCTTTGGCGTAGCGCAGAGACGGGCCGATCTCATCCACCTGCATTTCAACCACGGTGCGCTGTTCACCTTCACGGGTGGTGTAGGAGCGCTGTACGAGACGGCCCTGCGCGATTACGCGCATTCCCTTGGTGAGGGATTCGGCTACGTTCTCGGCGGCGTCACGCCACAAAGAGCAGCGCATGAACAGGGCGTCCCCGTCCTTCCACTCGCCAGACTGGCGGTCGTAGGTACGCGGGGTTGACGCGATGGTAAAAGAGGCCACAGCCGCCCCGGAGGGTGTAAAGCGTAGCTCCGGGTCGTGGGTCAGGTTACCGACCACGGTGATAATGGTGTCTCCAGCCATGTTTGCCTCCCTTGGCGGTTACTTCTCAGGCCTCAGGACGCAGCAGCTTGGTGCGCAGCACGGACTCGTTCAGGCTCAGCTGACGGTCCAGTTCCTGAGCGGTTGCCGGGGTCGCGGTCATGTCGACGACGACGTAGAAACCTTCAGACTTCTTCTTGATGTCGTAAGCCAGGCGACGACGTCCCCAGACGTCCACCTTGTCCAGGCTACCGCCTTCAGCGGGAACAACCTGTAGCAGCTTCTCGAGCGACGCGTTGATGGTACGTTCGTCGGTCTCGGGTTCGAGAATGATCATAATCTCGTAGTGACGCATGCTTGGTACCCACCTCCTCTGGTCTATACGGTCACGGTCTTTCCGTGACAGGAGGGTAGATGCGTAAGGTTTGTCATTCGCTGCGGGTGCAGCTAAGCCAAACCAGTACATAACCCTAACCGATACAGGCGGGCGGCGGGAAGTAAATTCACTTCCCGCCGCCCGTGTGTATTTGGTTACCGTATGCGGTTAGCTACGGTTACCGGTGTGGTTGGTTAACAGCGTGGCTAGTTTCCACCGCCGGAGCCGCCACCGTTACCGCCACCGTTACCGCCACCGTTACCGCCACCGTTTCCACCGCCGTTGTCTCCACCGGAGCCGCCGCCGTTTCCACCGCCATTGCCGCCGCCGTTTCCACCGCCGTTGTCTCCACCGGAGCCGCCGCCGTTACCGCCGCCGTTGCCGCCGCCGTTGCCGCCGCCGTTTCCACCGCCGTTGTCTCCACCGGAGCCGCCGCCGTTACCGTTTCCGTTATCTCCGTTGCCATTGCCGTTGCCATTGCCATTGCCGTTTCCATTACCGGAGCCGTTGCCTCCGTTGGAATCGCCGCTGGGTACAGGGCTGGCAGACTGGGCTGGCTGAGTAGCTTCACCGCCACCATTGCTGCCACCGTTGCTGCCACCGTTGTTGTTCTGGTCAGAGTTGCCGCCGCCGTTACTGCTGCCGCCGCCACTGCTAGAACCACCACGGCTGCTAGAGCTGTAGGACTCGTCCGAACGCTCAGGGAAGTCAAGCACTTCCTGGCCGTCAAGAGCCGCGCCCATGTAGTTAGTGAAGATATCTGCCGGGTAGGTGCTACCGGTGATTTCACTGTAGTTACCGAAGGGGGTAATGGACTGTTCAGAACCATCAGCACCCTGCTGGAACAAGGTCACCGCAGTAACCAACTGGGGAGTGTAACCAACGAACTGCGCAGACTTGTTGTCCGAGGACGAACCAGTCTTAGCAGCCACCGGACGGTTCAGGCTCTTCGCGGTTTCACCTGAACCCAGCTGCACTACCTGAGTCAGCGCATAGGTTACGTCAGCCATTACTTCCTTCTTGAAGACCTGCTGACCAGTGGTGTTAGCGGTGTAAACCACCGTGTTGGTAGAGCTGGACACCTTACCCACAATGTGGATGTCGTGGCGCTGACCCTGAGCCGCAAAGGTGGCGTAGGCACGAGCAATATCGATGTTGTGGGGCGAAACCGACCCCAGTACACCCTGCGTGGTGTCGTCGAAGCCCAGCGTGTTGGCTGGGTAACCAGCGGCAATAGCTGTCTTATTGGTGTTTTCCGGGCCAATATCTTTATTCAATTGCAGGTAGGGGGTGTTAATGGAGAAAGCCGTGGCTTTAACCAGGTTCACCCAGCCATAGGAGACATCCTGGAAGTTTTGGAACTCGTGCCCCTCAATGGTCATGGGTGAGGTGCCCATGTAGCCATCAGACAAGGTCATGCCGTCATTGAGGGCCGTTACCAGTGCGAAAGGCTTATAGGTAGAACCCGCCTGGGCTACTGCCTGAGTAGCAGAGTTGACCTGGCTCTTGAGATAGTCCTCGCCACCATAGAGCGCCACAATTGCGCCGGTGCGCGGATCAATACTGGTTAAGGCCACACCCAAGCCGGCAGGCTTGTCAGAGGGCAGGGTGTGTACTGCGTTGACGGCAGCTTCCTGGTCCTTCTGGTTAATGGTAGTGGTGACCTTGAAACCACCGGTATCGATCTGCTCATCAGTCAGCTTCATCTTGGCTTTAAGCTCAGTACGCACCATTTGCAGCAGGTAACCCTTGGTACCTGCATAAACCTGCTTGGTGGTGGGCTCAATAGTCTTGGGGAACTTCATTTCTGCGCGCTGAGCGGAGGTGATGAAGTTCTGTTTAAGCATCAGGTCAGCCACACGAGTCCACTTGGCCTGGCTAGTTTTGGCATCCACAGCCGGGTCCCAACCTGAGGGAGCCGGAATCACGGCGCTAAGTAGTGCAGCTTCAGACAGCGTCAATTTGTCTGCACTGTGACCAAAGTAGGCCTTGGAGGCTTCCTCCACACCGTAGGCACCACGGCCGTAGTAAATGGTGTTGAGGTAGTTACCCAAGATCTTCTGCTTGGACTGAGACTGGTCAATCTTGACCGCCAAGAAAGCCTGCTTGAGCTTACCTACATAGGAATCGGTGGTGTCTACGTAGTAGTTCTTTACGTACTGCTGAGTCAGGGTTGAGGCACCCTGAATCGGCCCACCGGTTAAGTTGTTGAATAACGCACGGACAATACCCTTAGGGTCAATACCGTTGTTGGAGTAGAAGCTGGAGTCCTCACTGGCTACCACTGCGTTACCCACATAGGAGGGCAGCTTGGTGGTGTCAATGACAGTACGGTTAATATCCGTAAAACGCCCCATCTCAGTCTTACTGTCGTCGTAGTAGACCACAGTGGTCTGAGCCTTAGCGAAGTCATTAGGTGCGGGCACATCCGTGGTGGCATAGGCCAGCATCAGTGTGCCAATGCCCATAGTCAGTACGAATAGGATCGAACAAAGCACAAACTGCCAGCTGGGCAGCCAACGCCTAATCTTGCCTTTGCCAGCACGCGGGTAATTCCATAGCTTGCGCTTGGATTTAGGGCCTTTAGAGCCGCCACGGTTTGCCGGTCGCGTTGAATTTTTACTTGGCCCCTTACGTGCCGGGGCTCCCTTGCCCGCAGGTCGTTGGCCCGCAGGCCGCTGATTAGCCCTGCCAGCTCCACCTAAAGACGCTGCAGGCGATGAACTCTGTTTAGCACTTGCCTTCGCGCCCGAGTTAGCGCGCGGCGGGATTTGCGGTGGTAACGACACCTATAGTCCCCGTTTCTGCTTAATATTCTTAGCGCCCGGCGGAGAACCGGCCACACAACGATTCCTTCCAGTATGAAAGAAATGCTTTCTCAGGTATAGGACATGCGTCACGACAACCCTACTACCTACCCACTATGCTTATGACTTATGGAGAAAACTTCACCTGAAAGCACAAACTCCGCGATTAGCTTACGTTTAGCACTGCTAGGCATCCCAGTGTCACAGGGCAACCTAGACTCTGCCACTGACTCGCTTACGGCTCCGCTGTTGGCCCGTACTCGTGAAATGTCGCGGCGACTATCCAACCGCCTGTGTGCGCCTGACACCCGCATTCAGAACTTCCTTGACAGTTATTTCGAAGGTACCGACGTCGCACCTCGACTACCTGGAGCAACTTTCGTACTAGATCAGCCTGGTCTTTCTCGCGCTTTAGCCTTCCCTAAAGGCGAAGACCATTTTGTTTCTGAGTACGTAACCAGCTACAAGGTACTCAACGGTGTGGTCCACAACCCGAAGAATGACCGACGTACCACTGCCGGTGTGTTCCACGTTTCTGAAGGTGGCCTACCAATTCCTGATGACAAGCGCGCTGTACCGCGTGAAGTCTTCGGCCGCCTGCTAGAACACGCGATCAATGACGTTCCCGATGAACTCATGCAGATTCCTTGGGCCGCTCATTCAGACTCTCCGGCAAAAGCCTTCGTATCCCTCCTACTGCGCCCCATCGTCGTGCCCGCAGTGCCTGGCGTGAACAACCAGCGCACCATGGAAATCCGTTTTATCGCTCCCGGTGGCCTGGTTTCCAACCTGGACTTCGTAGAGTCCATTTTCGGCAATGGCGGCGACCCCTACCTGCCCGAAAATGACGCCTCCCTCGACCCCACCAGCTGGACTGGTCACACCGGTTGCGTCATCCTGGCCCCGCACCTGACCAAGCTGACCAAGAAGGAACTAGGCCTGCCCCACTGGGACCAGGCCACCGAGCGTCAGCGTCGCGACGGCATGTGTTGGAAGGAAGAGGGCGACCTCTACAACGACGGCAAGGCCTTCAAGTGCTGCGCCCGTGACGAGCGCGGCGTAATCATCACCGTAGTGGCCGACAACTACTTCGGTTACTGCAAGAAGGAAGTTAAGACCCAGATTGGCTACAGCGCCAACCTGCTGGGCAACGTGGAAGAAGAGCACGCCGGTGGCGCACGCGCCTTCCCGCGTTACAACCTGGGCCAGGACTACACCGACAAGTACACCCCTGCACACCTAACCGTGCAGAGTGTAGTTGACGCCAACCCCAGCTACTTCCAGATGTGCGACGACGGTCACGCCGTCGCCGTCAACGACAAGAACCTACTGGTAGTTCCCGCTGGCTCGCACTTCTCGATGCGCACCCAGACCGTGGAATGGGACCACAACGGCACCCGCGTGTCCATTCCGCTACTGGCTGGCAAGACCTACTACACCCCCTCGGGTTACCGCCTACACACCAAGCACCGCAGCGGTGACGAGCGTCAGTGGCACCTGGTAGGTACCGCCCCGTGGACCACTCAGATGCACAAGCCCGCTACCGTTTCCGGTGGTGGTAAGTCTGAGATCTCTAAGGCTTTGCTGGACGCCTTCGTGTTCGGTGAGGCTTACGTGGGCGACGTCGAAAAGGACCTGGACATGGTGCAGGTACTACTCGACCGCGACTACTCAGGCCGTTTCGCTGACCCCAAGTCAAACGGGGTTGACCACCGCTCGATCCTGAGCGAAAAGCGTTCGCTGGGTTCGGTTATCAAGCTGCTGACCACCTCACCGGCCTACTCGCCTGACTACAACCACTTCCTGTCCACTATCCCGGACCACGTTAAGGAACTGGTTTACACCGTTAAGCGTTACTACCAGCCGGCTTGGGGTAGCGACTGGCGCAGCCACTTCACTGTGGGTCTGGTTAACGGCCGTCACGCCAACTCCTTGCGCCTAGATGGCGAGGTCATCAAGGTCAACATGCTGCGTGTGGGCTTCGAGGACGACGGCGCCTGGCGTCTATTCTCGCTGCGTCCGGACTTCTCCCCCGCCGCCAAGATTCAGACCGAAGACGACATCACCGCCTCCATTGTGGTGCCCGCCCAGGAGGCCGACGCCGCCTTCGCCGCTGAGCACGGCATTGCTGGCCTGAGCCGCAAGTACGTCGCTAACTGCGAGCGTCTGCTGTTCCAGCGCCCCGACGACGCCGTCGTACGTGGCTACGACAAGCAGACCGAGCTGGACATGTCCAAGCCGGGCACCTTCATCTCTAACTTCGAGCCCATGAGCCCCGCTCAGGCCCAGGAGCTAGTGGATGACGCCCCGGGCCTGAGCCAGTACACCAAGCCGATGCAGGACCTGATCCGTCGCGCGGCAGCCCAGGGTGAGGACGGAACCTACTTTGTTTCCAGCGCTCACACCCGCCTGGTTAACGGTGCTCGCTCCAAGAACCCGCGTTACCTACAGCTGCGCCCGGACCTGGCCAACCCCTACGAGGTTGAGCTAGCCGAGGTGGCCGCCCACCTCTACCACGAGGTGCCGCTGGACGAGCCGCTGCGTGAAAGCGTGGATGTGGTGGCCGCTGGTCGCCGCAACAACCCGCCTGAGCCGGGTGTGCCCGCTCTGTGCGCTTACAACCCGCTGCACTACATGGAGCTGCCAGAGCTGTACATGGAGTTCATTTCCTCCATGACCGGTAAGTCGCCTTCCACCACCGGTGCCGGTAGTGAAGGTGCACTAACCAAGGCCCCGTTCAACGCTCTGCCCACCGTTTACGACCTGAACGCTTCGCTGCTGAGCTACGCGCTGGGTGGCTATGACGGTTGGTTGTCTTCGGCTGGTTACATCGGCCCCAAGGTGAAGGTCGCCCACGACATTTCGCTGCTGATCCCGGAGCTGTTCTCCCGCATGAGCCACGCTGAGCGTGACGCCAAGGAGCTAATCGCTAAGGGCTGCCTGGAGCGCATTGAGGACTTCGAATACGAAGGCCGCAAGGTTGAGGCTAGCCGCCTGGGCTACCGCATCAACGGCGAGTTCGTACGCAACTACTTCGGTCGTGTGTTCCTGCACCCCGATGTCATCTTCACCGAGGAGATGCTGCGTCCTGAACTGCAAGATCCCAAGACCTTTGCTGACAGCGTTGACGTTATCGTCACCACCCACAAGGTGGTTGCCGACCGCTACTTCGCTGATGGCTCCCTGGAGCAGGCCTGCCCGCCTCTGCGCGCCCTGCTAGAGATCATGCACGACGGCGTCAGCCGCGAGGGTTGGCACCTGGACACCCCCGAGTTCCGCGCCCTATTCGAGCGTGAGAACATCCTGGCTTCCGAGTGGTACAACGCCCGCCTGGACGCCAAGGTGGCCCGTGACCGCAAGAACGCTGACAAGGCTCACGCTGCCCTTGAGAAGTTCATCAACACCCCCGGTAACGAGGGTGTAGTTGAGCGTATCGGTGCCCGCGAGCGCCTAGCCGAGGTAGAGGCCGCCCAGGCCCACTACGCTAGCGAGGCATACCGCGCTTCGCTGGTAGGCACTTTGGGTCTACAGCCCGAGCTAGCCTGACACTAGCTAAACGCTAGGGGGGCGCGGCTTTTAGCCGCGCCCCCCCTTTGTATACATCAGCTAGCCAGATTCTAGGGGTGGTCGCAACACCCTTCACGATGCTAACAACACACCAAAACGCTCCCGAGGCGTATCCCAGTCTAACGTCTTACGCGGCCGATCATTAAGCTCACCAGCAATCACATCAAGCTCCCCCTCAGACCAAACCGACAAATCAGTCCCCTTAGGCAAATACTGACGCAACAACCCATTCGTGTTCTCATTAGTACCACGCTGCCAAGGCGAATGCGGATCACAAAAATACACCTCAAGCCCCAACCGTGAAGCAATCTTACGATGCTGAGCCAACTCACTACCCTGATCCCAAGTCAACGACAACCGCAAAGAATCAGGCAAACCCGCAAGCTTGGCAATAACCGCGTCTTGAACTTCAGCAGCACTATGACCATTAGGCAAATAAAGCAACAACGTATAGCGGGTAGAACGCTCCACAAGCGTCCCAACAGCACAACGCCCTTTAGCCCCAATAATCAAATCACCTTCCCAATGCCCAGGAACCGCCCGATCCTCAACGCTAGCAGGCCGCTGGCTGATCATCACCATAGGATCTTTAAACCGAGGCCTCACCTGACGGCTATATACAGCCGGGCGCCTACGAGTACGCCCTTGACGCATAAGAGAAGCAATCTCTTTACGCAACGCCCCTTTAGCCTGGATGAAGATGGACTGATAAATCGTCTCCACACACGGGTTCATACTCTGATTATCCGGGAAACACCGACGTAAATAGACACAAATCTGCTCCGGACTCCACCTGGCCGTGAGCTTGTCCCAGATAACAGCCCACAAACGCGGGTCATCACACTTACGTTTTTTCGGGCGTTTAAGCCTTCGCTCTGCACGCATATGAGCGATATACGGGCTATAAGAGCCACGCGTGATGCTATTGCGGGCTAGTTCCCTGCTCACGGTCGAAACAGAACGCCCTAAACGTTGGGCTATCTGACGCATCGAGATACCCTGCCTGTGCCAGTCAGCGATAAGCATCCGTTCTTTTAAAGACAAAAATCGTTTGTTTACCTGGTGAGGACGACAGTTCATGTACAGACGGTACCAGTCAGCTTGCGCAGCGATACTGGCACGCTCACACCTACCACTTGAACGCGTTCTACCGTTACGCCATACCTTGCCCGTACGTTTTGAAACACCTACCGCGTGGGCTGCTTGGGTAAAGTTCAAACCCTCAGCAAGAGCTTGTACATAAGCACGATGCCTAGCTTTACAAGCCTCGTGACGCAAGGGGTATTCCACCCTGTCATAAACACGTCCTAGATTAGCCACAACACACTCCAATCAATCAGACCGTGTTGCAACCACCACTAGAATCCAGCCTATTTAGTTGGCCAGCTTGTGGCTCACGCTTCAGGCGCAGGCGGCTTTAGCGCCGCCGGCCAGGGTGCTACTGCTGGGTGGCCCACCAGGAATGTAGGGCCTCGCGGGCTAGCTCTTTACCGATTGGGCCGCGTTCCATACGTAGATCCAGCAGGAACTTATAGGCTTTACCAACCTCAGGGCCCGGCTTAATACCTAGCTCTGTCATGATTTCCTGGCCGTCCAGCTCAGGCCGGATAGAGGCCAGTTCTTCCTGCTGACGCAGGGCTTCAATGCGTCGCTCTAGATCGTCGTAGGCGTGTGAAAGCATGGCTGCTTTGCGGCGGTTACCGGTGGTTACGTCCGCGCGGGTCAGGCACCCCAGGCGGGCCAGCAGCGGGCCGGCGTCGGTCACATAGCGACGCACCGCCGAATCAGACCAGGGCGAGTCCGCATAGCCGTGGAAACGCAAATGCAGCTCCACCAGGCGTGAAACGTCCTTAATGGTTTGCTTATCGAAATGCAGTGCACGCATACGTTTAGCGGTCATGCGCGCCCCCACATAGTCGTGGGCGTGGAAAGTGACGGTGCCGTCAGGCATGAAGCGGCGCGTGGCCGGCTTACCGATGTCATGCATTAGCGCCGCCAGGCGCAGTCGCAGATCCGGCCCGGGCACAGCCCCGTCAGGGCCGGTCTCCAAATCCATGGCCTGCTGCAATACGGTCAGCGTGTGCTCATAAACATCCTTGTGACGGCGGTGCTCATCGACCGTGTCTTGTAGGGCTGAGACCTCAGGCAGCACAATGTCGCAAATACCGGTGTGTACCAGCAGCTCTAGACCTCGGCGCGGGTAGGGAGAAAGCAGCAGACGCTCAAGCTCGGCGCGGATACGCTCAGCTGAAACGATCTCTAGACGCTGCGCCATCTGTTCCATGGCTTCCATCACCTCTAGGTCCACGTCGAAACCTAGCTGTGAAGCAAAGCGTGCCGCCCGTAGCATACGTAGCGGGTCGTCGTCGAAAGACTGCTCAGCGCTTACCGGGGTGCGCAAAATCCCTGCCTGCAGGTCCGCCAGCCCGTTGTGAGGGTCCACCAGCTCCAGGTCGGGTAGGCGCAGCGCCATGGCGTTAACGGTGAAGTCGCGGCGAGTTAGGTCACCTTCGAGGTTGTCACCGTAAGCTACGGCCGGTTTGCGCGAGCCGATTTCGTACTCTTCAGTGCGGTAAGTGGTTACTTCAACGACGACGTCGCCCTTTTTAGCGGCAATCGTGCCAAAGTTACGTCCCACATCCCAACAGGCATCACCCCACTGCCGCAGCAAACGCTCGGTTTCTTCTGGGCGCGCGGAGGTGGTTAGGTCAAAATCGTGTGGCTCAATACCCAAGCAGGCGTCTCGCACTGGGCCTCCCACTAGGGAAATTTCATACCCGGAGCGAACAAAAGCATGCCCTAATGCGGCCAATGAAATTGGCAGATTGGCTAGAGCTTGGTCGGCGATTGGCGGCAGAACGTTTTGCATCCCTACTAGATTGCCATGTCTACGCCACACGCGCAGTTATCCAGCAGTGTTTTAGAATCTTGTATATGTCTGCTAACCGCCCGCTACCGTACCCTGGCCCCACACTGCGCCGGGTCAGTTCGCGTGCGCTGCCGGTAGTAGACGAAACCAGCGCTGGTGGGCTGGTAGTAGACGTCCAAAACGGGCAGGCCATGGCCGCAGTAATTGCCCGCCGCAATCGCGGCTCTCGCCTGGAATGGTGTCTACCTAAGGGTCATCTAGAAGGCAGTGAAACTCCCCCAGAAGCTGCCGTCCGTGAAATATCGGAAGAAACCGGTATTGAGGGGCGCGTGCTGCGCCACTTGGCCTCAATCGACTATTGGTTCACCGGGGATCAGCATCGCGTACATAAGGTAGTTCATCACTATTTGTTGGAAGCTATCGGCGGCGAGCTGACCATTGAAAACGACCCTGATCATGAGGCCGAGGACGTAGCTTGGGTGCCACTAAGTGAAGTGTCACGCCGTTTGGCTTATCCAAACGAGCGTCGCATTGTCGCTGCCGCCCGCAGAATTCTAGTAGGTGACGGGTGAAACGATTTAAAAAAGCTTTACGCTGTAGCGCCATTGCCTCAGCAATGGCGCTGCTCGCTATCTTCCCTTCAGCGTCAGCTGGGGCAAGCGCTACGGCAGTAACTTACAGCAAAAACGTGGCTGCGGCGTCGTCGCAAGCTGCGCACTACGCCACCTTGAAAACAGCCCAGGCGGGCGGCGTCGCTAAAAGTAATGCGGCCACCAAAACCAGCGCAACCGTTAAAAGCACTGGTCACCGCCGAGGTACCCCCACTGGCTCAGCCGCAGACATTAGCCAATCTGCAGCTGACGGGCTCACTGTAGAAGTTGACAAAATCAACCCTGAGGTAATTAGCCCCGGCAGTGATATCACTGTGGAGGGGACTATCACCAATACCTCCACTGAGACGCTATCTGGCTTTGATATGCGCGTATCGCTGCAGTCACGCTCCCAGAGCTCAGTGGAGATGCTTAAAGACTGGCTGGTGTTTGACGACAGCTCCTATAGCTATGTAGCCCACACTGAGCAGCTAAACCACTCCCTGGCAGCGGGCGCCTCTATGCGTTTTTCGCTGAACATTCGCGCCTCGCAGCTTCCCAGCGCTGCCGGCAACAACTGGGGCGCGCGCGGCATGGAAGTGACCGTAACTTCCGGTGAGCTAGTTAGTAGCGACCGCGCCATTGCGGTGTGGTCACCCAACACCCAGGTGCAGCCCACCAAAGTAACTACGGTAATTCCCCTCACCGCTTCAGCTATGCAGATGCGTGAGCTACTGGCCTTGCAGTCAGGGGCAGCCTTTACCCCCAGCCAAAGTGATGGTTTTAGCCCCAACGCCTGCATCACCGGTGACAAGGTAGACCTCAAACTTGCCACCACCCAGATGCGTACACGCACTATCGAAATACTTAACGCTGCTAATAGTCAGACAATTGTGGCTGTAGACCCCTACCTGCTTTCTGCGCTAGGCGCCACTGCCGCAGCGGTTAACCAAAAAACCGCAGACGCTACCCCTAGCGCTACGGCCAGCCCAACTGCTAGTGCCCCGGCCACTGCCTCTGCAAACACTGAGAATTCCACGCCTAGTGCCACCGCTAGCGCCACTCCTAGCGCCTCGGCTACCCCTACCCCCACTCAAAGCTCCACCCAGAACGCAAAAGCAGTTGAGGCCCAGCAAGTTGCGGCCCTTAACCAGGCCCTAGCTGGCGCTCTCAAACGCGGGGGCATCATCGCCCTGCCGCCTATGGACGCCGACCTGGTTGCCCTTAGCCATGTCAGCACTGGAGCCAGCCAAATCAGGGAAGCTATCAACCAATCTAAAGCCATGGTTGGTAAGGACCAGCTGCTAAGCGGGGCCCGTGCAGACGTAGCTATTTCCTCGTCGCTAGAGCTAGACCAAACCTACCTGGACGCGGTAAAAGGACAGGTGAGCACGGTTATCTCGCCACCTGATGCACTATATCCAGCTGAGGATTTGGACTACATTCCTGACTCCACAGCTTTCCTCAACAACCAGCGCGTACTGATCCCCGATCAGACCCTGTCAGAGTCTGTTTCTGGGGTGCTAACCACCTATGAGGGCTTTTTAGGTAACCTAACCGACTTTGACGCGCGTCAGCTGGCTCGCGGCACTACGGCTGTTATCACCCGTCAACGCCCGGATCAGGTGCGCCACATTTTGCTGATGGTAGAGCGTGACTCCGCCTCCAATATGGATGTTAAGGACCTAAACGACCGGCTTTCGGCCATAAACAACAGCTGGTCCACCCCGGCCCCACTAACTGAACTGGAACAGTTAGCTAACACTAAAGCTAGCGACGGCACTGAGATTGAACGCGAAGCTCTGCCCGTCAGCTCCACTGACCCCTACCGCATCAACGAGCAAGAACTAGCCACCGCCTCCAAAACTGTTAGCACCACCCAAAACATGGTGTCTATCTACAATGAGCCCGCAAAAATCGCTGGCTCTACCCTGCGTCTAACTGAGGTGGCTACTTCCTCAGCTTGGCGTCAAGGTAAGTTCATGGTGGTTATTGACGACGTCGGCTGCCGCAATAAGATCATCGGCAATATGCTGCGCACCCTGCCCAGCTCCACCATTAACCTCATTGACTCCTCCGCGCACCTACCTGTGCGCGTCTCTAACGACACTTCGCAACCCGCCAAGGTCACTATCCATTTACGCCCTTCGCGTTCGCTACTGCGTTCCAAGGGTGACACCACTGCAGTTATTCCGGCTAACTCCCAAACCACTGTGATGGTGCCGGTAAATGCCGTCGGTAGCGGTGATATTGACGTCAAGGTTTCTATGAAGAACGCCTTGGGGCAGCCGGTAGGTTCCAGCTCCACTGTGCATATGCGTGTGCGCGCCAACTGGGAAAGCTGGTTTACCTGGGGCTTAGGCAGTGTATTTAGCGTGCTTATGGTGGCCGGTATCGTCAGGACGGTACACCGTGGTCGCCGTGTGGTGATCTCAGAAGGGTAAGTAATGGCAAAAGCACCAACACTGGCGCGCTCTAGCGCAGTCATGTTTATGGGTACGCTAGCTTCCCGCATGTTGGGGCTGGTGCGTAACGCCATGCTGGTGGCCGCGCTGGGTGCTACCGGATCGGGCGCCGCTGACGCCTTCACGGTGGCCAATAACGCGCCCACCATGATCTATAACCTGCTGGCTGCCGGCGTACTAAACGCTATTTTGGTGCCGCAAATTGTGCGGGCGCTACGTCAAAAAGCCGGTGAAGAATTCATTAACCGGTTAATTACTACCGCTGGCGCCCTGCTGGCGGTGGTTACCGGCGTATTGACGGTAGCTGCCACCATAGTGGTAACTATTTATGGTTCCCAATTAGGTCAATGGCATGGTTTAGCTACCGCGTTTGCCTACTGGTGTTTGCCACAGATTTTCTTCTATGGACTTTATGCCCTATGGGGCCAGGTCCTAAACGCTAAAAATAATTTCGGCCCCTACATGTGGGCGCCGGTATTAAATAACATTATTTCGATCGCTTCCCTGGCTGCCTACCTGTTTATTTACGGCGAACACTCCCGCGGCGGTAGCCCAGCTGACTGGGATTTCACCCGCACTGCTGTAATTGCGGGTACCTCCACCCTGGGTATCGCCATCCAGGCTTTGGTCCTGTACATCCCGCTGGTACGCACTGGCTTTAAGCCTCGCCTGGTGTGGGGTCTGCGCGGTTCTGGCTTGGGTCAGGTATCCAAGGTAGCCCTGTGGGCAGTGTTTGGCCTGATTGTGGTGGAGCTAAGCACCCTGGTGGTCTATAACCTGGGTACCGCAGCTTTAAGCGCTAGTGAATTACCCAAATATGCCCATACGGTGGTGCCTTCTACGGTTATTTACACCAATGCGCAAATGATTTTCATGCTGCCGCAATCATTGGTGACTACCTCAATTATTGTGGCGCTATTTACCCGCATGAGTGAAAAAGCGGCTGCGGGAGATGCTGAAGGCGTTAAGGATGATTTGTCTTTAGGCCTGCGCACTATCGCTATTTTCACCACCCTATTTAGTGCCGGTATTTTTGTACTGGCCGGACCTGCCATGCAGGTGTTTGTACCCACTTTGCGCCCTGAAGAGGTTTCCGCTTCTGCCGCTGTGCTGATGATGCTGGCAATCGGTATTGTGCCTCAGGGTCTATGGGCCACCATGCAGCGCGTAATGCTGGCCTATAACGACACTAAACGTATGCTGTGGGCCGACGTGCCCGTGGGTCTTTCCCAGATCATTATTTGCGCTGCGGCATATATGTTTGCTCCGGCCACCTGGTGGATGATCCTGGCGGCCCTGGGTTCAGCGGCAAGCCAGGCTACCGGCTCGATAATTATCGTGTTCTTGCTGCGCAAGCACCTGCCGCATATGGATGTACGCCGGGTTAGCACCACCTACGCATTGCTGGGCCTGGCGGTGGCCCCCGCCGTAGTGGCTGGTTACCTGGTGCGTTACGGACTCAACCTAATCCACATCAACAGTGGCTTTAGTGACTCTCTGGCACAGATCCTCATTGTTGCCCCCATCATGACCCTGGTGTATCTACTCACCGCCCGGGCTTTGCGTGTTGAGGAGCTAAACAATATTGCCCGCCCGGTTACCTCCGTGGTGCGTAAGGTAGCTTCCCTGCTGCCCGCCCCGATCGCCAAGGTGCTTAACAAGGGTGCCGCCGCCCTGGTTACCCCGCCCGCATATAAGAGTGTGCCGCTTAAATACTCTGACGTGATCGCTGAGGGTGAGGTCATCCACGCGGCCACTACCGACGCCGTCAGTGATCAGGCAACCAGCAAAGTTACGCTAGCTGAATCAGCCCCCGCCACCTTAGCTGCCGCCAAGGATGCCACTGAGGCTGCCCGTGACGCCGTCGACGACGCCGCCACTAAGGGCTCAGCTAAGGACTCCATTAAGGGTGCTACCTCTACCAGCGTAAGCGACACCTCAAAGACTTCTTCGTCTGCATCTAAGTCGCTAGGTACAATCGCTAACGCAGCTCCTGCTGCAGCTATTCCGCCAATTCCTCCGCCCCCGGCGTCGTCGGGCGCGGATACGCCAGCGCCTTCTATTCCTATGCAGCCAGAAGCAGAAAATCTAGTTCAATCTTTCCCGATCGGTTCGGGCCGCTATCACCTGTGTGGCAATCTGCCCACATCACTTCCACACGTACGCCGCTACCACGGTATCGACACGATTTTGGACCAGCCGGTGGCCATTTATGTGCTCACCGAGGCTGTACGCAACCAGGTCGAGGTGCTTGAGTCTGCTCAGCGCGCTGCCTTGGCTACCGACCCGCGTCTGGTACGGGTGCGCGACGTCGAATTAGAGCCGGCTTTCATTGTCACCGACCCGGTTGAGGGGGTCTCCTTCGACCGTCTCATTGAGGACGGCCTGGAGGTTGAGCAGGCCCGCTCCATTATTGGTGAAGTAGCTTCCGCTTTGGATAATGCCTCCCGTCGCGGCCTGCACCACCTGTGCCTGAGCACTGAAGATATCCGCGTCACTGCGGACGGTAAAGTGCGCGTATTTGGCTTGTCTTACGAGTCCGCGCTGCGCCACGTAAAGATTGACCGTGACGAGCATGGCTTGTTGGCTTACGACATTACTGACGCCAAGACGCTACTGGATCTGCTCTACTACGGGTTGACCAAGCGCTGGCCGGGTAAACGCACCGGGATTCCCAGTGCCCCCATGACCGGCGGTCACCCGGTTTCCCCGGCCACGATTAACCCGCAGGTTCCGGCTGACCTGGACGAGATTTTCGCCCAGCAGTATTCGGGTAGGCCCATCCGTAGCGCCGCCGCGCTGGTCACCGCCCTGGGCACGTGGCAGCCAGTTAAAGGCTCCCAGCTGCCGGTAGCTCAGCCCACTGAGTTCACCACTAAGCAGCTTGAAGAGGGCGTTGAGGGCCTTGAGGCTGTTAAGGGCCTGATTAAGAACACTCGCATTAAGACCACCCAGTTGGCTTCGCGCGTGGGTAACAGTGTGCGTGAGGACATTAAGGCAGCCAGTGACGCCATTCCGGCTGCCCCTGGCCCGGGCCGTGAGGTTGATTTAAGCGATCTGAGCGACATCATCTCTATGCCCACCATGCCGGCCACAAAAGAGGCCCTAGACGCACCTCGTCCTATGCCCAGCAAGGAAGAAAACGAGGCAGAGTACATCCAGTACAAGGAACGCAGCCGCACCTCCTGGGCGCTGCTGGCCGCCTTAGCGCTAGTAGTGATTCTGGCAGTGGTGTTTGCCTTCTCGAACCTGCTGGGTCTGTCTAACGTTTCCTTCGATGAGGACGACGGTCCCGCCGCTTCGACAGTGCCCACGGTCACCTCAACCCAGGGACAATAGTTACCGCCGCTAGTTAAGTTAGCTGCCCCTAGTTAATAGGGCGCAGCTAACATTTGTATTGGGAACATTCGGACCTAGGTCTCGGTTGTACCTGCCAACAAACATTGAAGAACAGGAGCAGCATGGTTCACGACGTCGTTATCGTAGGTTCCGGACCTGCCGGTTACACCGCCGCTATCTACGCGGCCCGAGCCCAGCTCAAGCCGGTTCTGGTAGCAGGCGCCGTAACTGCCGGTGGCGCCCTAATGAACACCACTGAGGTGGAAAACTTCCCCGGTTTCCCTGAGGGTATTCAGGGCCCTGACCTGATGAACAACATGATGGAGCAGGCTGAGAAGTTTGGCACCGACATCCGCTATGAGGATGTGGTCAAGCTGGAGCTGGCTGGCGAGGTAAAGCGCGTGCATCTAGAAGATGAGGTGCTTGAGACCCGCACCGTCATCTTCTCCACCGGTTCGGCTTACCGCAAGCTGGGCTTGGAGGAAGAGGATAAGTACTCCGGTCACGGCGTTTCTTACTGCGCTACCTGTGACGGTTTCTTCTTCCGCGACCAGGACATCATTGTGGTGGGTGGCGGCGACTCCGCTATGGAAGAGGCAACCTTCCTAACCACTTTCGCTAAGTCTGTGACTGTGGTGCACCGCCGCGACGAGCTGCGCGCCTCGGCTGCTATGGCTAAGCGCGCCCTGGAGAACCCCAAGATTAACTTCGCTTGGAACTCGCGCGTATCGGCACTGCATGGTGAGGGAGCGCTAGAGAGCGTAACCCTAACCGACACGGTTACCGGTCAAACTCGCGAGCTGGAGGCTACCGGGCTGTTTGTTGCCATTGGTTCCAGCCCGCGCAGCGAGTTGGTGCGTGACCAGCTGGAGCTGGATGCCGCCGGCTATGTGGTGGTTTCTCACCCCTCCACCCGCACTAACATCCCCGGTGTCTTTGCTTGCGGCGACGTCGCAGACCCCACCTACCGTCAGGCCATCACTGCTGCCGCCTCGGGTACCCGCGCCGCTCTGGACGCCCAGCACTACCTGGCTGAACTGAACTAACTACCCGCCTGATAACTAGCGTGGGTTTGCGCCCACAATCCTTTCAATCTCTACTAGGCTAGAAACAGCTATCAAATACAAGGAGAACAACATGTCGAACGCTCTCGCAGTTACTGACGCTACCTTCCAGGATGAGGTCATCAACTCTGACAAGCCCGTAGTGGTGGACTTCTGGGCCACCTGGTGCCCGCCTTGCCGTCAGATGGCTCCGGTGGTTGACGAGGCCGCTAAGCAGCTTGAGGACGTCAAGTTTGTGAAGGTGGACGTGGATGCCAACCCGCTAAGCGCTGCCAAGTACGGCGTGCGTTCCATCCCGGCCTTCCTGGTGTTCCGTGACGGCGAAGTCCGCCACGAGTTCGTGGGTTCGCGCCCCAAGGCTAACTTTGTGGAAGAGGTCCAGAAGGCCGCCTTCCCCAACGCCTGAGCTGCACACACAGACAAATACAGCAAATACAGGCAATTTCATACAAATACAGGCAATTTCATCCCTTCCCTATAAAAATTCCATGGGGTTTTATAGGGAAGGGATGATTTGTCAGTTTTTGTGCCCATCCCCTTACGCCCACCTCCCTTAAGCACTAAATATCGACGACGACGTCACCCGCCAGCCACGCGATAAACATCGTGTTTCACGTGAAACACACGCGCCGCACGCGCCACACAACTGCCGCCCCTGTGCCGTCGACCTCTATGCTGCCGCACTTCGCACAGCTGCCGCCTGGCGCCGCCCCTCACAGCAAACGCGGTGCGCACATCGTCGCCGTCGGCCCAGCGCCACCGTCGGCCCAGCACCCCACCCCAAGCACCCCCAGCACCCCAAGCACCTAACCGCAGCGCCACCGTCGGCCCCACACCCAAACCCCAACATCCCAACCCCAGCACCTCAGCACTTACGCCCTCAGTAGCTTTCCGGCATTAGACGCCACCAACGTGGCAGAATTGGAGCTACGCGCGCCTGGGCACAACCAGCCCACCAGCGCTTACGAAAGGAACCACCGTGACTGAGAATCAAAGAGGTAACCGACTCGACCCCTGGCTAGACTCCTACGCAGAGCGAGCCGCAGGGCTGCGCGAGTCAGAAGTGCGTTCCTTATTCTCGGTGGCATCGCGCCCGGAGGTAGTTTCACTGGCCGGCGGGATGCCCAACCTCAAAGACCTGCCCATGGCTGACATCGCTGAAGCCACCAAGCAGATGCTGCTGCGTGATGGCTACAAAGCCCTGCAATACGGCAATGGTAAGGGCCTGCCGCAGCTAGCAGAGCAGCTCACTGAAGTAATGGCCTATGAGGGCATCGAGGCTGACAGCGCCAACATCCTTATCACCACTGGCTCCCAGCAGGCCGTGGACCTAATTACCGAAATCATGATTAACCCGGGTGACGTGGTGGTCTGTGAGGCCCCTTCCTACCTGGGTAGCCTGGGTATTTTCCGCGCCTATGAGGCTGAGGTAGTGCAGAGCCCTATTGATGCCGACGGCGTCATTCCCCAGGCCCTGGAAGAAACTTTCACTCGCCTGGAGCGCGAGGGCCGCAAGGTTAAGTTCTTCTACACCATTCCCAACTACCACAACCCTGCCGGGGTGTGCGTTAGCGAGGAGCGTCGCCCGCAGATCGTGGAGATTTGTAAGCGCCACCACGTACTAATTGTGGAGGACAACCCCTACGGCCTACTTGGTTTTGACGGGCGCACCTACACTTCGTTTAAGAGCTTGGCGCCCGATCACGTACTGTATCTGGGATCTGTCTCTAAGATTTTTGCTCCCGGTTACCGCGTGGGCTGGGCCTGTGCGCCGTCGGCAATGTGCGAAAAGCTGAAGCTAGCCTCTGAGTCTGCGATCCTGTGCCCCACCTCTATGGGCCAGTATTCGATCTCCATGTACCTAAGCGAGTTTGACTGGCGCAACCAGATTTCCACTTTCCGAGGCATGTACCGCTCGCGACGTGACGCCATGATTCAGGCGCTTAACGATTACCTGCCCATGTGCCAGTGGAATGTTCCCGAGGGTGGTTTTTACACCTGGGTTAAGTTGCCGCAGGGTCTGGATGCCAAGGACATGCTGCCGCGCGCGGTAACTAACTTGGTGGCTTATGTTTCGGGTACCGCCTTCTACGCCAACGGCGAGGGCCGCGACCATATGCGTCTGTCCTACTGCTACCCCAATGAGCAGGATATTCGTGAGGGCGTGCGCCGCATCTCTGAGGTGGTTAACCGTGACCTGGAGCTGGTTTCGCTGTTTGGCACGGCCAAGCGCCCCACTCCCGGACAGCACTAGTCGCCGGGTCCCGCTTACCCCTATTTAAATTTTTAGCCGTATAGAAAGGCCTTTTATGACACAGCAATTGCGTGTGGCCATCATCGCCGGCGGCCTCAACCACGAGCGCGAGGTTTCGCTGCGCTCGGCTCACCGCGTAGCTAGGGCGCTGCGCGAGGCCGGCCACGAAGTTAATACTTTCTGCCCTGACGCCTCTATGCTGGCGTCTTTGCGCAACTACAACCCGGATGTGGTGTGGCCACTGGTGCACGGCTCCACGGGTGAGGATGGCAGTTTGCAAAACATCCTGTTGGCCCTGGAGGTGCCGTTTGTGGGCACGCACTCTGATGGCTGTCAGCGCGCCAGCTACAAGCCCACCGCTAAGGCTGGGGTGCGTACGGCGGGTGTGGCCACGCCTGATTCACTGACCCTGCCGCAGTCTTTCTTCAACCAGCTGGGCGCCAATGAGCTGCTGGATTTGGTGATTGCGCACCTGGGTCTGCCGCTGGTGGTTAAGCCGTTCCAGGGCGGCTCGGCATTGGGGGTTTCTTATGCCGACGACGTCGACTCGCTGCGTTCTGCGATGGTGGAGTGTTTCGCCTATTCTGACAACGCCTTGATTGAGGTGTTTGTGGAGGGCGTGGAGGCTTCCGTTTCGGTGGTGCGTGACGGCGACGGCGTAGCTCGGGCCCTGCCGACAGTGGAGATTGTTACTGACGGCTCCTACGACTACGATGCCCGCTATAACCCTGGGCGTAGTGAGTTTTTTGTGCCTGCGCGTTTGGATCAGGCGCGTGACGACGCCGTGCGTGAGGCGGCGGTGAAGGTTCACGAGACTTTAGGTTTAGGGGCGCTGTCACGCTCTGACTTTATTGTCGACGCCGAGGGTACGCCTTGGTTCATTGACGTGAACGTGGTGCCGGGCATGACTGAGACTTCGCTGCTGCCGCTGGCAGCTGAGGTGGATGGTAACTTCACGCAGCTGTGCCAGCAGCTGGTACTAGCCGCCTACAACAACTATCAGGGCGAGGGTCAGGATGCCCAGTAGCCGCTAGCGCAGCAAAATACCGACTACATAGCCTGCGTTGGGGGTGAGTGTTTCACGTGAAACACTCACCCCCAACATTTTTTGCCTGCACCCCAACCCTCCTGAAATTCGGTATTTAGCAAGGTAGGCCCTGGTAGATATTTGTCTAGACTGCAAGACTTGTCCTATCGAATATCTTCTAGACGAAAGACCTAAGTGCTATGGCAGCTAAATCAGCTAAAACTTCAACGTCTAGCAGTGAACCGCATAAGCAGGCAGGTAAAGTCTCGCTTATTGCCGTGTCACTGATGCTGTTTTCGATGTTCTTCGGAGCCGGAAACCTGATCTTCCCGCCGGTGATGGGCGCCCAGGCGGGCACCGCCTTCACTCCCGCAATTACCGGCTTTTTGATCGGCGGCGTACTACTACCGGTTATTTCTGTTTTTGCTATTGCAGTGGCCGGAGCGGATCTACGTGACCTTTCCTCGCGCGCCGGCAAGGTGTTTGGGGTTATCTTCCCTTCGGCAGTTTATTTGTCGATTGGTGCGATTTACGGCGTGCCACGTACCGGAGCGGTTAGCTATTCAACCGCTATAAAACCGATTATTAATAGCGAAGGTATTTTGCCTTCGATTATTTTCAACGCTGTGTTTTTCACCGTAGCAGTGCTGCTTTGCTGGCGTGAAGGCAAGGTGGTTAATTACTTGGGTAAGATCCTCACCCCGGCCTTGCTGCTACTGCTGGTTCTGCTGGTGACGCGCGCGCTGAGTGTCTTTGAGACCGCCCCTGCCGCTCCCCAGGGTGATTACACCACGCAGCCGATTAATGCCGGTTTATTGTCTGGCTATATGACGATGGACTCGGTAGCTGCCTTGGCTTTCGGTATCGTGGTGGTTAACGCCTTTACTTTTGGCCGCACCGGCATTTCCCGCTCGGGGGCCACCACCCACACCGGCATTGCCGCGCTGATCGCTGGCGCCCTGCTGGCCACAGTTTATGTGGGCTTGGGTTTTGTGGGTCAGTTGATGCCTAATGGGGCTAGTTATAGCGACGGCGCCGCCCTGCTTTCGGATGCGTCGGCACTGACTATGGGGTCGGTTGGTAGGTATGCCTATGGTTTGACGGTGTTGTTGGCTTGTATGACGACGGCGGTGGGCTTGTTGGCAGCCTCAGCTGAGTTCTTTAATCGGCTTATTCCAAAGCTTAGTTACCGGGCGTTGCTGATTGTTTTTGCGGTGATTGGTTTCGCCTTTGCTAGCTATGGTTTGGAGACTCTGCTTAAGATCTCAGCTCCGCTGATTACTTTCCTGTACCCCATTGCGATTGCTTTGGTGTTTGCGACTTTGCTCAGCCATGCTTTGCGTCTGCGTAGTAATTTCATGTTCACTTTCGCTGCGTGGGGCGCAACCCTATGGTCGGCACTCACCTTTGTCAGCGAGCATGTTAAAGACGTGCCGGCGCTAAATGATTTTCTAGCTCTCTCCCCCGGCCAGGGTGCGCAGCTGGGTTGGATCCTGCCTACGGCATTGGTGGCAGGTTTGGGTTTGATTGTGGATCTATCGCGCGCTAAAGCCTAAGACAAACTCCCGCGAGCTATGGCTCGCGGGAGTAGTTTTTTGATCAGCCTTAATTTGAGATGGTTTTTAGACCAGCTTCCATCCGGCTGCCCGGCTGCGGGCCTGCCAGAAGGCCCGGTATTGTCCATCACTTTGGCTATAGAGCTCGGCGTGTGTGCCTACCTGGGCTACGCGGCCAGAGTGGTCAAGCACAATGATCTGGTCTGCAGCGGTAATGGTGTCGAGTTTATGGGCGATGACAATGAGGGTGGCGTTGCGTCGCAGCGCATCCATGGCGTCGGTGATGTGGTTTTCGTTTTCGGGGTCCAGCGCGCTGGTGGCCTCGTCGAAGAGAACAATGGGGGCGGCTTTGAGCAGGGCGCGGGCAATGGAGACACGTTGACGTTCGCCGCCCGATAGGGCGCGGCCCCCTTCACCTACACGGGTGTTCCACCCTAGTGGTAGACGCTCAACGATTTCGTCGACGCCGCTTAGGCGGGCTACTTCTTTAACGTCGTCGTCGCTAGCATCGGCTCTACCAATGCGTACGTTAGCTTCGAGTGTGTCGTCGAAAAGATATACATCCTGGAAGACTAGCGATAGCTGGGCCATGAGCTGGGCAGTGTCCCATTGACGCACGTCGCGTCCCCCCACACTCACGCTGCCGGCGTCGACGTCGTAGAAGCGGGCAACTAGGCGCGCGATAGTGGTCTTACCACAACCTGAGGGGCCTACGATCGCCGTCATGGTTCCCGGCGCAACCTGGAAGGAAACGCCGCGCAGGACGGGGTGGTCGGCTTCGTAGGCGAAGGACACGTCAGTAAGGGCCACAGCGGAACCAGAGCAGGCCGGGTCCTGATCGGAGCTGGACGGATCATGATTGGAACTGGCCGGGTCCTGATCGCAGCTGGCTGGAAGGATTGGCAGTTCGGGGGCGCTAAGGACCTCGTGGCTTAGATCCAACACTGGGCGGCGGGTTTCAAAGGCGGAGGCTAGCATCCCAATATCGACGAGGATCTGCGTAAAACGTAAAAGCAAACCAATCGAGACAATCGCCTCCACAGGGCTGACGCTACCGTCCACCGCCAGCAACCCAATCACAATAATCAGTGAAACCACGACCACCTGAGCGGCCATCCCGTTGACAACCTGACCGATGGTTTCACGTATCAGTGAGCGCCGCGCGGCTTTCCCATAGGTGTCCTCGGCCCGCTCAAGCGGATCATAGGAGCTGGAACGCCCGCACGCGCGCAGGGCTCCCTGCTTGGTTGCATACTCTACGATGCGGTGAGACAGCTCTTGGGCGGGAGGTTCTTTAAGTGCAGATCCGGAATTCAGACAGGTGCGGGCCACCCACACTCCCCCAGCGATGACGGGAATAGCTAGCACACACACCAGCCCCAGAGCCGGAGAGAACACAGTGATACCCACAAGCATCGTCAATGAAGTGACGATCGCAGCGATGAAGGGCGAATACATGTGCGCGAACATCTCGCCTAACAGCATTAGTTCACGTGAAACCAGGCGTGACATCTTTCCGGCCGTGTCCGCCCGGAAAGAGCCCAGCGGCAGGGAGGCTACTTTATCGCCGATTGCGCGGTGCATGTTGGACAGGAAGTCGAAGGAGACCATATAGGAGCGCATAGCTAGCAGGTATTCAGTGATGAAAGAAGCCAGAGCGCACAGCGCCAGTACGATGAGCCAGGCAGTTAGGTTCATGCCCCAGGCTGGCCGCCCTGAAGTTAAGGCAATTGCGGCCGGGATGAACGCAATCAAGGATAAACCTCTAACCACGCCAACAATGCAGGAAAGCGCCGTCACCTGCCTGAAATTAGTGCGTCCCGCAGCAGACAGTGGTTCACGTAGTCGTGATATAAGCTCAAACATGTCAGTGTCCTTTCACTGCGCTCATGCGACGCATGTATGGGTGGTCGGCGAGTTGCTTGGGGGTGCCTTGCGCAATGAGACGGCCCGCCTCAAGGATGACAATCTGATCGACGCCGGCAATTGAGGTAGCACGGTGGGCGATCACCAGGACTGTCTTGCCTTGGACCAGTCGGGTCAGGGCTGCTTGGATATCGGCTTCAGCTTCCGGGTCTGTGAAGGCTGTGGCCTCATCAAGTACAAGGATGGGGGCGTCTACAAGCAGGGCGCGGGCAATCGCAATACGCTGAGCTTGGCCGCCTGAAGGATGCGCATCCTGGCCGATGACAGCGTTAAGACCTTGAGGTAGGCCGCGCACATAATCATCTATGCAGGCAGCTTTCGCAGCAGCCCAGATTTCCTCATCGCTGGCCTCGGGCATACCGAGCGCAATATTGTCACGTACGGAAATATCAAGAAGTTGCGGGTCTTGAAGTACAAACGAGACATGCTTGTAGAGAGCATTTGGGTCGACGTCGCGCAGATCTACGCCCCCAATACGGATCCTGCCTTGGTCCGGGTCAGCAAAGCGCGCAACCAGTGTGGCCAGGGTGGACTTGCCAGAGCCAGAAGAGCCCACCAGCGCAGTGATACTACCTTCGGGCACGCACAAACTTACATGGTCTAAGGCGAGCGTAGGGCCGTAGGAGAAGCAGACGTCGTCGATCTCAATATCCGCCGCTTCAGGCACCAAAGTGCCAGTGGCAGGCAGAGGATTCACAGAAAGCAGGTTAACGATACGCAGCGCAGCCGCGCCGGCAATCTGGTAGGCCCAGGCCGTTGTCCCCAGCACCTCGATAGCCGCCGGGATAACCAGGGCGATAAGCGCGCAGGTGATGACCTGAACCGGGCTGACTGCGCCCGTGGCCGCCAGCGCCGCCCCTCCCGCCGTCGAAATAAGCAGAATCAAGGAGGGAGACACACTGGCCTGCCCCAATGCGGATCCCTTCAACATGGGGTCGCACCACTCGCGGTAGAAGCGTGAATATTCCTCAGCAGCCTGGGTGAAACGCTGGTGTGAACGCCCCACAGTCCCGAAGGCTTTAACCACGCTAATGCCGGATACGAACTCAACCATGGTGGCTGACACGCGCGTGAGGTGACGGTCCATCTGCGCCGTCTTATCCCCCATACCTCGCAGCATCCATGCATATATGAGGCCATAGATGGGGATGGTGGCAATCGAGAGGAGTCCAAGTCGCCAGTCAACAATGAAGGCGTAGATAACTAAAGAGATCGGCGCGCTGATAGCGGAGGTGGATTCGACGGGCGCGTGGGCGATAACAGTGTGTACGTCGTGTGTGTCGTCCTGGATGGCTTTGCGCACGGTCCCTGAGTTAGTGGAGGTAAACCAGGCTAGGGGGGCACCGGATAGAACTTTAACCATGCGAGAGCGCACGATGTGCCCAAAACGCAGGTCCGCGAAGTGGGTGATGCTTACGGCCACAAAGTAGATTCCGTAGCGGGCCCCAAAGGCACTGATAAGCCACATCAGTAGGTCCATAACCTCACCGCGATCAGGTGATACACCCGCCCGGGCAGCAGCCAGCAGTACCTGGCCAAGTTGAACGAGGATAACGTAGGGGGCCACCGCGAGCGCCCCATAGAGAACCCCGAGTACCTGGGCAATGATCATGGATTTACGAATTGGGGCGGTTAGCTCTTTGAAGGCGCGTTTGCCTGCCAGGTAGGCGGTGCGCGGATCGTCGCCCTGCGTGCCCTGGCTGCTTTGCGCACTGCCCTGCGTGCCCTGGCTGTTTTGTGCACTGCCCTGCGCTTCACATAGGCAGGCAGTTTGCGCTGCCTTGCTCTCGTCTTGGTTGGTGGTCATTGTTGGTCTCCTTCGCGGGCGCAGTAAGCACCCGTCGCTGTGAGCGTGATTAGTCGGTCTGCGCAGGCTGCGGCAAACTCGCCGTCGTGGGTAACAACGACGACGGCGGCCCCCTCGTCCGCGATGCGCCGCAGGGTGGCGGTGATTGAATCTAGGTGCCTGGCGTCCACCCCTGAGGTGGGTTCGTCGAGGATGACGATGGGTCTACCGGTTGCGCGGGCGGCGGCGATAACCAGGCGCTGTTTTTGCCCACCCGATAGGCTCAGTGGGTGGCGCTCGCCTAGGTTAGCTAGGTCGAAATCAGCCAGTAGTTTTTCCCCACTTTGTCCGCTGGCGTGTGAGGCGCCAATTGTTAGCTCCCCGGCGAGGGTGTCGGAGAAAAGTTGGCGGCCGGTGTCTTGCATGACTAGGGCGCAGGCCGAGCGCCGGGTTTTGCGTGAGGCGGGCACGCCATCCAGGCTGATGCTGCCTGAGCTGGGGGCGGCTAGCCCGCACAGCACCCGCACTAGGGTGGTTTTGCCGACGCCGTTGGCTCCCGCAATGCAGGTGATCTGCCCGGCTGGGAAGTCGGCGTCGAGCCCTTCAAAAACCGGGCTGGCACCGTAGGCAAAGCTCAGCCCCCGACATGACAGGCGTACCTGGCTTGGGGTGGCTTCCCTGTTTTCCTGGCGGCCCGCCTGTTTTTCCTGGCGGCCCACCTGTTTTTCCTGGCGGCCCGCCTGGACCTGCCCTACCCAGGTTTCGGGCGGGCCAGGGTCCACAAGCGTGCGTAGCCCCAGCGAGCGACGCTGCGCCTGCCCCATGGAGAAGAACTCTGCACCATTCCAGCGCCGCGTAACCCTACCGCTTTCCATGAGCAGCACCTGATCGGCCAGGCCGCGCAGAAAGTGCAGGCGGTGCTCAACGACAACAATCGTCAGGCCCTGCTCTTTAAGTACTTTCAGGGCCGCTCGCACCTCACTAATCGCGGCGGGGTCAAGGTTTGAGGTGGGCTCATCTGCCAGCAGTACGGGGGCGCCGCTGGCCAGTGCGCAGGCCAACGCCACCTTCTGCAGCTGCCCACCCGAGAGGGTTGTAAGCTTGCGCTCCATCAGGTGGCTGATGCCCATGAGTTTGGCGGCGCGTTCGCTTTGCTGGCGCAGTGTGGCGCGCTCGCGTCCATAGTTTTCTCCGCAGAAGGCTAGTTCTTCGGCAACTGTGTCGCAGAAGAACTGGGTGCGGGGGTTTTGAAAGACTGAGGAGCATAGGTGTCCGACGTCGGTTAGGGCGACGTCGGCGAGGTTGCGTCCGTTGATACTCACCACCCCGTCTAACTCCCCTGGAGTCATTTGTGGGACCAGGCCGGTTAGTGCCTTCATGAGGGTTGATTTGCCGCAGCCTGAGGCCCCGCAGACCAGGGTGAGGCTGCCGGCGTCAGCTGACAGGTCCACGTCTTTCAAGGCTTCGACGCGGTCTCCCGTTAGTTCACTTACGTAGGAGAAAGATAGGGATGCAACGTCAATCATGGCAGGATTCCCAGGTAGCAGCAGTATTCAAGGGCAATTACAGCGGCGACGCATACCAGGGCTAGCGCGTCCCAGCCTGTGGCGCGTAGCTGCGTAAGGCTGGTGGGGCGCGTAGAGCTGCCTAGGCCGCGAACCACACTGGAGGCCGCTAGGTCGTCTGCCACGCGCGCGATAGACGAAAGCAGTGGCACTAGGAATTGCTCAGCGATCACGAGTGGGTGGCGTAGCACGCCACGTGTGCTCAGGTCGACGCCGCGCATCTGCATCGCTTCACGGATGGCGACCGCCTCCGCCCCTACTGTGGGGATTACCCGGAAGGCAACCACCAGAGCATCAACGAAGATGCGTGGCAGGTGAATGGCGCGCAGGGCGGCTTTCATCTGTCCGATCCTGGTGGTGCGGTACACGTACAGGGCCAGGCCGAAGCCCGCGAAGAAACGCGCAAACCAGTACATGATTGCCGCGCAGGTGCCGATTGTGAGCGCCACGGGATGCAGCCAAGCTGCTGACTGCATCCAGGTAACCAAGAGGGGAGAGCCCAGGTAGATCACGTCGCAGATAAGGCATCCAAAACCTATACGCAGCGCAGACTTGGTACTTACCTCCCAGGCCAGGGCGGCCACAACCAGCACCTGCACGGCGATGAGCGTCGTCGTGGGACTTGCCCGCATAACCAGCGCGTTAAGCACCAGCAGGGCCAGCAGCTTTGTGCGCGGATCCAGCCGGCTTGGCGACTCACCGGGGGCAGACTCGGCCGGCGAAATCTCAGGCAACGCCGGCCTTAGCGAAGTGCTTGCGTAGCAGGAAGCGGCCGATGAGCCCGCCGATGAACGCGATGATCATGGCGGCAACGAGCCATCCCCCAATCACTGCGGGGCTAAAGAGTGCGCGCATACTATCGGCGTAGTCCTGCCCCATTGAGGAGGCAATATCTGCGTAGTAGGAGTCGGGAGCGAAAAAGATTGGCGCAAGCGGGCCGATCATCCACAGGGAGACCAGCATGTATGCTGCGATGTTGCGAGATGCATTCAGGTAGCCGCCGCTGCGAGCAACAAGGTCAGCTAGGAAACCAAGCACCAGGGTAACCGGCAAGGTAACCCATGAGTGGCCGGTTAGGACCATCAGGAGCGCAACGATGCTTCCCATGATCGTGAGCGTGCCAAACATGCGTGAGCGAACCAGCATCAGCATGATGACCGGCCCGTTGAGGATAAGCCCGATGATCCAGCCAACAAACATGAATGCGGGGCCGAAGAAACCCAGCATTCCCGAGCACCACATGAGGACGAAGTAAACAGCTGTGAATGCACCGATCGTGACGGCCGAGCGTGCCTTAGTAACACCCGACCCAGTAACCTGAGACATTATCGTGACCCTTCACGAAGATAAGGTTTATATAACCTAAGTTAGGTTACCCTGTTTTGAGGTTTTCGCATGAGACTTTTAGCCCTTTACCTGCGCTTTTCTAAATGACGCTAGGATGCATCCATGCTTAGCTTGCATCGGCACCTAAGTGCCAGTGACAAGGAGCCTGTTTGTGGATCTAGCCAAATCTGTACGAGCCACTAAAACTTCGCAAGCTGCTAGAACTGCACAAGCAGTTAAATTGAGCCACTAAATCTGTACAAGCGTTAAATCTTCGCGAGCTAAGGTTTAGCGGCAATAAGTAAAACGCAGGGGCGGCCAAGTTCTAACGAACTTGGCTGCCCCTTTTGTCAGCAGCTTGCTAGCTTGTAAACGCCCCCACGCTACCTGCTGTGCTAGCGCCTTAGCACCCAGTGCAGGTATGAGAAGACTGTAGCTGGCGCTAGTTTTTGGAGGCTGAAGTTAGCGAGCCGACGATTCGGTCTAGGTCTTCGCCGCCGCTAAATTCGATGACGATTTTTCCTTTCTTAGCACCCTGGGTGACCTTCACGCGCGCATCGAAAATACCCGAGAGTTTGGTGGAAAGCTCACGGTTAAGCACTGCGCGATTGCGTGCCTTAACCTTGGTCTCCCCCGCCTCAGCGGCGTCCACCTGCAAGGCCACCTGCTCTTCAGTATTGCGCACTGACAGGCCCTCATTAACGATGCGCTCAGCCAGCTTTTCCATAGCCTCAGCGTCAGGCAGGCCCAGCAGGGCGCGGGCGTGACCAGCAGACAGGGAGCCGTCAGTGAGTTGGTTTTGTACCGACGGCGGCAGCTTCATTAGACGCAATGTATTAGCAATCTGGGAGCGGGAGCGGGCAATGCGCTCAGCTAGCTCACTTTGGGTGCAACCAAAGTCGTCTAGCAACTGCTGGTAGGCGGCAGCTTCTTCCAGCGGGTTCAGCTGGACGCGGTGCAGGTTTTCCAGCAGGGCATCACGCAGCAGATCATCATCTGCGGTTGTACGCACAATTGCGGGAATGGTTTCCAGGCCAGCTTCACGCGAGGCACGCAGACGTCGCTCGCCCATAACCAGCTCGTAGGCGCGTCCGCCGGGCAGCGTTTCACGTGAAACACCATCGGGCAGTGGCTCGCTTTCAGGCCAGGGGCGCACCACGATCGGCTGCAGTAAACCAACTTCTTTAATTGAAGCTGACAGCTCGGCAATCTCTGCCTGATCAAAATAAGTCCGTGGCTGACGCCGGTTGGGCACAATCGCGTCAACCGGAATCTCAGCAAAGCTAGTGCCGGGCACATCCACCAGTTCAACCGGCTCCGCACCCTCAGCGGCAGCAGGGGCGGCAGCGGCGTCGTCGTTAGAAACAGCGGACCCACTAGCCAATGAGAGGGTCCCACCCGTGACCGTTTCACGTGAAACACTCTTCTTGCGGGAGCCTCGATCGCGGCGCGGGGCGGGGGCTAGCAGGGAGGTGACAATCTCGGAAGTTTCCGAACTGCCCGCGAAGAACAGATCCGTGGGGCGCTGGCCATCAGTGCCAGTAGCCTCAGCGGTGTTGTGCGCAGGACGGGAAACAACTTCTTGCTCGGCGGGTTCTGGGATCAATGAGGCGAGGCCACGACCTAGCCCTCGACGGTTTTTAGCCATGTCAGTTTTCCTTAGGAGCGACGCCGGGCTGGGTAATCCCGCGCATTGAAATTTCTTGTGCCAGTCGTTTGTATGCCACCGCGCCGGTTGAGCGCGGGTCCCAGGTGACCACCGGTTCGCCGTAGGAAGGGGCCTCGGCAATACGAACCGACCTAGGAATCTTGGTTTCTAGCGTGGCGTGGGGGAAGTAGGTTTTCACCTCGGATTCGACGTCGCGCGCCAACATGGTGCGCTTGTCGAACATGGTAAGGGCGATCATCGATACGTGCAGAGCCGGGTTGTAAACCTTGGCAATGCGATCGATAGAACGGGTAAGCAGGGCCAAGCCTTCAAGGGCGTAGTATTCGGCCTGCATGGGGATTAGCACTTCACCGGCGGCCACGAAGGCGTTAATGGTGATAATGCCGAGTGAGGGCGGGCAGTCGATAATCACGTAGTCCACGCGCTTGCCGCCGCTACGGTTTACCTCAATGAGGTAGTTGCGAACTGCTTCGCGTAGTCGTGATTGGCGCCCGACCGCCTCTAGTAGATCAATCTCTACTGAAGAAAGATCAATATTGGACACCACTACCTGTAGGTTCTCCCCTAGCTCGGTAACCTTCGCTACCTGGCTAATGGGTTTACCTTCCACTATCACGTCATAGACGGAAGGTTCACCCTCGGGGTGTTCCAGCCCGAATGCGGTGGAGGCGTTACCCTGTGGGTCAGCGTCAATAAGCAGTACCCTTAGGCCCGCTTCGGCTAGTGCCGCAGCTACGTTTACCGCAGTTGAGGTTTTGCCGACGCCGCCTTTTTGGTTAGCGACGGCGATAACTCGGGTCTGGGTGGGTGCAGCAAAGCCTAGCTCACGCACCTTCTCCAGGGCGGTGGTATCAGCCTTGAGTTGGTCGAAAATGGATGAGCCGGACACTTTGCTCCTCACGAGTGCGATCAGATCAGGACTAAAGTTTACGCGATCGACGCCCTCACAAAGGTCAGGCGCACCAAAAAATAATACAGTTGTTTCACGTGAAACAACATGCAACAGGCTGACCTCTCCAGTCACACCAGTCACACAGTTAACAAGTAGAACTACTGGAGCACAGCCATAAAATCCACGCCTAGACGAGTGCACCCACTTCACTGCGCACATAAAACTAGTGGGGTCCGGCAGTGCCGGGCCCCACTAGTTAGCAATCAGTTAAATCACTGGCTGATAGTGCAGAGCTCATCCCCGCGTAAGCGGGGAAAACCCGAATTGTAAAAAATAGGTAGGAGCTATCTAAGGATCATCCCCGCGCGAGCGGGGAAAACTGTTCTTGTAATCCTCAAGCAACGCGTCAGCACGGATCATCCCCGCGCGAGCGGGGAAAACTCTTAATTTGACATTATACTTCGCAAAATGCCCAAATTTTGGAAACTGGGGTTCGCGGTTTTTAGCGCCCTAGATCAACCTCATCGCACTACGCTCTGCAGCATTTCAAAACAAAAGCGAGGCCCGGTTTCCCGAGCCTCGCTCACGTTGTTTGGCCACCCTTGGCCGGGTCCAGCTTTAGCTTGGAGCCAGCCTTAACTTGGGTCCAGTTTTAGCTTGACCCAGCCTTAGCGGGGCCGACGCACTTCCACCACGCGGGTGACGTCGTCGTCGCTAGTAACCACTTCATGCAGCACCGCCGGCAGCAGCTTGGCCTTCTTAATGACGTACTTGGCGTCATCAATCTCGCGCTGAGCCTGCTCCCCCTTCAGGGCTAGCAACACGCCACCGGGGGCGATCAGCGGGGAAGCCATGCGGGTCAGCTTGCTCAAGTTGGCCACAGCCCGGGCGGTCACCACATCGAAACGCTCGCGCATTTCTTCAGCCCGACCCCGCCACACCCGCACATTGTCCAGGTCTAGCTCTTCAGCCACCAGCTCCAGCCAAGCGCAGCGGCGCTCCATCGGCTCAATCAGGGTCACTTCCAGATCCGGGCGAGACAAGGCCACCACCACTCCGGGCAGCCCCGCGCCTGAACCTAGATCCGCCACGCTACCGTGCCTGGGCAGAAAAGGCACCACCGCCGCACTGTTAACCAGGTGGCGCGAGTAGAGACGCGGTAGCTCGCGCGGGCCAATCAGCCCCCGCAGTTGCCCCTCCTCAGCCAGCATCTGGGCGTAGTGCTCCAGGCCAGACCAGGCCATGCCGAACATGTCGCGCATTTCGGCGGTGGGTACTTCCAGATCCTGCAGGCCCGCTAGCTCGCCCGGCTGACCGGTTGCTTCAGCTGGCTGGGACGGGGTTTCCTCAGCTTCCGGGTGGCCCTGGGTATCGCTCTGGCCCTGAGTGACGCTTCGGCCCTGAGCGCTGCTCTGATCCTTGGCCTGCCCGCTCTGGGAGCGCTCCCCCTGGGCGTTATGGCTCATTTCAGGCTTCCTCGACGGCGTCGGCCGGGCTGTCTACAGTCTCAGCGGACTCGGCTTCGACAGCCGCGTCGGCCTCATCAGCCGAAAGCTCAGTGCCCTCTTCAGCCTCTTCAACCTCGTCTTCGGCGTCGTCGACGGGCAGAACCACCACGTGACGGTGCGGCTCTACCCCCTCAGACTCAGAGACCAGGCCGGCGTTAGCAACCACGTCGTGGCAGACCTTGCGCTCGAAGGGGTTCATGGCTTCCAGCGCTACCGGCTTGCCGCTAGCCAACACGGACTTAACCGCCTCGGCGGCGATAGCAGTCAGCTGCTGGCGGCGCTCCTCGCGGTAACCAGCGATGTCCAGCATTAGGCGCGAACGCGAACCAGTGCGGGCCTGTACGGCCAGGCGGGTCAGCTCCTGGAGGGCTTCAAGCACCTCACCGTCGCGGCCCACTAGGGTGGCTAACTCACGTTCATCGCCGTCCTCGCCTGGGATGATGGCCACGGAGGCGCGCCCGTGATCCACATCGATGTCGATATCCCCGCCTAGATCGGCAATATCTAGTAGCTCTTCTAGGTAGTCAGCGCCGACTTCGCCTTCTTCCTCAAGCTGCTTGACGGTTTCCTGGCTCACCAGAAAACTCCTTCCACTAGTTATAACTAAGTCTTATTAGTTTTATAAGAACTACTTCTTAGCGGAGTTACCGCCCTTAGAGCCCTTTTTCTTCTTGGCGCCGCCGGACTTATTGCCGCTGGCGTTAAAAGCCTGCTGACGTTCGCGGGCGCGCTCAGCGTAGCGCTGCTCAGCGGTGGAGGTGGTGCGGTTCTTCTTTTTCTTGCGGTTGTTGCGTACCGGCTGGACTCGCTGCCCAGGCCCCGACGACGACGCTTCATCCTCGCTGCCAGCTGCGGCTGCGGGCTTCTTTTCGTCGTCAGGCGGCAGGCCCTTACGACGACGGCGCTCCTGGCGCTTCTTGTAGGCTTCAGAGCCCACTGCGGGCATGTTGCGGATAGTCCACCACTGCTGACCCATGGTCCATACGTTGGAAACCAGCCAGTAAATCAACACACCAACCTGGAACTGAGGGCCGGTAATGAAGAAGATCAGCGGCATACCGTACATCATCATGCGCTGGCTACGCATAGCCGGGTTGTCGGATTCGGTAACCGACTTAGGCATGTTCTTCATGGTCAGCTGGTGCATGGTGTAGAACTGCGTGGCAGTCATCAGCACGATCAGTACCATGGTCACGATCTTTACGGTGGCAGAGCCGCCGTGCATAAAGGAAGAGCTCAGTGGTGCCCCAAATAGGTTGGAGGACTGCACATCCGCCGCTAAGGCGGGAGTTAGCGGACCAATCTTTACCGGGTGGGCGCTACCGGCAGAGTTAGCCACTTCCTGCAGGCGAGCCAGCACACGAAATAGCGCAAAGAAGATCGGCATCTGGATCAGCAGCGGCAAGCACGAAGACAGCGGGTTGGTGCCGTGCTTGCGGTACAGCGCCATCATTTCTTCACGCATACGCTCCTGCGATGCGGGGTCTTTCTTACCCTTGTACTTGTTCTGCAAGGCGCGCAGCTCAGGCTGCATGGCTTGCATACCGCGTGAAGAGCGAATCTGCTTCACAAACAGCGGCATGATCAGCACTCGCACTACTACGGTTAGACCTACGATTGACAGCACCCAGGCGGGGCCGGGTCCATCACTCATACCGATGGCAACCAGCAGCTTGTGGATGGTAACCATCACCCAAGCTTCGGCCACCTTCAGTGGCATTAGCAGTCCGTCCATTAAATTCTCCTTTTATGGTCAGCCAAGCTGGCCTTGCCGCGTCTGCGGCGCATCTTGGCCCGCAGCTGCACTAGGCACCTGGAAGCGGGCTACATCTTTGGGGTAGGCGTAACGCCAGTGCCCCACCTCGGGCACATGATCCACGCCGCCACGGCTATAGGGATTGCAACGCAAAATGCGCCACGCGCTCAACGCTAATCCCTTAAAAACTCCGTGTACCTCAATAGCCTCGACGGCGTAGGTGGAACAGCTGGGATAGTAGCGGCAACGCGGCGCTATAGCTGGGGAAATGTACTTGCGGTACCAGCCAATGGGAGCCAGCACCAAACGCTTAAACACTTTCACCGCCTGGTGCTAACTGGCCCGGCACAGACTGAGGCACCGCTACTCCCACCCGGGCCAAGGCCCGATCAAGCTGGCGGGCTAACTGCTGGCTAGAGGCGCCGTCGGCACCTGCCAAACCACGTACCACCAGGCGCGAACCAGCAGGCAGTAAGTCCACTCGGGCAGCTAACAGGGCGCGCAGACGCCGCTTAATCCGATTACGGTGGGTGGCGCGGGCAACCTGCTTTTTGGGCACAACAACGCCGACGAGTGCAGGAGAGTTACCTCCGTCATCGTCGGCGTTCAAATGAACCACCAGCGCGCGGTTACCGCTGCGCACGCCGCCTTTAACTGCAGCCGCGAAGTCTTCGCTGCGCAGCATCCGATGCGGCGCACTGAGCATGTCTCAGGCAGCGAGGCGAGCGCGACCCTTGCGACGACGCGCAGCCAGGACGGCGCGACCAGCGCGGGTGCTCATACGGTGGCGGAAGCCGTGCACCTTGGCGCGGCGACGGTTGTTCGGCTGAAAGGTCCGCTTGCTCACGGGGTACTCCTGCTAGGTCTATATCGCGCGCCCGGATGGCCGCACGAAAGTTTGTGGCACCTCACCATTTTGATGAGGTCACGTGCACTGGATCCTCTGAGCGGAACCCGCATGTACACGTACGACTAATTAACGTTATATGGTCTTACACCCACCGGTCAAAGCATCTTTGCCGTGAGGCTGCCTACATCCGGGAGCGATTTTACCCATTTTCTTCTCCACACCTGCGTAAAACACTAGCCCACAACATGTGGATAACCCCACGTTATCCACAGGAAAATACAAGCTTGTAACTCCACTCCTACCAGTTAGATTGCGTATATCCTCAATAGGCGGCCTAAGATTGTTCGCGGACATCTACTCCATCCCCAGGTGTGGATATCTCTGTGGACAACTTGGGCTCAGTCCGTAGGGCCCTGACCCAATTAGTTGTTTTATGAACTTAAGGAGACGCCGTGTCCGATCCGGTAACTGACCCGGGCGCTGAATTCGGCGCTCAGCTTTGGGAAAGTGTTGTAGAAGCTCTGACCACCTCAAACTCACTGACTCTCAGCTACCTGGCCATGGCTCGCACCTGCCACGCCGTCGATGTTGAGGGCACGCTGGTAGTGGTGGTCAACTCTAAATTCGTTAAACAGCGTTTAACTGACCGCGCAGTGTCAGCCACAATCAAGACGGCAGTTGCTGAGCAAATCGGCTATGACATGCCCATTATTTACACTGTCGCGCCGGGAGCTAAAGATCTTGAGGTCATTATTAAGGCCGCCCGTGCCGCCGTGCATGGGGACTCTGCCGCCTCTGGCGCCCCGGGGGTAAATGCCGACGACGACGCTAGCCCCGCTGCTGCCCCCGGCTCCCCCACTGCCCCAACCCAGGCGCCGTCGTCGCAGTTCAAAGGTAATATCCCCACCCCAGCCGAACTAAACCTAGGCCACGGCGCTAACGACGCCGCCGCACCAAGTGCCCCCCAGCAGCTAGGTCTAGAACTGGGCCAAGAAAACGGCCTGGTGGTGCCAGATACCCAGACCGTAGTGGAATTTGGTCGCCCTGAGCAGCCCAAAAAGGCCGCGCGCGGCAAGGGGTTGAATGTGCGCCCCAGCGATGTCCTCGATGACTCCAAGCTGAACCCGCGCTACACCTTCGACACTTACGTGGTTGGCTCCTCTAACCGCTTTGCCTACGCCGCCTCCTACGCCGTGGCAGAAACCCCGGCTAAAACCTACAACCCGCTGTTTATTTACGGCGGCTCAGGTCTGGGTAAAACCCACCTGCTGCACGGCATTGGCCACTACACTCGCGCCTACCACAAGAGCAAAGTTAAGTACGTAAACTCTGAGGAATTCGTTTCTGACTTCATCACTTCCGTGTCTGAAGGCCGCATGGATGCCTTCAAGCGCCGCTACCGTCAGGTGGATATCCTGCTGGTTGACGACATCCAGTTCCTGCAAGACAAAGAGCAGACCCTGGAGGAGTTCTTCCACACCTTCAATGCGCTCTATAACGCCAATAAGCAGGTAGTGCTGACCTCCGACCAGCCCACCAAGGCCCTGAAAATTGATGAGCGCCTGCGTTCACGCTTCGACATGGGCCTATCTACTGACGTTCAGCCCCCGGATCTAGAAACCCGTATCGCGATTTTGTCGCGCCGCGCCCAGGCCGACAAATTGGATGTGCCCCTACAGGTTTTGGAGTACATTGCCAGCCGTATCTCGGCTAACATCCGCGAGCTTGAAGGCGCACTTATCCGCGTAACCGCCTACGCCTCAATTAACAAGCTGCAGGTGGATTTGCCTGTGGCCGAGATGGTGCTTAAGGATCTGGTTTCCACCCAGGACACCGGCAATATCACTGCTGCGCTGATCATTGGGCAAACCGCCGACTACTTTGGGATCACCATTGAGGATCTGTATTCGGCCAACCGCTCACGCACTATTGTTACCGCCCGCCACATCGCCATGTATCTGTGCCGCGAAATGACTGACTTGTCGCTACCCAAGATTGGGCGCGAGTTTGGCGGCCGCGACCACACCACCGTGATGAGTGCGGATAAGAAGGTGCGCACCCAAATGTCTGCCCAGGCAGACACTTACAAGCAGGTAACTGAGCTAACCAGCCGCATTAAGCAGGCTGCGGCCACGCCTCACTCCTAGCCGCTTCTACCTAATTCCCGACGCCGCCGCTGGGCCCTGTTTTTGGGCTTAGCGGCGGCCTTTTTTTGCCCGCAAATACGTGGTTTTTCGCCCACAGGCCCTGTTGGTAAGGCTGTGGGCAACCCCGGTTTTGCTGTGTTTAACTAAGGCTCGCCTGTGGATTGGTGCTATGAGCTTTAGCACTTTCCACAGCCGCCCCGAGTTATCCCAAGCTTTGCCCACACTCAGCCCACATTCGCCGTCGGCGCGCCACCGGGCCAAAAAGTGGTTTTCCACAACTTCCACACCCGCTACTACTACTACTGACTTTTAAACCCCACACGATTTCCAAGCTCGCCAACGTAGGCCAATTGGGGAAAACCTCCGCTACGGGCGGCGCTGGCCAAGGCGTGCAAAAGCCCCACAGTGACCCTTTTTGAGATGCTCTATAGGGAGATACCGGCTAAACTTTTAAGCCGCCCCTCTATATCCATCTAAGGAAGGCCTCCCAACGTGAAGCTCAGGGTAGCCCGTGACGTTTTAGCTGAAGCAGTAGCCTGGACTGCTCGCTCAGTGCCGCCCAACCCGCCGGTTCCGGTGCTGGCTGGGGTGCGTATGGAGGCCAAGGGGGATGTTGTAATCCTGTCTTCCTTTGACTATGAGGTATCTGGGCGTTGTGAAATCCCTGCCTCGGTTGAGGTTGAGGGCGAGGTACTTATTCCCGGCCGTGCACTCACCAAGTTTGCTAAGGGATTCCCTAGCAAGCCGGTAGATATTGAGCTGGTGGGCACCCGTGTACGTTTCACCTGTGGTTCAGCTCATTCTGAGCTGCCGGCTATGCAGGTTGATGACTACCCAGCTTTGCCTTCAATGCCTGCCCAGGTGGGCACCATCGACTCTGATGTGCTTTCTAAGGCGGTAGCTCAGGTTTCGATTGCTGCTGCCCGCGACGACACCTTGCCGCTGCTGACCAATGTGTGCATGGAATTTAGCGGCAATAAGCTGACCATGCTAGCTACTGACCGTTACCGGCTAGCTATGCGCGAGGTTGAGTGGAACCCGGCTAAGCCCCTGGATGCTGTGGTGCTGCTAAAGGCCCGCACTTTAGCTGATGTGGCTAAGTCTCTGGTTTCCGGTGCCCCCATTGAGATTGCGCTTAATGACGACGACGCCGTAGCCTCACGCCTGATTGGTTTTGAATCCGGTGAGCGCCGCACTACTTCAGTGCTTAGCGACGGCGAATACCCCCAGGTACGTCGCCTATTCCCCGAACAGGTCAATACCTATGCCACGGTGGGACGTAAAGAGCTACTAGATGCGGTTAAGTTTGTGTCTTTGGTGGCCGAACGCAACACTGCACTGCGCCTAACTTTCACCGAAGGTAACTTGCATCTTGAGGCTGGCCAGGGTGAGGATGCACAGGCTAGTGAAGAGCTGGTAGCTCACCTAGATGGCAACGAAATCTCTGCTGCCTTCAACCCGCTTTTCCTGCAAGAGGGCCTAAACGCGCTATCTAGTAACTATGTGCGCTTTGATTTCACCCACCCCAATAAGCCGGCAGTGTTGGTTGGGGTAGATGAGCCTGGCACTGAGCCTGACCCCAGCTTCCGCTACTTGCTGATGCCTATTCGCTTTGGCGTGTAAGGCGTATGTACGTAGCTGATTTGGCGCTGACTGACTACCGCTCATATGAGCAGGCGGTAGTCAGTTTTCCGCCTGGAGCTACGGTACTGGTGGGTTCTAACGGGCAGGGTAAAACCAACCTGGTTGAATCTATTAACTATTTAGCTACGCTTTCCTCCCACCGAGTTGGCGCCGATACGGCCCTGGTTAGGCGTGACGCAAGCGGTCAAAATCAGCCCAACGCCGCCGTCATCCGCGCCAAACTAATCACTGCCGCCCGCCCGCAGCTGTTAGAAGTAGAAATTATTTCCGGCAAAGCTAACCGGGCCCGGCTAAACCGTGCCCCTACCCGCCCCACCCAGTTGCTGGGGATTTGCCGCACGGTGCTGTTTGCCCCGGAAGATCTGACTTTGGTGCGTTCAGATCCGCAGGTGCGGCGGCGTTTTTTAGATGACCTGGTGGTTATGATGAGCCCGCGTCTGGCCGGGGTGCGCGCAGACCACGACAAGGTGCTAGCCCAGCGCTCAGGCCTGCTGCGGGGACTTAAACGTAAAAGCGGCTCGGCGCGCGCCAGCGCCCTAGCCACTTTGGATGTGTGGGACGAGCAGTTAGCCCAGTTAGCTGCCCAGCTGATTGCTGCGCGCGTCAAACTTGTGCGCCAGCTGCGCCCTTGGGTGGCCCAGTCTTATCAAATGGTTTCGCTAGCGCAGTCGCAGGCAAATCTGGCCTACCGCGCGAGCCTACTGGCTGCGCGCGGCGTAGCTGACCCGGACATTTCAGACACCGAGGTGTGGGAGGATTACGAAAATTCTCTCCTGGATGTGCAGGCCACCAGTAAAGCTTTGCTCGAAACTATGGGACAGCTGCGTCAGCGGGAATTAGAGCGGGCAGTGAATCTGGTGGGGGCACACCGCGATGACTTGACGCTGTTCCTGGGGCATTTGCCCGCTAAAGGTTTTGCTTCACACGGTGAACAGTGGTCGCTGGCGCTTGCGCTGCGTCTGGCTAGTTTTGAGCTAATGCGCGCTGATAGTGCCTTGACCAGCATTGATGGTAAGAGTGAAGACCCGATTTTGATTCTTGATGATGTTTTCGCGGAATTAGATATGCGCAGGCGTCGGGCCTTGTCGCAGATGGTGGCCCAGGCTCAGCAAGTGCTTATTACCGCTGCTGTTGGCGACGACGTCCCTAGCGAACTTGATCATCACCGTTTGCAGGTGACCGGCTCTGTAGTAAGCGAAGTTTAGCCGTGAACAGTGAAGATTACGGCGACCAAATGGCTGTGGCCGCGCTGGCACGCCAGCGCGAGCAGGCTTGGAATGCAGGCCACGCCCTAAAGCGCCTACCTCGTAAAAGCCCCGGTGGCCCAGTGCTAGCAGCAAGCCAAGCAGCAGGTGGGGCTCCGGCGTCGTCGTCGCTGAACGGGCAAACTGCGGGCGCAACCTTAAACGCGGGCGCAAATGCCACCCCAAATGTGAACCCAAGCGCAGCCCAGAATGGCGCCGCAAACGCACCTGTAAACGCCGCCCAAAACCCAGCCGCAAATGCGGACGCACTAGCGCCCTGGGACGCAGTCAGTATTGGGCGTATTCGCCGGCGCCAAGAACGCCACGCCGAGATCGTCAACGGCCAACCCGTCTCCCAAGCTCGCGTGTATTGGCGCGATCCGCGCTCAGGTAAACGCGAGCTGGACGGCTTTTTTCACCGCCAAGGCTGGGAAGAATCCCTGCGCATAGCCAGTGTCAAGGTGCGCTGGGAAGAGATTGTCGGCAAGGATATGGCCGAAAATTGCAGCATTTATTCCTTCAAAAATGGACGCCTGGTAATGCGCACCCACTCCACCAACTGGGCGCAGCAACTGCAACTGATGATGCCCCAACTGGAGGCCCTATTTGAACGCGAAGTAGGCCCGGGCATTGTCAAAAGCATTAAAGTGCGCGGCCCTAACGCAGATTACACCTGGCAGCACGGCAAACTGGCTGTGCCCGGGGCGCGCGGGGTACGCGACACCTACGGCTAAAGTGCGCGGCTTGCCCAAGCGGGCGCCGTCAGCTGTGGGTATTAAGCACCGCCACCAGGCGCCGTCGGGCAGCCGGAGCCTAAGTGATAGCTAAGGCACAGTATTTGCTTAGGGCCACACCGCCGCCAGGCCGGAAAATCGCGCCTAACACGGTAGAATATAGGTAGTTTGAGCTGCCTTACCGGGTAGTTAAACGTGCCGTTAAACCCTCCCTAGACGGCACATACAGACCTAATGCAAAGGCAAGGATCTTTTTTGACCCTGCCAAGCAAGAACGAGGAGCATATTAGACGTGGCTGAGCAGGATAGCACTGTGACTAACGACAGCTACGGAGCTTCAAATATCACGGTTTTGGAAGGCCTTGAAGCTGTCCGCAAGCGTCCCGGTATGTATATCGGTTCCACCGGTGAGCGCGGCCTGCACCACTGCGTATACGAGGTAGTGGATAACTCCGTAGATGAGGCTCTAGCCGGTTACTGTGACCACATTGAAGTCACCATCCTGCCCGACGGCGGTGTGCGCGTGGTAGACAACGGTCGCGGTATCCCGGTGGATGAGCACCCCACTGAACACAAGCCCGCAGTTGAGGTAGTACTTACTGTGCTGCACGCAGGCGGTAAGTTCGGCGGCGGCGGTTACTCCGTTTCCGGTGGTTTGCACGGTGTGGGTGTGTCGGTAGTTAACGCCCTGTCCTCTCGCCTGTCCGTTGAGGTGCGCCGCGACGGTTACGTTTGGAATATTGATTTTGCCGACGGCGTCCCCACTGCTCCCCTACGTCGCGGCGAGGCCACTGACCAGACGGGCACAACCGTCACCTTCTGGCCCAACCCCGAGATTTTCGAAACCACCGTTTTCGACTTTGAGACGCTGCGCCGTCGTTTCCAGCAGATGGCCTTCTTGAACAAGGGCTTGCGCATCTCGCTAACTGACGAGCGTGACCTATCCGTTGACGGCGACGAAATTGCCGGCAGCGAGCAAGACACCCAGGAGCACAAGCACCGCAGCGTGTCTTACATGTACTCCGACGGTCTACGCGACTACGTGCACTTCTTGAACAAAACCAAGAAGGCCGAGCTGATCCACCCCGAAATCATTGACTTCTCTGCTGAGCAAAGTGGCGAGCACGGGGGTATGAGTGTAGAAATCGCCATGCAGTGGACCGCCGCCTACTCCGAGTCGGTACACACCTACGCCAACACCATCAACACCACTGAGGGTGGTACTCACGAAGAAGGCTTCCGCACCGCCCTGACCACGCTGGTCAACAAGTATGCGCGCGAAAAGGGCCTGCTTAAAGACAAGGAAGATAACCTCTCCGGTGAGGACGTACGTGAGGGCCTAACGGCAGTTATCTCCATTAAGCTTTCTGAGCCCCAGTTTGAGGGCCAGACCAAAACCAAACTGGGTAACACTGAGGCCCGCTCCTTTGTGCAGCAGACGGTTTATGCCCAGCTAACCGACTGGTTTGACGCTCACCCGGCAGACGCCAAGGCAGTTATTAGCAAGGCTAAGCAGGCTTCTGCTGCGCGTATTGCGGCCCGTAAAGCCCGTGAAGCTACCCGTCGTAAGGGTGTGCTAGAAAGCGCCTCCATGCCCGGTAAGCTGCGTGACTGCTCCTCACGCGACGCCTCCAAATCTGAAATTTTCATCGTTGAGGGTGACTCCGCAGGTGGCTCTGCGGTAGGTGGTCGTGACCCCGAGCACCAGGCGATTTTGCCAATCCGAGGCAAGATTTTGAACGTGGAAAAGGCCCGCCTAGACCGCGCCCTGTCCAGCGACACTATCCGCTCGCTGATCACCGCCTTTGGTACCGGCATTGGTGAAGATTTTGAGCTTGAAAAGCTGCGTTACCACAAGATCGTGATTATGGCCGACGCCGATGTGGACGGCTCCCACATCGCCACCTTGCTGCTGACGCTGCTGTTCCGCTACATGCGCCCGCTGATCGAAAACGGTCACGTCTACATCGCTATGCCGCCGCTGTACCGCCTCAAGTGGTCCAACGCCGAGCACGAATTTGCCTACAGCGATGAGCAGCGCGACCGCCTGCGTGAAGCTGGCGCTGCCAAGGGCTGGCGTATGCCCAAGGAAAACGGCATTCAGCGCTACAAGGGTCTAGGTGAAATGAACGACCACGAGCTGTGGGACACCACCATGGACCCAGCCCACCGCATCCTCAAGCAGGTCACCTTGGATGAGGCTGCCGACGCTGACGAAACCTTCGCGGTTTTGATGGGTGACGACGTCGAATCACGCCGTAGCTTCATCCAACGCAACGCTAACGACGTGCGCTTCCTGGATATCTGAGCCCTCGACTACTTAAAGAACAGGAATAACTTTCGTGAGTGACGACCAGATCGAAGTAATCGAGGAACCCGGATTTGACCGCGTTGAGCGCGTCGATTTGCAGCTGGAAATGCAGCGCTCCTACCTCGACTACGCCATGAGTGTGATTGTTGGGCGCGCCCTGCCGGACGTACGCGACGGCCTCAAACCGGTACACCGCCGCATTCTTTACGCCATGTACGACGGCGGTTACCGCCCCAACGCGTCTTTCTCTAAGTCTTCGCGTGTGGTGGGTGACGTAATGGGTAGCTTCCACCCCCACGGTGACGCCGCCATTTACGACGCCCTAGCCCGTCTAGTACAGCCCTGGTCTATGCGCTACCCGCTGGTAGCCGGACAGGGTAACTTCGGCACCCCCGGTAACCTGGGCCCGGCTGCGCCGCGATACACCGAATGTAAAATGGCCCCCCTGGCCATGGAAATGGTGCGCGACATCGACGAAAACACCGTCGATTTCCAGGACAACTATGACGGTAAAGAGCAAGAACCCACCATCTTGCCGGCCCGTTTCCCCAACCTGCTAGTTAACGGCTCTGAGGGTATTGCGGTGGGTATGGCCACCCGCATTCCCCCACACAACCTGCGGGAAGTGGCCGACGGCGTACAGTGGTTGCTAGAGCACCCTGACGCTTCACGTGAAGAGCTACTTGAGGCCCTACTACAGCGAGTACACGGCCCTGACTTCCCCACCGGCGCCACAATTTTGGGCCGTCGCGGTATTGAGCAGGCCTACCGTACCGGTCGTGGCGGTATCATCCAGCGCGCCGTCGTCAACGTGGAAGAAATCCACGGCCGCCAGTGCCTGGTAGTAACCGAGCTGCCCTACCAGGTAAACCCCGACAACCTGGCTGAAAAGATTGCCCAGCTGGTACGTGACGGCTCCCTGGGTGGTATTGCTGACATCCGTGACGAAACCTCCGGCCGTACCGGACAGCGTCTAGTAATTGTGCTTAAGCGCGACGCCGTAGCCAAGGTAGTACTAAACAACCTCTACAAGCGCACCCAGCTACAAGACTCCTTCCCCGCCAACATGCTGGCGCTAGTCGACGGCGTGCCGCGCACCCTAAGCCTGGACGGCTTTGTACGCCACTGGGTGGAGCACCAGCTGGACGTGATTGTGCGCCGCACCCAGTTCCGTCTGCAAAAGGCTCTGGACCGACTGCACATTTTGGATGGCCTAATGCGTGCCATCGACGCTCTGGACGCCGTAATCGCGCTGATCCGCCGCTCCCCCACCACCGATGAGGCGCGTGTGGGTCTAATGGAACTGCTCAGCGTAGATGAGATTCAGGCTGAAGCTATCTTGTCCCTGCAGCTGCGACGCCTGGCCGCCCTGGAACGCCTAAAGATTCAGCAGGAAACCGAGGAACTGCGCGAGCGTGTAGCCGACCTGCGTGACATCCTGGCCCGCCCTGAGCGTCAGCGCGGCATTATCTCCACTGAGCTGGCAGAAATCACTGAGAAATTCGGTGACGAGCGCCGTACTCGAATCGTGCCGCACGAGGGCGAAATGAGTATGGAAGACCTCATCCCCGAAGAGGAAGTGGTAGTCACTATCACCCGTGGTGGTTACGCCAAGCGTACCCGCACCGACAACTACCGCTCCCAGCACCGTGGCGGTAAGGGCATTAAGGGCGCGGCCCTGCGTGAAGATGACGTAGTAGAGCACTTCTTCGTCACCACCACCCACCACTGGCTGCTGTTCTTCACTAACCTGGGCCGCGTTTACCGTGCCAAGGCCTATGAGCTGCCTGAGGGCGGTCGCGACGCCAAGGGCCAGCACGTAGCCAACCTGTTGGCTTTCCAGCCGGGTGAAACTATTGCCCAGGTAATGGAGCTTAAAGACTACGAGCAAAGCCAATACCTGGTGTTGGCTACCCGTCGGGGCCTGGTTAAGAAGACTGCGCTGCGTGAATACGAATCCAACCGCTCTGGCGGCGTGATTGCTATCAACCTGCGTGAAGACGCCGACGGTAACCCTGATGAGCTGGTCAGTGCGGCTTTGCTAGATGAAGGTCAGGATCTAATTCTGGTTTCACGTCACGGCCAAAGCTGCCGCTTTACCGCCACCGACGCCACCTTGCGTGCTACCGGCCGCGCCACCAGCGGCGTCACCGGTATGCGTTTCCGTGACGGCGACAGCCTGCTAGCCATGGATGTGGTGCGTGAAGACGCCGACCTATTTGTGGTTACTGACGGCGGTTACGCCAAGCGCACCAGCGTGGATGAATACCCGGTTAAGGGCCGTGGTGGTCTGGGCGTGAAGGTAGCCAACCTGGTGGAAGCTCGCGGTGAGCTAGTAGGGGCCTTGATCACGGACGAATCCGATGAGGTTTTGTGCATCATGGCTTCGGGTAAGGTAATGCGCTCGGCGGTGGCAGAAGTGTCCCGCACCGGCCGTAACACCCAGGGCGTCACCTTCGCCAAACCCGACGAAAGCGACCGGATTATCGCCGTCGCCCGTTCCCAAGAACGTGACCTTTCCGACGATGACACAACCGAACTAGGCGCTAGTGCCCAATCCGACGTAAATGAGGCAGTTAACCTGCCTTTAGAGGGTGACGAGCAGGCCCAAGAGTCGGTAGCCTTAGACGCGAATGAAAGCGAGGCCAAATAATGTCGGTACCCCCCTCGATCACGCCCCAGCCTAAGGGCAACCAGCCCAAGGGTGTTCCCCCTAAGGGCGTGCAGCCGGGACCACCGCCGCGTATCCGCACCGCACCTCAGGCGGGCGGCTCACGCCCGGCGCCGCGACAGATGCCCGCATCTATGCCTCCGGCGCAGCCCCCGCGCCAGCACAACCCTAAGCCTGCCCCCGCTGCCGCTGAGCGCCGCTTTGTGCGCCTAGCGCTAGAGCGCGTGGACCCCTGGTCGGTTATGAAGACTGCCTTCCTGCTATCAGTGGCAGTAGGCATCATGACCATCGTTGCGGCTGTAGTGGTGTGGTTCTCCCTAGATGCGCTGCACGTGTTCGCCAAGATTAAGGATCAGGTACAGCAGCTTGGTGGTGAGAAGTCACTGCAGGCCGTGGTGGAGTACCTCAAGCTTTCGCGTGCGGTTTCCTTGGCTACTGTGGTGGCGGTTGTGAACATCATTTTGTCCACCGCCCTGGCCACTATTGGTGCCATGATCTACAACGTGACCACTCACTTGATCGGTGGGGTCTATCTCACACTGGCAGATGACTAATTCGATTTGATTATCTGCGTCTGGCTCGTGTAATCTCTATCGAGTCAAACGGGCCTATAGCTCAGTTGGTTAGAGCGCATCCCTGATAAGGATGAGGTCGCTGGTTCGAGTCCAGCTAGGCCCACCACCGGTTGAACGGAGCAAATTAATGAGCTTCGCAGCTAAATCCCTGATTGCACTTAGCCTGGGTGCTTGCGGTTATGCCCTCTGGTTAAAAACCGCCCCTAAACGTTGGCAAGCGCAACCTTGGATTGAAGTAGCTGATCCGGCCTAATGGGGCTATGGCGCAATTGGTAGCGCACCTGCTTTGCAAGCAGGGGGTTACGGGTTCGAGTCCCGTTAGCTCCACCCAGTATCCGCTCGCAGTTAGACTGCGGCGGATTTTTTTATGCCCACGACGGCGCCGGGCGGCTAACGCTCTCGACGGCGGCTGCGTGGGTAGCACTGAGCCGCTGTGGGCGCATACTTGAGACGTAACCAGCGGCTGGAGAAAAAATGCTGTTAGATGAGTTCAAAATTGTGGAAGTAGCTGCCATTGTGCTGCGTGACGCCCAGGGGCGGGTGCTGAGTGTGCGTAAAGGCTCCTCCCCCAGGTTTCAGATGCCCGGAGGCAAGCTAGAAGCCCACGAAACCCCCTTAGAAGCGGCTTTACGTGAAGTTCGTGAAGAAGTGGGTCTGGACCTTAAAAACGCGGCTATACGTCCCCTAGGCGATTTCAGTGCGCCGGCCTCAAACGAGCCGGGCTTTACGGTGGTTTCCCACGTATTTATTGCCGAGGGAGTCTTTAGCCCCCAGCAGGTGCGCCCACACGCCGAAATAGCAGAAGTGGACTGGTTTGACCCCAGTGCCCCCACCACGCGTCCCCAGGCGCCCTTACAGGCCAAAATTTTTGCTGCAGTAGCCCAGCTGTAAATCCAGGCGCATATAAAACCCAGGCGCAGCCATAACGTGGTTATCCACAATTGCCAGGCAGATGCGTTAATCACAGCTGGGGAGGCGTTATCCACAGCTAGTGGGTTTTGTGTAAAAAGGTCTGTGGATCTAGTGGATAACCTGAAAACTGCGTTCTACCAGGAGTTTTCCCCAGCTGGGGATATCTATGTGGATAACTCACAAGCATGTAAGTCCACAGACTTATCCACAACTGTGGAGTAAATACACAGGTGTTATTAGCTGGCTACCCACATGTTTCCACCTTTTTAGTGGGGTTATCCACATTATTTATACACAGCCTGTGGATAACTGTGGATTGCGGTGGGTACGGCGTCGTCCAGCGCCGGCGCAGCCTGGTCCAAATAAAAAGTGGGGGGTTAGGCGCTTAAAACGCCCAACCCCCCACGAAGGAATTAACTTCGGTTATTACTCGACAATGTCGATGGAGTTGATAACCACGTCCTGTAGGGGACGGTCACGGCCATCGGTGGGAGCAGCCTCAATAGCGTCCACAACCTTGCGTGAATCCTCATCCACTACCTTGCCGAAAATGGTGTGCTTGCCCTGCAGCCAAGGGGTTGCCACAGTGGTGATGAAGAACTGCGAACCGTTGGTGCCGTGGCCCATGCGGGTACCGGCATTGGCCATAGCCAGCAGGTAGGTGTCGGCGAAGGTCAGGGAGTTGTCGATCTCGTCGTCGAAGGTGTAGCCGGGGCCGCCGGTACCGTTACCTAGCGGGTCACCACCTTGAATCATGAAATCTTTAATTACGCGGTGGAAGGTAACGCCGTCGTAAAGAGGACGCTGGGTCTCTTCACCGGTGGCCGGGTCGATCCAGGCACGCTTACCGGTAGCCAGCTCTACGAAGTTGGTGACGGTAATCGGGGCCTTGTCCTCGAACAGCTCCAGGCGGATATCGCCAAGGTTAGTGTGCATAATTGCTTCCATAACCTCATACTCCCACAATTTGCTTAGTTGGCGGCGTGGCCTACCCCATGGAAAAGCCCATGAAAGTTGTTGAGATAGTTACGCTGTGACCTAATTTTTCTTGTGGCGCAGCTTTTCAGGCCGGTTCGAATGGAATGAGAGCCAAAACAGTGACATTATTGGATGTAACGTTACTTACTTCTTTGAGGGAGTCATCATGTCTTGCCACAAACACGAATCGATCAAGAGCTGCAGCTTCTTCAAGGGCCTAGGTGTGGCCTCGCTAGTGGCTGCCGCCGCTGGCGCTGCTTTTGTGCTGTACAAGCGCAGCCAGCCGGTTGAGGACCCCTGGGCGGAGGAGTACTGGTCTGAGGTTGAGGCTGAAGACGAGGAAGAAGAAGCCCCGGCTGCTGAGTGAGTTTTCACTACACAAACAACGGTGTCGCTTAAAGCGGCGCCGTTTTTTGTTGCCATTTCACTATCCGTACAGGGTTAGAGCACTGTAAAAGCGGCGTCTATGCTCAAGGCCATGGCTCAATCATTGAGTAGCGTTAAAGATGGTTTGCGTGACAGTACCCCAATTTTTCTGGGCTATATTCCGCTAGGTATCGCCTTTGGGATCGTATTGGTAACTGCCGGTATCCCCGGTTGGTGGGCACCTATTTTTGCCACGGTGGTTTATGCCGGTTCTATGGAATTTTTGCTGGTTTCGCTAATAACCGGCGGGGTGGGGCTAGTTACGGTGGCGCTTAGCGCCCTGTTTGTTAATGGCCGCCACCTGTTTTACGGCTTGAGTTTTCCGCGTAACGTGCCGCCGGGGAGGTTGGCGCGCGCCTACTCCATCTATTCGCTTACCGACGAGGTGTATGCGGTTACTGCCGCTAAAGACCATTCGCGCATGACTTGGCGCTATCTGCTAACGGTGCAGCTGTGCTCGCACCTGTCTTGGGTGCTGGGGGCGACCCTTGGCTGGCTGGTAGGTAGCAGCTTTGGGGGCTTTATTTCGCAGCATACGGATGTGGCCGACTTTGTGCTCACCGCCTTGTTCACGGTTCTGGCAATTGAGGCATATAAAGCCAACCCCGACTCGGGCGCGCTAGTGGCAGCGTCGATCTGTGCCGTGGTGACGGTGGCCGTGGGTGGGCGCCTGGCCATGTTTTGTGGGCTGCTTACTTTAAGCCTGTGTTTAAGTGCCCTGTATTTACGACGACGGCGCTCGCCTAGCGTCACTGCGGCTGGTGGTGGTGGGGCTGATTTAAACCAGGCTGAGGCTAAATCGGGGAAGTTAAACCATGAATAGCGGGGTAGTGATGAGTGAAGCTGTGGTTAGGCAAGCAGTAAGTAACTGGCATGTTTTAGCGGTAGTGTCGGTAGCTGCGGCCGTCACCTTCGCGCTGCGCTACACCGGGGTTAAGGGTGCCGACCAGGTATCTCACCGGCCACTGATGCAGTTTTTGTCGCGCACCATGCCCCTGGGGGTAATGGTGGTGCTGGTGGCTTACACGCTAGGCGATTTAAGCGCAGATTTAGGCCGTAGCGCAGCCTTGGTAGGGGCAGTGGCTATAACTGCTGGCTTGCACCTGTGGCGGGGCAATGTGGCCCTATCTTTGATAGTTGGTACTGCCTCCTATGCGCTGCTAGCGGCGCTAGCGGCATGAAAAGCGCCTTAGCCCAACAGTTGGGCTAAGGCGCTAAGGCTGCTAGGTATGGGCCAGAAAACAGTTTCAGGTTTTTATGCCTGACCCAGTGGCTTTACTTCCAGCGCAAGATTCCGATGAACCCGGTCAGCATGAGTACGAAACCAACGTATACGTTGCCGTTGGCTAGCCAGTCAGCCCGGTGGGCCTTAATGAACCACGGCACCGGATATTCACCGCCGGTCATGTAGGAAACCACCACCCAGGCTAGGCCCAGGCACATGATGGTGCACATGGTGGGGGCATACCAGGCGGGGCTGGAGATGTTCTTAACCTTGTGCGGGGTACGTGAAGCCTTACGGCGCTCTAGTTCCTTCTTAGCAACCTTGGCTTTGAGCGAGTCAGAAGACTTAGAGTCCAGCTGTAGGCTCTTACGGTCAGCCTTGCGGGCCCGCTTAGTTAGGGCCTGTTCGCGCTCAGCGTCCTTAGCTGACTTCTTCTTGCCTGCAGACTTCTTGGAGTCATCAGAACCCTTAGCAGAGTCCTTAGTAGATTCCTTGGACTTCTTGGAGGACTTCTTAGCGGAGCGCTTCTTGTCAGAGCCCTTATCTGAGTCTTTTTCTAAGTCTTTGGTTGACTTCTTAGCGGAGTCCTTGGCGGCACTGTTAGTGGCGGACTCGTCCTTATCCTCGTCCTTGCGGGCTAGATCTTTGGAGCCATTTTTCGACACAGGATTCTCCGGTTCGTTTCTCATTTAGTGGAAGTAGAGTACTTTAGTGATAGCTTACCGCTTAATCTAGGTGAGCAAGACCAGCTCAACAACCCAATGGAGTGCATACATGACCGCGCACGTTACAAGTCAAGCTCGGTCCCGAAAGGTACTGGATGTATTCCTGACCATTATTGGTGAGCTGCTGTTAACCGCTGGTTTACTAATTGGTTTGTTCCTGGTGTGGCAGCTGTGGTGGACGTCGATTGACGCCAACGCCAAAGCTGAACAGACCATGACCCAGATCCACAACACCCTGCCCACCTCGCCTAAGAAGGCAGGTAATAAGCACACTGAGGCCCCGCCGGTAGAGCCCACAGTGGCCTACGGCCAGCCTATGGGGGTGCTGATTGTCCCCAAGTGGTATGGCATCACCAATAACAACATGCCTATCTATCAGGGCACCGGCCAGGAGCTGCTGGATCAGGCGGCAGCTGGTCACTACCAAAACACCGCCTACCCGGGCGCTATTGGTAACTTCTCGGTGGCCGGTCACCGGCGCACTAACGGTAACTCCTTTAGGCGCATTGATTTACTTAAAGCTGGCGACGAAGTAATCGTTGAAACCGCTACCGCTTGGTATGTCTATAAAGTTACTGGGCACGAAATTGTGGACCCCTCACAGGTGGATGTGATTGCGCCTGTGCCCAACAACCCCAATGCGCAGCCCACCCAGCGTTTACTGACTATGACCACTTGCCACTCGGCCACACTAGGGGAGTGGGGTAACGATCAACGCTGGATTGTGCACGCGCAGTTGTCTTACTGGATTCCTCGCGGTGAGGGTCGCCCTGAATCTGTCCTATCCGATCCTGGCGTTAAGTGAGGCAACATGTACGGGTTTATTTTCCGCCACCTACCCGGCCCTAAGTGGCTGAAGGTAATTGAATCGCTAGTACTGATTTTGGCCGTAGTGTTTGTGTTGTTTGAATGGGTGTTCCCGCTGGTAAATACCTACATTGTGGGTAACACTGCAGAGGTTTCTAACGGTTAAAAGCCAGGCCTGGCGCCTAAATTGTTTGACGTCTAAACCGCCTTGTGGACGCCGGTAGGCGTCTGCTGCTATCAGTAAGCCAACAGCTCTAAATCGCGTCATTGCTGGGGGCTATATGACTACCTAGCCTAAGCATCGCGCTAGCTAAACCGCGATGTGTGTGGGACAGAGTGCCTTGGACTGTTCTAAATCGCGCTGTGTAGTAGCTAAAGTGCGCCAATGCTGGGGGATAGGGATTACCTGGCGTAAGTGTGCAGTGGCTAAACTACGCCATAAACAGTGTGTGCCGGCTCTTCCGAGCCGGCACACACCAAATCAAATGGAAATGATCACTTCCGAATATATCACAACTTAGTGGTTGTTGTTGTTACCCGGATTGCCAGGGTAAGGGATAAGCGTTTCATTACCGTTGCCGTTACCGTTGCCGTTGCCGGTGGTGGGGCTAGGCGAGGCGGTAGGCGACTGTGTGGGCGGAGCCGAGTACTGGCCCACCGTCAAAGTAATCTCAGCGCCGCTATCGACAGTAGTGCCAGCCTCAGGGCTTACGCTAAGTACCTTGCCGTTCTGATCCTGCTGAGTAGTGGTCTGCTGGTTAATGGTGATTACCGTAAAGCCAGCGCTAGTTAGCGCTTTCTTAGCGTCATCGGTGCTCATGCCCACCAGGTTCTGCGGCACTACCAGGCGGCCCGAGGCAACCTGCAGGTTTACAGTAGAGCCACGCTTAGCCTTGGTGCCCGCTGCTGGGTCAGTAGAAACCACGTTACCGGCCTTAACCCCGCCGGCGTCGACAGTAGTAACGTCACCAAGCGTTAAACCAGCCTTTTCCAGGGCATTGCGGGCATCACCCTGAGTTTGGCCAGACACGTTAGGTACCGTCACAGTGGCAGAACCAGAGGAGAAGTGCACTTCAACCTTGGTACCTGGGGCGGCCATTGTGCCCGCACCAGGGTCATAGGAAACTACCTGGCCTTCAGGGATCGTGTCAGAAGAAACGTCAGTGCCACGCTGGAAGGCTAAGCCCACGCCCTCAAGTGCGCTACGAGCCCCAGCCTCATCCTTACCGGTAAGGTCGGGCACAGACACCGCTGATTGGGTTGGGGAGGCAGTAACTTCCTTAGATGGGCTACCCCCAAACACGCCTGCCGCAGCCAACGCCCCCACCAGCGCCAATAGCGCCACCAGGGTAATTAGGCCAATAATCAGCAGCTGCTTCTTCTTACGCTTAGCAGCCTCTTCCTCAGCCTGACGGGCGGCTTCCTCATCCTTAACCTTAGGGATAGAGCCGGTGTTAGTAGTCGTAGGAGCAGCAGGAACCCCCGGAGTGGGGGCGATAATCGTCGTCGCCTGCTGCTGCCAAGTCTCAGTAGCCGGGGCGTTAACCTGCAAACCACGGATAGCTGCCTGCAAATCTGCACGCATCTGGTCAGCGTTCTGGTAGCGATCCTCACGGTGCTTAGCCAGCGCCTTCATCACCACGCGGTCCATGGATTCGGGCACGTCCGGGGCAATTTGCGACGGCGGCACTGGCAACTCACGCACATGCTGGTAGGCAATGGCCACAGCCGAGTCACCCTTAAAGGGCGGACGGCCAGTTAGCAGCTCATAAAGCAGGCAACCGCAGGAATAAATATCCGAGCGGGCATCAACCACCTCGCCGCGCGCCTGCTCAGGAGACAGGTACTGGGCGGTACCCACCACCGCATGGGTCTGGGTTACCGTAACCGCACTATCTTCAATAGCGCGAGCAATACCGAAGTCCATGACCTTCACCTCGCCGGTGTTGGTCAACATGATGTTTCCAGGCTTAATATCACGGTGCACAATGCCGTTACGGTGCGAGTAGCCCAGCGCCTGTAGCACGCCAGAAACAATCTCGCCAGCCTCATCAATCGGTACTGCTTCACCCTCGCTTAGTAGCTCACGTACCGTGTGGCCCTGCACATACTCCATAACAAGGTAGGGCACAGTCTGGGTGGAGCCATCGGCGCGAGTAACTACCTCTTCACCAAAGTCATACACACCCACAATCGCAGGGTGGTTCAAAGCAGCAGCACTTTGCGCTTCACGACGGAAACGCGCCTGGAAAGTAGGGTCTTCAGCAATATCGCTACGTAGTAGCTTAATTGCCACAGTGCGAGATAGACGCTTATCGCGACCGAGGTACACCTCAGCCATGCCGCCACGGCCGATCAGTTCAAGCACCTCATAGCGTCCTGCCAAGACTTTAGAGATACGTGCTGTCACAATGCCTCCTGGGCAATAGATATGGAGGGGGCGCCAGCCTCGCGAGAGGCAAACTCTGCAATATTCGAAACACTGTGCGCACTAGCAGGCGGCATGTCACCACCGTCTAACGCGCGTACCGGAACCGCAAAAGCGCTTGCAGCCAGTCCAATTAGAAGTAACACCAAGAACAATACTGCCACGAGAACAATGGCATAGGTACCCGTGGACAAATTCGTGGGATTAGAGCTTTGCAGCAGATCCCACAAGGAATTGGCACCCGGGTTAGATTTAGGCATTCGCGAATGAGGCTTGTTACTAATCGGAGTGCCCTTAGCGACCGTCTTAGGCTCATGCTGAACCGGAGCCCAATTCTGCGGCGGGTTAGCGTTCCAGGTGACGGCGTCGTCGCTAGGCAGAGCAATAATGATGCGGTCTAGACGGCGGGCCAAATCCTGGGCGGTAGTGGGCCGGTCAGAGGGCTTCTTAGATAGCAGTGCGTAAATCAATTCACGCACATTTGCCGGCACCTGCTCAGGTAGTGCAGGAACCGGGTCGTTAACGTGCGCGTAAGCAATATCCACTGCGGTGGCGCCGGTGAAAGGACGCATCCCAGCTAGTGCCTCATAAGCGATAACACCCAGTGAGTACAGGTCTCCAGCGGCTGTGGCAGCAGCGCCGGTAGCCTGCTCAGGGGCAAGATACTGGGCGGTACCCATAACCATGCCGGTGGCGGTCATGGGCAGCTGGTTGGCTCCAGAAGAAATACCAAAATCCAGTAGCTTAGCCAGTCCCTCCTGGTTAACCAGGATGTTGGAGGGCTTAACGTCGCGGTGTACCACGCCAGCCTCATGCACTACCTGAAGGGCGCGGGCGGTTTGGGCTAGCAACGGCAAAATCACGCTGGGGGGTAGGGTGCCCTTCTCAGCGATTAGCTCTGACAGGGGCTTACCCTGCACTAGCTCCATAATGATCCAGCCAGAGCCGTCAGCCTCACCATAGTCAAGCACCATGGCTAGGTTGGGGTGGCGCAGGCCGCGAGCATTTTTGGCTTCGGTGCGTAGACGCTGCAAAAACAGCTCGTCACCGGCTAATTCCGGGCGCATTACTTTGGCGGCTACAACACGTCCAGATCGTAGATCTTGAGCACGCCAAACTTCACCCATGCCGCCCATGGCGATGCGTTCGATCAGGCGGTAGCGGTCCTGAAGTACTAGTCCAGCTTCTGGTTTAATCATTGCTGCGTTGCCTTAAAGACAGTGGCTGCGATAGGGGCAGCTTCACTACCGCCAGTACCCGTGTCAGCGGTCTGATCGCCGCCATCGAGTACGACAGCAATGGCAATGGTCGGAGCCTGTCCGGAAGGACCAGCGTAGCCAATAAACCAGGTGACGGGGCCGCCGTCGCTACCGGTTTCAGCCGTACCAGTCTTACCCGCTACATCCATGCCATCAACCTGAGCCGAGGTGCCGGTTCCCGAAGCAACCACCTGGATCATCATGGTTTTAAGCTGTCCCGCAACCGTCGAAGAAATGGGGGAGCGTGCCACCTTTGGGCTGGTGGTGGAAATGACCGAAAGCTTGTCGTCCAAAGTACGCTTAACCAGGTAGGGCTGCATCTGGTTACCGTCGTTTGCCACCGTGGCAGCAACTTGGGCCATTTGCAGAGGGGTTACACGTACGGACTGCTGCCCGATACCCGCCATTGCCAATTCAGCTTGTGACTTGACTGGCGGGAAGCTGGAGGGGGTAACCGTCAAGGGGATCGACGACGACGTGCTGAAGCCCCAGGCTTCAGCCTCGCGGGTGAGTTCCTGCTCGCCTACGTTCATAGCTAGCTGAGCGAAGGTGGTGTTGCAGGACTCGGCGAAGGCGTAAGTCAGGGTGACTTTACCGTTACCGCAGGACTCACCCGCATAGTTTTGCAACTGGTGGGTGGTGCCCGGAAGGGTGACGGTGTCAGGGGCGTCAACTTGGGAATCAGGGGTGACCTTACCCAGGCGCAGTGCGGCTGAGGCGGTAATTACCTTGAAGGTAGAACCAGGTGGGTACAGGTCACCGCCAATGGCGCGGTTGATCAGCGGGGTGGCGCTGTCAGAGTTGAGCTGTTTCCAGGCGGTGTCGGCAGTGGTGCCGTCATGGCTGGCTAGCAGGTTGGGGTCAAAAGAGGGAGTGGAAACCATTGCCAAAATGGCACCGGTCTTAGGGTTGAGGGCCACCACAGCCCCCCGCTTGGTACCCAGGGCTTGGTAGGCAACCTTTTGCAAAATGGGGTTAATGGTTAGCTCAACTGAGCCACCCTGGGGCTGGTCTCCGGTGAACAGGTTCTGGATGCGGCTGCGCCACAGCGACGGCGAAGAACCGTTTAGCACCGTGTTCTCGGCATTCTCAATGCCGGTCATGTTGGAGAAAATAGTGGAGTAGTAGCCGGTCACTGGCGCATACAGCGGGCCGTTAGAGTAAACGCGCTGGTAGCCCAGGGAGTCGGAGGATTTAACTGAGGCGGCCACGGCCGTGCCGTTAACCATAATGGCTCCGCGCGCCTTACCGTACTCCTGGTAGATGGTGCGTGCGTTGCGTGAGTCTTCAGTTAGTGAGCCATACTGCGAGCTAGATTCCCACAGGGCGGGACGCGCAAATCCCTGCAGTGAAGTCAGGGAGATGAGCAGGGCCAAAAACATGCCCGTGACAAGTAAAGAAACGTGGCGAATCTGAGGGTTCATTCAAAAGCTCCTCTGATTACTTCCGTGTTCTGGTGGTCTTGGGCCGACGGCGGCTTGGGCCTGCCTGGCTGTACAGGCTGCACTGGTTGTACCTGCTGCACCGGCTGGGCGGCGCGGCGGCCGTGAGCGCGGCCAGGGGTGGCTGCTGGGGCTGGCTGCGCAGCTGGGGCGCCTTGGGGGCCACCCATCGGTATTCCCTGAGGAGCGGTACCCTGCGGGCCAGCAGTCGGTCCCTGCGGGCCGTACGGTCCAGGGCCAGCCGGGCCGGGGCCATAAGGCACCGGGCCTTGGGGGCCGCCTTGCGGGGCGCTACCACCCTGGGGGCCGGTGGGGCCGTAGCCAGCGGCGGCGGCGTCGGGAGTGCCCGCGCTAGCAGCGGCAGCCTTATCAGCCTCCGCGTTTTCCTGGGCAATTTGGCGCCGCAGCGACTCAGGTAGCTCAGTAGTATCAATGATCTGCGGGGCGCGCACAGTGGGGCGACGGGCGGCGTCGGAAAGACGCAGCAGCAAAGCCAAAATCACCCAGTTAGCCACCAAAGACGAACCACCATAAGCCAAGAACGGCATGGTCAAACCGGTTAGCGGAATCAGGCGGGTGACGCCACCAACCACCACAAACACCTGCAGGGCCATGGTGAAAGACAGGGCCGTAGCCAGCAGCTTGCCAAAGCCATCACGCAACGCCACCGCAGTACGTAGGCCGCGCTCAATGAAAACCAGGTACATCAGCAAGATTGCGGTTAGACCAGTCAGCCCCAGCTCCTCACCGAAAGAGGAGGTGATGAAGTCAGAGTTAGCGAAAGTAACCAGGTTGGGGTAGCCCTTACCCCAGCCGGTACCAAACAGGCCGCCAGAAGCCATCCCAAACAGGCCCATAACCAGCTGCCAGGAGCCACCAATGGAGCTGTAGACCTTGTCATCCATGGCGTAGCGCCAGGCAGTAACACGGCCGGTTACGTGAGTCAGGTGCGAGGACAAAACGGGCTCAAACAACAGCCACAGTAGCGCCAAACCCACAATGGCTAGGGTGGCGCCAATAATCAGCCAGGAAGGACGGTTGGTGGCCACATACAGCACCACCACGAACATCCCGAAGATCATTACTGATGTGCCCAGGTCCTTCTGCATCACCAGCACCCCAATGCTGGCTGCCCACACCACCATCATCGGCATCAGGTGACGCCAACGTGGGAAGTGCACACCCAGGATGCGCCGACCAGACAGCGCTAGGTTGTCGCGGTTAGCTACCAGGTAGGAGGCGAAGAAAATCGACAGCAGCACCTTGGTTAGCTCTGCCGGCTGGAAGCTCATGCCCAGACCGGGAACCACAATCCAAATCTGTGAACCGTTGATTTCACGCCCCAAGCCGGGGATGAAAGGCAAAACTAGGCAGACAATACCCAGCCACATGCACCAGGTGTCCCAACGGCGCAGCTGGCGGTAGTCGCGGATGAAGAACAGCGCCGCGCAGCATAAAATCACGCCAATGGAAGTCCAAGCTACCTGCTTGAAACCCACAATGTATTCAGTCTGCTCAAGCTTGCGGTAGGCAATGTCTAGGCGGCTGATCATGGCCAGACCCAGGCCGTTTAGCGCCACCGCAGTGGGCAGTAGCACCGGGTCGGCGTAGGGAGCACGCCACCGCACCCACAGGTGCACGGCAATAGAAATACCCAGCAGCGAGCCGGCTAACTGCCAGATTGAGGTGGGGGCTGAGCCGGTGCGGTTGAGGATGGTCAGCAAGAAGCCGCCCAGGCCAATGACCAGGGCGATTACAAGCAGCAGAACCTCAGACCAGCGTCCAGAACTAGGTTTAATTAAATTCACCGTTTTGACCCCGCTGTAGGCGTTGTGTCCGAGCTGGTGCCGGGTTTAGGGGGGGCCGGGGAGGAGGCCGAACCTGCAGGCGGAAGGGTGGACGACGACGTCGGCGTGGGGTCGTTCAGGTGGGAAGTGACTGTCTTAGAGACATAGTTGCGCGCTGAACTTAGGGATGGCAGCAGCACATTTTCGCTCAGGCGGGCCCGCATCTGCTGGTCCAACTGGCTGGGTTTGGGAGAGGCAACCTTTTCTACGGGTTTGGAAAGCTTAACTGGGCCCAGGGTCTGCGGAATGCCCTGGTAAATGACGATGGAATCGCCACTGATAGTCACGTAGTACTGGTTTTGGGTCCAGCGCCAGGCGATTGCGCCCAAGCCACCTAGCAGGGCCAGTGTCAGCAGCACGGTCAGGATGCGACGCGGCCAACTCCAGCGTTTGGTTACATGCGGGGTGGTGTCAACGAGTTCTTCGTCTTCTTCTTCCTCAGCGGGGAAGTTAGGCAGCAAAGCAGCGGCCTTAGCGGCCGGAGAGTCCGGTTCAGGGGCCGGCGGGGAGGCGACAGTGCGCGGCTGCACCACAGTTTCGGAGGCGGCAGAGCCCACTACCTGCGGCTCAGTTTGCACACTGGTGGAGTCAACGATGTCAAAGATGACGGCGGTGATGTTGTCAGGGCCGCCAGCTTTACGGGCCAGGGCGATTAGCTCTTCAGCAGCCTCACCGGGGTCTTCCACCTTGTTCAAGATGGATTCAATAGTTTCCTTGCTGACCAGCCCGGATAGACCATCTGAACACAGCAGCCAGCGGTCTCCCACCTTGGCTTCACGGATAGATTCATCCAGCATGACGTCGCCTTGGGCGTCGCCAAGCACACGCAGCAGCACTGAGCGCTGGGGGTGGTGTGAGGCTTCCTCGCGGGTTAGCCGGCCGGTTTCAACCAGGTACTCCACGAAAGTGTGGTCGCGGGTGACTTGCTCCAGGTTGCCGTCGCGTAGCTGGTAGGCGCGTGAGTCACCCACGTGCACCATGGCCAGCTTGTTGCCGCTACGCATAACGGCAATACAGGTGGTGCCCAGGCCCGATAGGGCCGGGTCGGCAGCAGACAGGGCAGCCAGCTCAGCGTGAGTGTCTGCCACGGCCCCACGTAGTAGGGCTAGCAGGTCTTCAGCGCCGTGCGTGTCATTGTCTAGGGGCGCCAGGTGGCTGACGGCAACTGCAGAAGCGATGTCGCCACCAGCAGGGCCACCCATGCCGTCACATAGGACGCATAGGTGCGGGCCGGCATAGCCGGAGTCTTGGTTGGAAGAGCGCACTAAGCCGACATCAGAGCGCGCTGCGTAGTGTAGAGAGATCACGGCCTCAGCTCCAGGGTGGTCTGGCCGATACGTACCGGGGTGTTCATGGGAAGTTGGACGGTGCCGGTGACGGGATTACCCCCTAGCAAAGTGCCATTGGTGGATCCTAGATCCTCCAACCACCAAATACCGTCCTGCGGGAAAATACGGGCGTGACGGCCCGAAGCATAGTCGTCGTCAAGCACTAAGGTGGCCGCAGGGGAGCGGCCAATAATGATTGAACTGGGGGTTAGTGGCACAGTTGAGCCTGCTAGCGGCCCTTCTGTGATTACTAGCCGGGTGGCTCCGCGTTGGCGGCCCTCCACCATGCCGTCTGTCTGGAGGTTACGGGCCATGCGGCGGCGTCGGTCAGTGGTTGACGACGACGCAGCGGTCACCAAGACGTCGCGGCGCAAAATGCGCAGCGAAGCCCAAATAAAGACCCACAGTAAGACCAGGTAGGAAAGCCGTAGGAGAGTGAATGCTAATTCGTTCACCCGGAAACCTCGTCACTACCGTCCCAGAACATAATGGTGGTGTGACCAATGGTGATGGTGTTGCCGTTGACGAGGGTGGCCGCATCCATACGCACACCCTCAACGAAGGTGCCGTTGGTGGAGCCTAGGTCAGTGGCGACCGTATGTCCTGCGGTTAGGCGAATTTCTAGGTGACGGCGAGAAACCCCGGAATCGTCAACGATAATGTCTGACTCACTGCCACGACCAATGATGGTAACGGGGCCGGTGAGCATATAGCGCTGGCCGTTAATGTCCAGGATGGGAGAAGTAATAGTTGGGCGAGTCACGGGTGCCGAAGCGTCCTTACGTGTAAAAGCGTTTACGTGGATAGCGTGCGGATTAAGGGAGGGTTCCGCAGCAAAGCTGATGGCGATTTGGCCAATGAAGGAATAGCCCTGGGTGTGGGCGTGGCGGATGAGCTCCTGGCTCATCTCGGAAGCCAGCACGCTTGAGCCCCAAGCGTTTATCTGGTCAAAGTTGATCGGCGCTAAAGAAACCTGGAACACGTTGGGGGCAACAATGCGGTCACGTGAGAAGGCCGTGGCCTTCTTATCCATGGTTTCAATTAGCTTGGAGGTGATCTCGATCGTGTCTAAAGGCTGGGCATCTTTGTGAACTAGACGGTTAGCAACAGCTTCCCCGCTTCTTTCGATACGGTCGAACAGCCCCATTTGCCACACCTCCTACAGTATTCAGGCCGGGCTGGCCTATTAAACTTAACGCGCTCTCAACTATCCAGGTTAAACCGGTAGCTCATAAGTCTAGCTACTGGCGTGGCCTTTGTGGACTGTGAGAGCAGTGGTACGTCCAATACAAGGGTCATGATACCGGTTAATGCTGTGATGCATCTGGAAGGACATATCCCCATGTGGCAGAGATCATAGTCTAATTTGCTGCTTTCGATTGGATTTTTAGGGGTGGGTTCGTGCTAATCTTTCAGAGCGCCGCGCGGGTGGCGGAATTGGTAGACGCGCACGGTTCAGGTCCGTGTGATCTAACGATCATGGGGGTTCGAGTCCCCCCTCGCGCACCGGTAAGACCGGGTCAGGAAACTGGCCCGGTTTTTTGTTGCCTCGCCAAGGTTTTTGTTGCCTTGCCCGGGCTGCTTGGGCTGGTTTTGCCTGTGTTTGCTTTGTTTTCGACGACGCCGCACCCCACTTGGGAGGTAAGAAAAGCAGGGTGCGTGGGCGACGTCGTTGAAATTAGCGTGATTTACGCTGCAATGCCCACATAATTACCAGCGCTAAACCCACGCCCAGGCAGGCCCCAATGCCGTTTTGAAAGACATTGTCTATCAGTGCGCGCCGGTGCAGGGCGGGGAAAAGCCACTGGATGGTTTCGGCTAGGGCGCCTAGGGTGAAGCCGTCTAAACACCACTTCCAGGGGCTGACTTTGGGCCAGCCGCCCATCACCAGGCAGCCCAGGGGTAGCAGCATAATCAGGTTCAAAACCACGTCTTTGCCGATCGCGTTTAGGAACCAGGGGCCCACATTTTCCTTTAGTTCAGCCACTTGTGCACCGCTGGGCCAGGTCACGGCCACAATCACCGCCAGCAGCATGGGTGGGGTTAAAAATCGGGCCAGGCGCGACATGGCGCCCTGGTCATCCCAGGTCAGGCGGCTGGGTAGGATGGTTTTTAACCGAGTGGAAGTAGATTTTTTGTTATCAATTTGCAATGCTTGCGCGGCGTTTTGCGCGCTCGCAGGGGCGTCTTGGGCGCTCATAGAGGGGTTTGGGGAGGTGCCGGGGGAGGCTTCTGGGGCGCCTGGGGAGGCAAATTTAGAGGACGAGAGGGGAGATTGGGACATATAGGCAGTCTAGAGGTTGAGTATTAATACTCACGGGTGGTGGGCGCGTGATTTGTAATTTCACGCTGCTTGGTCTGTGGGGGCTGGCGGGCTTGGTATTGGCTTGGTCTGCGCGGCGGTGGTGGTCCCTGCCCCTGATTCTCCCCAGCCCGGGCACGGTCTGCCCCGGCCCGTGGGGGCTGGCGGGCTTGGCATTGGCTTGGTCTGCGTGCCGGTGGTGGTCCTGTGGCCGGTCTGCTCTGCTGCGTAGCCGCGCCCGCGCCCCGGCCCGGCGCCTTAGCACTAGGGGCGGTGTCGGTTAGCCTGTAAGGGTGATGCACGCGATCTCGCAGATTCTTAGCCAGGCCCCGATTTTGACGGTGTTCCTGGTAATCGGTTTGGGAACGGCGGTTGGGCAAATTCCCTTCGGACCCATCCGCTTTGGGGCGGCTGGCGCCCTATTTGCGGGCCTGGCCCTGTCGGCAATAGTTCCTGGCCTGGGCCATGACCTGACCTTGCTGCGTGCCCTGGGCTTAGGGTTGTTTTGCTACACGGTCGGTATTGCCGCCGGTAACACCTTTTTCAGGGACCTGCGCCGCCAACTGCCACTGATGGTGCTGTGCATAGTGGGCTTGGTTTTGGCTGGGTTTGCGGGGGCCGGCTACTGCCATCTGGTGGGGGTTTCGAGCGCCTACGACGCCGGCGCTTTCGCTGGTGCATTAACCTCACCGGTGCTGGACTCGGCAATTGAGGCGGCAGGAAACCAAGACCCGGCGGTGGGTTACGCATTGAGCTATCCGGTGGGTGTGGCCGTAGCTATCATCATGGTGGCCCTAGTGGTGCGCCGTAACTGGCCCTCCAGCAAAGACCCCCGCCCAGCCAGCGCGGATGGGATTGTGGCCACCAGTGTGGAGGTTAAACAGCGCATTGATTTAGCTACCCTGCCGGAGTTTCAAAGTGCCCAGTTCCGCTTGTCCTATTTAGAGCGCGAGGGCCAAACCCGCGTAATTAACCCCACTGAAGAACTGCTGCCCGGTGACCGCGTGGTAGTGGTGGGTACGCCGTCGTCGTTAAGCGCCGCAGTTGAGATGCTGGGAAGCAGCCTGGACTACTGCCTGGCTCACGACCGTTCCCGAGTGGATTACCGGCGCCTGACAGTGTCTTCTACCGCCGTGGCCGGGCGCACCATTGGAGAGCTGGACTTTCCTGGGCGTTTTAACGGGGTGATCACCCGGGTGCGGCGCGGCGACCTGGACCTGCTGGCCAACCCCGAAATGGTGCTGGAACTAGGTGACCGAGTGCTGGCGGTGGTGCCCAGTGAGAAACTGGAGGAGGCCGCCAACTGGTTTGGTGACTCTGAGCGGCGCGTAGCCCAAATCGACGCCTTCACCGTGGGCTTAGGTATGGCCCTAGGCGTGCTGGTGGGGCTGATCGAGGTGCCACTGCCGGGCGGAATCACCCTGAAGCTGGGTGTGGCCGCAGGTCCACTGGTGGTGGGCATGGTGTTGGGCTGGGTGGGGCGCACCGGCCCCTTCATTTGGGGGCTGCCGCACGCCGCCAACTCAACTATTCGTCAGTTGGGTTTGCTGCTGTTCTTGGCGGCAATTGGGCTGGATTCAGGCCAGGCATTTGCGGCCGCAGCTTTCTCAGCCACCGGTGTGAAGGTGGGGGTACTGGCGGCCCTGATTGTGGCTATCAGTGGCGGCGTGGTGTTGGCTGGTGGGCGAGTGTTTGGCTATAGCGCCCAGCGCAGCGCCGGCGGTTTGGCTGGTTTGGTGGGGCAGCCGGCTATTTTGGCTTTCGCTCTGTCTAAGGCCGACGACGAACGCATCGAAGCTGGTTACGCCACCTTGTTCGCTTTGGCCATTATCGTCAAAATCGTGATGGTGCAGGTGCTGGTAGCGCTCTAGGCGCCCAAGCGGGCCGCGCAAGCGCGGGAGCGTGCCCCAGGGCCGCGCACAGCGCCGGGCGGCGAGGCCATGTACCGCATCCGCGCAAGCGCAAGCACGCGGCAAAGCGCGGAAGTTTTACTTGGTGGCCGACAATAGATCTTGCTCTACCCGGTCGGGCTCGCTAAAGGGCTCATCGCCTGCCGTCAAAAACACGCTTAGCCAGCGTGAACGCGGGTCAGAGTCAATCAGGACACACTTGGCAAACAGGGTTAGCGGCACTGCCAGGATCGAGCCCAGGCCACCAATAACCATGGTCCAAAAAGCCAGTGACAAAAACGAAGTGGTGGTGTTCAGCCCCACCGCGTCGCCGGTGAACTTAGGCTGCACCAGGGACTGAATTACAAAATTCAGCAGCGAGTAAGCCACAACCACCCACAATGCGGTCCACGGCCCATCAGCCACCAGCGCCAACAGGGCCGGGGGGATAACCCCCAAAACAAAACCAATGTTGGGCACATAGTTAGTGATAAAAGACAGCACACCCCAGGTGATAGCCAGGGGCACACCCAAAATCCACAGCATAATCACGTCAAAGACGGCCACGATCAAACCGAAAATAGTCGAAACCATCCAGTAAGAGCGCACGGCCCGGCAAAAGCTAGCGACGGCGTCGTAAATACCGGGCTTAAGCACTCGCAAAGAGCGCGCCCGCACCGCCACCGAGGAGGTGTCGAAAGCCAAGAAAAACACGGTCAGCAGCATCAGCAGCATCAGTGAACCGGTGGAGGTTACCGAGTCAACCACTGACTGGGCCAGGTTAAGCAGCTTAGAAGTGTCAAAAGCACGCGCCTGCTGCAACAGCCAATCTTCATCCACCCCGAAACGTTTCACGCTGCGCATCACCTGATCAAAAAGCCCCGTGAATCTAGAGGCGTAATCAGGCAAAATCATGGCGAACTGGCTGATGGCCACCACCATAGCCACCACCATGGCGGCGATAAACGCATAAATCACTAGGATGCCGGTGGTGGCCGCAAGCCAACGCGGCAGGCCCTTTCTTGCCAGCCACTGCACGCCCGGGCGCACCGTGATCACCAGGGTTAACGCCAAAAACACCGGGCCCACAATTGAGCGAATAAAGTACAGTCCCAAGGTTGCCGCAGTGGCCATGGTCAACACAGTTAAAACCACTTCACCCTGCGTACGCATGTCACCGGTGCGGGTCGCTTTCGGGTGTAGCTTCGCTATGGCAGCCTGCGAGCGGTTAGCGGCAGTTAGTTGCGATTTGCGGGTTTGCATTGCTAATGATCGCTTAGACATGTGTTTATCCAATCATGGCCAAGCCCGCACAGGCATTATCACGTTGCGTGTGTGGACACTTGCATTGCGCTCGCGGGTACTTGCGCCTGCAAAAAAGCATCGACGACGTCGTAGTAAGCCTGCGGGTTAGCGCGCCTAACCTGGTGGCCAGCCCCGGGCATAACTTGGCCGCAAATATGGGGGTTTTGCTCCATAAGCTGCGCCAATAGCTGCGCCCCCACCCGCGCCTCGCCGCGCCGATCGCCGGTAAGCAGCAAGGTGGGCAGGCTAATGGACTTCATGAGCTGGGTAAATTCAACCTCGGGCGCCACCACGCCAGTGCCTAGCAGGGACTGATCCAGCTGCTGCGAGGCCCACAGGGACGGCAAAGCCTCCTGGGCGCTGGGCTGACCGGGCGTGCCCGCGTTTTCCAGCAAGGCCACCAGTGAGGCGGGCAGATCCGCCAGGGTGCGATTCACATGGTTAGCCCGGGCCTGGCCTCGTCGCAGCAGCTCAGAGTGGCTGCGGGTGCCGTAGCGGGCCGGGTCCTCAAGTACCAGAGCGCTAACCAGGTCTGGGCGCTGGGCGGCCACCACGGCGGCTGTGGCCGCGCCCATCGAGTGCCCAATCAGAATCGGTTTAAGACCCGCTGCGGGGGTGGGCTCACTGGCCGCGCTAGTCTCGCTGGCAGTGCCTAGGCCGCTCTGGTCGTTAGGGGCGCTGGGCCTAGCGGTGGGCGCGGCATTTTGGGTCGGGGCGGGGGTGGGTAGGTACTCAAGTACCTCGACGACGTCGTCAACCAACTGTTGCCCGGCACGTAACAGCTGCTGGGGCTGCCACCTGGGGGAGAGGCCGTGACCGCGCGCGTCCAGGGCAATAACCCGCCAGCCGCGCTGCGACCAGTGCGCGATAGACGGCCAGTTAGCCGCCGCCGAGGAAGTAATTCCGTGCAGTAAAACCAGTTGTGGGGCGCCCACAGGCCCAGCTTGGATAGAGGTAAGCACCCACTAATTATTTCTGAAATAGACTTAAGACATGAGTGAATTGGAACCCGGCGTCGCTAAACCGCGCATGAACGTGGAGTCATTTAACCTTGACCACCGCCTAGTCAGCGCCCCCTACGTGCGCGTAGCTGACCGTAAACGCCTGCCCGGCGGCGATGAGCTAGTCAAATACGATGTTCGCTTTACCCAGCCCAACCAGGCACACCTAGAAATGCCGGCTGTGCACTCAATTGAGCACCTCACCGCTGAGCTGATGCGTAACCACACCAACAAACTGATCGACTTCTCACCCATGGGCTGCCAAACCGGCTTCTATGCGCTCACCCTAGGTCTAGAGCCGCCACAGTTCATGCAGATCCTGGAGGCCACCTTCCGCGACATCCTGACTGCTGAGCAGGTGCCGGCAGCTAATGAAGTGCAGTGCGGTTGGGGCGCCAACCACTCGCTAGAGGCCGCCCAACAGGCGGTAAGTCAATTCTTGGCGCAGCGTGCAGTGTGGGGGCAGGTCATGGCCCAAGCTGCGGGTGAACCTGAGGCGCCGGCAGTCGAAGCCCAGGTGCCGGTGAGTGAAGCCCAGGTGCCGGCGGGTGAAGCCCAAGCTGCGGCAACCGAGCCCGCCAACTGAAACCAGGAAAGGTCAGAGCCGTGAAAACTTGTAATTTCAACACTGCGCCGATCATTCAGGTGGCCATGGACGAGGAACTGGCCCCCTTCCTGGCGGCAACCGAGCCCGCCAAAATCGACCAGGTGGGCATGGAACAGCTACAGCTAGGCCACGCGGCAGTCTACGCACGCGTGCTAAGCCCGGCGGTCAGCGCGACTGAAGGCTCTGCTGAGGCGACAGGCGCTGAAAACGCGCCAAGTCAGACCCCGGACGCTGAAGGCTACCCGGTGCTGCTGGTGCGCTCCAAGATCGGCGGCACTAACGCCACAGCCGCCCTCACCAGCGTAATCAGCCTGGTTTCCAAGCAGCCCCGGCTAGTTGTCAGCGCCGGCACCGCAGGCGGCCTCAAATCCGGCATCGCCGTGGGTGACGTCTGCGTCTCCACCACCCTGGCCTACACCGACGCCGACGCCACCGCTTTTGGTTACGTACGCGGCCAGCTGCCGGGTATGCCCGCCACTTACTCCAGCGACGACGTCGCCCGCGACATGGCCCTAGCGGCCAGCCCGGCCCTTAACGCGGCCACCCCCACCAGTGCGAACGCCAAAATCTACAGCGGCCAGATGCTGGCCGGCAACAGTTTTGTCACCGCCGCGAATGTGGGCGACACCCGCACAGCCTTCCCTGAGGCCATCAGCACCGACATGGAATCCACCCCGCTAGCGCAGGTGTGTGAAGCCTACTCGCTACCATTTATTGCCGTGCGAGGCGTCTCTGACCTGTGTGGACCCGAGGCTGGTGAAGACTTCCACATTGGGGTTGACGAAGCCGCCGCGCGTAGCGCCGCAGTAGTAACCCAGCTGGTGCGTAGCTACCTAAAGTAGAGGCCACATCCCAGTAAAGCTTTAATGCTTGATTAAACAAGTTAAAAGCTTCATCAAAATCGCCTTGTTCACGTGCCTGCTCGCCTTGGCGTACTAGCTGTGGGGCGAGTCGAAAAGACTCGCCTCACACCCGCAGAATTAGGCGGTTTTACACCAGTTTTTTGACTCCTGGCGAATTGCTTCAAGGTTTAGGTATTAACCTATTTAGGAATTGATTAAGGTGCTGGCCTTTAACCTAGGGCGTTAAAGGCCAGCTTTAACCAAGTAAACCTAGTTGGCGATTTCGCAGGCCCGGTAAATGTTGGTTAGCATCGCCAGGCGCTGCTCCAAGCTAGCCTGCTTGGGTACGCACATCTTAGCCCCCAGATAGTGGCAGCCCTGGTTTAGGGCCAAGTGAGCGCAACGCTTGATTTCCGCCTCACTCATCAGCGACGTCGGCTCATCCACCTGAGCCGGCAGGTGACCATCAATCCAGCCATAGCCATACTGGGTTTCTTCCGGGCCAGCGCCAGAGAACAGCAAGCCATCCAAAACCCCGCTCTCACCGGCTGCAAGCACATGCTGGTAGGCGGTTTCGGCCTGACGCCCCTCCACCACAGAGCGGCCCCAGTTAATGTGCAAACCAATACCGAACTGGCTGACCACCTCAATCTCAGTTTCCAGCGAGAGGAAACCTTTTTCAGGTTTGCGCTGCTCAATGAACTTATCGCAGTGCTCAATCACCAGTTTGGCGCCAAACCAGTCCCAACCCAGCAGCTGCTCAAGCGAACGCTTAAAAGCATCGCCATCAGCCAAACCGGTAGGGGCCGAGTGTAGCTGCACCCGCGCCACCAGGGCGCGGCTAGAAAGCTCACATAGCTGACCCAAGTCGCAGTGCAGTAAGCGGGTGAATTCCAAAGCAGCCTGACGGCCGGCGTCGTCGGGAGAAGCCAAACCAAAGTTAGCGTCCTTCCAAACGTGCTGCATTGTGCCCGGAATAGCGGTAATAGTGTTGAAATCCCAGTGCTCAGCCAGGCGGCTAGCCAGCAGCGGGGCCTGCGTGGCCAACTGTCCGGGGTAAGGAATCTCCACGCCGCTAACCCAAGGCTGGGCGGCTAGTAGCTGATAGTAGTCAGCCTCCAGCTCCGGGGCGGGAAGCGAAGCATAAGCTCCAAGAACAAAAGGGGTAGCCATCTTTAGCCTTCCTTAATGAGCTCGTCGTTGCCGTCTTCAGGACGCACATAGTCGACATCGACCAGTTTGTGTGGCAGAACATTGGTGTCAACAGACATCATACAACTATGATGAAAATTTGGGATTAATTTTAGGTGTCTACCAGTGCATGACTATCCTGCCTGATGGCACGCTGGGCCTGCTATGGGAGCGCGAGATGCAGGGGCTGTATTTCACGCGCATTCCGCTGGAATGGATTGAGGCCGCCAAGTAGTAGCAGCGGCAGTCAACTAGCAGTGGGCCGGCATCTGCTAGGCGACGGCGGCTGCTAGAGCAGAGCAGCAAAATAGCAGCCGGCCGTCAGTGGCACAGCTGCAAGCGCAGAGTAGCAAGTCAGAGCTGCATGAGCGGGTGGCTACCGTAATTGGTGGCCACCCGCTTGTTGGGGGTTAGCGATAGTCCCCTAACAAAAACGTCAGGAAGGTGAACCTGTAGAGGTCGGCGTGTAGGGATATCATGATGTCATCATGTAGTGAAGGATGTGGTTTTCGTGGCTGATTTGGGTCGTTGGGCTGATACTGAGTTGAGTGTTTTGTATGACATTTTCTATGAAACTGGTACGCGGCTTATGGGGGCGTTTGTTGCGTTAAGATATGCGGCGCAGGATGCGGGTGATGAAGAGCAAGATAGGTTTTGGCTTGGTGAGTCCCATCGGGTAAGGGATGCGCGTCGGTCGGTTGATTCTAATGATCGTGCGGCGATAGTTGCCATGATGGAGGCTTTCAATCACGAGTTGCGGTATATCAACTATGCGCGTGGGGTGAAGTAACCATGGTTGTTGATGCAGTTACTGCTCGAAGAGCTTGGAATACTGCCAAGACTGAGCTTTTTGGTGGTGTGGTGCCTTCTGTGTCGCCGGTTTTAGTTTCGATTGGTGCCCAGCCTGGGGCGGGTAAAACTAGGGCTTTAGATGCGTCTTTAAAGACGTTTTATTCGGGGCAAACTTTTGTGTCGATTATTGGTGATGATTTTCGTAAATTTCACCCGGATTATGAAAAGTTATGTGCGTTGCCTGATCCGGAAGTTATGCCGCGCGAGACGGCTGAGTTGTCTGGCTGGTTGGTGAGGCAATCGTTAGATTATGCCTCTGAAAATGGATATTCTTGTGTGGTTGAAGGTACGCTGCGTAATCCGGAAACAACTTTAGGTACGACTAGGCAGTTTGCTGAGGCGGGTGCTTCTACTCATTTAATTGTGTTGGGGGTTAGTCCGGCAGAGTCGTGGAGTGGGTGTTTAGAGCGTTATATTAATGCTTTAGAAGAGGGGCAAGCCGCACGTTGGACTCCGTTAGAGGCTCATAATGCTGGGTTGGAAGGAACGCCGAAAACTTTACGTGCTGCTGAGGCTGATTTATCGGTTAAGCGTATTAGTATTGTTGATAGGGCTGGAGTGGTTCATTATGACAATGAACGTGGTGTTGGTGGTCAGTGGTTAAAGCCTGTTGGGGCTGTGGGTGTTCTTGAGAATTTGCGTGGGAATGTGGCTAATAGGGCTGCGGTTATTGAGCGAATTGGTTTACTTCAAGAGCGTGCTGTCAGGTTGGGTGTGCCCGGTACTGTACAAGATGGTATTAAACATGCGGATGTTTTAGCTAGGGGCGACGGTAAGCAGTTGCATACTAAAGCGGACGTGATTGCTGGGATAAAAAGTAAAGCGCATGAGATCGGTGACAAAAAAGCGCGGCAACCATTGTCACATTCTATTGAAAGAAAAACTGGCCCTAAATTATAGGGTTAAGGCTTATACTTCGCTTTCGTCTCACCGTAGAAGAATAGGGGAAGATAAACCGTACTGCGTTTCACTAGGGACCCTATTCCATATACGGTAACACTGAATGACGATGGCACGGTTTCTCTTGAAAACTCGGGTATCTATAAGTTCACTATTACTAAGTAGAGCTGCTTAAAACAGCTTGTCTGTTAGTTTGTGGGGATGCCACGTTGCTGGTGTTCCCACATGTTCTATGTGCTACCTTGACATTTCTAATCCCAGAGTGGCAAGTAAGCGGGTGGCTACCGTAATTGGTGGCCACCCGCTTACTTGGGTGCAGTGGTGTGGCCCGACGGCGCTGGTCTGGCTAGTTGTATGGGCCGAGTGGCTGAGATTGTGTATTTCTTCAAGTTTGCTGGCTGGCTGGATTTTATGCGGGGAGGGGGGTAACCTTAAAAGCAATTCGGAAGGGGTAGTTCGATGAAGAAATTGTCGATGGTAATGTCGGTTATGGCGTGCGCGGCGTTAGTGTTGTCTGGTTGTGGTAATAGTGTTTCGGATGATAGGGCGCAGGCTTACGCCTCGCTTTCGTCTATGACTAGTTTAAGTGAGGATCAAGCTGATAAGTATAAAGAAAAATTGACTGCGGCGCCTGATTCTGCTGCTATTAAGAGTGTTCTCGCTGACGCCAAAGCTACTAATGATAAAAACCGAGCAGACGATGCTAAGTATGCTGCAAACAAAGCAGCCCTTGACAAAGCTGCTAAGAAAGCTGCGGATGCTATCACTGGGGTTAAGCTGGTCGGTACTACTGGTGCTTGCGTCGATGTGACTTTAGTGTTTAATGCTGACAAAACTTGGCAGATGAGTTCTGGTACTCCTCGTGGGGCGTGCATGCCCGACTATAAGTATTGGGGTATAGAGGCAAATGAGGATGGCACGGTATACCTGGTTTTTGGTGATAGTAAGGATGCGGTTGATAATAGCTCGACTCCTGAATACAGTTCGGTGACTGAGAGTTATCAATTAACGCTGAATGATGATGGTACGGTGAACATTGGTACTTCGAATAACGACAAGTTTACTATCACTAAATAGGCTAGTTTAAAACAGCTTGTCTGTTAGTTTGTGGGGATGTCACGTTGCTGGTGTTCCCACATGTTCTATGTGCTACCCTGACATTTCTAATCCCAGAGTGGCAAGTAAGCGGGTGGCTACCATAATTGGTGGCCACCCGCTTAACTTGGGTGTATCAGGCAGATTGGATCTGCCAACATCAGGGGTATTGTGCAAAATAACTCTGATGAGTGAGCTTGCTAGGAAGTTCCTAGTATTGGGGTGTTGTCGACGTGCATCTACCCCATCAGTGGGAAGAGTACCGCCGATTAACCCTCTCTTCGGATTCCGCTGCGAGCTCTTCCACGCGCTTCTTAATAGCCTTCTTCATTTCTTTTCTAGAAAATTTAGGCGGCTTGTCGCCGGGCTTCCAGTGTCCCTGTTCTGGCTGCCAATCTTCTATGTGTGAATTTTCTGGGTCCCAGTATTCAGAATCCTTGGCCATAAGTTGGTCCTCCTTATGATCAGGTTGATCTCTACTAGTATAGTATTTTTTAACGTTTGTAGACCGAAAGTAAAAACTAATTTTACATCCTGGACATAGCTGGAATTAAAACCCTGTCCGAGAGTCAGTACAACGCGTCACCTGGTTAGCTATCTAGCCTATCCAATTTTATTCCCATGGATAGTGAAGTAAGCCGCTCACTGTTTTACGAAGTGATTCACACCAATCAAGCCAAGCGTTCAGTGCACTAATTCCTTGGTGGTCAGTTATTGCCCAGTCGATAAAAATAAATAAAAGAACCCCAAAGATAAGTATGTGAACTAGGCTCCAGAGCCAGCGAAAAACTCTATAAGTGTCAGGAATGTCGGCATCACTATAAATGCGGTCAGTGGGGTCGTCATCGTTCATTGTATGTTCACTTTCTCTTGTTATGAGTTGACGACTTTGGGGATCTGATTCTAAGAATTAGAGTCCGGACCCTTGCTGGTGGCTTCAGGTTTTAGTGAAGGCAATAGCTTAATTGGTACTTCTTGAGAACTCAGTACCCAGTCGATAACTCGCAGGGGGTTTAGCGGATCATGCAAGTCGCGCAAAACTAAAGAGTCGATCGCAAAGAAACGTACATCCCCAAAATCGCTCTCAATACGGCGAACAAAACCATCTTGTTCAATCCCAATCAGCCAATCACGCACAGTGTCGGAAGTTTGTGGATCTAGAGATTTCCCGATAGGAAGCTTGCGAAGCACATCAGTCTTTGTGAGAACTACGGCAAGGTGGCGGTTTCTAAGGTCCACAGCCTCTGAGTTAAGCCTGTCAACCACTGAAGCATAGGCTTCCTCTTGATCGCCGGTAGCAACCAAGATCTTAGATAGATCACGGGCAGTACTCATTTGTGCCTGTACGCGTGGTAAAGCAAGCGGATCAAGTACAAAGACCATTGTCGGTGCCGAGTTAACGTAGGTGAGCTCTTCAGTAGCTTGCAAGTTAGTGAAACTCTCGCCAGCTGCATCCATAACCTGCAACTCAACAGTCTTGCCAGAGCCAGTTGTCAGCTTGAGCGGTCGTCCTTCTGGGCGCATAGTATGGATTGTTTTTTCAGTGGCAGTGCCAGAATCCAAAGCTTGGGTGGAGGCTCGCAAGAAACCATCTGCCTCAAGATTAAGTCCCGTTAGTGAGCCATTAGTGGCTGCAAGTTGATTCCCTGTTGCTGTAAGTGCTGCTGCAAAGAAACGAGTCTTGCCGGCGCCAACAGATCCGAAAGCAGGAAGCTGAATAGTCATACGGGATCCACTACCTGCCACGAGCTGTGCCCCACAGCTGGGGCATAGTGCAACAAGCATTTCTGCAGCTCCCCTAACCGTAGTTGGGAAACTAACTCCGCAGGCACAGTGACGCGCAAAAATACCAAGCGGCCCCGGAGAAATATCGTGATGCACAATTGTGCAATCCGGGTTAAGGCAGTGATAGACCGGCTGAGGGTTGGTCTCGTAGCAGTAGGGGCATTTAACGCTGGCCCGCAGTCGAGACATCCGAGCGTGGTCCCATAACCGATACAGCGATATAAATAGCAGCTGTAACAGGCAAACGACGCTGCCAATAACAGCCATAACGAGTAGCCAAACTATGTAAGAAATGTATAGAACTACCACAAATGCGACATATGGGATGGGAATAAAAATAGCCCAAAGACACCATAGAGGAATTTTGGATAGGGGTCCAAATATATCTCCAAAATCATGAAGCCACTCAGGTATACTGGGAGTAAGTGAATCATCTTGTTCCCAAATAAACATGTTGCAGGAATCTACTAATACTGTGCGCAGATCAGCATGCACGGCCATCGCATCAAGCTTTGCCTGATAGGGATTATATAAAGGCCATGCCTCGTCCCAGCCAAAGTGCTTAGCGAACCCGTGCGGCGCGTGCTTAATAATGCGTTTTGTTTTCACCAGGTCTGGGCTGGCCAGCTGAGGCTCTTCCTCTGGAAAGTCAGTAACAAGTACACGTATTGGAACAATGAAGCCAGTAATTAAAGCAATTATGGCCGCGATAACTGATGCGCAGCACCAATAGATAACTACCCAAGAAAAGATTTTCAGTAGCGAAACTATGGCTAGCCAGAGAATAAATCCGCCAGCAACTACGAGCCCAATAAATAGAGCTACTGCAATTAAGCCAAAATTCTCATCCATTAGTTATCCTGCCCCTTTATATTTAACAGACCACTAGCTGCTTTAGTCAGTTTCCGCTTAAGGCGCCCCTTCTTTGCCTCTTTAACAAAGTTTTCAAAAGCACCAAAAGTTTGCTGATTTATTAGGTTCTCCTTGGCTGCCTGGCTCACCAGGCCTCTACGCGCACGATCATCAGATACTTCAACTAGGAAGTCCTCAGCCCCCTTAGAGGGGGATTCTAGAGGTCCATGCATGGCTTTCAAGGCCCAGGTAACAGCATTAGCTGTTTCCCTAACGGTGCTCGGTCTGGTGCTTAAAAAGTAGTGGACAGATTTACGTGCCCAAGTCTCACTTGCACCAACCAAATGTGACACACCCACAGCGTCAGGGCTGGTAAGAATAATCTGCCCCAGAAAATCTGGCATAAGTGGAGACATAGCCGGAATGTAAGTTAGCACCGTAGACAGGTAAGGATTTGGTCTACGCGAGTAGGCAGCAGCATCGCGACAATACTTGGTTGCAGTAACTACTTGCGCAGCATATGCACGCAGCCGCTTGTCGCATACCCCAATCCCTGACTGATTCAGGCAAATAAGCAGTTGGCGCAGCTCCACCAGAGGTTCCCCGGTAGCCAGGGCAGCAAAAATCTGCTTAAGGAGCCACCTGCCTGCTTCAACGGAAAGCTCGCGTTGAGTTTGTGCCCAAGCAATGAAGAATTTATAGTTTTCAGGCAGTTTCGCCTGACCAAACAGCAGTCTCCAGCTATCAGGTGGTAGCTGCCCTGCAGTTTGTAGCTGAGCGGTGCATTCAACAGTAGGCAGCTTGGCAAGTTCAGCAGCAACGTTCCATTGCCCCACAATTGCGCGCGACGTCGTCGTTAAAGCGGGACTTGTTGCCAGCCATGCCCAGGTGCCCTGCATAAGTAGTTGCAGATCATCTTGACCACCTGCACACCAACACTTCACAAGTGCGTGGGCGAGCTGCTCAACGATCTCCTCGACATGTTCCCACTGCTCACACTGCTCAGTTAACTCGGGGTTAGATGCCCACAAACGCGCAGTCCGGGCTAGCACCTGTGGCCGTAATGAATCCACAAGTGGGGTGCCAATAACGCTAGCTGTGGTCAAAACTGCTGGCAAAATGCTGTCAGCAGACTCAGTTGCCACCTGTGATAGCAACAGTGAAGCCTGGGCTTTAGCGCTTTCATCCTCCCAGTTCAAACGCAGCTGGGCGGGCGCCGTCGTAAGTGTCTCCAGCAGGGCTTCACGTAAATGAGGGCTAGCGCAGGCAGATTCCAAAGCTGACATTAAAAGCCCAACAGCGAGGTCATGGCTGCCCGCCTGTATTAAGGCAACTACTGTATTACCTGCTAGCTGTGCATCCTCAGGGGTGCTTAAAGCGCAGGTGACGGCAATGTCAAGCAGGGTGTCGCCGTAGAAGAATAGTTCGTCTTCTTGTTCGGCCTCAGCCAGGTCGTGTAGCGCCTGCGTAGCGGTGAGCCAATCGGTGTGATCTCCATGAGTTTTGGGGAATGAAGCTAGGCTGGCAGCGCGTGTAGCAAGGTCGCGGCCAAGGTACTCCTCCCAGCGCCTGGCAACGTCAATTGCTGCAAGTGCAGTGGCAGAGTCTTCTTTAAGGAACCAGTTCGCCTGAATCAATGCTGATTCGCTGGGGGTAACCTCAGCGATAGCGCGGCGGTCTAGATCAATAATGTTTACCCCAGCCCGTGGCGTGGAAGGATCGGGTTGGGGGCCAAAATCTGGGCTGGCTGCCACAATATCCGCTCTTGTGGTCATGGGGTCTGCCACGAGACCACGGATACTTAGAGAGAGCGAACGTGATGTTTCAATGAAAAGCGTAGCCAGAGCGACCCATTTCATGGCGAGGGTTGCGTCAGCGGTGATAATAATCAGGCGCTTGTGGGCTGGGTCGGTAACCTCTTCCACCATGGTGAGGAACTTGGGGAAGATGCTTGCAGCCCAGGCATTAGCCTTAATCATTGCCTGTAGCGCTTCTGCCTCAAATCCAGGATCTACCTCAAGCGGAGAGGACCACTGGTTTAATGTCTGGCTAGGAGCCTTTTTAAGGCGCCAGCTGGTAGCTCCCAGCAGCTGGGCCGGGCGCATCATGCCGAAGTCATCAGGATCAGAGGTGACAATAGCCTCGGTTAGTAGGTTGCCAGGGCGGCCATTGTTGGTGACACCCGTTGAGATACCACGTGAGAGGTAATAGCGCCCGCTGTGCCCGTAGTAGGCGAAGGAAGCTGGGTGATCTAGAGGATCATGCTCAACGTTCCAGCCCACAACTACACGGTGAAGCATGTTGCTGCGGATAACCTGACGGTCTTGAGCGGTTATGCCTTCAGAAATGGCTTGAAAGTTGAAGCCATCAATGCCGTCAATGGCCTCATTGGCCCGAGTGTCTGTATAAATTGCGACGTCAAACATTTCCTCAGCCTTGCTTCGGGATAAAGCCGCGTTCAGTCATAAGCCACAGCAGCGGTTCTGCCACGCGGTGGGGGATGAGGCCGCGTTCGTCGACGCGTTGCGTGGAGTAGTTTGGTTCCGCTCCCAGGGCTGATAGGCCGAAGAAACGGTAGTTTGCGTAGTTAGTGTCGAGCATTGTTAATAGCCCGTCCCCGCCCCAGTGAGAAACCAGAGAGGCAATGTGGTCGTGCACGGATGTGGCTTCAGCCTCGTCAAAATAGGGCAGCTTTGAGGAAGGCTGACGGATTGGGTTGTTTGCGGGAATGTCATCCCAGAAGGCGTCAATTTTAGAGATGACGACGGCGACCGGCTGCTTAATCTTCCGGTTTAGTTTCGTCCGCTCGTTTTGACGCAAAACTTCTGTGATGGCGTGCAGGACGTTTTCTGGTGAGGTTTCGACCTGTTGATCAGCTAGAGCTTTGCTTCGCCCAGTGTTGTTGGGGAAGCTGAAGGGGTCAAGCAAAAGGATGATCCCATCGGTTGCCAGCAGGTATGTCATGCTCAGGGCGCGCTCATCGGCGGCCAGGTCTTCACCTGCGGTGTCGTAGAAGGAGAATACGGTTGATTTGTAATCGCCTAGCGTGCTCTTGGCGATTCCGTCACGAGGCATCTTCCATTCGAACACCACCGGGGTGCTTTTTTCTCCAGCGGTTTGCTGGGTCTGTGGCGGCAGCTGTCCGGCTGTAGATTCCATCTGGTCAAGGAGGTTTTGTAGTTTCTCAGCCTGACCGTTTTTTTCATTCGCCCCATACAGGGTAATTACATGCCGGAAGCGTCGAGCAACTGGCCCGTTTGTTGCCAACTCGCGCATGAGCACCGCCAGCATTACGGTCTTACCTGCTGAGCGGGCACCAACTAGACCAAAAAGCGGGGAATCGCTTGAAAAACCATCAGGTAGACGCGAGTGGCATTGCGGGCATAGGCGCACACCGGTTGTCCCCAGGCAATCAGGGCACGTAGACCTTCTGATTTCATGGAACATTGAACGGTTTGAAGGCGTGAAAGTCGGGTAGTACTCGTTTAGATCACCAAAGTACGTTGAGCGTGCGTCGTCGACTTTTTTGCTGCACGCTTTCTTTCCCGCGACTGGGCGACCAAGGCAGCGGAAAGTAACCTTACGCAAATCAATATTCGTGTAGCAGTAAGGGCATGGAGCCATAAAATTAGTTAGACGCATTTGTCACCCTTTCATGGATGAGGTGGGTGGATCGTTAAGAATGATCTTTGAAGCTGGGTCAGCAAATAGACGTACCCAGTAGGGGCCTTTAAGTTTGGGCACGCGGAATGTGCAGGATTGGGTTAATCCTGAGGAAAAGTCCAAATGGAGATGGGCGATTTCTTGTCCATCTGTAGCTTTAGCGGGCATAAAAGCCCCAGGGGTTAGCACTGCTATAAGATCCACGGTCCCGGTGAATTCTTCACTGGTGACACTTGCCCGTGCCTCATGTCCACCAAACACTCCTTTGGGGAGTTTAAGCTGATAGGACATACTGGGTGGGACTGCTTCCAGGCTGATGGTTACTGGCGTTAAAGCAGCTGTTTCGCTGAGGCCAATCACTACTGTAGCCACGCCTACCTCGGTAATTAGCTGCGCATTGGGGATATTCACCCCGCCGTCATGTTTATAAGTGAGCCTATCTACGCGTTTTTGTCCCTTTTTCCCATCAAGACTGGACCAAGTCACGTCCATCATGTAATCACCGTGAGGCCAGATCCAGGAGACCTTCAATTCGGATCCAAAACGCATGGCCTCTACTTCACGAGGGTGCGGCATTTTGCCGGTAACCAGAGAGTTTCCGGCAATTGCTTCACTGCCATCCCAAGTAAGTGGCACAAGCATGCGTATATCTCGCAGCTCATAGAAATCCATTGACTGGGTAGCGCCGTCATTGCGGATAGATCCAACCACCCGTTTAGCAGTTAGCTTGTCGAGCTTATCTACGCTTAGGAGGTCACCTACCTTCACAGTGCTGTCAATAGGGAAGGCCCATAAATCTGTGGTGTAGCCAGGAACTTCGCTCCACTTGGCTCGCACTCCCGCTTTACCGTTAGGCATTGTTACGTTGGCTAGGCACAGGTCGCGCACAGCCTGGACAGTGCCGCGTGGAGTTACATCAATTGTGGCTATTTCAGAAAGGTTAGATTGGCCGTTAACAATGTAATGGGCTTTGAGGACAAGCGTGTATTTTTCCCCGAGCTTGAGGTTGTCAATAACCATTCGCCCTTGTGAGGTGGCCGGGAATTTACGGCGTGAGCCATCAGCTTCCACTACCTCCGCTGACACCCCAGCTGCCTGCTTGGCTACCTGCCAAAACACAGTTGCATCAGTGTTGGTGACAGCCGCATTAATATCAGTTGGCGGGGGCAACACAGTGAGGGTAGAGACTGCCGGAGTGGAATAGGCTCCCTCCTGTCGCAGCGCAAAAACTGCGTAAATGGACTGTTGCGCAATGAGTGGATCGGAGTCGAAAGCCTCCTGCTCAGTTGTTGAAGGTACAACCTGGAACCCAGCTTTAGGGTTAGCTGGGGCGCCGGAATCACTACGTACTACTACATAGCTGACATCTTGATCCTGGCTGCCCCGCCAAGAGAGAAGCACGCCATTACGGTTTGAAGAATAAGTCAGGCGCAAATTAGTTGGGGCATCTGGAGGAATCTGAGACAACAGACGGACAATTTCTGTGTCTTCATGGTCTACTGCCTGTGCATCAGCTAATGCCTGGCGTGCCCGGGCATAGTCTTTTGCCTCTACCGCTTTATGGTAAGCATCTAATGCGGATTGTTTGCGTTTCTCAGCAGCTGCTAGAGCCTCAGCTACCTGCAAAGCTACAGGATCTTTTTCCTCCCCAGCTGTGCCAATAAACGAAGTGTAAAGGCGACGTGCCCCCGCTAGGTCACCAGCAGCAATCATTTCTTTAGCGCTGGCTAAATCTGGACCTTTGCTGCCGCCGCCCCCCGTAGATACACTAACCACCAGCCTGCGAGCATCTTGGTCGTCGAGGCCAAGTGCTGTGAGGCGGTTAAGTGCCAATGTTGGGGTAAGCCCCTGGCGAGCTACCAGATTATCTGCCAAGTCAGCAAACCAGGCTAGAATGAAGCTTTGTAAAGCAGCGTCAGTAGGAGACTTCTGTGCAATAACAGTCAGGGTTTTCTTGGCACTTTCCGTGGCATCGTCAGAACGGGTATTAGCAGCCGTCTTAGATTTTTTTATGTCAGCGGTGGTTACACGACGGCGGCTGCGTCCATCGACGACGGCGCTTAACTCATCAATTACGCGAATATCGCTGGGGTGTGAGCCCCGCTCATGTATAAGCAGCACGTCAACAAGGCTGCGAAACGATGGGTGCAGACGTAACTTTGAGGATGAAACCCCCAAGTCCGCCATCGACACCTTTAACTTAGGGTATACCTCTACCCCTCTTGCTTTAACTGCACCTGCCAGTTCCTTATCGCTAACAGATGCGCTAATCCCATAGGATGAAGCCGCTTTACGTAATTCCTCAGCTGTAACAACACCAAGAGGATTATCTTGTTTAACGGCTAAAGCAAAAGCTTTAAGCTCCTCCTTGCGGATTTGTGAGGTCTTTTTAATTACCTCATCCCAAAAAGCTGGGTTGGAAATGTAATCACCCTGTGAGGCTTTGGAAGTTTTGACCAATTGCTTGATCGAGACCACCACAGGGATCCTGGTTTTGTTCAGGAACATTTCCAGGTCCCTGAAGTGCTTTGTTAACTCGGCATTAGACATGCCAGGAGTGAGGGCGAAGAGTGCGGCGGCATCAGCCTTGGCTAATGCCGTAGTTACACTAGCGCGATCGGTTGCATCATTGAGCGCCCGAAGAGCGTCTGCAATAGCTGCCTGTTTGGATGCGTTCGCTTTCAGTGGTTGCAGAACGGAATCCCGATACGCTTTCTTGTCGAACACCGTAGTCTTCGCCTCACTCCTGTGCTTCTATTTAGGATCGGGTAGTGATTAGGGCGATCTGCTGCTTGGCCTTGTTGACTTCTTCTTGAGTCAGGACCGAGACCGCAGCCTCTGCCTTGAATGACTTACCGCTCTGCGGTTCGACAACGACCAAGGTGGCGACGCCTTCCGTTGAGACCTCCAGGGTGATGTCAATGGGGTCGTGCGCGTGCAGATACGGCAGGCCAGTAATGGTCGTGCTCGGACCTGAAACCATAGCCTTGTTCGCCTCTGGCTCTTCGGTTTCGGTTTCGCCACCCTGCTCGTAAAGATCTACTGAGACCTTCGACTGACCATCGTAGAGAATGCCAGCGTCCAATGATGTTGAGAGGGGTAGCGTCTCGTTAGCGTGTGCGAGGAAGTAAATGTACTTATCGTATTCGTCCTTGCCGACTTTTCGAGCTAAACAGACTCCCAATCCGCGCGAGAGGACGTTGGTGACAACTGTGCGGCGCAGGCCGACTCCTGACAGTGACTTTGAACCTGAGTCGCCGGATGCGGCGTCGGCATCTGCATTTGAGAATTCTGGCGCAGGCAGCTCACCTTGGCCAAAGATTGCTGCACCCTTGGCAACAGACAGGTCAAAGTCTGTGTTTTCTACGTTGAAGCCCGCCTCAGTCAGGGCCTCCCTGATCATGGGCATACGTGAAGAACCACCGACCAGTAGGTAACGGTCAACATGCAGGTTGGGGAACTTCTCCTGAGCCGTGCTGATGACACGTCGAGTGATTTCAATGGTTTGTGCCACCAAGTGTGAGGTAGCTGCTTCAAACTCTTCTCGGGTTACCTCAACGCGCTGCTTCTTGTCCTGGAAACGCAGCAGCAGGTTAGTGGAGGCGCGTACGGTGAGCATCTTCTTGGCGTCTTCTACCGCCACTCGCAGCTCAGTCATGAAATCGTCATCCAGCGAGGGGTCATTGTCCTCGTCAAGACCAGCCTGTTCAATGAAACGCTGCAAGAACAGATCTTCTAGGCACTGGTCCCAGTCAGCACCGCCCAGCAGGCGGTTTCCGTCAATCGCGATAACTTCCACGTTGCCGGCGCGCGTCTTGAGGATGGTGGTGTCGAAGGTACCGCCACCAAGGTCGAAAATGAGCAGGGTTTGCTCCTCTTCCTGGCGGGCACATAGTGAGATAGCGGCTGCGACGGGCTCAGGGATGATGCCGATGACGTCGAGACCGGCAATTTCCCCAGCCTGCTTTGTAGCTTGACGCTCCTGGGTGCCAAAGTAGGCGGGCACGGTGATAACAGCTTTGTTGATATCAAGCCCGTTCTGGCTGTTGGCGTTGTTTACCAGCTCTTTAAGGATCAGTGCAGAGATAGATTCAGGAGTGTATTCCTGCCCCTGGAATTCGAGCGGGTATTCCTCACCCATGTGACGCTTAATCAGGGAGCACGCATTGTCAGGGTCGCTGACCTGCGTCTGCTTGGCCTGGCTGCCGACGTCAACAGTTCCGTCGTCGTTGAAGTACACAACCGAGGGGGTAGTGTCGTCGCCTACGAAGTTTTTGATGATTTCTGGAATGCCAAGTTCGTTTACTAGGGCAACGGCAGAGTAGGTCGTCCCTAAGTCAATTCCATATACCTTGTCGCTCATGCGAGGGTTCCTTCCTAATTTTATTGATCTATGCCTGTGTGGGCGCGGTGTCTAAGGCCGCGTCATAGCGGTAAACGCTTACCTGTGCGGGTAGGAAAGCTCGCTCCGCACCAGGACGGATAAGTCCTTGTCGTAGCACCTTTGCCACGGTCCAATCCAAGGCCCGTTCACCTGTTCGCACAGACTTGCGTGAGGCGTGGACGGCCCTGTCAAAGGTATCGCCAGGTTTTGCTCCAACTGAGTCGATACCGATCAGATCGAGCGCTTCAATGAGTGAGTCGTGGAAGAACTCGAACTCAACGTCTGCCTGGTAGCCTTCGCCGTGTGCGCGGGCCAGCTCCACTGACTGCGCTGACTGGGTTACCAAGATTGCCAGTTTGACCATGACCGGCCCGAGCAGCTGCTGAATTTGGTCGTTCTGGAGTAGCTCAATGCGGCTTTGCAGCTTGCCTACTAAATCCTCGTAGAACTTTGCGCGCTCATTGAAGGCACTTAAATTTGTGTCTACGCCTGCGATAAGTTCAGCGATTTCAGAGTTAGTTACTTTAGCGTCCACATTGTCGCTAGGTTGGCTTCCTCCCGGGTTTGCATTAGCTGTTTCCGTAGAGGGGTAGCCAGGCGTCATGGCTGGTGCAGGGGGGTAATAGCCGGAATTTGCCTCGCTATTTTGCCCATAGTCTGGAACGGTGCCACACGTATCGTCCATCGTAGGTCTCCTTCAGTTGTTACAGAGTCGACTGCAAGAGTCGCCAAACAGAAGGGCACGCCAAATGACCGCATTATGCGGTTGGTTGGGTGTCCTAACCGTCAAGTGTGGTATGTGTCAGCCACCAAGTGACTGGCAGAGAAATTTGCCACCCTTAGCCCATATGGGAATCGCTGTGGGTGCCGCAGCACCGTGCCCTGCGGGACACATTTTTTGGTGCATTGCTCTATTCTCCAGATGTATATGAAACGGTTAACGACCATTTCGCGAACTTTAGCTGGTCGCAACCGCATTAGTGCAGATCAGAACTGTTTTGTACCAGCCGATCGGGAAGTATCCTACATCACCACCATGTGGCTGTCCACATTGGATTGTCACGAAGCGCTGTCATTGTCTGCAATAGAGTCGTTGTTTTGTTAAAAGAGTGAAAGCTGTTGCAAGTACCATCTTGGATGGAGGCTTACCGTACACATCTTCGCAGGGCGGGGTAACTGCGGGTAGAACAGCCCAAACTCCTGTTCTTCGCTAGTGCGTTTAAGCGGTAGGGGTGGATTGGTAGTTAATTAAGCCGAAGGTGTCTGTTAGTGATGAAGATCAGGTTAAGTTCTAGACTATTTAGGGTGTGGTGGGTGCGAGGTTGGTGCTGATCGGCTAACGCTAGTGATCGTGCGGAAAATACCCCGATTTTGGAAGCTGTCAGGTGTGTGCCTGCTGCGTGCGCGAGGCAAGGTGGGTAGTGAACGCAGAGACATAGCAGTATTGTGGGCAGCACTGGAGTGGTTCATCATGACAATGAACATCGTGTGACCACCACTACACGGGGGAGAGTGTTGTGAGGCTTGACGGGAAATTGACTGCTCGGCAGCTTTGGAAGATTGCATCTGACAAGGAACGTCGAACACCTGAATTGTTGGATGCGATTATGGTGCATCCTTCCACATATCTGACTTTGTTTCGTTGGGCTATGTATGCTCAGAACGAACCTGATGCTACTAATTATTTAAAATTTGTTTTGCGAATTTTATGTAAAGTAAAATGTAGTTATCCGATGATGGATTATAGGGTTATCTAGTAACTGCTGGGAACAGGTAGTAGAACTTAATGATATGAGCTTAGGTAGATTTGGCTCATACTGAAGATTTTAAAAATGAGACTGGCTAGAGACAAAAGTTTCGAGACAAAAGAGAAGGGGTTTAAAAATGCTTGCAGATGACGTAGCTAGTGCGCTGGGAAAGACGGCACTGAAAGCCGTAGAGATTATTGTTGAAATAATGGCACGTCAAGGAACGGATGTGCTGTTATGGGGGCTGAAAAAAGCTGCCACCATGTCGGCTTCAATGATCATGATTTATATGCGTGGCAACATGGTTGATCTTTCCGCCATGGTTGATCTTTCCGCTTTGCATCAACAAGCAGGTGGGGATTTGCGCATGTTTTCAATCGCGCCTGAACTTGAGCGCTCTGTTAAGGCTGACTTGCGTCGCAGAGGGGTAGGTTATTCGGTTGAACATGGAGCAGATGGTAAAATCTATCTTCATTTTTCTGGCCGGGATATAAGGACAATCCAGCATGGGCTTAGGCAGGCAGCCGCAAGGTATGAGCGAAAGTTAGAAAAACGCAATAATAGGACTATTAGAAGATCTCTTAGGCGTGAATCCTGGGCTAAATTCCGGCTTAGAATGGATATTAGCCGGCCTACTAGGCGTGCTCTCAGACTTAAATCTAAGGTTGCGAAGGCTAAGTATGATGTTAGCGAAGCTCGATACAAGGCTGGTGAGGCCTTGGGTAATGCTGAGCAAGCTAGGGATGCGGTGAAACAGGCTACCTTAGATAAGAGGGCATTGCCGTATAAGGCCTGCCTAAGGGGTAAAGCCAGGTTCTTAAAGTTTAAAGCGGAACGTGCCCAAAAGAAGCTTGATAAGCGTATTCTACGGTCTCACAAGTTGGCTTTAGACGCTAAATACGCTCGATATAGGGCTGACCGAGCTGAGAAACGTGCTCAGAGCCGTTTTGAAGCCAGGTTTGAGAAGATTCAAAGGTGGAGGGATAAAAGGCTTAAAGATAAGGATAACTTTTACTCTCAACCTGTACCTTATGAGCCTGTGCCCTATGAGGACCAACCTGATCGTAAGGATGATCAGCAGCCTGACCATGACAAGAAGCGTGATGAGGACAAATCTGACCGCGATAAGGATCAGAAGCCTGATCTAGACAATGACCAGCAGCAGCCTGATCGTGATCAGGATCAGCAACCCGACCGCGACAAGAAGCGTGATGAGGACAAATCTGACCGCGATAAGGATCAGAAGCCTGATCTAGACAATGACCAGCAGC
>ERZ772932.7-NODE-7-length-162711-cov-9.808725_pt1 | contig 162711 bp, 127 predicted proteins | sample MGYA00511684_ERZ772932 | MGnify/ENA primary metagenome ERZ772932 (study PRJEB29015, sample SAMEA2738078) | human oral metagenome | biome: human oral; feature: human-associated habitat; material: saliva | place: China | collected 2210 ...
TCATGATTCTCGTCTTCGCTCACACCGGTGGACTGACCGGGGGAGAGGTGGGGATCGCAGGAGGTACCGCCATCCTGGCTCAGCGTGTTCTGGAGGCCGTCTTCGGGGACCAGGCGATGCGTGGCATGACCAAGCGGGCCCGGGAGGATCTCAGCGAGCGTGCCACGGCTCTGTTCGCCAACCAGGCGAAGTGCTTCACCGACGCTCTTCCGCTGCCCGCCCCGAGCGCGGACACGCTGCGAGAACAGCTTCGGGCCTGCCAGGAGGCGGCCACGTCCTTGCGCGTCCTGCCGGCTGCCCGCGGTCGCCGTACGGCCGGGAGGAGGGCGAGGTGACCACCGACCGCTCCGAGGCGTTCGACCTGCCTCAGGTTCTTGCGGACCTGGCCAGGGCGGTCGACCTGGGCGAGCAGCTCGGTCTGCGCGAAGAGCTCACCCAGGCCCGGGACGTCCTCACCCAGGCCTCCCACCGACGGCGTCTGGCGCCGCAGACGACGGTGGCGGCCCTTCTCGGGGCGACCGGGTCGGGCAAGTCCAGCCTCACCAACGCCATGACCGGCTCCGAGGTGTCCCGAACCGCCCGCACCCGCCCGACGACGACCCAGCCCCTCGCCGTCGTCCCGGACACGGCCGCTGAGGCCACTGAGCTGCTGGACTGGCTCTCCATCAACCACAGAGTGCGCGTCGACGGCGGCTGGGCCCTGGGCGAGACGACGGTGCTGGTCGATCTGCCCGACATCGACTCCGACGAACCCGCGCACCGGGCCATCGCCGAGCGCATGGCGGGCAAGGTCGACGTCTTGGTGTGGGTCCTCGATCCCGAGAAGTACGCCGATGGCGTCGTTCATCGCGACTTCCTCATCCCTATGGCGGCGCACGCCGAGGTCATGGTGGTCGCCCTCAACCAGGTGGATCGGCTCGACCCCGAGAGCCGGGACGCAGTGCTCGCCGACCTCAGAAGGATCCTGGACCGAGAAGGTCTTGGAGCCGTCTCAGTGATTGCCGTCAGTGCCCGTACCGGACAGGGCGTAGAGACCCTGGCACGCACCGTGGCCTCGGTCGCCTCGAACAGGTTGGCCAGTGCGCGAAGCCTTGCCGCCCACGCCCGGCGCGCAGCCAGTGAGCTGGGGGAGCGCACGGGGCTCATCGCTCCATCCGGTCCTGGTGCTCCAACACCGGGCCCGGTCGACCAGCAGGAGCCGCAGGTACGTCATTCCCTCATTGCCCTGCGGCAGGCGGCCGCGAGCCTCGCCGGGGTCGACGTCGTCTCGCAGGCGGTTGAAGGATCGGACCGTCACCGGGCCCGCACCCGAGTCGGCTGGTTCTGGCTGCGGTGGATCGGGCACCTCAGACGCGACCCGCTTCGAGCCCTTCACCTGGGGACCGGGCGCCCGCCGGCCCCGAGGCCCGCAGACGCGGAACGATCCGACGGCGCCACGGGCTCCGGCGTCATCGACCTGACCTCCCTGCCCCCCGCGGGACCTGCCGCAACGGGCAGGCTGCGCAGCAGTGCTCACGTCTACGCCATGGCGGCCTGCTCCGCCCTGCCCGGTAACCTGGCCGCTCAGGCCGTTCTGCGCAGTGACGAGCGCGCCGAGAGGCTTGCCGAGCCTCTGGAACTGGCTGTGGCCCAGGTGGACTATGGGACGTGGAAGCGCCCGGTCTGGTGGAAGGCTGCGAACGTGCTGCAGTGGGTGACCGCACTGGCTGCGCTCATCGGCGGGTTGTGGCTGGTGGCCATTCACGTTCTGGAGGACTACCTCCTGCTCATCAGCATCGACGTTCCGCGCTGGGGGGCAGTCCCCTGGCCCACCGTCCTCCTGCTCGGAGGCCTGCTGATCGGCCTGGTCCTGGCGGGTCTGGGGACGTTCCTGGCCGGCCTTCAGGCCAGGCGTCACCGCAGGCGGATCGTCGAGCGCTTGCGCCGGGCCACCGACGAGGTCGTGAACGCCGAGCTCATCGAGCCGCTCAGGGCCGAGACGCATGGATGGGTGGAGCTCGCGCGGATTCTGGGGCGAATCGCCTGATGTGACACCATCATGTTCCGATCTGACGTCAACTTGACACCAAATTCTCTTGGCTGGGGTGGCTAGTAGTGTCATCATGGTGTCATGCATGTGGATGCCTACACCGAGACCCTTCGTCGTACCCTCGTGGAGACCTCGTCCCTGGGTGACGACCGGACCCAGGACGTGGCCCGCTCCCTGGCGGCTGCACTCGATCCGGCGCTGCGCCTCGTCGCCCTGCAGATGCTCACGGACACCGCAGATGAGCTCAACGGCGAGCTCGACGGAGCTCATGTCGCCGTTGTGATGGACGGTGCGACGCCCCATCTCCTGGTGACCCAGGCTGATCGGTCTGATGAGCGGGAGCAGGACCACGTGACGGGCCCGAACCGCCATGCCGAGACTCCGGTGCACGCAGTACCTGAGGTGGAGGAGGGGCCGGAGGTCCGCACAACGCTGCGCCTGCCCGAGTCACTCAAGCAGCAGATCGACGCCGCCGCCCGGATGCAGGGACGTTCGGTCAACGCCTGGCTCGTGGAAGCGGCTCGAGGTGCGCTGTCTGAACAGTCGTCCGCGTCGGGCTCCCAGCGCCCGCCGAGCACCGGGAACGACGGGGCGGGGTCTGATCGCTCTGCGAGCGGCTCCGACGGCGGATGCCCCACCGACTGGCGTGCCAGACCGGCGCAGCACCGGAGCTCGGGGGCGACGCTCACCGGCTGGTTCGGCTGACCCCGTACCAGCGCGCCGTCGTGCCACTGATCTCACCTGATCCCAACCACTCACCCGCTGGATGACCACATCGCGGCAGTCCGCGCAGATACCTGGAACCTGAGGAGACCACCCATGCCGATCTGGACCTTTGACCTTCCCGACGACGTTCAGCCGAGCCTCGTCCTGGATCTGTCCACCCTGAGCGTGGTGACCGCGCCTGGGACGGGAAGCTCGATCACCGTCGAAGCCGATGAGAGCCTGACACCCCTCCTGGACGTCACCGCCGACGGGGCTGAGGTGAGCATCCGCCAGATCGCTCTCGTGGGACGTGAACGATTCGCTGGCATCTGGCCGTGGGGCCCGCAGACATCTCGAGTTCGGGTCACGGTGCCGCACGGCACGCACCTGGATGCCCGCCTCGATGCCGGATCGATCAGCGCAGAGCACTCCTGGGAGCACGTGCAGATCCGGACCTCGGCGGGATCGATCCGGCTGGGCGACTGCATGAGTGCGCAGGTGCACGCCGACGCCGGCTCCATCGTCATCGGCGCCCTGCATGCGGGGAGCGTGCGGGCCCAAGCCGGTTCTGTGCGCATCCGCTCGACCTCCGGCACAGTGTCTGCCCACACGGAGGCCGGCTCGGTCAAGATCGTCGAGGCCCGTGAAGGATCCTTGGATCTGTCCAGCGAGATGGGAACCGTGTCGGTGGGAGTGCCTGAGGGAACCGCGGTCCTAACCGACTGCCACTCCGACTTCGGTCGAGTCGCCACCGACCTGCCCCGCCAGGAGCACCCCGATGCCCTCGAACGACGCCTCGAGCTGCGGGCCCGCACCCAGATGGGGACCGTGCGGGTGCGCAGGGCCTGAGCACCCACCCATGCGACGACCAGATGGCGGAGTATGGGAAGAGTAGTTGGGGGCGGCAACACATGTTGCCGCCCCCAACCGCATCAGAGGACTCCTTGGGACTCAGCGCTCGCCGCGCCCTCCGCGGAAGCCACCCCGGTTGCCGCCGAAGCGGTTCTGATTGCGCTCGCCGTAGCCACGGCGTTCGCCCCGGTGCCCGTCGCGGTCGTATCCGCGACCACCCCGGTCCTCGCGCCGGCCACGGAAGCCGTCCCGATCGCCGCGGCGCTCGTCCCACCGACGGTTGTCACGGCGCTCCCCGCGCTCCGAGCGGTCGTAGCCGCCCCTGCCGCCGCGCCCATCACGGTCCTTCCAACCGCGCTCGCCGTCCTCACGGCGGGGACGGAAACCGCGTTCCGACCGCTCGCCGCGGTCGCTGCGGTCGCCACGGTCCTTGCGGTCCTCCCAGTCACGCCGCTTAGGACGACGCTCAGCGCCGTTGGGGCCGGACCAGCCGTGCCCCGGACCCTCGTCGGGACGGATCCGCAGCTCGCGGCCGGCAAAGGTCGCCCGCCCCATGACGCTCAGCTGCTCGGGGCTGAGGTCGGCGTAGATCGTGACCAGGGAGAAGGACTGGAGGATGTCGATCTTGCCGATGTCGGAACCCTCGATACCGCCCTCGTTGGCCAATGCGCCCACGATCGCTCCGGGCAGGACCCGGTCGCGGTGCCCGACCTCCACGCGGTAGACGGTCCCGGGGCCCTCGTGCTCGCGGCGCCCGGAACGCGTGGCCGAGCGGCGTCCCTCGCCGCGGTCTCCTCGCTCTGCGCGACGGCCCTTCTCCCGGCCGCCCTCGAAGGAGGCCGACAGGAAGGTCCCCTCGGAGTCGAGGTTCTCCTCCCGGCGGGCGCGCTGGGGGCGCTCACCGCCCCGGTCCTCGCGCCTGCGCGGTCCCTCGTCTCCCACGGCCAGGGCCAGCAGCGTGGCCGCCAGCTCCTCGACGTCGATGTCCAGCTCCCGGGCGGAGTCGGTGACCAGCGGCAGGTACATGTCCAGACGGCCGCGCTCGTGGCGGGCGGCTGCCTTGGACAGGAGCTTGCGGGCGCGGTGCTCGGAGACGTCCGCGGGGGAGGGCAGGGTGATCTCCTCCAGACGGCTTCCGGTGAGGCGCTCGATCTGGCGGAGCTTGCCCTTCTCCTTGGGGGTCAGGAAGGTGACGGCCTCGCCGTGGCGGCCGGCGCGGCCCGTGCGACCGATACGGTGCACGTAGGCCTCGGCCTCGCGGGGCACGTCGAAGTTGACCACCAGGCCGATGCGGTCCACGTCCAGGCCTCGGGCGGCGACGTCCGTGGCCACCAGCACGTCGAGGGTGCCGGCGCGCAGCCGCTCCACCAGGCGCTCGCGCTCGCGCTGAGGCACGTCACCGGAGATCGCAGCGGCCTGGATGCCCCGGCCCGCCAGCTCGATGGCGACGTCCTCGGCAGTGGACTTGGTCCGTACGAAGACGATGGCGGCCTCGGCGTCGGTGACGGCCAGGACCCGCGAGACGGCGCCGATCTTGTGACGGAAGGGAACCACCGCGTAGGTCTGGTGGACTGTGGCGACGGTGGAGGCCGGCCTGGAGACCTCGACCTGAACGGGCTCGTGGAGGTGCTGGCGCGCCACGGCCTGGATGGCCGGCGGCATCGTCGCGGAGAACAGGGCGGTGCGCCGATCGGCGGGAAGAGACTCCGCAATCGTCTCCACGTCCTCGGCGAAGCCCATCCGCAGCATCTCGTCGGCCTCGTCCAGGACGAAGTAGCGCACGTCGTCGAGCTGGAGCGCGCCCTTGTCAATGAGGTCGATGACGCGGCCGGGAGTGCCGACGACGACCTGGGCACCGCCCTTGAGCGCGCCGATCTGGGGGCCGTAGGGGGCGCCACCGTAGACGGCCACCACCTCCAGTCCGCGGGAGCGGGCGGCCATGTCGGTAATGGCCTCGGCGCTCTGGAGCGCGAGCTCGCGGGTGGGGGCCAGAACGAGTGCCTGAACGACGTTGTCATGCGAGTCGACGGCGTCGAGCAGCGGAAGCCCGAAGGCCGCCGTCTTGCCGGTTCCGGTCTGGGCGACGCCGACGACGTCACGGCCGGCCAGCAGAACTGGGATCGCCTCCTTCTGGATGGCGGTGGGGGTCACGAAGCCCATGTCGGTGACGGCCTTGAGCAGGTCGCCGGGAAGACCCAGGTCGGCGAAGGTGATCTCCTCATCCTCTTGAGCGGCCCTCACCTCGCTCTTGTCCCGGTCGCGCGGCGAGGCGGCGCGCTCGACATCGCGCTGGTGGCTGTCGGAGTCAGTATCGGTGTCGATGAAGGGGGTGTGGCCGTCAACCTCGTCCTCGTCAATGTCGACGCCGTCGTCCTCATCGGAGTCGTCGATCCCGTCCTCCGGGTCGGCCTCGGGGAGGTCTCGGTCGATGTCGTCCGCCTCCTCCTCGTGGTCGACGTCCTCCGGGTCCTCAGGGGAATCGGAGGAGGCGGGAGTGGCGAAGTCCTCGGGGGAGGAGGTGGTGGCGTCGCGGTGGTGCGGCGCGGCGACAGTGCTCTCCTCGTCGTTCCTGGTCGGGCCGGTCTGCTCGCCGCCGGAGAGCTCGGCGGAGAAGAGCGCATCGAGGCTGAGGGGGCCGTTGCCGTCCTCGCTCTGAGCGTCGGAGGCGCCAGGCGCAGTACTGCTGGAGTGAGTCATGAAGTTATCCCATATCTGTCCCCATGAAGATGGTGGGGACCGCGGCGGAGTGTGGGGGAGGACCTTTTGTCCTCCGCTCTTTGCCGTACCTGGCCCACCACACTCGCCCCGCACCCGGACTGGCCGGGTGACTCATGGGCTAACACGCACAGACTCACGGGATACTCGTGCCGCACACCGGGTGCGGCAGGACCCGAACGGGGTCAACAGGGCACGGATCGCTCCTGCGCCCAGGCTACGGGAGAATCAGCGGAACTCCGCGCTCCACGGGCTGGATCACAGGTGAGGTCGGTCTCGTGGCCCGTTCACCGCCCCAGCAGGCCGAGGATCTTCCGACGCAGCTCGCGGACCTCGTCACTCGACTCGTCGAGCTCGGGCACCTCGATGTCGGCGACGATGCGCGCGGGGCGCTCTGACAGGACAAGCACTCGGTTGGACAGGCGCAGGGCCTCGTCCACGTCGTGGGTGACCAGGACGGCGGTGAAGCGCTGGGACTCCCACAGTCTGAGGATCTCGTCCTGGAGCTGGAGGCGTGTCAGGGCATCGAGCTTGCCCAGGGGCTCATCCAGGAGGAAGAGCCGGGGCCGGTTGACCAGGGCTCGGGCCAGTGAGGCCCGTTGAGCCATACCGCCTGAAAGCGTGGAGGGGTAGGAATCGGCGAAGTCCCGCAGCCCCACGAGCTGCAGGGCCGCCTCCACCCGGCGTCGGTCGCGCTCCACCCGGCCTCTCGCCTCAGGGCCCAGGGCGACATTGTCCCGCACGGTCCTCCACGGCAGGAGCGTGGCGTCCTGGAACGCGAGCGCGCGCAGAGGCGAGGGGCCGGTCACCTGCTTGGAGTCGACGGCGACGCTGCCCTCGACGGGCTGCTCCAGCCCGGCCAGCAGTCTCAGGATCGTCGACTTGCCGCAGCCGGACGGCCCCACGAGTGAGACGAACTCCCCGGGTGCTACCGTCAGGTCGATGTCATTGAGGACGGCAAGCTGATCCGGCTTGGCAGCCTCAGCCTCATAGCGAGCCCTCGCAGCGGGGGAGAACCGGCGCAGCAGCAGATGGAGCCACCCGTGCTCCAGGTCATGGGACAACGGGTAGCTGTGGGAGACACCAGCGAGATCGACCTGTGCCCCGCGGGGGACGGACGGAGTCGAGACCTGCGGCGCGGCAGCAGCCGCCGACGAACCAGCAGACATCGGTTCACCACCTCACAAGGTTCTGCTGCCATGCCAGCAGCGAGGAGCGGATCTTGAACAGCAGGACCATGAGCGTGCGGCAGAAGGTCACCAGAATGATGAGGCCCACGTACATCCGGGGGTAGTCCGCCCAGCCCTTGACCCAGTTGATGTACCAGGCCAGGCCCTTGTCGACGCCGGTCAGCTCGGCGGTCATGAGGGCGGCGAGTGAGGTTCCCAGTCCTGTGAACAGGCCGGTGAGCATGTCCGGTAGCGCTGAGGGCACGGCCACCCGTCTGACGAGGAAGAGCTCGTCGGCTCCCAGTGTGCGGGCCATGTCGATGTAGTCGCGGCGCACGGAGCGTACTCCCGCCCGAGTCATGGTCGCCATGGGGAACCAGGCGCCGAAGCCGACGATGAAGGCTGCCGAGGTGTACGTCGTCGGAAGCAGCAGCAGCGCCAGCGGAAGCAGTGAGGCCGCGGGAACTGGGCCGATGGTCTGAAGGAGCGGATGGAGCCAGTAGTCGGCGCGCCTCGACCACCCCATGAGCAGGCCTGTGAAGAACCCCAGCACCGATCCGGCCGTGTACCCGATGATGAAGAGCAGCGCCGAGGCACCCAGGCAGCTGAGCAGCAGCCTCCAGTCTCCGAGGAAGGAGGCAATGAGTACCTCTGGGGCGGCGAAGTACGGGGGTGTGAGCAGCCCGAGCTTGGATGTTGTCAGCTGCCAGACGATGAACCATGCGCCGGCGGCGTTGATCCAGGGCAGGAAGTGCGTCAGTGACGTCGCTGCCGAAGAGGCCGGTTGGACCCGTGCGGTGAGTGTCCACGCGATCAGGGCGGTCAGCCATGTCCCGGCAAGGACTGCGACTGGAGTGGTTGACTCCTTGCGGAGAAGGTCTGCCTCCGGCAGGGCGATGACGATGACCAGGTAGGCCGACCACAACAACAGCGCCGTCGTGCTCACAAGAGCGCCTGCGCTGGAACGGTGATCGCTTGGTGCGCTCTGCCTGGCCGCGGAGGAGGACGGTTGTGGATGCCTCTCGTCGACGGGCTTGGAGGACGCGGTCGATGCGGTCGCGGGACTCACCTCAGTGGGCATCGTCACTCAGTCCTTGATGCCGAGGTCGGCGACGACGGCGTCGGTCAGCTTCCGGGCGGAGACGTCGGATGCGATGAAGCCGGTCCCCTTGAACTTCTCGATGCCGGGCTCGATCGCGGCCCGGAACCTGGAGGCCGAGGCCTTGAACCCGTATGTCTTGAGCACCCGGACGACGACGTCCTGGTCCGCGGCGACGTAGTCGTTGTCAACCTCGATCTTGGCGATCTCCTCGATGTGGCCCGGTACGTAGGCCGAGCCCTTCAACCAAGCCTCGGTCAGAGCCTTCGCCTCCTTGGGCTGCCGACGTACGAAGTCCCCGTTGAGTGCCACCGAGCAGCAGAACTCCTCAGCGTCGTTGTTGGCCAGCTCACGGGCAGTCCCGTTGAAGACGGGAAGCAGTGGTCCGGGGTCAGAGCCCATGATGGCATCCACCTGACCATCAGTCAGCGCGGTCCCCAAGGAGTCCGCATCGACTGTGCGCCACGTGATGTCGCCTCCGTCCGGCTTGACGTTGATGCCGGCCTCGGACAGCCCGATCGCGAAGTAGGCGAAGGCGGATGACGACAGTGACGGCACGCCGATGGTGGCGCCTTTCAGGTCAGCCAGCTTCTGATACGGAGAGTCCTTGCGCACCACCAGGCGCAGGCAGCCGGCGTGGAGCCCCGCGGTGAGCCTGGCGTTGAGGCCGTTGTAGATCGGCTCCAGCCAGGAGAAGAAGATTCCCGGAGCGCCAATGTACTTACCGGCGCCCACGCCGTCCTTGGTGTCCTCGGTCTGCTGGGTGCGCGCCAGCGTGACCTTCAGTCCCGCGTCGTCGAAGAAGCCCTGGTGGTACGCGGCGTACAGTGGTGCGGCGCAGATGTCGCCGCCAATCACCAGGGGGAGTGCCTCGTGGGCTCCGATGACACCCTGGTTGGTGCGCCGAATCGTCAGGTACGCGCCGGTACCGACCGCGGCAGTGGCTGCGAGTGCCCCAATCGTGAGCAGCGTGCGCCGTGACGGTTTGCCGCGATGCGACTGATCCGTCTCATTGGCGTCGGGATCATCGATGTCGTCATCGGCTGCCAGAATCGCGGCGGCGTTCTCAGCCGTGACCTCCTGAGTCTCCACGACCTCGGCCTCCGATGGGACGGAGGACAAGGAGTCGGAGGACTGGGACGGATCGGAGGAAGAAGAGGACGACGAGGACGTCGAGGACGTGGACATGGTTTCTCCTGTAGTGGTGGGAACGGGCCTCGATGCGCATGACGCAGCAGCGTCCCTGTGAAAATGGTGGAGGAGGAGCACGAGAAGCCGAGCGGAGCAAGCCGAGTAAGTGCGGACACAGCCTCAGGCCATCAGAGCGTGTGAAAGGGCGACTCCGTACTCTGGCGAGCAGAAAATAAGCGGCACGGGAGCCCACGACGTCATGGCCTCATCGTTCTCGGCCGGCGTCAGCGCTGCTTTGAGGCGTCGTCACGCTCCCCGGGCAGGTTCAGCGCCGGGGGAGGGGATGGAATCAACAGGCTCGACAACAACACATCTGCGCACCACACATGACCGCGAGCGCCTGTGCGCCAGGAGCGGTTGTGGCCGTAAGAACGATGTGCGTCATGGCGACTACTCTATGCCACGCTCCCCGGAACAATGCAAGCCTGCCATACGTCCCATGATGCGAGCCTCCCATCGCCGGATCACTGTGAAACCGATACGTGAAACCGATACGTGGAACCGATACTGAGCGGCTGTAGAGTCGGCGACGTGAGTGGGGGGTGTGGCGATCAACCGCCGGTGCCGCAGGCACGGTGGAGACAGCTGGCTGCGACTCCTGTGGCCCAGGACGGTGGCCCGCTTCGCATCACCCCGGCGTGGTGGCCTCCGGCTCCCGACGATTCAGCCTTGGCCGCTGCCGCGGTGCACGGCACTCCCGTCCTGGGGGAGGGACGCATCATCAACGGGGTTGAGCTGGTGGAGGCCAGCTTCCTGTGGCGCGATGACCACCGGCACGGCGCCAGTCCCAGTGTGCTCATCCATCTCAATACCCTGACCGACAACCATCGCGCTCACATCGCGCCGGCACTGGCCGCCCGGGTTCCCGGGACCGGCTGGTGGGCGCTTCACGTCCTGCTGCCGCAGGATGCGCTCTTGAGCTACCGGATCGTCGTGACTCATGACGCCCTGCCTGACGATGCCGGGGCCCGACGCGAGTGCTGGAAGCGCGTTCATGCACTGGGACGGCCCGATCCCCTCAATCCCGACCGGCTGCATGACGGCTTCGGTCTGGTGTCCTCGCTATGGGCGGGCCCCAAGGCCATGCTGCACCCGGATTGGGTGATCGGCTCGGGCGCTTGGGCAGAGGGGGCGTGGCAGGCGCTGAGCCGTCCCCAGGATGAACACGACAGGTACGTCCTCCGGTTCGACCTGGAGAACGAGGTGCTCACAGACTTTGATGAGCCGGGAGACCCCGGACGGCGAGTCACACTGTGGTGCGGGGGCCGTGTCCAGGAGGCCTCCTGCGGTCACAGTGAGCGGGGTCTGCTGATCCTGCTCGACGGAAACATCTGGCGTGGTAACCATGCCGTCGATCACCTGGCCCCCAGATCCCGCCAATGGGATGTGCTGCTCATCGACTCCGGCAGCCTGGCCATGCGCTCACGCGACCTGGGGGATCCGCGACGCAGCAGAGAACTGCTCCGTAGGTGTCTGCAGGCGGCACATCGGGCCGTCTGCGGGCGAGGCTGCAGGATTGCTGTGTCCTCTGAGGATGGTGCTGGTTGCATGTGGCGCCCGGATCGGATCGTGGTGGCCGGGCAGTCGTTGGGAGGGGTTGCTGCAGCTGACCTGGTTCTGCGTCATCCCGAGCTGGCTACTCGTGCCATTGTCCAGTCCGGATCCTTCTGGCTCGGCTCTCAGCGCCGAGGCGAGGGTGAAGGGGAGCTGCTGCGCTGGTTGCGTCGCCGCTCCGAGGCTCGGAGCCTGCAACGCCCGAGAAGCGACCAGCATCCTCTTGACGGTCAGGGGCTGGGGGCACGACTGGTGGTCCAGTGCGGGGTCCATGAAGACGGCCTGCGTCAGGGGGCTCGCACCGTCTCAGAGCTTCTTGGGGTCGAAGGAGCGCTGCTCGAGTATCGCGAGGAGCGTGGCGGGCACGATTACGCCTGGTGGCGTCATGCCTTGTCGTGGGGGCTTGACGCTCATGAGCAGGACCTGGGGTTCTGCTCATGAGCCACCTGAGGTGCTCCGCGTGCGGCTGTCGCCAGTTCGGGGCGCGCTGCAGGGGCGGATCTACTGCGCGAATAAAACCGTGATACAAAAGAAATCTTGGCAACAAAGGGGTTACGTATCCCAATTTATCGTTACCATTGCTCGAGTTTCCTCAAGTCTCCCGGTTCCGAATGGTCTCAACCCGACCGATTGACGGGTTACCGCTGTGTATACTTAACCCGGAATCGACAACGCGGACGATGTTTTCGGGTGATAGCGGATTCTTAGAAGGGAGGCGTCCGTCTATCATCGTTCGCGAAAGGCAGTCGCGCCTGCTTCGTGGTGCGTCCTTTCCTCGTGCATCTCGGTTGTCAACCATGTGCTGTACGAGTAAGTCCATCTGCCCCTGCCCATGAACGAGACCACGTCATGCAATACGCTCAGCGGCTGCTTGCCGCCCTCCCTTCCGTCAGGAGCGGCCTGCGCGCGATTCTTGCTGTTCTGACAGCCTTCGGCATTGTTCTGGCCACCGCCGGTGTTGCCGCCATGCCCCTTCTGAATGCAGGCAATGCTGTTGAGGACTATGAGAGCGGCTCGGCCTGCCACCCCGCAGCCAGAATGGTCTACCCCGAGGGCCAGTCGGCGCCCGAGTACGTGGTGCCGGTCTATGAGACCGGGTTCGGCGTGGGGGTCGAGTCGATCCTGTCGGGCTGGTGCAGTACCGCTGGGGAGGTCCTGGAGGACCCCACCATCACGCTCAACGTCGTCGAGGGCAAGACCGTCACTCCCTACCTGCTTCCAGGTATCAAGGCCGAGCTTGAGCGTCCGGCTCCCGCCAACGGCGAGCAGGACGTGTTCATCCCGACTGACTACCTCGTCAAGGGCGTGCGTCAGGCCACCGGAGACAAAGGCTGGGAGGTCGGCACGAAGGTCTTCAGCCTCACCTACACCAGTGGAACGGTGAGTGCGACCACGGGCCTGTTCTCCTTTGTCAAGCAGGACCCGGATGTCATCAACCCTCCGGCTCCCGAGCCGTCGCCGGAGCCCACTCCCGAACCGTCTGCGGAGCCCACCGTGGAGCCGTCGCCGGAGCCCACCGCGGAGCCGACCCCCGAACCCTCTGCGGAGCCGAGTGCTGTACCCGGTCCGGTGCCGACTGCTGAACCGACGGCCGCACCTACTGCGGAACCGGCTCCTCATGCCTCGACTGAGCCGTCGCCGGCACCCTCGGCGTCTCCCACGCCGGTACCTGCACCGACGCCTTCACCGAGTCCCTCCGCGGCTCCCAGTCCGTCGGCAGCCCCCTCACCGACTCCTTCCGCGGCGCCCAGCCCGACGGCCAGTCCTTCCGCGGCTGCCTCACCCAGCTCGTCGCCCTCGCCTTCCAAGTCGCCCAAGCCGGCTGCCTCTACCCAGCCGAGCGCGACCGCTAAGACGTGCCAGGTCAAGCCCGCCGTCCAGGTGCTCGGTTCCGATGGCTCGGATCTCCAGGGGGCAGAGCCCTCCTACGACCCGGATACTGCAGTCAGGGTCCGGGGTACGGGCTGGTGCTCGCAGGGGACGATGCTCGACGGCGAGAAGCCGGTCGAGATCAAGGTCGCGGCCTACGGCGGGTACGTGGTTCCGGGAACGCTCTCGGTTCCCGTCACCTTCCGCCACGGGTCCTTCGACGCCCAGCTCAACCTGTCGGCCCTCTACGCCGGGGGGAAGGTCGACAAGGGGCGCTACTACCTGCAGCTCTCGCCCATCGATTCCGGACTGACGGCCGCGACCAACATCTTCGCCCTCAACAAGGCCGTCGCCCCGCAGCCCACGCCGGAGCCGTCCCCCGCGCCGAGCCCGGCTCCTACTGCGACCGCGGAGCCCTCGGCCACTGCGGAGCCCACCAGCGAACCCGCACCGGCGCCGACTGGTTCACCCACCAGCCCTGCTCCCACGCCCTCGGCTGCTCCGTCGTCGGAGCCCTCCGCCTCGCCCGCCCCCACGGCCCGCCCCTCCGAGACGACGTCCCCGGCTCCTGCACCTCAGACCACCGAACCCGACCAGAACGCTCCGAAGCCGACCCCGGATGACGGTGGGCGCCCCGGAACGGACAACAACCCAGGTGGCAACTCCGGCGGCTCGGGCTCCGGCCCGGGCGCTGGTCCAGGTGCGGGCGCGGACACAGGCGCAGGCAGCCAGGCCGACTCCTCCGCGCCGCAGGCCCCCGATGCCGGATCGGACTCCCGTTCGACCTCGCAGGACGGCTCCGCCCAGCAACCGGCCAACGCTGGGGCGGCGCCGGCCCCGAACGCCGGTGGCTCAGGAGGCGAACGCACCCATGCCTCGGAAGACTCCGCGGCCTCGGTGCAGGCCTCGCCTGAGGCTGACGCGAGCTCACAGCGCACCGTCCGTCCGGACCGGAGCCCGGTGGCCCCGGTGACCAGCGCGGCCCACCTGAGCGCGGACAACGCCGGCTCCCTGTCCGGCTCCCGTCAGGGCAACATCGTCAACCTCGTCCTGCCCAAGTCCAAGGCGCAGGCGGGCGAGTGGGTCTCGGTGTTCGTCTTTCCCGGCGCCACCACGAAGGGATGGGTGCAGGTTGATGACGCCAACAGCGTCTCCATCGATATCTCAACATTCGACTCCGGCTCCTACGAGCTGGCGGTGGCCGATCGCGACAACAGCCTCCTGGGATGGGCGAAGCTGGAGATCTCCTCTGCGTCCTTCGATCCTCGCAACCCGGCACAGGCTCAGCTGCTGACCTTCCCGGACACCGCGGCTGCGCCCACCAAGGGCCTGAGTGCCAACGACATGCTCCTGGGGAGCGCCGGAGGGCTGCTGGTCGTCGGAGCCGTGAGCCTGCTGGTCGCCGCGTTCTCCGGGATGCCGCTGCGTGCACCACGGACCTCCCTGCGGCTTCCGCGCAGGCGCTGAGACGGTGTAGTAGGAGAGCGTCAATGACATCGTCAAGGGGCCGGCGCACGCGGCCGTGGAAAGGAGGTGTGAGCAGATGATCCGGATACTCCGGATGACTGAGCGCGTACGGCGTGAGCGGCGTGCCGTGCCGAGTCGGCATCGGATTGCCTTGAGACGCCTCCAGGGGTCACCTCGGATGCTGGTCATCGTCTGCTCCGTGCTCCTGGCCTCCCTAGTGGCGGTGGTCTCCACGAGCCCCGTCGCCAGCGCGGACACCAAAACCGGTCCCTCCACCACAGGAACCGCCTCAACAGTCAGCCCCTCGACGGTCGCCGTCGGAGGAACGATCATGTACACGCTCTCGGGATTCCCCAGCGGCGTGACGGTCCAGGTCCTCATCGACGACGGTGCCCTGGTCGCCTCGCGCCCCGGGGAGTCCGAGGTGGTCACCACGATCACCGTCAAGAAGGACGGCACCGCCGCAGGCTCCTTCGAGCTGCCCGAGTACGTCGAGCAGGGCAACCACTGGCTGCGATTCCGGGTCTTCGGGGCCCAGGGGGAGAGCGGCCAGGAGGGCAACGCGGCGGACTACACCAACAAGAGCCCCTACTTCACGGTATCGGGTGTCACGGTCATAGGCGGGTCCGCCCCTCCCACCGTTCCGCCGGCCCCCACCCCGCCGCCCCGTCAGGTCGCGGCCTCGGGCCGGGCCAACGGCGCCGCCGCCGGCATCCAAGCCGCGGGGCCAGGTGGCGAGTCTGCCGGTTTCCCAATCATCGGTGCCTTCGTCCTCGGGCTCAGCGTGATCCTGGTGGTGCTGTCGGTGCTCGTGGCAATCAACCGTCGCAGGATGGCCGCCTATCAGCGTCGTCGGGCCATGGCCTGAGGACTGAGACCTGAGCTCCTTGTAAACTGCCGCCGGCGCCCACCCGTCTCGTGGTGCGCCCCGACGGGCACCGGCTCAGTGCCCCACACGGAAGGAACTCAGCACCGTGCTGCGAACCCGAACCGCAGGCTCCCTGCGCGCCTCAGACATCGGCCAGGTCGTCACCCTCACCGGATGGGTGGATCGACGCCGTGACCACGGAGGCGTGGCCTTCATCGACTTGCGGGACGCCTCGGGGATCGCCCAGGTCGTCATTCGCGAGGAGATCGCCCACGACCTGCGCGCCGAGTACGTCCTGGCCGTCACCGGGGAGGTGAGCGCCAGGCCCGAGGGCAACGCCAACCCGAACCTGCCCACCGGCGAGATCGAGGTCGTCGTCTCCGACGTGGAGATCCTCAACGCCTCAGCGCCGCTGCCCTTCCAGGTCTCCGACCACGCCGAGGACGCCGGACAGGTCGGAGAGGAGGCGCGTCTGCGCTACCGCTACCTCGACCTGCGGCGCAGCGCCATGCAGCATGCCATCCGCCTTCGTGCCAAGGTCAGCCAGGCCGCCCGCAGGGTCCTGGACTCCCACGACTTCGTGGAGATCGAGACCCCCACCCTGACCCGCTCCACCCCGGAGGGCGCCCGCGACTTCCTGGTCCCGGCTCGTCTGGCACCGGGCTCCTGGTACGCCCTGCCGCAGAGTCCGCAGCTGTTCAAGCAGCTCCTCATGGTCGCCGGCATGGAGCGCTACTACCAGATCGCCCGCTGCTACCGCGATGAGGACTTCCGCGCCGACCGCCAGCCCGAGTTCACCCAGCTCGACGTGGAGATGAGCTTCGTCGAGCAGGACGACGTCATCGCCGTCGCCGAGGACGTGCTGCGTGAGGTGTGGGCGCTCATCGACTACGAGCTGCCCACGCCCATCGCCCGCATGACCTACCACGACGCCATGGAGAAGTACGGCTCGGACAAGCCCGACCTGCGCTTCGGCTGCGAGCTGGTGGACCTGACCGACTACTTCAAGGACACCACCTTCCGGGTCTTCCAGAACCCCTACGTGGGCGCCGTTGTCATGCCCGGCGGGGCCTCCCAGTCCCGACGTACCTTCGACGCCTGGCAGGAATGGGCCAAGCAGCGCGGCGCCAAGGGCCTGGCCTATGTCACCGTCGCCGAGGACGGGACCCTCGGCGGGCCCGTCGCCAAGAACATCACCGACGCCGAGCGGGAGGGCCTGGCCCAGGCCGCGGGCGCCGCGCCCGGCGACTGCATCTTCTTCGCCGCCGGGCCCGTGGACTCCTCTCGCGCCCTGCTGGGCGCCGCCCGCCTGGAGATCGGCAAGCGCTGCGGCCTCATCGACGACAACGAGTGGTCCTTCGTGTGGGTCGTGGACGCCCCCCTGTTCAAGCCCTCCGCCGAGGCCAAGGCCGACGGCGACGTGGCCCTGGGCAAGTCCGCCTGGACCGCGGTCCACCACGCCTTCACCTCGCCCAAGCCCGAGTGCCTGGAGACCTTCGACACCGACCCGGGAAGCGCCCTGGCCTACGCCTACGACATCGTCTGCAACGGCAACGAGATCGGTGGCGGCTCCATCCGTATCCACCGCAGCGACGTCCAGGAGCGCGTCTTCAACGTTATGGGGATCGGCGAGCAGGAGGCCCAGGAGAAGTTCGGCTTCCTGCTGGACGCCTTCAAGTTCGGTGCTCCGCCGCACGGCGGCATCGCCTTCGGCTGGGACCGCATCGTCTCCCTGCTGACCCGGGCCGACTCCATCCGCGACGTCATCGCCTTCCCCAAGTCAGGTGGCGGCTTCGATCCGCTGACCGAGGCGCCCGCCCCGATCACGCCCGAGCAGCGCAAGGAGGCCGGGGTCGACGCCGTCCCGGACAACGAGTCCGGCTCTGCGACCCAGGGCTAACAGCAAGGGACGAAGCAGATCTGAGTTCGTAGGTCGCGTCGTTGGGTAAGGACCTGCGGACGGCGAGCTGATCCCGGCGTCGAGTTCGGTGCTTCCCAGGGGGATCCCCCTGGGAAGCACCGAACTCGACGACTTTCACCTCAAGCTCTAGAAGACTCGCCCTCATCGAAATCGATGAACTCAGTCGGGACCGAGGTGAGCACGGAAGTCGTGTGCGCTCTTCGTCTACACTCGATGAGGTGACGATGCTTGCGTTGCACGAGTGGGGCGACCCGACGGATCCGCCGCTGCTCTTAGTCCACGGCCTGACCGAATCAGCTACCGCCTGGCCCGATGCCGTAGCCCGCTGGTCCTCCCGGTATCACGTCCTCGCAATCGATCTGCGGGGACACGGAGCATCCCCGCGGTGGGACGATGAGGCCCTGGCTCGGGCGCCGCAGACCATGCACGAGGACCTCACGAGGACATTGGCTCGGTTCCCGGAGCCGCCGGTCGTCGTGGCGCACAGCCTGGGAGGGCTCATATCGCTGCGGGTGAGTGTCGCCCGGACCGAGCTGGTTCGGGCCCTGGTCCTGGAGGACGTCGCGCGTCCCACCGGGCACTGGGCCCCAGCCCCCTGGTTCGTGGAGCATCAGGAGCGCTTCCTGAACGCCTTTGCCGACGGCGGCACCGCCGAGCGGGAACGTATGCGGCGCGAGACCTCATGGACCGAGTCCGAGATCGAGGCCTGGGCCGCGTGCAAGAGGCAGGTCGACCGCCGTTACATCCGCGAAGGTACCTACCTCGGCGAGGCCGACCTCGTCAGCATGATCAACCGGCTGAGGACGCCGACACTCTACCTGGCGCCCCGCCGCGGTGACATGGCTCCTGACCCCTCTGAGGTGACCAATCCGCTCGTACGTTTGGTGGTGCTCGACGGCGTCGGCCACTGCGTGAGGCGGGACGCCCCGGATGCCTACCACGGGCTGGTCGATCCCTTCATCGAGGAAGTCTTCGCCGGCACCGGCCGGTGACCCGCCTCCCGGAGGCTGACCTGTTGACGTCGGCGCCGGCCGACGCCTGCGGAGGGGGTGCGAGACCGCTGCAGATCTACAACCGGCCCAGGACGCAGGCGAAACCCCGACTGCCCGCGGCCCACTCCTCATCATTGGGACCGAGCGTGTTGATCGTGTAGCTGGTGGACAGGTCGAGTCCATAGCGCTGCGCGTGGTCGCTGGTGCAGGCGGCCCCGACCTGAGGGTCATGCGTCATGGCCTCGGAGGCGCTGGAAGCGGTCGTGGCCGGATCGAAGGTTCCGCCGGCGAAGACGATCCAGTCGGCCTGGGAGCAGTCGACCTGGCTGACGCTCGTGCCGCCCACGACCGAGGTCGTCCGGCTCAGGCAGGTCCCCAGAGGCCACGGCATGTCGTCGGAGTAGGGGATGCCCTGGGCGTTGACCTGCGCGGGAGTCGGGGCGACTGACGGGGAGGGCGAAGCCTTCCAGGAGCCGGGGACGGTCGCCCGTACCGTGGCTGTGGGGTGGCTGCCGGCGCCCTGCTCCGCCCGGGCACCGGCATGTGAGACGGGCGAGGCAGAGGCCCGCTGGGACGCCCGGTCCGTCGAGGGCATCGAGTCGATGAGCCTGACGGCTCCCAGCACGGCGGCGGAGATGACGACGCCCGCTGTCACACCCAGCGCCAGGAGCATCAGTGCCCTGCTCGAGCGGCGCGAGCCGTCTGCCGCAGGGAGGGAGTAGGGAGTCCGCAGTGCCGAGTCAGGGGTGGGCAGCGCACCGCTTGAGAGATCACCGGCCCGATTCAGTGCCTCGGTCAGCTCGTTGCCGTCGCGGTACCGCTGAGCGGGGTCGGGGTGCAGCGCCCGGTCGAGCAGCGGACGTAACGCCTCGGGGATGCGCGCGTCGGAGGTGTCCACGGGCACCGACAGACGGTTGATGATCTCCGGCAGACTCTGGGGGGCGCCGTCGGCAGTGCGTCGAGGACCACGTCCGGTCAGGAGCGCGAAGAGAACAGCCCCCATCGACCACACGTCGCCACTGGGTGAGGGCGCGGCCAGGGTGAAGGCCTCCGGGGGAGCGAAGTCCGGCGTCATCGTCTCCAGGGTGACAGAGGAGTCGATGCCCTCACGCTGGACGGCGGCCAGGCCGAAGTCGCTCAGCCGCGGGCTTCCATAAGCGTCAATGAGGATGTTCCCGGGCTTGATATCGCGGTGGAGGACCCCGGCGTCGTGAGCAGCCCCCAGGGCGGAGCACACGGCGGTAACGATGCTGACGGCCTGGGCGGCGCTGAGCCCGCCGCGCTGCAGGACCTGAGCCAAGGAGCCTCCGTCACAGCGTTCCATGACCAGGTAGGGGCGCCCGTCGGGAAGCACTCCGGAGTCGATCAGCGAGACCGCGTTCGGGTGCCCACTGATCCGGCTGGCGGCCGCCATCTCCCGCATGAAACGTCGGCGGTTGCGCTCGTCGTGCAACGGTCTGGAGTCGATCTTGACAGCCACCGGGCGCCCCAACGAGACCTGCTCCCCGGCGTAGACGATGGCGAATCCTCCCTGACCCAGCACCTGCCCCAGACGTACACCGGGTACAGGCGGCGCCACGTGCCCAGAAGTACCGGAAACAGGGAGGGGACTGCTCATGGGCACATGATCGTTGCGCGTGCGCATCGGTGCAAACCCGCCATTCCCTGAGCCTCATCGTCCAGGGGCCTCCCGCTGACCGTCTGCGTCGGGCGCCGTCGGCTACAGCGTTGCCGCAAACCGTGAGGGCCTCCTGCCGACATACGTCATTCGGCAAGAGGCCCTCATGGAGGCGCACCCGATGGACGCGGTGCGTTCAGGGGTGACTGACTGATTCGATCAGGCGGCGTGCGTGCAGGTCGGGCAGGTGCAGTCCTCGCAGGTGCACGAGGAGCAGGAGTCCGAGCAGTGCTCGCACGAGCAGGTGTTGTGGTTGCAGGTGGGGCAGGAGCAGTCCTCGCACTCGCACACGGCGCAGGGGTCCGAGCAGTGCTCGCACGAGCAGGTGTCGCACTCGTCGTAGTGGCCGTTGTCCTCGTGGTGGGCGTGGCCGTTGTGGATGTAGTCCACGTGGTCTCCGTGGATGACGGCGAGGTGCCCGCAGTCGGGGCCGTGGGTGTGCTGGTGGGCCTCAGCGGGGCGGTGCTCAGTGGTGGCAGTCATGATCGTGCTCCTTCGTGTGCTCGAGGGTGTCGATGAAGATGGATGCGACATGGTCGTCGATGAGGGAGTAGCTCTGGCGCTTGCCGTCGCGGACCGACTCGACCAGGTGGGCGTTGCGCAGGACCCGCAGGTGGTGCGAGACCAGGGGCTGGGAGACGCCGAGGAACGTCACCAGCTCGGTGACGTCAGTCGGTGAGCTGATGAGGCGGTAGACGATGCTCGCCCTCATGGGGTGAGCCAGCGCCTTGAACAGCTGCACCACGGCCGAGTCCTCCCCGAGGGGGGCCTCCGGTGGTGTGGCGACCTTTCGCATACAAGGGATTTTATATCAACTCGCCTTGATGTCAACCGACCTTCCATGATGCGCGTGTGCGCAACTCGGGTAGCATGCCGGCCATGTCATCGGTGACCTCAGACAGTGGTGGGCGCGTGTGCGGCGACGAGCGCATGATCTTCGGGCACCGGGGCCTGAGCTCGCTGGCCCCGGAGAACACCATGGCCGCTTTCCGTTGTGCGGTGGATCATCAGGTGAAGTGGGTGGAGGCCGACGTCGACGTCATCGCCGACGGCACAGTCATCATCTGCCATGACTCCACCCTGGACCGGACCACGAATCGCGCCGGCCGGTACGACGACCTGACGGTGGCCGATCTGGGCGGTATCGACGCCGGAGGCTGGTTCTCGCCTCGGTTCGTGGGTGAGCCGCTCCCCACCCTGAGCGATCTCATCGACCTCATGAACGACGCCGGCCTGAACGCCAATATCGAGATCAAGCTCAATGAGACCGGCAAGGAGGCGACCTTGCGGCTCATTGGCGGCGTCATCGCGCAGCTCGAGCGCCTGCGTCCCGACGTCAAGGTCATCGTCTCCTCCTTCAGTCATCTCCTGCTCCACCTGTTCAAGCAGCGCGCCCCGGAGGTCCCCGTGGGCTGCCTGTACGAGAGTCGTGCGCTGTCGGGCGACTGGAGGAGCACGCTGGAGATCGTGGGTGCCGACTACATCCACCCCGAGGACTCCGGACTGACCCGGCAGCAGGTTCAGGAGTTTCGGGCCGAGGGCTACGGCGTCAACGTCTGGACCGTCAACTCGCCGAGCCGAGCCAACGAGCTCTTCAACTGGGGCGTGACCGGTGTCTTCTCCGACGTCCCTCACCAGATCCCTCGCGGCTGACGTTCTCCTGCCTTCGGAATGCTGTGTGAGACCTGTCACTCGCGGTAGGGTGGGGGCATGGCACGCTACATCGAGCTCCACCCCGTCAATCCTCAGGCCCGTCTCGTTGAGAAGGTCGTCGACACCTTGCGCGACGGCGGCCTGGTCGCCTACCCCACCGACTCCGGGTACGCCCTGGCCTGCGCGCCGGGCAACAAGGAGGGACTGGACCGCATCCGCACCATCCGCCAGCTCGACGGCAAGCACAACTTCACCTTCGTGTGCGCCGACTTCGGCCAGGTCGGGCCGCTGGCCATCGTGGGCAACAACGCCTTCAGGCTCATCAAGCGGCTCACCCCGGGGCCGTGGACCTTCATCCTCAAGGGGACCAAGGACGTACCCCGGATGACGCTCAACCCCAAGAAGCACACGCTGGGAGTGCGCATCCCCGACCACGCCATCACCCAGTCGCTCGTCGCCGAGTTCGGCGCCCCCATCCTGTCCTCCACCTTCATCCGTCCCGGCCAGGAGGAGCCCGAGACCAACGGGTGGGAGATCCAGGAGTCCCTGGGCCACCTCATCGACGTCGTCATCGAGGGGCCCGTGGGACAGGGGGAGTCGACCACCGTCGTCGACCTGACCGACGACGTCCCCGAGGTGCTGCGCGAGGGTGCCGGAGACATCAGCCTCCTGTGACCGACCTGTGACCGACCTGTGACCGACCTGTGACCAACTCGGCCATCGCCGCGCCGGCGGTGCTTGCCGGGTCTGCCTCCACCTGAGGTCCTGCTGGCGCCTGTAGATCGTGCGTCCGCGGGGTCGACGGCAGGGGAGATAGGGTCGGCGCATGGACCTGTTCGAGTCGGCCGGCACGGATGACGCCGGGATCCCCGTGGACTCCCACGCGCCGCTGGCGGTGCGGATGCGGCCGCGCACACTCGATGAGCTTCAGGGGCAGGCGCACCTGCTCGCTCCCGGATCGCCTCTGCGCCGCCTCGTGGAGCCGGCCGAGGCGAGCGGGGGCTCCCATGCCGGTGAACGGGGTGGCGCCGCGCGGCCGTCTAGCTCCTCCCTGTCCTCGGTCATTCTGTGGGGCCCGCCCGGAACCGGCAAGACGACGCTGGCATACCTGGTGGCACGGGGCAGCGGCCGCAGGTTCGTGGAGCTGTCGGCGGTCACGGCCGGCGTCAAGGACGTGCGCGCCGTCGTCTCCGATGCCCGGCGCCGTCTGGCGGCGGGGGAGGAGACGGTGCTGTTCATCGACGAGGTGCACCGATTCTCCCGCTCCCAGCAGGACGCCCTGCTGCCCAGCGTGGAGAACCGGTGGGTGACGCTCATCGCGGCCACCACGGAGAACCCGTCCTTCAGCGTCGTCTCACCGCTGCTGTCCCGCTCACTGCTCCTGACGCTCCAGCCCCTGGGGGCCGATGACATCGGGCGCGTGATTGATCGCGCGCTGGATGATGATCGGGGCCTGGGAGGCGCCGTGGGCATCAGCGAGGAGGCGCGCGAGCAGATCGTGCGCATGGCCGGCTCCGACGCCCGCAAGGCGCTCACGGTGCTGGAGGCCGCCGCCGGCACGGTCCTGGCGCAGGCACCTGCTTCCGGCTCGTCGCCCCTCATCGAGGTGGCCGACGTCGAGCGGGCCGCGGACGTGGCGGCGGTGCGTTACGACCGCGCCGGAGACCAGCACTACGACGTCATCAGCGCCTTCATCAAGTCGATGCGCGGTTCGGACCCCGACGCCACGATGCACTACCTGGCGCGCATGATCGCCGCCGGGGAGGACCCCCGCTACATCGCCCGCCGCATCGTCATCCACGCCGCCGAGGACGTGGGACTCGCCGACCCCACGGTGCTGTCCACCACCGTTGCCGCCCAGCAGGCGGTCGCCATGATCGGGATGCCGGAGTCCGGGCTCATCCTGGCCGAGGCCGCGCTCGCCGTGGCCACCGCCCCTAAGTCCAACGCGGTCACCGTGGCGCTCAACGAGTCACTGGCCGATGTGAAGGCCGGTAAGGCTGCGGCCGTGCCCGCTCACCTGCGCGACGCCCACTACGCCGGGGCCGAGGGGCTCGGGCACGGCAAGGGCTACCGCTACCCGCACGACTTCCCCCACGCCGTCGTCGGCCAGCAGTACCTGCCCGATGGGCTCGAGGGCAGCCGGTACTACCGGCCCACCGGAAACGGCTTCGAGAAGCAGCTGGCCTCCCGCCTCGAGGCGGTCAGGCGCATCCTCGATGAGCGATAGCGCGCATCGTGAATGCCTCAGGTGGGATCGGGCAGAGCTTGAGGACCGTCTCACACCGGGCAGTTCCAACCTGGGTTTTCGCCGGTGAGCACGCTACAGTTCTCGAGTTGTCCACATCGGAAACGGCAGGCGCCTGCTGCGGGTGCTGCTGGCCGACGACGATGCGGACCTCCTGGGGTCCCGGCCCAAACCGAGGCTTGACCCCGCGCCGTCGGCTCCCGCCACGGCGTGCGACCATCGATCCGACAGGAATGACACACATGAGCTCTTCACGCTCCCGCCGCCAGGTGCGCCTCTCTCGCGCCCTGGGCATCCCGCTGACCCCGAAGGCCGTGCGCTACTTCGAGCGCCGCCCCTACGGCCCCGGTGAGCACGGCCGCGCCCGTCGCCGCACCGAGTCCGACTACGCCGTCCGCCTCAAGGAGAAGCAGCGCCTGCGCGCCCAGTACGGCATCCGCGAGGCCCAGCTCCAGCGCGTCTTCGAGGAGGCCCGTCGCGGCCAGGGCCTGACCGGTGAGTCCCTCGTCGAGCTGCTCGAGATGCGCCTGGACGCCCTCGTTCTGCGCTCCGGGATCGCCCGCACCATCGCCCAGGCCCGCCAGGACGTGGTCCACCGCCACATCCTCGTCGACGGCAAGGTCGTGGACCGCCCCTCCTACCGCGTCAAGCCCGGCCAGACCATCCAGGTCCGTCCCCGCTCCCAGGTGATGGTGCCCTTCCAGGTCGCCGCCGCCGGTGCGCACCGCGACGTGCTGCCCCCCGTTCCGGAGTACCTCAACGTGGACCTCGAGAAGCTCTCGGCCACGCTGGTGCGCCGTCCCAAGCGCGACGAGGTCCCCGTGACCTGTGACGTCCAGATGGTCGTCGAGTACTACTCGCGCTGACCCTCACGATCACCTGACGCCGGGGCGCCCCGGACCCTTGAGAGGTTCGGGGCGCCCCGGCGTGGGAGTACGCTCACCATGGAGCAACTCGACCGGCTCCGTGTCCGCAGGCGACTGGTTCCACCGTCTCCGCCGAGTACCCGGCCGGCCGGTCGGCCACACCACACCGTCCACCCGCCCAGCACCAGGCCCAAGAGCCGCAGTGCCCGGGCACACCTCGAACAGGATGAGGACCCCATGCGCACATCCGAGATCCGCAGCCGCTGGCTGGACTACTTCGCCGCGAACGAGCACGAGATCCGGCCCTCGGTCTCCCTGGTGTCTCCCGAGCCCTCCATCCTGTTCACCGTGGCCGGCATGGTGCCCTTCATCCCCTACATCCTGGGTACCGAGGAGGCCCCCTGGCCCCGGGCCGCCTCGGTGCAGAAGTGCATTCGCACCAATGACATCGACAACGTCGGTATCACCACGCGCCACGGCACCTTCTTCCAGATGAACGGCAACTTCTCCTTCGGCGACTACTTCAAGGAGGGGGCCATCTCCTACGCCTGGGGTCTGCTGACAGGCAGCCGTGAGGAGGGCGGCTACGGTCTGGACGGGGACCGGCTGTGGATGACGATCTGGGAGGAGGACCAGGTCTCCCTCGACTACTGGACCCGTGAGATCGGGGTTCCCGCCGAGCGGATCCAGCTCCTTCCCTTCAAGGACATCTCGTGGTCCACGGGCCAGCCCGGCCCGGCCGGCTCCTGCTGTGAGATCCACTACGACCGCGGCCCCGCCTTCGGGCCCGATGGCGGTCCCGCCGTCGACACCCAGGGTGACCGCTTCCTGGAGATCTGGAACCTCGTCTTCGACGAGTTCCTGCGCGGAGAGGGCAAGGGCCACGACTTCGAGCTCCTGGGCAAGCTCGACCAGACGGCCATCGATACCGGTGCCGGTCTGGAGCGCCTGGCCTTCATCATGCAGGACAAGCCCAACATGTATGAGATCGACGAGGTCTTCCCCGTCATCAAGGCCGCCGAGGAGCTGTCCGGAAAGGTCTACGGACGCGGCTCGGCCGGCCCCGAGGCGGGCGAGGCCTACCACGACGACGTGCGCATGCGGGTCGTCGCCGACCACGTGCGCTCGGCCCTCATGCTCATCTCCGACGGCGTGCGCCCCGGCAACGACGGCCGCGGCTACGTCCTGCGCCGCCTCATCCGCAGGGCGGTGCGCTCCATGCGCCTGCTCGGCGTCGACGAGGCCGCCATGCCCACCCTGCTGACCGTCTCGAAGGACGCCATGAAGTCCTCCTACCCCGAGCTGGAGACCGGCTGGAGCACCATCTCCGAGGTGGCCTACGGCGAGGAGGACGCCTTCCGCCGCACCCTGGCCGCCGGCACCACCATCCTGGACACCGCGGTGGCCTCGGCCAAGAAGGAGGCGGGCCGCTCCGGGCGCCCGCTGGTGTCGGGCAAGAGCGCCTTCGAGCTGCACGACACCTACGGCTTCCCCATCGACCTGACCCTGGAGATGGCGGCCGAGCAGGGGGTCGATGTCGATGAGAGCGCCTTCCGCAGCCTCATGAATGAGCAGAAGGAGCGTGCCCGGGCCGACGCGCGCGCCAAGAAGACCGGACACGCCGACATCCGCGTCTTCCGGGAGCTGGAGAAGGAGATGGGCGGCGGCTCGACCTTCCTGGGCTACACCGAGTCCTCCGCCGATGCCACCGTCGCCGGGATCCTCGTTGACGGCGTCCCGCAGAGCGTCGTCACCGCCCCGGCCGAGGTCGAGGTCGTCCTGGACCGGACTCCGTTCTGGGCCGAGATGGGCGGCCAGCTCGCCGACCAGGGCACGATCCGGCTGGCCGACGGCGGCACCGTCGAGGTCGACGACGTCCAGGCCCCCGTCAAGGGGCTGCACGTCCACCGCGGCACCCTGACCGAGGGCACGATCGCGGTGGGGGAGAAGGCCTTCGCCCAGATCGACTCGGCGCGCCGCCTGGCGATCGCCCGCGCCCACACCTCCACCCACATGGTGCACAAGGCGCTCCACGAGATTGTCTCCGACAACGCCACCCAGGCCGGCAGCGAGAACTCGCCCTCCCGCATGCGCTTCGACTTCCGCCACGGCTCCGCCCTGGCCTCGGACCAGATCTCCGGCATCGAGGAGCGGGTCAACAACAGGCTGTCGGAGGACCTGGCCGTCACCGACGAGGTCATGGACATCGACGCCGCCCGCGCTGCAGGCGCCATGGCTCTGTTCGGGGAGAAGTACGGCAAGGAGGTGCGCGTCGTCTCCATCGGGGGTGACTGGTCCAAGGAACTGTGCGCCGGCACTCACGTCCCCAGCACCGGCCACATCGGCCGCATCGCGGTGCTGGGCGAGTCCTCGATCGGCTCGGGCGTGCGCCGCATCGACGCCCTCGTCGGTGAGGGCGCCTACGGCTACCAGGCCAAGGAGCACGCGCTGGTCTCCCAGCTCTCAACCATGGTCGGGGGCCGCCCCGAGGACCTGCCCGAGCGCGTCGAGAGCCTCATGACGCGACTGAAGGACGCCGAGAAGCGCCTTGCCGCGGCCGAGCAGGCGGCGCTGTCGGCGCGCACGGCCGGCATCGTCTCCGACGCCGTCCGGCTGGGCGAGGTCCGTCTTGCCTCAGCCGACCTCGGGACCGTCGGCTCGGCCGATGCTGTACGCTCGCTGGTCCTCGACACCCGCAGCCGACTCGGTGATGCCGAGCCCGCCGTCGTCGCCGTCGGCGCGGTCGTCGGCTCGCGTCCGGTCGTGGTGGTGGCTACCAATGCCGGTGCTCGTGACCAGGGCATCCGTGCCGGTGCCCTGGTGCGTACCGCCGCCCAGGTTCTGGGCGGCGGAGGCGGTGGCAAGGACGACCTTGCCCAGGGCGGTGGTCAGAACCCCCAGGCTCTGGACGAGGCGCTGCGCGCCGTGGCCGAGCAGATCCAGGCCTGATCCGGGAAACCGGATCGCCCCGCACGCGTAGCAGATCCTGTGACAGGCTCATCGGCTCAACCGGATTCGACGCAATTCCGTCCCGGTGTCCGCATCGCCTTCGATGTCGGAAAGGCACGTATTGGTGTCGCTCGTTGCGATCAAGACGCGATCCTGTCGTTTCCTGTGGTAACTCTCAGGCGGGACCGCTATGGTGCAGACCTCGACGAGGCCGTTGACCTCGTCGAGGAGTACGGTGCCTTCGAGGTGATCGTCGGTCTGCCCAAGCACATGGGCGGCGGCAGCTCGAGCTCAACCAGGGACGCCCGAGCATGGGCGCGAGACCTGGCGAGCCGCCTGCCTCAGCGGGTGTGCGTCCGGCTGGTCGACGAGCGGCTCACCACCGTCTCTGCTCACCGGGATCTGCACGCGGCCGGCCTGAAGGAGAGGAGCTTCCGCGGTATTGTCGACCAAGCGGCAGCGGTCGTCATCCTCGAACAGGCCATTACCACTGAGCGGATGTCCGGGGTCCCGGCCGGTGAGCGAGTCCACCCGATCAAGAGAGGCAGAGCGTGAGCCACGACGATTTCTTCGCCGAGCTCGGCATCCAGCGCGATGAGGACGCTGGTGACGCCAAGGACAAGCCCAAGAGCCGCAGGCAGCGGCGCATGGAGAAGGTCGAGCGTCGTCAGCGCAAGCGGCGTCGGCACTGGCTGACCAGCCTTGTCATTGTCATCACCCTCGTGGCTGTCGGCGTCCTGGGCTACAAGGCCATCGGGATCATGCGCGACGCCTCCGCCCAGGCGACTCACGCCGAGGACTACAAGGGTGAGGGTGAGGGCGAGGTCACCGTGACGATCCCGGAGGGGGCCTCCGGAGCTGACATCGGAGACATCCTCCAGAGCAAGGGCGTCGTCGCCTCCGGTAAGGCCTTCACCAATGCGGCGAAGAACAATCCGAAGGGCAATACGATCCAGCCGGGTACCTACAAGCTTAAGAAGAAGATGTCCGCCAACTCCGCTCTCCAGGCGCTGCTCGATCCTGAGAGCAAGGGCGATCACACGCTGACCATCCCCGCAGGTGTCTCCAAGCAGATCGTCAAGGACCGGCTCAAGAAGGTCGGCAGCTTCACCGACGAGCAGATCGAGGCCGCCTACGCCGACTCCGCTGCCATCGGTCTGCCTGCCGAGGCCGGCGGCAATGTCGAGGGCTGGCTCGCCCCGGGCACCTACGACGTCACTGAGAACGCCACGCCGAAGGACCTGGTCAAGAAGATGGTCTCCCAGACCGTCACCCAGCTCAAAGAGCTCAAGGTGCCCAAGGAGGACTACCAGAAGGTTCTGACCAAGGCCTCCATCGTCGAGCGCGAGGTCAACAGTGAGCGGTACTACGGGCAGGCAGCGAGGGTCATTGAGAACCGTCTGTCGCAGACAGACGGCGAGACCCATGGCCTGCTCCAGATGGACTCGACAGTGCAGTACGGCCTGGGACGTTATGGAGGCATCCCCACCGAGGCGGAGACTCAGGACGCCAACAACCCGTACAACACCTACGTTCACAAGGGTCTCCCGCCCGGGCCGATCGGCAGCCCTGGCGAGGCGGCCATCAAGGCGGTGCTCAACCCGCCGGCCGGGAGTTGGCTCTACTTCGTCACGGTGAACCTCGAGACCGGCGAGACCCTGTTCGCCTCCACCAACGAGGAGCAGAAGACCAACACCAAGAAGCTCAACGACTACTGCAAGAAGAACCAGGAGATCTGCAACGGCGAGAAGAAGAGTGGCTGAGTCGCCGGCGGGGGAGATCCGCCACCGCGCCGCCGTCATCGGCAGTCCGGTGAGCCACTCGCTGTCACCCGTGCTGCACCGGGCCGCCTACGCCGGGCTCGGACTGGACGACTGGTCCTACGAGCGGCGCGAGACCGACTCGGAGGCGCTGTCGGCCCTGCTCGCCGAGCTGGCCGCTCCGGTTCAGGCCGGTCCGGCCTGGGCCGGCCTGAGTGTCACCATGCCCCACAAGCAGACGCTCCTGGCGCGCCTGGACGTCATCGACCCTCTCGCCGGGGCCGTCGGCGCTGTCAACACCGTGGTGGCACAGCGCAGCGGCGCAGGAAGTGCGCTCCTGGCCGGCTTCAACACCGACGTCGCCGGTATTGTCGGCGCGCTGCGGGAGACCACCCGTACACAGGAACCGGATTGCCCAGGCGTCCGCCCGCGAATCGAGCAGGCCGTGGTGCTCGGATCGGGTGCCACCGCCTGTTCCGCCCTCGCAGCGCTCGGAGAGCTCCGGGCCGGCCGGATCACCGTCGTGGCCCGACGACACGCCGGCCCCGGTCGCGCACTCAGCGCCGCCCACCGCATGGGGCTGGACATTGAGACCCTCACCTGGAAGCCTGCCGACTCCGCCTCCAACACCGAGGCGGCCCGGCGTCTGGCCGCAGCCGACGTCGTCATCTCAACCCTGCCCGCGCATGCGGCCGACCCGCTGGCAGACCCACTGAGGCAGGCCCTGGACCAGGCCGAGGGCACCCGCCCAGGAGCCGCCATGCTCGACGTCGTCTACGCCCCCTGGCCCACCGCCGTCGCCGGTGCCTGGGCTCACGCCGGGGGAGCCCTCGCCCCGGGCTGGCTCATGCTTCTGCACCAGGCCGTGCCCCAGGTGCAGCTCATGACCGGGCAGCAGCCCGATATTGAACTCATGCGCACCGCGCTCCTAGCGGCCCTCGCCCCCACCACGGATACCTCGACAACCGCACACTGACCCGCACCACAGCGACGATCCAGGACGGGTGACACCGGCGGCGGCATCGGCGTGTGAGAGTATCTACCCCATGCTTCGATGGATGACGGCCGGGGAATCCCACGGCGAGGCTCTGACCGCGGTGCTGGAAGGCGTGCCTGCGGGCGTGCGGATCACCAGTGAGGACATCCGGGCGGCACTGGCCCGGCGGCGACTGGGGCACGGGCGTGGTGCCCGCCAGGCCTTCGAGCGCGACGAGCTGCGGGTATTGGGGGGCATCCGCCACGGGAGCACCATCGGCAGCCCCGTCGCCCTGCAGATCGGCAACTCCGAGTGGCCCAAGTGGTCCACGGTCATGAGCGCCGACCCCGTGGACCCCCACGACCTGCTCATCGACGCCGGAACCGGTGACGAGCGCGAGATCGCCCGCAACCGCCCGCTGACCCGCCCCCGGCCCGGGCACGCAGACCTGCCGGGGATGCTCAAGTACGACCTGCCCGAGGCCCGTCCGGTCCTGGAACGGGCCTCAGCCCGCGAGACCGCCGCCCGCGTGGCGCTGGGGGCCGTGGCCGAGGCCATCCTGGAGCAGGTGGCCGGTGTCAGGCTGGTCAGCCACGTCGTGCGGATCGGATCGGTTGCCCTGCCCGACGACGTACCCCCGCCGAGAGCTGAGGACACCGAGCGCCTCGACGCCGACCCCGTGCGCTGCACGGATCCGGCCACCAGTGCCGCCATGGTCGCCGAGATCGATGCCACCAGGAAGGACGGTGACACGCTCGGGGGCGTCGTCGAGGTCATCGCCACCGGTGTTCCGGTGGGACTGGGCACCCACGTCAGCGCCGACCGCCGCCTCGACGCGCGCCTGGCGGCCGCGCTCATGGGGATCCAGGCCGTCAAAGGCGTGGAGATCGGTGACGGCTTCACCGAGGCGGCCCGGCGGGGCTCAGCGGCTCACGACGAGATCGTCTCAGTGGACTGCGGAACGCTCACCCGGTCCACCAACCGCGCCGGTGGCATCGAGGGCGGTATCTCCAACGGCTCCGACGTGCGGGTACGGGCCGCCTTCAAGCCGATCTCCACGGTGCCCAGGGCCCTGCGCACCGTCGACCTGGCCACGGGCGAGCCCGCCACCGGGCTGCACCAACGCTCAGATGTGTGTGCCGTCGTCCCCGGAGCGGTCATTGCACAGGCCATGACTGCTCTGGTTCTGGCCGATCTTCTGCTGGACAAGACCGGAGGGGACTCGGTCGATGAGGCCGGACGCAACCTGCGTTCCTACCTGGACCGCATCGCTGAACGTACGCAGTGGCGAACCGAGCGGTGAATCTTGTGGCAAGTCGATCTGCTCGGGCGATACTGGTACGACCCACAGCGATCTCGACGGAGAGGGAGTCACGATCATGACCTGGAAGCGTGTTCCGACCATCGCTCTGCGCGACGACCAGCTGCCCCTGGTACTGGTGGGGCTGCCCGGCGCGGGCAAGACCACCCAGGCCAGGCTCCTGGCCCAGGCCCTGGGCGTCCAGGTCACTGACACCGACGCTGAGATCCGCCGGCGCGCCCGCATGACGATCCCAGAGATCTTCGCCGCCGAGGGGGAGGAGAGCTTCCGCGACCGCGAGCACCGGGCCATGCGGGCAGTCCTGGACTCCCCGGCGGCCGCTCAGGGTGTCATCGCCCTGGGCGGGGGAGCGGTGCTGCGCCCTGAGAACCGAGACCTGCTGCGCGGTCACACGGTCATCTACCTGTCCGCCTCTCCGAGCACTGCGGCCAAGCACGTGGGGGACGGGGCCGGGCGCCCGGTCATGGCTCCGGACGCGGACTCGGACCAGGCCCGTGCCGCTCAGCAGTGCTGTGAGGAGCAGGGCGAGCACGCGGGCGTCCTGGCGCGGATGGAATCCCTCCATGCTCAGCGCTCGCCGCTGTACTCCGAGGTCGCCACGCTGACCGTGCCCACTGATGGGCTCAGTCCCCAGCAGGTCGCCGCTCTCATCCTGGTGGCGCTGGGGGTCCAGACCTCTCAGGCAGTCGGTGTCCTGGCTCCCATGGCCGAGACGCAGACAGACTCGCCCGCTGCCCCGGACGGGGCCGACGCCTCGCCACGGCGCGTCCGCGTCCGGCCCGTGGCAACCACCGAGGCCAGCAGCGGCGCACGGAGGGTCACCGTCGGCGGCCCGAGCCCCTATGACGTGCTCATCGGTCACGGGATCCTGGCCGAGCTGGCCCGCATCGTGCAGGACGTCCCCGGAGCAGGTGCGGGTGGCGTCGCCGTCGTTCACGCCAAGGCGCTTGCCGACCGCGCCCGCGCTGCCGAAGCGGCGCTGACCGCCGAGGGGCTGCGCGTCCTGCGTCTCGAGGTTCCCGACGGAGAGGCGGCCAAGAAGGCGCGCGTCGCGGAGTACCTGTGGGAGCGGCTCGGTTCCTTCCGCCTGGGGCGCGACGGGCTCGTGGTCGGTCTCGGTGGTGGAGCGACGACGGACCTGGCCGGTTTCGCGGCCGCGACCTGGTTGCGGGGTGTTCCCGTGGTTCAGGTGCCCACCACGCTGCTGGCCATGGTGGACGCCGCCGTGGGCGGTAAGACGGGGATCGACACGCCGGCAGGCAAGAACCTGGTGGGTGCCTTCCACCCGCCGGCCGCTGTCATCGCCGACCTGGAGACGCTCTCCACGCTGCCGGCCTCCGAGCTGCGGGCCGGACTCGGTGAGGTCATCAAGTGCGGCCTGATCGCCGATTCGGTCATTCTCGACCGGGTCCTGGCCGATCCCGCCGACTGCCTGACCTGGGACTCGCCAGTACTGGCCGACCTGGTTGCCCGTTCGGTAGCGGTCAAGGCAGCCGTCGTGGGGGAGGATCTCACTGAGGCCGGCCTACGGGAGGTCCTCAACTACGGCCACACCTACGCCCACGCGATCGAGAAGGTCACCGGGTACTCCTGGCGTCACGGAGAGGCGGTGGCCGTCGGCTGCGTCTTCGCCGCCGAGATCGCCCACCGCAACGGCAGTCTGAGCAGTGACGCACTCGCCCTGCACCGGCAGAGCCTCGAGGCGGTCGGCCTGCCGACCCGCTTCCCCGAAGGGGAGGGACGCTGGGAGGAGCTCAAGGAGGCCATGATGAGCGACAAGAAGGTGCGCGGCGGCCGACTACGTCTCGTCCTGCTCGATGACATCGCCAGGCCCGTGCGGGTTCAGGCGCCGGCGGAGAGTATTCTCCTGTCGGCTCATGAGGCTGTCACCGGTGGGGCCCACCAAGCAGAAGGGCACCGCGGTTGAGTGCCACGGCACCGGGCTCACTCATCCTCATCGGCCCGCCGGGTGCCGGCTGCTCGAGCGTGGCCCGTGCCGTCGGGAGTGCCCACGGCCTGCCCGTGCTCGATCTGGGGCGGCTCGTTGCCGACGAGCTGGGAACCCGCCCGGACCTGGCGCTCGTTGCGGTGCCGGAGACCGAGTACCGCCGCGTCGAGGCTGACACCGCTGTGAGGCTCCTGGAGCGTGCCCAGAGCGGGAGCGTCGTCGTCGCCCTGGGATCGGGCTGTCTGGAGGCTGCTGGAGTACGCCAGGGCCTTGAGCGTCTTAGGCTCGCCAACCGTCAGAGTCACCGCGTCGTGGCCCTGATCTGCGCCACCCGGGCCCTGGCCACCCGTAACGGTCTCGACGCACCCCGGTCCGTGGCCCTGGGAACCATCCACCACCAGTTCGTCCAGATGCTCCACGAACGTCAGGCCCAGTGCCGGGATCTGGCCGACGTCGTCATCGACACCACCACAACCACCCCCGACGAGGCCGGCGAGAAGGTGATGAGCGCCGTCGCAGCCGATTTGTCCCGCCACTCGTGATCGGTGCTACACGCCCGTCACGGGGTGAGCGCGGCAGGTCGCGGTAGGATCAGCGCGTCCCAGATGCAATGCAACAGTGAGGAAACCCTCGTGGCCACGACGAACGACCTGAAGAACGGCATGGTGCTCAACCTCGAGGGCCAGCTGTGGCAGGTAGTGGAGTTCCAGCACGTCAAGCCCGGCAAGGGCCCCGCCTTCGTGCGCACCAAGATCAAGAACGTCCTGTCCGGCAAGACCGTGGACAAGACCTTCAACGCCGGCCTCAAGGTCGAGACCGCCACCGTTGACCGGCGCGACATGCAGTACCTCTACAAGGACGGCGACGACTACGTCTTCATGGACGTCAAGTCCTACGAGCAGACCTACGTCCCCTCGGCCACCGTTGGCGACGCCGCCACCTTCATGCTGGAGAACCAGGAGGTCATCGTGGCCTTCCACGAGGACTCGGTCCTGTTCGTCGAGCTGCCGGCCTCCGTGGTCCTGACGATCTCCCACACCGAGCCGGGCCTCCAGGGCGACCGTTCCAGCGCGGGCACCAAGCCGGCCACCGTCGAGACCGGCGCTGAGATCCAGGTGCCCCTGTTCCTCAACACCGGTGACAAGGTCAAGGTGGACACCCGCTCCGGCTCCTACATCTCCCGCGTCAACGACTGATGACCGAGCGTCCCGAGGAGGGCTCGAGCCACTCGAGCCCCGCGTCGCGCCACCCGGTCACCGCCCGTACGAAGGCGCGCCGGCGTGCCATCGAGATCCTCTTCGAGGCCGATCAGCGCGGGATGCTGGGCCACGAGGGCACTGAGGAGCTGCGCTCCTTCGCGCAGCTGCGCGCCGTCAGCTCGGCCAACCACACAGAGGCCCCTGCCTACACGCGGGAGATCCTCGACGGTGTGTGCGACCACCTGGACGACGTCGACGAGACGATCCAGACCTACGCCCAGGGGTGGACTCTGGGGCGGATGCCGGCCGTCGATCGCGCCATTGCTCGAGTCGCCACCTGGGAGATCGTCTACAACGACGAGGTGGATGCGCCCGTCGCTGTGGATGAGGCCATGACGCTGAGCCGGATGCTCTCCACCGACGAGTCACCCAGGTACCTCGGTGGACTTCTGGGGCGTATCGGAGACCTCGCCGACACCCTGCGCTGAGCCACGGAGCGCAGGGGGCTCACGGCATGGGGATGACTCCCTATGCCGCGAGCTGCGCCCAACCGACACCGTTGGCCTAGGCTGAGACCGCCCCCTCTGCCGATGCTGGAGTACTCCGTGAGTCAGCTACCTCCCCAGGATCCCAACGACTACCCCTACATCAAGGGCACCGGCGCACCGCTGGAAGGGCCAAGCGGCGTCGACAACCCTGTAGCAGTGCTGTCCGGCCCCCACGGGGTCGGCTACCCCTGGGCGGGATCGGGAATGCCCTACCCCACCGGGCCCTATCCCTTCGGAGGCCTCCCGCCGTCTCCAGCAGCACCCGGAGGTTATCCGTGGAACGGACCCACGCCTGTTCCTCACGGCCCCTACCCTCCAATGGGACTGAACCCGGTTCTTGGATTCGCCTGGAACAACCCTGTCCTCATGTGCGAGCGCAAGCGCTCCGCGACCCGCAAGGTCTCGCTCACCAGCGGCAGCATCGGGCTCATCACCATGGTGATCCAGATGGCCATCATCGTCACCATTTTCCTCGCCATCGAGTACGCGGGACAGCAGAGTGAGTTCTTGCTGTTCGTGTCCCTTCTCATCGTGGTCCTCGCTCCGATGGCCGTTGGCCTTGGATGGGTCACCACCTTCATCCTGGCTCTTGTCGCCTGTATTCAGGCCCGTTCCCGCACGCCTCAGGTTCAGCCGGACGGATGGATCCAGGCCAAGACGCCAACGCTGGCGCTGCTGGTCACCAGCATCGTGGCGGGACTGCCCACCCTCATCATGTACGTGTTCCTGTACGAGGCGCTCTCACGTGACTACACCGATGATTTCATCGATGGCTTCCTGGAGCCATTACTCATGTTCTGCGGCCTGACCCAGGTCCTGATCGTCGTGGGGTTCGTGTTTCTGCTCCGTATGAGCAAGGCACTGGACCCGGCGGTCAGAGCCTCTCAGGTCCCGGGAACGCAGTCTGCATGATCTCCCGGTGCCGATGAGATCTTGGCTGCCGGTGTGCTGTCGAGATGCTCGTCGAGGCCGATCGGCGCCTGATGCTGGGCGCTGGGGCAGAGAGCGACGGGGCTTGCGACATGGGGCGGGCTCCCTATGCGGTGAGCTGTGCCCATCGGACACGGTTGGCCTACGCTAAGCCCGCCCACTCTGCCGACGCTGGAGTACCCCATGAGCCACCTACCTCCCCAGAATCCCAACAACGACCCCCATATCCAGGGCACCGGCCACCCACAGAACACCCCCATTCCTGTTCCTTATGGCCGCTACAACCCCACGGTGGGGCAGACACCTGCTCCTGGCTTCGGCTGGAAGGACCCGGTCTTGATGGAGGTTCAGCGCAAGCGCTCCGCGACCCGCAAGGTCTCGGTCGCCGGCAGCATCATCGGGCTCATCACCATGATGATCCAGATCATCTTCACCACCTACGAACTCCTCACTGCCAACCTGCAGGGGGAAGAGTACCTGGAGCTCGCGCTCCTTGCCCTTCTCATGATGATTGCGGCTCCGTTCGTCGTTGGCTTCGGGTGGGTCGTGACGTTCATCCTCGGTCTTATCGCCTGTATTCGGGCGAATTCCCGGACGCCTCAGGTCCAGCCCGACGGATGGGACGACGCCAAGAGCCCAACGTTGATGCTGCTGGTGGCGAGTTTCGTGGCGGGACTTCCCACCCTTGCCATATTTCTTACTTGGTTCTGGCAGATCCACCAAGACATCGGGGGCACCGACACCTACGTCCTCTTCACAGTGCTCGTCGCCAGCTACCTGGTGCAGGTTCTGATCGCAGTGGGATTCATCGTTCTGCTCCGTAGGAGCAAGGCGCTGGACCCATCGGTGAGAGTGTCTTAGTCGCCGGGAGCTCGAATGCTGCGCGGCTGAGGCATGGACTGAGGGGCTCGCGGCACATGGGGTGGACTCCCTATGTCGTGAGCTGTGCCCATCCGACGCGGTTGACCTAGGCTGCGGCCATCCCCTTTGCCAATGCCGGAGTACCCCATGAGCCACCTACCTCCCCAGAATCCCAACAACGACCCCCATATCCAGGGCGCCGGCCACCCACGGAACGCTCCCACGCCTGCTCCTTACGGCCGCTACAACCCTCCGGTGGGGCAGACGTCTGCTGCCGGCTTCGGCTCGATCGACCCGGTCCTGACGGAGGTTCAGCGCAAGCGCTCCGCGACCCGCAAGGTCTCCGTCGCCGGCAGCATCATCGGGCTCATCACCATGATGATCCAGATCATCTTCACCACCTACGAACTCCTCACTGCCAACCTGCAGGGGGAAGAGTACCTGGAGCTCGCGCTCCTTGCCCTTCTCATGATGATTGCGGCTCCGTTCGTCGTTGGCTTCGGGTGGGTCGTGACGTTCATCCTCGGTCTTATCGCCTGTATTCGGGCGAATTCCCGGACGCCTCAGGTCCAGCCCGACGGATGGGACGACGCCAAGAGCCCAACGTTGATGCTGCTGGTGGCGAGTTTCGTGGCGGGGCTTCCCACCCTCGCCATTTATGTCGCTTGGTTCTCGGAGGGCTCGTCCGAGTCCGCTGTCACATCACTGCTTGTCGCCTGTGACCTGGTGGAGGTTCTGATCGCAGTGGGGTTCATCGTTCTGCTCCGCATGAGCAAGGCGCTGAACCCGGTGGCCTGAGCATCTCAGGCCCCGGGAACGCAGCCAGCATGATCTCCCGGTGCCGATGAGAACACGGGTGCCGGCGCATCCCCTCAGCCCGTGCCGCCTCGTCCCGGTGAAGCGGAGCGCAGGCTGAGGAGAGGGGCTGCGTCAACTAGTCATCCATGGCCCGTACGACGATGTAGTCAATATCCACCTGGGCCTGCGTGAAGCCCTCATGCTTGAGTCGCCCCCGGTGGATGCTTCCGCTGTGCGTGGTCAGGCAGATGTGGTAGGCGGCGTCGTCACCGAAGCAGGCATCGAACTCCTTCTGCGATGCTGAACGCAAGACCTCATGGTAGGGCTGACCGTCGAAGAGGAAGAGAATGCTCTCGGGGGTCTTCTCCATCCCGTAGGTGTGCCACTGGGTGAGATCGGGCCGCGGCGAGACCCCTAGGTTGCTTCCCTTGCCCCCCGCCTGGCCGTAGTGCACAGTCGACTCGGCGATACCGGTGGCACTGCCGCCGCCGTAGGTCTCCACAACATCGATCTCGCCCCCGTTGTCGTCGTCGTCCGGCCGCAACCAGATGCCGGCGAAGAGTCCCTCAGCCGACTGAGGGAAACGTGCCCTGGTCTCCAAGGAGCCGTAGACAAAGGAGAACAGCCCCTGCGTGGTGACAAAGGCCTGGTCGACGTAGCGCAGGGTCGGCTCCTTGTCGAAGCGGTTCTGGAAGCCCTTGAGGGGGGTGGCGCGCCGGCGCCACAGGACGTGGCCGACACCGTTGCTGACGCTGTGTGTGTCATGGGTGAACACCCCCCAGTCGTAGCTGGCACAGGACTCGGGCTCTGAGCGGTTGTCCCGCCACCGTGACGGGGAGAAGTCCGATCCGTCAGAGAACTGCTCATTGAAGATGACGCTGCTGAAGTCGTAGGAGGACTCCGCAGCAGCTGCCTGCGAGGGGGAGGCGAGACTGGCGGCGGCCAGTCCTGCCCCGGCGCTGAGGCCGGTGATGATCGAGCGTCGAGTGGGGAGTGTCATGAGGGCATTCCTTGCTTGAGAAGAAGTCACTGATGCAGCAGCAACACCGGTCCGTGCCTGCTCTGCGACATCGTTCAGCTCTCAATCGGGCTCAGATGGATCCGGCACTCACTTCTCAAGCTCTCGACATGTTGTGACAATCTCGCAGTCAGCGTCTGACGACGCCTGAGCATTGGGCTAAGACTAAACATTGTTACGGGCAGTTTGTAGATGCGAAACACGTCCTGTTGCGATCGTCGTCAGGTGCTGAGCCGCTCCGCAGCCGTTGGCGTGACCTTCGTCTCCGAAGGTCGTGCTGTGTGGGCGAGCACATCCTGCCGGAGGTGACGTACACTCGATGGCGACCAACATCCTTTAAGTCCGTCCAGAGAGGCGGGGAAGGAGGCCTGAAATGGCCGAAAGTTTGTCAGGCGCCTTGAGCGCACCGATCCAGGGCAAGGAGATCCTCGGACCTCCCGATATAGCCCGTTCCCTGTTCCGTATCGCGCACGAGATTCTGGAGCGCAACCACGGGACGCAGGACATCGTCGTCCTCGGGATCCCCAGTGGGGGAGCACCACTCGCGCACAGACTCGTCGAGGCGCTCGCCGTCGCTTCGAGCGAAGGGACGCAGTGGTCCGAGCAGGCCGAGCAGGCACAGGCCGCCGCCAAGGTCCCGGTCGGCACCCTGGACATCACCATGTACCGCGATGACCTGGGACGTCACCCCATCCGTGTTCCCCGTCCCACGGAGATCCCCCAGGGGGGCATTGACGGCAAGGTCGTCATCCTCGTCGACGACGTCCTCTACTCCGGACGCACCATCCGGGCCGCCCTCGACGCCCTGGGCGCGGTGGGCCGCCCCCGGGCCGTGCAGCTGGCCACGCTCGTGGACCGCGGACACCGGGAGCTGCCCATCCGAGCCGACTACGTGGGTAAGAACCTGCCGACCTCCCGCACCGAGAAGGTCGTGGTCTCCCTGACCGAGCTCGGCGCCTCCACCGACGCCGTCACCATCGTCCCCGCAGACGTCCCCACTGAGCGTTCGAGCGAGCGCAGCAACCAGGAGGCCACCCGATGAAGCACCTGCTCTCCGCCAAGGACCTGACCCACGACGAGGCGGTCATGGTCCTGGACACCGCCGAGGCGATGGCCGCCACCCAGCGTCATGCGGTCAAGAAGCTCCCGACGCTGCGCGGCAAGACCGTGGTGAACCTCTTCTTCGAGGACTCCACCCGCACCAGGCTCTCCTTCGAGGCCGCCGCCAAGCGCCTGAGCGCCGACGTCATCAACTTCTCGGCCAAGGGCTCCTCAGTGTCCAAGGGCGAGTCCCTCAAGGACACCGCCCAGACGATCATGGCCATGGGGGCGGACGCCGTCGTCGTGCGCCACTCCGCCTGCGGCGCCGCGCACCTGCTGGCCCACGCCGGCTGGATCAACGTGCCGGTCCTCAACGCAGGCGACGGCACCCACCAGCACCCCACCCAGGCCCTTCTGGACGCCATGACGCTGCGGCGCTGGTACGTCCCCGGAGCGCCGGCCACAGCGGACGGCAGCCCCGCCCCGCAGGGGCGGGACCTGGAGGGCGCCCGCCTCATCATCGTCGGAGACGTCCTGCACTCCCGGGTGGCCCGCTCCAACGTGGACCTCATGACGGCGCTCGGCGCGAAGGTCACACTCGTAGCGCCGCCCACGCTACTGCCCGTCGGCATGGACGACTGGCCCTGCGAGGTCTCCTACAACCTCGATGAGGCGATCGAGGAGATTCAGCCCGACGCCGTCATGATGCTGCGCGTCCAGCGCGAGCGCATGAGTGCCGCAGGAGGGGGCTTCTTCCCGAGCCCTGGCGAGTACTCCAGCGTCTACGGCCTCACCTCCGCCCGTCGCCGGGCCATGCCGGAGCACGCGATCGTCATGCACCCCGGCCCCATGAACCGTGGCCTCGAGATCACCGCCGAGGCCGCCGACGACCCCCGCTCGCGCATCATCGAGCAGGTCGGCAACGGAGTCTCCGTCCGTATGGCCGCCCTCTACCTCCTCCTCGCTGACGAAGGGAACCAGCTGTGACCTCCCACCTCCTGACCGGTGTCCGCCCCTACGGCGAGGACCCCACTGACATTCTCATCACCGATGGCACCATCACCGCCATCGGCCCTGACGCTGCGACGAAGGCCCCGGCCGACGTCCAGCGCCATGACCTGGACGGGCTCATCGCCCTGCCCGGGCTCGTCGATATCCACACTCACCTGCGCGAGCCCGGAGGGGAGTCCGCCGAGACCATCTACTCCGGTACCCGCGCTGCGGCCGTGGGCGGCTACACCGCCGTCTTCGCGATGGCCAACACCACGCCCGTCCAGGACAACGCCGGTGTCGTGGAGCAGGTGCTGCGGCTGGGCCGTGAAGCCGGCTGGGTGGATGTCCACCCGGTGGGCGCCGTCTCGGCGGGGCTGGCCGGTGAGCACCTGTCCGACATGGGTGCCATGGCGACCTCCGCCGCCCGGGTGCGGGTCTTCTCCGACGACGGTAAGTGCGTCTCCGACCCCGTCCTCATGCGCCGGGCCCTGGAGTACGTCAAGTCCTTCGACGGCGTCATCGCCCAGCACGCACAGGATCCCCGCCTCACCGAGGGTTCTCAGATGCACGAGGGCGTCGTCTCCGCCGAGCTGGGACTGCGCGGCTGGCCGGCGGTGGCCGAGGAGTCGATCATCGCCCGCGACGTCCTGCTGGCTGAGCACGTCGGCTCGCGTCTGCACGTCTGCCACCTGTCCACCGCCGGCAGCGTCGGCATCATCCGCTGGGCCAAGTCCCGCGGCATCAATGTCACCGCTGAGGTCACGCCGCACCACCTCCTGCTGACCGATGAGATGGCCCGCACCTACTCCCCGCTGTACAAGGTCAACCCCCCGCTGCGCACGGCCGAGGACGTCGAGGCGGTTCGCGAGGCCCTGGCCGATGGCACCATCGACGTCGTCGGCACCGACCACGCCCCGCACCCGGTGGAGGACAAGGACTGCGAGTGGCAGGCCGGAGCCTTCGGCATGACCGGCCTGGAGACCGCACTGAGCGTCCTGATCGAGACGATGGTCGCCACCGGCCGCATGACCTGGCGCGACATCGCCCGGGCCATGTCCTCGACCCCGGCCCGCATCGGCCGCCTGAGCGACCAGGGCTGCGAGCTCGAGGTCGGCGCCCCGGCCAACATCACTGTGGTCGACCCCGAGGCGCGCCGCACCGTCGACGCCTCCGCCCAGTGGACCAGCTCCACCAACACCCCCTACGCCGGGATGGAGCTGCCGGGACAGGTCATGGCCACCTTCCTCCACGGCCGCCCCACCGTGCTCGACGGCGCTCCCGTTGAGGCTCCCGCCGGCTCGGCTCATGCCTGAGCTGAGCCACCGCCCAGCCGCCCTCCTCGTGCTGGAGGACGGCTGGGCCCTGCGGGGCCGCAGCTACGGGGCCCAAGGGCGCACCATTGGAGAGATCGTCTTCTCCACCGGGATGACCGGGTACCAGGAAACACTGACCGATCCCTCCTACCACCGCCAGATCGTCGTTCAGACCGCGCCACACATCGGTAACACCGGGGTCAACGACGAGGACGCCGAGTCCGATCGCATCTGGGTGGCCGGCTACGTCGTACGTGAACCGGCCCGGAGAGCCTCCAGCTGGCGCTCCCGTCGGGAGCTGGAGGACGATCTGCGTGACGCCGGCATCGTTGGTCTGTGCGAGGTCGACACCCGGGCCCTGACCCGGCATCTGCGCGAGGCGGGTGCGATGCGTGGCGGCATCTTCTCCGGGGACGCCCTGCCTGCCGGAGGCACTGACCCCGGTGGTCCCAGCCAGGCCTGCATCGACATCTGCCTGGAGGCCGTGCGCAGTGAGCCGCCCATGAGCGGCCGCGCCCTGGCCGCTGAGGTGACCACTCCCTCCGGGTACGTCGTCGAGCCCACCGGACCGGCCGAGGGACATGAGCCGGTCGCGGTGCTGGTCGCCATCGACCTGGGTATCAAGTCCCGCACCCCGTGGCAGTTCGCTGAGCGCGGCGTACGCGTTCACGTCCTGCCCCAGTCCACGACTCTGTCCGAGATCCTTGCCCTCAGACCCGATGGCGTCCTGTTCTCCAACGGCCCTGGAGACCCGGGGACTGCCGACGCCGAGATCGAGCTCCTGCGAGGCGTCCTCGACGCGCGCATTCCCTTCTTCGGCATCTGCTTGGGCAATCAGCTCCTGGGACGTGCCCTGGGCTACGGCACCTACAAGCTCGCCTACGGGCACCGCGGCGTCAACCAGCCCGTTCTGGACCGTGCCACCGGCAAGGTGGAGATCACGGCCCACAACCACGGCTTCGCCGTCGACGCCCCCATCGATGAGCCCTCTGTAGCCCCCTTCGACAACGGTCGCTACGGTCGGGTGGAGGTCTCCCACCTGGGACTCAATGACGGTGTGGTCGAAGGGCTACGGGCGCTGGACCTGCCGGCCTTCTCCGTCCAGTACCACCCCGAGGCCGCTGCTGGCCCCCATGACGCCGAGCACCTCTTCGACCGATTCATCCGCCTCATGCGGGAGCACCGCCGGGGCCAGGACCGCGAGGACACGAACTGACATGCCTGTTCGCCCTGATATCAGCTCCGTCCTTGTCATCGGATCGGGCCCCATCGTCATCGGGCAGGCCTGCGAGTTCGACTACTCCGGCACCCAGGCCTGCCGCGTCCTGCGCGCTGAGGGAATCCGCGTCATCCTGGTCAACTCCAACCCGGCCACGATCATGACCGACCCCGACGTCGCCGACGCCACCTATATCGAGCCGATCACCCCCGAGGTGCTGACCACCATCATCGCCAAGGAACGGCCCGACGCCCTCCTGCCCACCCTGGGCGGGCAGACCGCCCTCAACGCCGCCATGAGCCTGGTCGAGCGCGGCGTGCTCGATGAGTACGACGTCGAGCTCATCGGCGCCTCCGCCGCGGCCATCAACGCCGGGGAGGACCGTGACGAGTTCAAGGACGTCGTCGAGCGTTGTGGCGCCGAGGTCGCCCGCAGCGTCATCGCCCACACCATGGATGAGTGCCGCGCCGGGGTCAATGCCCTGGGCGGATACCCGGTCGTCGTGCGCCCCTCCTTCACGATGGGCGGCCTGGGCAGCGGTGTCGCCTTCAATGACTCGGACCTGCATCGCATCGCCGGGGCGGGTCTGGCGGCCTCCCGCACCACCGAGGTCCTCCTGGAGGAGTCGATCCTGGGCTGGAAGGAGTACGAGCTCGAGCTCATGCGCGACACCGCCGACAACGTGGTGGTCGTGTGCTCCATCGAGAACGTCGACCCCGTGGGAGTGCATACCGGCGACTCCATCACGGTCGCCCCGGCCCTGACCCTCACCGACCGAGAGCTTCAGAGGCTGCGGGACATCGGCATCGCTGTCATCCGGGAGGTCGGGGTCGATACCGGTGGCTGCAACATCCAGTTCGCCGTCGACCCGGCCACCGGCAGGATCATCGTCATCGAGATGAACCCCCGTGTGTCCCGGTCCTCAGCCCTGGCCTCGAAGGCCACAGGCTTCCCGATCGCCAAGATCGCCGCACGCCTGGCCGTGGGGTACACGCTCGACGAGATCCCCAACGACATCACCGGCTCCACCCCAGCCTCCTTCGAACCGACCCTGGACTACGTGGTCGTCAAGGTGCCGCGCTTCGCCTTCGAGAAGTTCCGGGGCGCTGACCCCCGGCTCACCACCACCATGAAATCGGTCGGCGAGGCCATGGCGATCGGTCGCTCCTATACGGAAGCCCTCCAGAAGGCCTTGCGCTCTCTGGACAAGAAGGGAACCGGCTTCCACTGGGACGGACCGGTGCCCAGCCAGCAGCAGACCGCTGAGCTGCTGGAGTCCATCGCCGTGCCCACCGAGCACCGGCTGGTCGACCTCCAGCAGGCCGTGCGCGGTGGAGCCACCATTGCTCAGCTCCACGAGGCCACTCGCATCGACCCCTGGTTCCTGGACCAGATGCTGCTTCTTGAGGAGGTGGCCCAAGAGGTCAAGGGCGCACCCGCGCTCACAGCGGACGTCCTCGCCCTGGCCAAGCGCCACGGCTTCTCCGACGTCCAGGTCGCCTCCCTGCGCGGCATCAGCGAGGACACGGTGCGAGAGGTCCGCCATGCCTTCGGCCTGCGGCCCGTCTACAAGACCGTTGACACCTGCGCCGCCGAGTTCGCCTCACGCACCCCCTACCTCTACTCCAGCTATGACCTGGAGACCGAGGTGGCATCCCGCCAGCGTGAGGCCGTCATCATCCTGGGCTCGGGACCCAACCGGATCGGCCAGGGCATTGAGTTCGACTACTCCTGTGTTCACGCCGCGATGGCCCTGTCCGATCGCTACGAGACCGTCATGGTCAACTGCAACCCTGAGACCGTCTCCACCGACTACGACATCTCCGACCGGCTCTACTTCGAGCCTCTGACCTTCGAGGACGTCATCGAGATTTACGAGGCCGAGCTGGCAGCCGGACCCGTGACCGGTGTCATCGTCCAGCTCGGTGGTCAGACACCGCTGTCCTTGGCGGCCAGACTGGCCAAGGCCGGGGTGCCGATCCTGGGAACGAGTCCCGAGGCGATCGACGCCGCCGAGGACCGTGAGGCCTTCGGGGTCGTTCTTCAGCGTGCCGGCCTGCCCGCACCAGCGCACGGCACCGCTCTGAGCGACGAGCAGGCGCGCTCGGTCGCCCAGGGCATTGGCTATCCGGTCCTGGTGCGCCCCAGCTACGTGCTCGGCGGCCGCGGTATGGAGATCGTCTACGACGCCCAGGGTCTTGACGACTATCTCCAACGCGCCGGTCTTGAGCCCGGAGGCGTCTACGGTACCGGGCCACTACTCATCGACCGTTTTCTCGACGACGCCATCGAGATCGATGTTGACGCCCTGTACGACGGCAGTGAGCTGTTCCTCGGTGGCGTCATGGAGCACATCGAGGAGGCCGGTATCCACTCCGGTGACTCCGCCTGCGTCATGCCGCCCATGACCTTGTCCGACACGGAGATCGCTCGCATCCGGCGCTCCACTGAGGCGATCGCCAAAGGTGTGGGCGTGCAAGGGTTGCTCAACATCCAGTTCGCCCTGGTCTCCGACGTTCTCTACGTCATCGAGGCCAACCCCAGGGCCTCGCGCACAGTCCCCTTCGTCTCGAAGGCATCCGGTGTGCAGCTGGCCAAGGCGGCGGCCCTCATCATGACGGGGGAGACGATCGCCTCGCTCAGGCGCTCCGGTCACCTGCCCGAGGCCGACGCCGCCGTCACCGATCCCGATGACCCGATCGCCGTCAAGGAGGCGGTCCTGCCCTTCAAACGGTTCCGTACCACCGAGGGCCGCGTGGTCGACACGATCCTGGGGCCGGAGATGCGTTCCACCGGCGAGGTCATGGGCTACGACGTCGACTTCCCGCGGGCCTTCGCCAAGTCCCAGGCCGGTGCCTACGGTGGTCTACCAGGAGAGGGAACGCTGTTCGTCTCGGTGGCCGACCGGGACAAGCGAGCCATCATCCTGCCGGTGGCTCGGCTCGCGGAGCTCGGCTTCACGGTCCTGGCCACGACCGGGACCGCACAGGTGCTGCGCCGCAACGGGATCGACGCCTTGGCGGTGCGCAAGATCAGCCAGGGCGTTGGCGACCACGGCGAGCAGACGATCGCCGAGCTCATCGAGTCCGGAGCCATCGACATGGTGGTCAACACCCCCAAGGGCCAGGGGGCCCGCGCCGACGGCTACTCCATCCGCGCGGCCACCACCGGTGCCGACCGTCCCATCATCACCACCGTCCAACAGCTCCAGGCGGCGGTCCAGGCCCTCGAGGCCCAGCTGCACGGTCCCTTCCGGGTTCGCAGCCTCCAGGAGCACATCGCCGCTCGCCGATCCCGGCGAGGCTCGGTGTCCGAGTCCCACCCAGTGGCCCCCGTTGACGACAAGGAGACCAGATGAGTTCCGCCGCCGCTCGCCAGACCAGTCGACGCCCCTTCGGAGCCCGCTTGGCTGACGCCATGGACGACCACGGGCCCCTGTGCGTCGGCATCGACCCCCACCCGAACCTGCTCGAGGCCTGGGGCCTGGCCGACTCGGCCGCAGGCCTGCGGGACTTCGCCCTGCGGACCATCGACGCGGTTGGTGGACACGTGGCCGCCGTCAAGCCCCAGTCCGCTTTCTTCGAGCGTCATGGCAGCGCCGGCATCGCGGTCCTCGAGGAGGCCCTGGCGGCCCTACGCGACCTCGGCACCTTGTCCGTTCTCGACGTCAAGCGCGGGGACATCGGTTCCACGATGGCCGGCTACGCTCAGGCCTACCTGTCCGACGACGCTCCTACAGCCGCTGACGCCATCACCGTCTCGCCCTACCTGGGCTACGGGTCCCTCACGCCTGCACTCAACCTCGCCGAGGCCAACGGACGCGGCGTCTTCGTCCTGGCCCTCACCTCCAATCCGGAAGGAGCCGGCGTCCAGCACGCCGTCAACGGGGACCAGGCCGTGGCCGCCGGCATCGTGGAGGGCGTGACCGCCTCCAACGCCCAGGCCAGTGGCGAAGGCAGGCTCGGCAGCATCGGGCTGGTCATCGGCGCCACCGTCGGCGGGGCCGTGAGCGACCTGGGAATCGACCTGCAGGGCGCCAATGGTCCGTTGCTGGCACCGGGCGTGGGCGCCCAAGGCGCTGGGCCGGCCGAGCTGGAGGCGGTTTTCGGGACGGCGCGCCGTCAGGTCCTGGCCTCCACCTCACGCGGGGTTCTCAAGGCAGGACCCTCCATCGACGAGCTGCGAAAAGCAGCGTCGGCATCCGCCTATGAGGCCGCAACAGCTCTGCGCCGAGTCTGAAGGTGCTGCAGCCCGCCTCGGATTGAGGGTGTGTGCGGAAACACGAAGTCGGTGGTGGAATATAGGCCCCTGCGAATGCGAGTACACCTGGCCCGACTTATGCTCGTGGTGCGGGTCACTGGTATTCGACCGGGAGGAGACACACCATGACGCTTCCGACGCTGACACCCGAGCAACGGGCTCAGGCACTGGAGAAGGCTGCTGCGGCGCGATCGCACCGCGCCCGTATCAAGTCCGAGCTCAAGAGCGGGGAGCTCAAGCTCTCCGAGTTCTTCACCGCCTCAGAGACGGATGATGTCTTGGGCAAGATGAAGGTCAGAGCACTGCTCATCTCCCTGCCACGTGTGGGGACCACAACAGCTGATGCCATCCTCGCTGACGTGCATATTGCCGAGTCCCGGCGAGTGCGTGGGCTGGGAGCGAACCAGCGGGCGGCGCTCGTGGAGCGCTTCGGCTAGGAAGGCCGCTTAGACGCCGGCTCGTGCCGACGGGTCCCGGTAGGCCATGATGTGGCCATGACCGACGTTGCTGCCACAGACCCGTCCGTTCCCGCTCTCGCCCGCCTGACCGTTCTGGCCGGCCCCACGGCGGTGGGTAAGGGCACTGTCGTCACCGAGCTGCGCAGACGCCATCCAGACCTGTTCGTCTCGGTCTCGGCCACCACCCGTCGGCCTCGTCCCGGTGAGGTCGACGGCGTGCACTATCATTTCGTCAGCGATGAGGACTTCGACTCGCTCGTCGCCAGTGGCCAGATGCTGGAATGGGCTCTGGTCCACGGAGTGCATCGTTACGGCACCCCCCGGGGCCCGGTCCAGGACCGGCTCGATGCCGGATGCCCCGCACTGTTGGAGATCGACCTGGACGGTGCCCGGCAGGTGCGTCGGGCGATGCCTGAGGCCCGTCTCGTCTTCCTCGCGCCGCCGAGCTGGGAGGAGCTCGTCCGCAGGCTCGTCGGTCGCGGTACTGAGGATGCCCATGAACAGGAGCGGCGCCTGGCCACGGCCCGCACCGAGCTGGACGCGGCCGGCGAGTTCGACCACGTCGTCATCAACGACACCGTGGCGAGCGCCACCGCGGAGCTGGAGAGACTCATGGGATTGGGCAGTTAGAATAACGTGGCTCTGAACTATCGAGATTGAACCGGAGGCATGCACATGCTCGGAACCTCTCCCCAGCCCGAGGGCATCACCAACCCGCCGATCGACGACCTTCTGGAGAAGGTCGACTCCAAGTACGGGCTCGTGGTGGAGGCCGCCAAGCGCGCCCGCCAGATCAACACCTACACCCAGCAGCTCGAGGACAACCAGTTCGAGTTCTTCGGTCCGCTGGTCGACTCCGAGGTCGGCGAGAAGTCCCTGGGCATCGCTCTGCGTGAGATCGCCGAGGACAAGCTCGAGGTCATCCCCGGGGACGTGGCCCGAGCCCGCCGCGCCGAGGCCGAGGAGGCCCGTCGAGCCGCGGAGGCCGACATGTTCAGCGACATCTCGCTGGATGCCCCGGTGTCCCTCGAGGGCGGCGAGACTCCCACCAGCCTCGACGACATCCAGTTCTGAGCCCGGCTCGCCATGGACGAGCCGCACACTGCTGTGACTGAACGCGCCGTGACCGCCGTCGAGCGGCCACGGCGCGTCGTCGTCGGCGTCGCCGGGTCGATCGCCGCCTACAAGGCCCCTTTCGTCGTCCGACTGCTGCGTCAGGCCGGGCACGAGGTCAAGGTGGTGGCCACCGAGTCGGCGCTGAGGTTCATCGGTGCTCCGGCTCTGGCGGCGGTCAGTGGCAGGCCCGTATCCACCGGGGTCTTCGATGACCCGGCCGCCGTCGAGCACGTGGCCGTGGCCGAGTGGGCCGAGCTCGTCGTGGTCGCTCCGGCCTCGGCGGACCTGCTGGCGCGGGTACGGGCAGGACGGGCCGACGACATGCTGACCGCGACGATACTGACCTGCCAGGCCCCCGTCGTCCTGGCGCCGGCCATGCACACCCAGATGTGGGTCAACCCCGCCACCCGGGAGAACGTGGCAGTGCTGCGTGAGCGTGGTCTGACGGTCATCGAGCCGGACAGCGGGCGCCTGACCGGCAAGGACTCCGGAGTGGGCCGGATGCCCGAACCCGAGCAGATCGTGTCGCAGGCCCTGGCCGCCCTGACACATGCCGCCGCCGGGTTCGCGGGAGCGCAGGAGGCCTCGGGGGAGGGCTACAAGCGTCTGCAAGGACGGCACGTCGTCATCTCGGCCGGCGGCACACGTGAGCCCATCGATCCGGTGAGGTACCTCGGCAACCGCTCCTCAGGACGCCAGGGCTGCGCACTGGCGGCGGCCGCTGCCGAGCAGGGAGCCCGCGTCACCCTGGTGCAGGCGCACGTGGCCTCCGACCTGCTCAAGGCCCTGCCTGCGCAGGTGAGCGTTGTCGCGGCCGGTACCGCCGCGGACATGCTCCGTGTCGTGCGCGACGCCGCCCGCGACGCCGACGCCGTCATCATGGCTGCGGCTGTTGCCGACTACCGGCCCGTCACCGTGGCCGCAACCAAGCTCAAGAAGCAGGCGCCCGCCGGCGAGGAGCCCCTCAGCGAACCGACCATGTCCATTGAGCTCACCACCAACCCGGACATCCTGGCCGGGTTGGTGAGCGACCCGCCTCGGCCCGGACAGATCGTGGTCGGATTCGCCGCCGAGACCGGGGACGAGAACGGTGACGTGCTCTTCCATGGCAGGGCCAAGGCCCGCCGAAAAGGGGCGCACCTTCTGGCGGTCAATGCGGTGGGGGAGGAGCTCGGCTTCGGAGACGTCCCCAACGCCGTCGTCGTCCTGGATGCCCACGGCACTGAAGTCGCGCGTGGACAGGGCAACAAGATGGACGTCGCCCGCCTTCTCATCTCTCTGGCCGCTGACCTGGTGAATGGGGCCTGAGGGCCGGTTTCCGCGTTTTCGTGGGTAACGCCACGACGGATCAGTTCCGGCGGTGACTACGATGGGTGCGTGAGTTCCTCCTTACGTCTGTTCACGTCCGAGTCGGTCACTGAAGGTCACCCGGACAAGATCTGCGACCGTGTCTCTGATGCGATTCTCGACGCCATCCTCGAGCAGGACCCCACCGCGCGCGTCGCGGTGGAGACCATGGTGACGACCGGCCTGGTGCACGTGGCCGGCGAAGTCACGACGGAGAGGGCCTACGTTGAGATCCCTGAGATCGTTCGCCAGGAGATCTCCGCCATCGGCTACACCTCCTCAGATGTCTGCTTCGACGCTCGCTCCTGCGGTGTGTCGGTATCGATCGGGCAGCAGTCCGCGGACATCGCGGCGGGGGTCGACAAGTCCCTTCAGGCCCGTCGGGACGACACGGACATCGATCCTCTCGACCTGCAGGGTGCCGGAGACCAGGGGCTCATGTTCGGCTACGCCTGCGACGACACCGCGGCCCTCATGCCCCTGCCCATCCATCTGGCTCATCGTCTGGCGGAGCGTCTGGCCTTCGTGCGCAAGCAGGGCATCGTGCCGGGACTGCGCCCCGACGGCAAGACGCAGGTGACGATCGGCTACGACGGCCAGCGCCCGGTCAGCCTGGACAACCTGGTCATCTCCACCCAGCACGACGCGGACCGCACTCGTGCCTGGCTGACCGACGCTCTGCGTACGGAGGTCATCGAGCCGGTGCTGGCGGCCCAGGCAGAGGCCGGTACCGAGCTCGACACCGCCGACACCGATGTCCTCATCAACCCCTCGGGACAGTTCGTCATCGGTGGTCCGGCAGGTGACGCCGGCCTGACGGGACGCAAGATCATCGTGGACACCTACGGCGGAATGGCCCGTCATGGCGGGGGCGCATTCTCCGGCAAGGATCCCTCGAAGGTGGACCGCTCCGCCAGCTATGCCATGCGCTGGGTCGCCAAGAACGTCGTCGCAGCCGGACTGGCCAGAAGGTGTGAGATTCAGGTGGCCTACGCCATCGGCTCCGCTCACCCCGTGGGCGTCTACGTGGAGACATTCGGGACGGCGGCCGTTCCTGAGGAGCGCATCATGAAGGCCGTCAACGAGGTCTTCGACCTTCGTCCGGCCGCGATCGTGCGCGATCTCGACCTGCTGCGTCCGATCTACCGCGCCACCAGCTCCTACGGCCACTTCGGGCGTCCCGGCTTCAGCTGGGAGGCCACCGACCGCGTCGAGGCCCTGCGCCAGGCCGTCTGAGTCCCGCGTACTCGGGGCGGGAGACTTCCGAGGGGTTGTATGGCAACCGGCTACGACGACGCCGCTTCTGCCTCCGGTGAGTCGGATGGCCCCGCACGTGCTTACGGCGTCAGCAGGCAGGGTGAGCTGCTGGAGCTGCCGGAGCCCGGTCTGCGCACAGTGACGGTGGCCGGGGTCCGTGACCCCGTGGCCAGGGTTCTCCTGGACTCCCCGGTGCCGCACCTCGACCGCACCTTCGACTACCTGGTTCCTGCTGCGATGGCGCAGCAGGCCCTGCCTGGCACCCGGGTCATGGTTCGCTTCGGTGAGCAGGAGATGCGCGGATGGATCTGGGAGCGAGGGTCCACGACCACCCATATCGGCCGGCTCTCGGCTCTGCGGCGAGTGGTCTCCGACCTCCCGGTCCTGCCGGAGGGCTCGCGTCGTCTCATCGAGGCCGTTGCCTCCCGCAGCTGCGGAACACGCTCCGACGTCATCCGTCTTGCGGTTCCGGCCAGGCACGCCACCACGGAGAAGGCTGAGAGGGACAAGGCTCCCCTCGCACTTCCCACCTGGGAGCCGCCTTCCTCAAGTGAGCTCAGCTGGCAGCCTTACGACGGTGGTGAGGAGTTCCTGAGACGGCTAGCTCACGGTGAGGCTCCACGCGCAGTCTGGTCCGCCCTGCCGGCCCAGCTGCCGCCGCCCGAAGCACGTTCGTCGGACGACGACGGCAGGCGCGTCCCGGTGGTGTCGCCGTGGCAGCTGTGCCTGGCCCGAGCCGTCCATGCCACCTTGGCGAGCTCTCGCGGCGCCGTCGTCGTGGTGGCAACGACCCATCAGGCTGAGACCCTGGCAGCCCGGCTCAGGCGCGACCTGGAGGGGGAACCGGTGGTGGTGCTCTCGGCCGAGCACGGTCCTGCGCGCCGTTATCGGGCGTTCCTGGCTCTCCTGCTGGGGCGAGCCCGGGTGGTCGTCGGCACCAGGGCGGCGGCCTTCGCCCCGGTGCACCGGCTTGGGTTGGCGGTCGTCTGGGACGACGGGGACAACCGGTTGGAAGAGCCTCACGCCCCCTACAGTCATACGCGCACAGTCCTGGCCCTGCGCTCGACGTTGGATGGAACCGGCCTGCTCATCGGTGGATTCAGCCGTTCCGTGGAAGCGCAGTCGCTCGTCGAGCAGGGATGGTGCCAGAGTCTGGCGGCGCCACGGCACATTGTGCGCGGTGTTGTCCCTCGTGTGGAGGTTCCTGGCCCGGCAGAGCTGGACCGGGAGGGTGCGTCCGGGGCGGCCCGGCTCCCGTCGCTCGCCCATCAAGCACTGCGGCGAGCCCTGCAGGACGGACCGGTTCTCATCCAGGTGCCGCGCGCCGGCTACGCGCCGTTGGTGGCCTGCGCCCGGTGCCGCGAAGCCGCTCAGTGCGCTGTCTGTGGCGGCCCGCTGGCGATGGACCAACGGGGGCGCACCTCCTGCCGTTGGTGCGCTCGTACGGTGGGGCGGTGGAGCTGCCCCGAGTGCGGCGGCCATGGACTGAGGATGGCGACGGTCGGTTCCACGCGTACGGGTGAGGAGCTGGGGCGGGCCTTTCCCGGCGTCCCCGTGGTGGTCTCAGGAGCCAGGGAGGCCCACGGCGTCGTCGACGAGGTAGACGACGCGCCACGTCTCGTGGTGGCCACGCCCGGGGCGGAGCCGGTGGCCGAGGGCGGATTCCGGGCTGTCCTACTCCTCGACGGCGCCGCACTGTCCTCCCGTCCCGATCTTGGTGCTGCCGGGGAGGCGTTGCGCCAGTGGTCTAATGCCGTGGTGCTGGCGGCGCCGTCGGCCCGCGTTGTCCTTCTGGGAGGCCCGGATCCGGTGGCGGCACAGGCTCTCGTGCGATGGGACCAGGCGGGATTCGCCCGCAGAGACCTTCTGGAGCGGGCCGACCTGCACCTACCGCCCGCATGGCGAGTGGCCCGCTTGGACGGGCCGGTGCGCGCCGTGGAGTCCCTCCTGGCTCAGGCCGAAGCCGATGGCTTTGAGGTGCTCGGCCCGGTGGCTCCACCGCCCGTTCACGGCCAGGTGCTCCCCGGCGCGGCCAGGGCCCTGGTGCGCGCTCCGCTGTCACGTGGCAAGGCGCTTGCCACCATGCTCGGGGTACGACTGCGCGACCGATCAGCCCACCGCGAGGAGCCGGTTCGTGTTGAGCTCGATCCCACCCGTTTGTGGTGAGGGGCCATCAACATCGAGGCGGGAGGCAGACCCGCTCAGACGGCACACTAGTCGGCGGTGCTACCCGTCACCGCTGCGACGGCCGGTGTGGCAGGGGAGCCATGAGGTGACGCAGCGCTCACTGTGCCACCAGGCGCCTGGAAGGGCGGCATGCCATGGGCCAGGGAAATGAGATCTGTCAGTAGCCCTGCGGCGGTGGACTTGACGTTCCACCCCTCGCTGAGCGCAGTGACCGCAGCACCATCCACGACAGCGATGACCATCTCCGGTTCGAGCGGGCTGTCGAGCTGGCGCAGCACGCGGCGCAGTGCGGCATTGAGACGCTGCCGCCCCTGACGGTAGGCGTGCTTCACCGGTGATGCCTGGCTGGCTGAGATGAGCTGAAGATAGTGCCCGAAGTAGGCGCCATGGGCGGGAAGAGTCGCTTGGAGGATGAACCGCACCCGTTGGGGGACGTCCGGAACGCCCTTGAAGGCCTCCACCCGGTCGGCCACGTGCTCCGCCCGAGACGCCCACAGTCCGATGTTGACCAGCCCCGCCTGGTGGAGGAGATCCTCCAAGCCGTCGAAGTAGTAGGTTGTCGCGGACAAGGAGCACCCGGCTCGCTTGGCGACACTACGGTGGCTGATCGCGGACGGTCCTGACTCACGGATGATGGCCGCCGCGGCTTCGATGATGGTCTGACGACGGTCCTCACCTCGCGGGGTCACTCGCGATTCCGTGCGAGAGCCTGCGGGCACGGAAGTATCACTACTCGCTGCCTCTCCAGCGTCATCTGCATCAGTACGAGCCATGCCCATCATCTTACGACGACAACGCGTTGATGTCCGTAACAACACGGTGATAATGACCTCGTGAGCAGGCAGGCTATATTCAACTTGTCGCCTCATGCTCTCAGTGAGTGGGTCAGAGCTCGGAGTGAGCCTGCTCCTCAGTCAGCTCCGACCCATGAATCGCACGAGAACGGAAGATTGCCACCATGGCGATTAGCGCGATCACCGTGAGATAGACCGCAGGCGCCAGGGGCGAACCAGTGACCTTGATGAGCCATGTGACAATGAACGGCGTTGTTCCGCCAAGAAGCGCATTGGCCCCATTGAAGGATAGGGCAAAGCCCGAGTAGCGCACGTTGGTTGGGAAGGACTCAGCCAGGAAGGTGGCCAGAGTTCCATCATTAGCCGTCAAGGCTATAGCGAAGACGATCTGACACAGGATGACCGCTGCAAGCATGCCCGCAGTCTTCGTCATCACAACGAACAATGGAATCGTGAGCACAATGAACGCGACGCAGGCGGCGATGAGCATCCGACGACGCCCGAATGAGTCCGAAAGGTGTCCCATGAGGAAGATCGCCGCAATGTAGACGACCAGCATCACCGAGGTAGCCAGAGTGGAGGTGTCCTGGGAGAACCCGAGCTCTTCGTGAACATACGTCGGCATGTAGGTGAGAAGCATGTAGAAGGCAACGGCGTTGAGGCAGGAGACTCCAAAGGTGATGAGGGTCTCATGCAGGTGGTCTCGCAGCAGCAGCCGCAGCGGCTCGGACCAGCTGGTGGCCTTCTGCTCCTGCGGCATCTCCTCGCGCATCTCCTGGTATGCGGGAGAGTCCTCCAGGTGCACCCGGATGTAGCGGCCGATGAGACCCAGAGGCCCCGCCAGAAGGAAGGGGACTCGCCACCCCCAGGTATTCATGGCCTCCTCACTGAGGACCGAGAACATGCCCGTCACCATGAGAGAGCCGGCAAGCAGGCCACAGGCGGTAGAAGCCGGAACCAGTGACGTGTAGATACCGCGTCGAGCCGGAGGTGCGTACTCGGCGAGGAAGGTTCCGGCACCCGCGTACTCACCGGAGGCGGAGAATCCCTGAATCATTCGCAGGACAAGGAGGCCGATAGCACTTGCCATGCCGATAGTCGCATAAGTGGGAAGGAGGCCGATGAAGAATGTCGATCCGGACATGATAAGAATCGACCAGGACAGTGCCCAACGGCGCCCCCAACGATCTCCCCATGCCCCCCATACGACGGCTCCAATGGGGCGCAGAATGAAGGACATCGCGAATACTGCGTATGTCGAGAGCAACTGGACTGATTTGTCAGCGGCGGGGAAGAAAGCGTGACCAATGACGGTAACCAGGTATCCGTACGAGGCGTAGTCGAACCACTCAATGAAGTTGCCGATGAAGCTCGCCTTCGCTGCACGCCTCAGTGCGAGACTTCGTTCTGAGTCCAGATGATGGTCCTTCGTGCTTCCTGAGTGGGAGGTGTTCATGGCCTATGGCTCCGGCTCGGTGGATGTCGACGATGACGTGACAGTCATCTCAAGGTGAGACATTGATGATTCTACCTGCGATCCTGTCTGCCCGCTGGGAGTTGACGCAGGCAGACAGGATCGCAGGAGGATCAGGCCTTGGAGGCGCGTGATTTCCGGGTGGCGGCATCCACGAAGATCGGGGCCAGCCCCCCGCCGACAATGAGTAGCCCTCCGATGATTCCCATGGTACTGAGCTGCTCTTTCCAGATGAGAAGGCTGCACAGAATGACGACTGCACATTCCCAGTATGAGATCGTCGAGTACTCCACAGCGGGCAGGTTGCGTCCTGCAACGACCAGGAAACCCAGTGCGAAGAGGCCGCAGACGAGGAAGAGGGCCACTGCCCACATCCAGTTAGTGGCGGTGAAGGTGGAAACGCCGTGCCAAGGACGCAGGACAATGGACATGACCAGCGTTGCGCAGGCGGCCCAGAAGAAGTTCCACACACCGCGGACGATCGAGTCGACATCCTTGCGGTACCCGTAGAAGAACAGGGCCAGGCCGTAAAAGACCCCGGACAGCAGACCTAAAAGGTCTCCCAGGCTCTTCTGTGGCAACTCGGAAGTCCCGGTCGACAGATCCAGCCCGAACGTGAGACTCCCGTTCTTGTAGTCGATGATCCCAATGGTCAGCAGCATACCTAGGAACACAAGAGACAGGAAGATACCGGAGAGCACGCTGATCTTCTCTTTGCGGAAAATGCGTGCAAGCAGTGCACAGAACAGGGGTCCTGTGTAGATGAGGAAGACGGCATTGGAAATGGTCGTCATCAGCGTCGAGGAGATGTAGCAGCCCAGGGACAGGCCGATGCTCACTCCTCCCAGGATCACGGTGGCACTCAGGCGGGTGCGGCGGAACAGCCCGGCCTTCCCGGTGAGAACGAGGATGAGGATGAATCCAAGCAGTCCGACGCTCATGCGCCCGAAGGCCAGGAACGAACCGATGACGGACTTGTCGGCGTCAGCGAGGCCGGCGGTCGTGCCACGACTGATGGTGCCGACAAGCCCCATCCCGGTGGCGGAGAGAAGCATGGCGATGGCGCCCAGCTTCTTGTTCATGACGTACTCTGTGACAGAGGATTCAGCGGACGATGTCTGTGACATGGCAGTTGTGTCTCCTGAGTTCTCCCCCGGCGTGCACGACAGACCGGCATCCTTGCCGGGTCTCACGCGGTCAGGTGGGCCTTCCCAGTCCTATGGAGCGTCCGCTGACCGCGCTGCGAAGAGCAGAGCCGGGAAAGGTGCGGGGCGGCAGCCCGGTCCCATGAGCCGCCGCCCCGCACCCTTGAGATCAGACCAGAGTCGGGTCAGCGACCTGGTTGGGGAAGTAGTCCTCGCAGCCACCCTCACGGTAGACGTCGGCCGTTGCGCAGTGCAGACCACCGCCGAAGGCGTAGGCGTCGCGGAAGGGAACCGGGATGACGTTCATGCCGAGCTTGTCCATCTGCTCCATCTGGTGGACCTCGCTGGCCTCGACACACACGGTCTTGTGGTCGATGACCAGGCAGTTCATGGACAGCCAGACCGAGGAGTAGCACAGCGGCGGCGGAACCTCGTGGGCCGGGGGAGCCGCGTCGACGATCTGCCAGTCGTTGGCCTCGAAGATCTTGCGCTGCTCCTCGGGCAGGCGGCGGTGCGGGTTGTTGATGATGAGCCCGGGCCGCAGCGGCACGAAGGTGGCGTCGATGTGGATCGGGTAGGGGTCGCCGGGGAAGTTCACCGCGTGCACCCGCAGGTCCGGGTAGTAGCGCTTGAACCACTCCATCGCCTTGCGGTTGGTGGTCAGACCGTGCTGGATGAACAGGTCCTTACCCACGCGCATGACGTCGGCGGCGTCCCACATCGGCTCGAACTCGGTGGTCACGAAGTCCTTGGCGGCGGTGCGCTCAAGGCGCTCCTCCAGGGAGATCCGCTCGTCGTAGTAGTTGTGCTTGTAGGACTTGTCCGTCAGCCGCGGACGAGGGGCCTGGGTCCACTTGAACTCCGGGTCCTCCTCGAAGTACTGGTTCATGAGGGGCCAGTACGCGAGGTACTCGAAGTAGCGGCAGCGGAACGAGTTGGCCGACGCCATGATCTCGTCACCGATCGTGAGCAGGATGTCACGCGGGGGCATCTGGGTGAAGCCGGACTCCGTGCGGAAGTCGGGCGTCTGGATGGCCTGGTTCCACTGCAGCGGCGTGGGGCGGTCCACCTGGACGCCCAGACCCTCGAGGATCTTGACGTAGTTGTCGAGCTGCTCGTTGGCGGCCTCGACGGTGGCGGTGGGGCGGGGGCCCCACATACCGCGCATCTCGGAGTCGATCGGCACCTTCTCAGAGGTGGCGGGCTCCTCGGGAGGAATAACCGAGAAGTCGGCGCGTCCGACGATGACACGCTTGAGAGGGTCGAAGTCGTTCCAAGAGTTGACGATCTTCGTCATGAGTAAGTCACTCCTTTGTGCTCGATGTGTGATGCGTGAACAAAGACAGGTGATGTGTCTATGATTCAACACTGTCATTCTACTCTGAACGAACGGCAAATATGGCCGTAGGAGTATCTGAATACAATGATGGGTGCTGAACCGTGGCATGGTCATTGCGGGTTAAGGGTGTTCACCACCTCCTTGAAAGACCGATGCCGTTGCGCCGGTCAGGCCCTGCGGATGCGCGTGTCGAGCTGCTCGGGAATTGGGGGATGGATATCGTCTGGGCCCCCGTAGTTTCCTCCGGGAGTCACGATAGTCCCTGCCTGGCCCTCAATGATGGAAACGGCGTCCTCAAGACGTCCGATTGCCGCCATATCACCAGTCAGTTCAACAAATCGACACACCGCCTCGACCTTTGGTCCCATGGACCCACTGGGAAGTCCCATGGACCGCAGTTCTGCCGGTGTCGCCCTCGGGACCTGTTTCTGGTTCTCGGTTCCGAAGTCCTTAAACACTCCATCGACGTCCGTGAGGATAAGAAGCGCATCGGCCTCCAGGGCCTCAGCCATGACCGACGCCGTGAGGTCCTTGTCGATGACGGCTTCAATACCCTTGAGCTTGCCCTCCTCGCTGCGGACGACGGGCACACCGCCGCCTCCGGAGCAGACGACAATCGCGCCGGCATCCAGTAGGGAGCGCACCAGGCGGGTCTCGATGACGCGCTGCGGCATGGGAGAGCCGACGACGCGGCGGTAGTGCTCGCCGTCGGGCTTGACCACCCAGCCCCGCTCCTCAGCCAGCTTCTCGGCCTCCTCCTTGGTGTACACCTCACCGACGAACTTGGTGGGGTTGGAGAAGGCCGGGTCGCCGGCCATCACCAGGGTCTGGTTGACCATGGCGGCCACGTGGCGACCGGGCAGGGCGTTCTGCATGGCCTGCAGCAGCCAGTATCCGATCATGCCCTGCGTCTGGGCACCGAGGGTATCGAAGGGGTAGGGCTCGGAGAGGCGCTCGTCATTGGCGGACTGCAGGGCCAGGACACCCACCTGGGGGCCGTTCCCGTGAGTCAGGACCAGCTCGTGCTTCTCCGCCAGCTTGGCCAGCTCGTGGGCCGCGATCTCGACATTGCGGATCTGGGTACTGGCGTCGGGCTTCTCCCCCCGACGCAGCAGGGCGTTTCCCCCGAGGGCGACGACGATTCTCACAAGTCAGTCCCACTGTCCCAGGGTCGCGACCATCACGGCCTTGATGGTGTGCATACGGTTCTCGGCCTGGTCGAAGGCGACGTTGCGCTCGGTCTCGAAGACGTCGTCGGTCACCTCCAGGCCCTCCATTCCGGTCTTGGCGAAGATGTCCTCACCGACCGTGGTGTTGCGGTCGTGGAAGGCCGGCAGGCAGTGGAGGAACTTCACGTCCGGGTTGCCGGTGGCCTCCACCAGCTGGGCGTTGACCTGGTAGGGCGCGAGCAGGGCGATGCGCTGATCCCAGACCTCCTTGGGCTCACCCATGGAGACCCACACGTCGGTGTAGAGGAAGTCGACGCCCTTGACGCCCTGGGCGGTGTCGTCGGTGATGAGGATGCGGGCGCCACTGTCCTTGGCCAGCTTCTCGGCCTGAGCCACCACCTCGGGAGAGGTCTGCAGCTCCTTGGGGGCCACCATCCGCACGTCCATCCCCATGAGGGCCGCCGAGATGAGCAGTGAGTTGGCAACGTTGTTGCGCGCGTCGCCCAGGTAGGCGAAGGAGATCTGCTCGATCGGCTTGTCGGCGTGCTCCAGCATGGTCAGCTGGTCGGCGAGCATCTGGGTGGGGTGCCACTCGTCCGTCAGTCCATTCCACACCGGGACGCCGGAGAGCTCAGCCAGAGCCTCGACGTGCTCCTGCTTCTTGCCGCGGAACTCGATGCCGTCATAGAAGCGGCCCAGCACCCGAGCGGTGTCCGCCACGGACTCCTTGTGACCCATCTGGGATCCGGAGGGGTCGAGGTAGGTGACCTGTGCGCCCTGGTCGTAGGCGGCGACCTCGAAAGAGCAGCGGGTGCGCGTCGAGGTCTTCTCAAAGATGAGAGCGATGTTCTTACCGGTCAGCCGCTTCACCTCGCGGCCGGCCTTCTTGTCCGCCTTGAGCTGGGCGGCCAGCTCGAGCAGGGAGCTCCACTCCTCGGCCGTGAAGTCGAGCTCTTTGAGGAAACTGCGGTTGTGCAGGGGGTGGGACATGAGGATTCCTTCGTCCAGTGTGGTGATGTACTGACAGTTCTTCATATGTGTCGGCCAGGGCCGACTCAGGCAAGCGGGTCCCGCAGGGTCGGGCAGCTCATGCAGTGTGGACCACCACGACCGCGACCGACCTCCGAACCGGGAATGGTCAGGACCTCGATGCCATGGGAAGTAAGGTACTCGTTCGTGTTGACGTTACGTTCATAGGTAACGATGACACCGGGGGCGATGGCCAGGGAGTTGGAGCCGTCGTCCCACTGCTCACGGGCGGCGGCCATCGAGTCCTGGGGTGTGATGAGGACGTTGAGCTCGTCGACACCCAGGGCCTGGGCGATGACGCGGTACATGTCCTCGGGGGCGTTGCGCGTGACGCTGATCTGCTTGTCTCCGTCTGGGCGCAGCGTGAGCGTCGGCAGCTTCCCCAGGCCGCCGTAGATGGTGAACGTGCCGACGTCGACCATGGTCATTACCGTGTCCAGGTGCATCTGGGCGCGGGTCCGGTTCATCTCGACGGCGACGATCTGGTTCACCTTGCCTCCGGCGAACAGTCGGCTGGCGAGCCTTTCGATGCCCTGCGAGGTGGTGCGCTCGGAGACTCCGACCAGAACGGCGCCGTTGCCGATGATCTGGACGTCTCCACCCTCCACAGTGGCGGGGCCTGCCTGTGTGCCCTCGGACCACACGGGGAAGTCGGAGCCGGCGAAGAGAGGGTGCCAGCGGTAGATCGCCTCGTAGTTGATGGTCTCGCGCTGCCGGGCCGGCATCATCATCGAGTTGATGGAGACGCCGTTGTAGATCCAGCAGGATGTGTCGCGGGTGAAGAGGTGGTTGGGCAACGGCGGCAGAAGCAGGTCGTCGTCGTCCATGGAGGCCAGCACGAGCGAGTCCGGGCAGGAGGTGCGCTCGAGCAGCTCGGCCTTCGTGACCCCGGCGATGAGCACCTCGGCCAGCTCGGCCCCGGACAGCCCCTGAGCCAGGACGCGCAGCGACTCGGCGGCGCTGGGGCCGTTGGTGTTCTCGTTGACGACTCGGTCCAGGACGTACTGCCTGGCTTCGGGCACCTCGAGGGTCTGGGCCAGCAGGTCGCTGAGGTAGAGCACCTCGATGTCGCGGTCGGTCAGAACTCGTGCGAACTGGTCGTGCTCCTCCTGGGCCCGCTCGAGCCACAGCACGTCATCGAACAGGAGGTGGTCCTTGTTCTGCGGAGTGAGTCGGAGCATCTCGTTGCCGGGACGGTGCAGGATGACCTGGCGAAGCTTCCCGATTTCGGAATCTACGGAAAATTCCATGACTCCCTCTCTGACACAGCACTGTGTCGCCGATGTGGATCATGACGCGCATCACGCACTCTGACTGTCAAAGTAGTACGCTCGTACCGGATTGGTACGAGCGTACCAGAGTTCTTGAGGGTTGGAAACCCCCTGGTAGAAAGAAGTTTCAAACATGTCGATCGGGCGTTCTTGATCGAAGCGTGATGTTGCTTTCACCAGACACTTTGCCGCTTCGGGCGCTGTCGTGGAGCGCCCCTGGACCGCCGGTGCGGCGGACCCGCTTCAGTAGGTGACTCACAAACGTCAGGGGCGATCCGTCCCGGATGGAGCCACCCGTGTCCCGAGGCGCCGGAGTGGGAGGATGGGGGACGTGAACGCGCCGTCCCCCTTCGCCACGACCTCCGGCCCCGCAGACGCCGTCAGTGCCGTCGTCCTCGACTACGGCAACGTCCTGTACGCGTGGGAGCCCATGGCGGCCGTCGCCGGATACGTCTCGGCCGACGACTGGGAGGAGTTCGTGGTCGACGGAGGGTTCCTGACCTGGAACGAACGACTCGACCGGGGAGAGCCCTTCGAACAGGTGCTCGCTGACTACATCCGGGCCCACCCCGGCCGCCCCGACTGGGCGGAGATCCTCTCCTTGTACCGGCAGCGCTTCGCCGAATCGCTGACGGGTCCCGTTCCCGGCATGGCCGCTCTGCTCGACGACCTCCTTGGGAGGGGCGTGGCGCTGTACGGGCTGACCAACTTCGACGCCGCGCCCTTCGAGCGGGCCAGGCTCTTGGTTCCCCAGCTCGAGCGCTTCGCGGGCATCGTGGTCTCCGGGCGCGAGCACCTGGCCAAACCGGATGCCGCCATCTTCGACCTTCTTCTGAGTCGTTACCGTCTCCAGGCCTCCCGCACCCTGTTCATCGATGACTCGGCGGTCAACATCGAGGCGGCTGGCCGCCTGGGAATGCGCACCCACCACTTCACCGGTGTGGGACGGCTGCGCTCCGAGCTCATCGCACTGGGCCTGATCCCCACGCCGGACCGGCATTGAACCGCGCACTGGGTGACTTCGACCCTTAGACTCAGCCGCATGCGTGTGCTTTTCGCCGGAACCCCCGAGGCGGCCCTGCCCACCCTGGAGGCCCTCATCGCCAGTGAGCACGACGTCGTCGGGGTCCTCACCCGTGCTGACGCTCGCAAAGGGCGAGGCCGGACGCTACACCCCTCGCCGGTGGCGGCCGTGGCTCGCGATGCGGGGCTCGATGTACGCACTCCGGCCACCCTCAAGGGGGAGCAGGCCGACAACGTGCACGCGTGGATCGACGCTCTGAAGGCTGACGTCGCCGTCGTGGTCGCCTACGGTCGCCTGGTCCCGGCCGATCTGCTGGACGTCCCTGAGCACGGCTGGCTGAATCTGCACTTCTCTCTGCTGCCCGCGTGGCGCGGAGCCGCCCCGGTCCAGCGGGCGGTCATCGCAGGTGAGGAGGTCACCGGAGCCTGCGTGTTCCGCCTCGAGGAGGGGCTCGACACCGGCCCCGTCTATGGCCGACTCACGGAGGCCATCAGCGGTCGGGACACCAGCGGGGATCTGCTCGAGCGGCTGGCGCGCGCCGGGGCGCCCCTGGTCCTCGATGTGCTGCGCCGGGTTGAGGACGGCAGCGTGCGTCCGGAGCCGCAGGAGGACGCGCTAGCCACGCTGGCCCCCGTGCTCTCCTCGGCCGACGGTCTGATCCGCTGGGAGGATCCGGCGCTTGCCATTGACCGTCGGATCCGAGGCGTCACTCCGGCGCCCGGTGCCCACACCACTTACCAGGGGTCCCGGTTCCGTCTGGGCCCGGTCACCCCGGTCCCGGAGGTCACCGATCTGTTGCCCGGCCAGCTGCGCGCCACCAAGCGCGAGGTCCTCGTGGGAACCGGGGGCTGCGCCGTCCGTCTGGGGCAGGTCGCACCCGCCGGGCGCAGCTGGATGCCTGCCGACGCCTGGGCCAGGGGAGCGCGTCCGGAGGCAGGGGCCGTCCTGGGGACCTCGTGCCTGACGAACGACGACGGTGAGGCGATGGACTGATGGGGGAGCGATCGACACGCCGGGGCGCGTCGGCGCGCCCGGCGGGGGGCCGATCTGGCTCGGCGCGTCAGGTGGCCCTGGAGGTGCTCACCCGCGTGCGTCGCGATGACGCCTTCGCCAACCTCCTCCTGCCCGAGCTGCTGGAGACCGCCGACCTGGATCGGCGTGACGCCGGCTTCGCCACTGCTCTGACCTACGGGACCCTGCGGCTGCTGGGTCGCTACGACGCGATGATCGCCGCCTGCACGGACCGTCCCCTGGAGCGCATCGATCCAGCCGTGCTCGACGTCCTGCGCTTGGGAGCCCACCAGCTCATGGGCATGCGGGTTGCCCAGCACGCCGCCGTGAGCACCACCGTGGACCTGGCCACCACCTCCTGCGGGCGCGGCGCGGCCACCTTCGTCAACGCCGTCATGCGTCGCCTCAGCGGACGGGACCTGGACTCCTGGATGGATGAGCTGCGCCGGGACGCACCCGATGAGACGAGCGCTCTGGCCCGCACCCAGTCGCACCCGGAGTGGATCGTCAAGGCGCTGCGCCAGGCCCTGGTCACCCACGGTCGCAGCGGCGAGGAGCTCGAGGCGCTCCTGGCCGCGGACAACGCCGACCCCGAAGTGGCCCTGTGCGCCAGACCCGGCCTCATCGCGCCGGAGGCGCTGGCCAAGGCCGCCCGCAAGGCCGACCGGGCCCACGACGTCGAGCCGCACCCCGGCAGGATCAGTCCCCTCGCCGTCGTCATGGTTGGGGGAGACCCGGGCCGGATCGAGGCGATCCGCGACTGCCGGGCCGGGGTCGAGGACGAGGGCAGTCAGCTGGTGGCACTCGTTGCGGCGCATGCCCCTGTGGAGGGCCGCGACGCGCGCTGGCTCGACCTGTGCGCCGGGCCCGGTGGCAAGGCTGCGCTTCTCGCCGCGAGGGCCGCGCAGACGGGCGCCCAGCTGCTGGCCAATGAGGTCAGCCCCCATCGGGCCGACCTGGTGCGCTCGGCCCTGCGAGCCATCGCGCCGGACGTCGCCCGGGTGCGTTGCGGTGATGGACGCGACCTCGGGCGCGATGAGCCCGGCGCCTACGACCGGGTCCTGGTCGACGCTCCCTGCACGGGGCTGGGGTCGCTGCGCCGCCGCCCCGAGGCCCGCTGGCGGCGGCAGCCGCAGGACGTCACCGTTCTGGCCGAGCTTCAGCGCGAGCTGCTGGCCAGCGCCCTGCGTGCCGTGCGGCGCGGGGGAGTGGTGACCTATGTGACCTGCTCCCCGCACGCCCTGGAGACGACCCTCGTGGTGCGCGACGTGACACGCATGCTGGAGCGCGAGGGCCTGCGCACCGAGCCCCTGCACGCCGGGGACGTCGCCACCCGCCTGGCCCCTCATCTGCCGGCCGGATCCGACCGGGAGGCGCTCCAGCTCTGGCCCCACCTCGACGGTACCGACGCCATGTTCTGCGCCCTGCTGCGCCGCACCAGCTGACTGACCAACCACACCAGCGCATCATGAGGAGCATCCCGATGACGGCCATCCACCCCTCGATCCTCAACTGCGACATCACCCACCTGGCCGACGAGCTCGACCGGGTCACGGGCGACGTCGGCGCCCGGGGTGCCGACGGGCTCCACGTCGATGTCATGGACAACCACTTCGTGCCCAACCTGTCATGGGGGCTGCCGGTGGTCGAGGCGGTGCTCGCCCATTCCTCGCTGCCCGTGGACGCCCACCTCATGATCTGCGACGCCGACCGCTGGGCACCGGCCTACGCCGAGGCCGGCTGCCAGATCGTCACCCCCCACGCCGAGGCCACGACGGCGCCGGTGCGTCTGGCGCGCGAGCTCCACCGGCTCGGCGCCGGCGCGGGCATCGCCCTGAGGCCCGCCACCCCCCTGGAAGCCGTCGCCGATGTCCTGGGGGAGTTCGACCTCCTTCTGCTCATGACCGTGGAGCCGGGCTTTGGGGGCCAGTCCTTCATCGAGTCGATGCTGCCCAAGATCCGCCGGGCGCGCGAGCTGGTCGGTGCCAGGGGGCTCGACCTGCGAGTACAGGTTGATGGCGGCATCACCGCCCAGACGATTGAGCGCGCGGCCGAGGCCGGGGCGGACGTCTTCGTCGCCGGTTCGGCCGTCTACCGGGCCGGCGACGCCCTGGCCGCCATCCGCGAGCTGCGCGAGGCGGCCTCCTCGCACCGCCATGACGCTCGCGGCTGACACTGACGACGCCGCGGGGCGCTGCCCGCGACCGGCATCGACGCTCTGTTGGAGGAGGTGTTCGTGATGCAGGTGTGACAGCCGATGCGCTGGGCCGTACCACCCCATCGGGCTTGTGGGAAACCTCAAAGGCATTCGAGGGGTGGGAGGCGTCTTTGCCATGCCTCCGTTATGCCGCCCCATTACTGGGGTCTCGATTGTTACACCAACGCAACTCTCAGTCTTTGTGAGGTTTCCACAAATGGAATGTGGTGCCTTGAGCACGTAACGTCATAGTCCAGTGGACCCGCCCCTCGACGATTGTAGGGAAAGTACGGATCCACCCCACCGGCCCAAGGAGGGCCCGCCGCCAGCCCGGCAGCGTCCAGGTAAGGAGACTCTTGGTGACCCTCTCCCGTATCCTCATCGCCAACCGTGGTGAGATCGCACTGCGTGTCGTGCGAACCGCCCGCGACCTTGGGGCGACGTCGATCCTTCCGTACACGCCCGAGGACCTCATGAGCCCCGCCGCAGAGCTCGCCGATGAGGCCTACGCACTGCCCGAGGGATCGTCCTACACCGACGCGGCGGCGCTGCTCGACCTGGCCCGCGCCACCGGCGCGGACGCCATCCACCCCGGATACGGGTTCCTGTCCGAGGACGCAGACTTCGCCCGCTCCATCATCGAGGCGGGGATCACCTGGGTCGGGCCCTCACCCGAGGCCATGGACGCCCTCGGAGACAAGATGAGCGCCCGAGCCACCGCCGAGCGGGCCCAGGTCGCCCCGGTTCCGGGCATCACCGAGTCGGTCACCGACGCCGAGACCGTCATCGCCTTCGCCGCCGCCCACGGCTACCCGGTCGCCCTGAAGCGCACCGACGGCGGCGGCGGACGCGGCATCACCGTCCTGCACAATGACGACGAGGTCCGGGCCACCCCGGCCTTCGAGTCCGCGGCGCAGGGCGGCGGAACCCTCATCCTGGAGCGGTTCGTCACGGCCGCACGTCACGTCGAGACCCAGTGCGCCCGCGACAGCCACGGCGGTTTCGCCGTGGTCTCCACCCGCGACTGCTCCCTGCAGCGACGCAACCAGAAGCTCCTCGAGGAGGCTCCCGCACCCTTCCTGCCCGAGGGCGTCCACGAGCGTCTGGTCGAGACCTCCCGTCGCCTCCTGGAGACGGTCGACTACGTCGGGGTGGCCACCTGCGAGTTCCTCCTGACCCCCGAGGGCGATATCTGGTTCCTGGAGGTCAACCCCCGTCTGCAGGTTGAGCACTGCGTCACCGAGGAGGTCGCCGGCACCGATCTGGTCGAAATCCAGCTGCGCATCGCCGAGGGCGGTCACCTCGGACAGGTCAACGAGCCCCGCGGTCACAGCCTCGAGCTGCGCATCACCTGTGAGGATCCCGCCAGAGGTCTGGCCCCCTCCACCGGTACCATCACCCGCCTGCGCTGGCCGGCCGGTCCCGGTATCCGCATCGAGTCCGGAGTCACTGAGGGCGACGTCGTCACCCCCTTGTTCGATCCGATGCTCGCCAAGATCATCATCACCGGTGCCAGCCGGGAGCAGGCCATCGCCCGAGCCCGGCGGGCCCTGCGGGAGACGGTGGTCGAGGGCGTCACCGTGTGCACCGCCCTGCACTCCGAGGTCCTGACCCGCCCCGAGTTCACCGCCCCCGACGAAACCGGGCGGCTGGCTGTGACCACGCGGTGGATCGAGAACGAGGTGCTGCCCGATCTCGCCGACGCCGCGGCGACGTCGCAGGCCGACGGCTCGGCGGAGACGGTCGCCAACCCGCGTACCCGCTCCAGCTACATCATCGAGCTCAACGGCCGCCGCATGCAGCTGACTCTGCCCGACGGGATCCTCGCCCCCTCCAACCCGGCGCGAGGCTTCAGCCCCCGCAGCAACCGGGCCCAGCCGCTGCGCGGCCGTTCGGGCGCGACCCGCTCACCTCGAGGCGCAGCCCCTGGTGAGACCGGGTCCGCCGGCGGTGAGCCAGGAGTCATCGCCGCCCCCATGCAGGCCATCGTCACCCGGATCTGCGTGGAGCCGGGCCAGCCGGTCTGCCAGGGTGATCTGCTCGTGGTCCTGGAGTCCATGAAGATGGAGAACTACGTCCACGCGCCCAGCGACGGCACCATCGCGGAGATCCCCGTCAGCGCCGGACGCACCGTCTCGGCCGGCGATGTCCTGGTGCGCATGAGCACCCCCGAGAACGACTCCGAGGAGGCCTGAACCGTGACCACCGCCCCCATCACCGGCCGCGGCGCATCTGCCGAGACACCGGCCCAGGGAACCACCATGGCCGACTCGGAGGCCACCACCGCCTTCCGTCAGCGCATCGCCCGCATCGACCGGGAGGCCGAGGAGCACGCCGCCGCCCGCCAGCACGCCAAGGGCAAGCGCACCGCCCGCGAGCGCATCAACGACCTGCTCGACGACTCCACCTTCCTGGAGATCGGCCGCTACTCCGGTTCAGGCGCCGGCGACAAGGCCCGCCCCTCGGGCGTCGTCACCGGCTTCGGCCAGATCGACGGCCGCCAGGTGGCCGTCTACTCCCAGGACTTCTCCGTCTCCGGAGGCGCCCTGGGCACCATTGAGGGGGACAAGATCGTCCGCCTCCTGGACGACGCCCTGCGCCTGCGCATCCCCGTCATCGGACTCATCGACTCCGGCGGCGCCAAGATCCAGGAGGGCGTGGGAGCTCTGCGCCAGTACGGGCGCATTTTCAACCGCACCTGCGCCGCCTCCGGACTGGTCCCGCAGATCAGCGTCATCCTGGGACCCTGCGCCGGTGGCGCCGTCTACAGCCCGGCCCTGACCGACTTCGTCATCGCCACCCGCCAGGCCTCCCACATGTTCGTCACCGGCCCCGACGTCGTACGCGCCACAACCGGTGAGCAGATCAGCGCCGAGGACCTCGGCGGTGCACAGATCCACGGTTCCGTCTCCGGCGTCGTCCACTACGTGGCCGACGACGAGGAGGACGCGTTGGGGCAGGTCCGCACCTTCCTGGCCTACCTGCCCTCCTCATCCGAGGTCAGCGCCCCCCTCTACGCCTACGACGACTCCGACGCCCAGGCCGACGCTGAGGCCGCCCGCAGTGTCGGCGAGATCGTCCCGGCCTCCACCCGGCAGGCCTACGACGTCGTCGAGGTGGTCTCGGCCGTCGTCGACCACGGCGAGCTCGTCCAGGTCCAGGAGGAGTTCGCACCCAACGTCGTGGTCGGCTTCGCCTGCTTCGAGGGCCACCCGGTGGGGATCGTCGCCAACCAGCCGCTGGTGGACGCCGGCACCCTGGACGTCGACGCCTCCGAGAAGCTCGCCCGCTTCGTGCGTTTCTGTGACGCCTTCGGACTGCCGGTGGTCACCTTCGTCGACGTCCCCGGCTACCGTCCCGGAGCCGAGCAGGAGCACGCCGGCATCATCCGCCGCGGAGCCAAGGTCATCAACGCCTACGCCACCGCCACTGTGCCGCTGGTGACGATCGTTTTGCGCAAGGCCTACGGTGGCGCCTACATCGTCATGGGCTCCAAGGCCATCGGCGCCGACCTGAACTTCTGCTGGCCGGGAGCCGAGATCGCCGTCCTGGGTGCCGCCGGCGCCGTCGGCATCATCCACCGCCGCGACCTGGCCAAGGTCCGTGACGAGCAGGGGGAGGAGGCCGCCACCGCCGAGCACGAGCGGCTCGTGGCCGAGTACACCGACGCCGTCATCAACCCGGACAAGGCCGTGGCCATCGGTGAGATCGACGCCGTCATCGCCCCTGAGGACACCCGCAACGTCATCGTCGACTCACTGGCCGCGCTGCGCGCCAAGAACGACGCCCGCCCCGAGTCCCCCAAGAAGCATGACAACATCCCCCTCTGACCCCGGCTCCGAGACCCACTCGCCTCCGCCTCCGCCGTTTTCCCCCTCTTCACCCGACCCCAGTTCAGGTAACCGTTCCGAGACCACCGACCACGCCGTCGCAACACCGAAGGACACCACTACCGTGCACACGAACTCGCAAGCCCCCAGCCCCGCGACCACCATCGCTGAGCGCCTGAGCGGAGGCGAGCCCTACATCATCACCTTCGGCGGCCAGGCCACCCCCTGGCGCCAGACGCTGGCCGACCTGGTCGCCCTGGACCACGCCCTGGCCACTGACGTCGTGGCGGTCGACCAGGCCGTGGCCGAGCGCCTGGCCCCCGTGTCCACCGACCTGCTCACCGTGACCCCGCGCGGCTCGAGGCTCCTGGACGACGAGGCGGCCCCGGTCGCCCCTCAGCACCGCACCACCGCCGACGGCGCCGACGTCTCCGTGCCCGGCATCCTCATGGCCCAGCACGCCGCCCTGGCCTCGCTGCCCGGCGCCGGCATCGACCCGGCCGCCCACGTCCCGGTGAGCGCCATCGGCCACTCCCAGGGCGTCCTGGGCGTCAGCCTGCTCCAGGCCGTGCAGGCCGGCGAGCGCGAGCGGGTCATCGAGGTTCACGCCATCGCCCGCCTCATCGGTGCGGCGGCCACCCGCACGACCCGCCGTCTCGACCTGGGCACGGTGGGGGAGTCCACCCCCATGCTCTCGGTGCGCGGCGTGACCCGCAGCGTGCTCGACGCCGTCCTGTCCCGGGTCCCCGGCTCGGAGCGGATCTCCGTGGGCGTGACCAACGGCCGTCAGGCGCACATCCTCTCGGGGCGCCCGGCCGACCTCGAGGCCGTCGTCACCGCGCTGGAGGCGGCCGCCGCCCGCAGCGCCAAGGCCCGCAAGGACCGCCGCCGCGGCGGCGCCGTCCTGGCCCCGGTCACCGAGTTCCTCACCACCTCGGTGCCCTTCCACACCCCGCTGCTCGCCGGCGCGGTCGACGACGTCGCCGCCTGGGCGGCCGCCTGCGGCCTGAACGAGAAGCTCGCCCGCGACCTGGCCACCGCCGTGCTCATCGACCCGGTCGACTGGCCCGGTCTGGTCACCGGGGCCCTCGCAGCCGGATCGGACGCCCCGGTGCGCACCGTCCTGGATCTGGGGCCGGGCAACGTCCTGGTCCGTCTCACCGAGGGCGTCGTGGCCGGCACCGGCACCACCGTCGTGCCCGCCGGGACCGCCAAGGCCATTGACGACCTCGACCGGGCCGGCGCGGCCCCCCGGCCCGGCGTCGACCGCTCCCGCTTCGCCCCGCGCATCACTCGCCTGCCCGACGGCCGCCTCACCCTTGACACCGCCTTCACCCGCCTGACCGGGCGCAGTGCGGTGCTGCTGGCGGGAATGACCCCCACCACCGTGGATCCCGCCATCGTGGCGGCCGCCGCCAACGCCGGCTACTGGGCCGAGCTCGCCGGTGGGGGCCAGACCACTCCCGCCGTCCTGACCGAGAACCTTCAGGGCCTGGAGAAGGCCCTCGAGCCCGGGCGCACCGCGGCCTTCAACGCCATGTTCATGGACCGCTACCTGTGGAACCTGCACCTGGGCACCCAGCGCCTGCTGTCCAAGGCCCGCGCCGGGGGCGCCCCCATCGACGGCATCACCATCTCCGCCGGGATCCCCGAGCTCGAGGAGGCCACCGCCCTGCTTGAGCGCCTCCACGCCGAGGGCTTCCCCTACATCGCCTTCAAGCCCGGCACCGTGGACCAGATCCGTCAGGTCCTGGCCATCGCCCGCGCCGTTCCCGACAGCCCCGTCATCATCCAGATCGAGGACGGGCACGCCGGTGGCCACCACTCGTGGGAGGACCTGGACACCATGCTCCTGGCCACCTACGACGCCATCCGCGCCGTGACCAACGTGGTGCTCGTCGTCGGTGGCGGCATCGGTACGCCCACCCGCGCCGCCGACTACCTCACCGGCCGCTGGGCCGAGGCCTACGGCACGGCCGCCGCTCCCGTCGACGGTGTCATGATCGGCACCGCCGCCATGACCTGCCTGGAGGCCAAGACCAACGACGACGTCAAGCAGCTCCTCGTCGACACCCCCGGAATCCCCGATGACTCCGGGGTCGAGGGCGGCTGGGTCGCCTCCGGGGAGTCCATCGGCGGGATGACCTCCGGACTGTCCCACCTGCGCGCCGACCTCTACGAGATCGACAACTCCTCGGCCCGGGCCTCCCGCCTCATCCAGGAGCTCGCCGGTGACGAGGCCGCCATGGCCGCACGCCGCCAGGAGATGATCGACGCCCTGGCCAAGACCGCCAAGCCCTACTTCGGCGACGTCGAGGAGATGACCTACCTTCAGTGGGCCACCCGCTACGCCGAGCTGTGCGTCGCCCCCCACGAGGGGCGCTCCGCCACCCGCGCCGACTGGGCCGACGAGGGCTGGTACGACCGCTTCATCGACCTGCTGCACCGCATCGAGGCCCGCCTGAGCCGGGCCGACCACGGCGAGATCCCCACGCTCTTCGCCGACTACGACGCCGTCATCGACTCCGACGCCGCCCTGGCCGCCCTGGCCGAGCACTATCCGTCGGCCGCCTCCACCCTCGTGGAGCCCGTCGACGCCGCCTGGTTCGTCGACCTGTGCCGCAAGCACCCCAAGCCCGTGCCCTTCGTGCCCGTGGTCGACGCCGACATCCTGCGCTGGTGGGGCACCGACTCCCTGTGGCAGTCCCAGGACCCGCGCTACACCGCTGACCAGGTGCGCATCATCCCCGGTCCGGTCGCCGTTGCCGGCATCACCACCATCAATGAGCCGGTCGGCGAGCTGCTGGGCCGCTTCGAGACCGCCGCCGTCGAGGCCCTCCAGGAGGCCGGCACGGGCGAGCAGGAGGCCGCCGGCCGCCTGGGTGCCGCCCCCGCCGTGGCCGACGGCGTCCTGGCAGCTCCCGTGGCCGACGCCAAGGAGCTCGTCCAGGTGGCCCCCCACGTCCTGTGGAACGGCCACCTGACCGTCAACCCCGCCATCGTCCTGGACGACGACGCCTACAACGTCGTCGCCCGCCCGGACGTGGCCGAGGACGCCTACGACCTCGACATCCGCCTCGACACCCACTGGGACGGCACTCCCGGCGGAGACGAGATCCACGCCGTGCGCCGCCTCGTCGTGCCGCTGCGCCTGGCCCGCGCCTGGGACGGTGCCGCTCCGCTGGTCGACCCCGAGCGCATTAGCGAGACGATGAACGACCTGCTGCGGGCCACCGCCGGCGTGGGGGCCGTGTCCATCACGGGCGACCATGTCGACCATCTGCCCGAGGTCCGCCCCGCGCAGGCCGGGGCCACGGACGTCCTGGGACGCCCCACCACCCAGCCCTTCGGCACCATCCACGGCTCCTTCACCCTGGCGAGCACCCTGGGCCACGACCACGCCTCGGTGACCGCCGACGCCCTGCCGTCGGACCTGTCCGCCGCACCCTTCGTGCCCGACGCCCTGCTCGGCCCCTGCTGGCCGGTGGTCTACGCCGCCCTGGGCAGCGTCGTCGAGGACGGCATGCCGCTCATCGAGGGCCTGCTCGGTGCCGTCCACCTGGACCACACCATCGACCTGCACCTCACCCTCCACCAGCTCCAGGAGGCCGCGGCCACGACCAGCCCCACGATCAACGTCACCGGCTGGGTCGCCGCGCTGGAGGAGTCCAGCGCCGGCCGCGTCGTCGACGTGCGCCTGGAGCTGACCGACGCCACCGACGGCACAGTGGTGGCTCTCATGCGTGAGCGCTTCGCCATCCGCGGCCGCGCCTCCGGCAACGCCGTGCCCAGCGCCCCCGAGCTCGCCGGGGGCACCGGACGCGAGACGGCCCCGGCCGCACGCCGCATCCTGCGCCGCACCACTGTCACCGCGCCCGCGGACATGACCGCGTTCGCCCGGGTCACCGGTGACTTCAACCCGATCCACACCTCCTACAACGCCGCCCACGTGGCCGGCATGGAGGCCCCGCTCGTCCACGGCATGTGGCTGTCGGCCACTGCCCAGCAGGTGGCGGCCTCCACCGCGGCCGACGGCTCGCGCCACGTCCTGGCCGGCTGGACCTACGTCATGACCGGTCCGGTCGAGCTGAGCGACGACGTCGAGATCACCGTGGAGCGCACCGGACTGGTGGTCGGTGGCGGCTACGTCCTGGAGGTCGTCTGCCGTATCAACGGCGAGGTCGTCTCCCGCGGCACCGCCGTGACGACGCCCGAGCCCACCGCCTACGTCTACCCCGGCCAGGGCATCCAGGCCCCCGGCATGGGCCTGGACGAGATGAACTCCTCCAAGGCCGCCCGGGAGATCTGGGAGCGGGCCGACGCCCACACCCGCGCCGAGCTGGGCTTCTCCGTCATCAACCTGGTGCGCGACAACCCCACCGAGATGACCGCCCGTGGCGTCACCTACCGCCACCCCGAGGGCCTGCTCAACCTCACCCAGTTCACCCAGGTGGCCCTGGCGACCGTCGCCATGGCGACCACTGCGCGTCTGGCCGAAGCCGGTGCCCTGGTGGAGAGCGCCGCCTTCGCCGGCCACTCCCTGGGCGAGTACACGGCGTTGAGCGCCTACGGGCGCGTCATGCCGGTGGAGACGACCATCTCGATCGTCTTCCAGCGCGGCTCGACCATGCACTCGCTGGTGCCCCGTGACGCCGACGGCGCCTCGAACTACCGCATGGGGGCCCTGCGCCCCAACCAGGCGGGCATCAAGGCCGACGAGGTCGAGGCCTACGTGCGCTCGATCTCCGAGGCCACCGGCGAGTTCCTCCAGATCGTCAACCACAACCTGGCCGGCGTCCAGTACGCCGTGGCCGGCACGATCAAGGGCCTGGACGCCCTGGCCGCCGACGCCCGCGCCAAGGCCAAGGCCCGCGGGGGCAAGAACCCCTTCATGTTCGTCCCCGGCATCGACGTGCCCTTCCACTCCGAGGTGCTGCGCCCCGGTGTGCCGGAGTTCCGTGGCCGTCTGCTCGAGCTCGTTCCCGAGGACCTGGACGTCGCGCGACTGGTGGGCCACTACGTGCCCAACCTCGTGGCCCGGCCCTTCGCCCTGACCCAGGACTTCGCCCGTTCGATCCTTGAGGTCGTGCCCTCCGAGCCCGTCGAGGAGATCCTGGCCGACTGGGACTCCTGGGTGAAGCGCCCCACGGAGCTGGCCCGAGTCCTGCTCGTCGAGCTCCTGGCCTGGCAGTTCGCCTCCCCGGTGCGCTGGATCGAGACCCAGGAGGTCCTGCTGTCCTCCCCGAGCGAGGGCGGTCTGGGGATCGAGCACATCGTCGAGGTGGGCCTGGCCAATTCCCCCACCCTGGCGAACCTGGCCACCAACACCCTGCGTCTGCCCCAGCACGCCGGGCGCCACGTCACCGTGCACAACGCTCGTCGCGACGAGGCCCGGGTGCTGGCCACCGACACCGACCCGGCCGTCGAGCTCTCCGAACCGGACTTCGACGTTCCGGCCACCGAGGAGCCGGCTGCTGAGGCCCAGGCTCCCGCTCAGAGCACTGCGGCCGAGCAGGCTCCCGCCCCCGCCGCCGAGGCCGCACCCGCTGGTCCGGCTCCGGCCGCAGCCGGACCAGTGGACGATCTGCCCTTCGGTGCGACCGACGCCCTCACGGTGCTCCTGGCCCACGCCTCGCGCATCCGCCCCGAGCAGATCGGCGCCACGGACACCACCGAGACACTCACCAACGGAGTCTCCTCGCGTCGTAACCAGCTCCTCATGGACCTGGGCACCGAGCTCGAGCTCGCCTCCATCGACGGAGCCGCCGACGCCGACATGACGGCCCTGGCCGCCACGGTCGCCAAGGGCGCTCCCGGCTACAAGGCCTTCGGTCCGGTCCTCACCGAGGCCATCCGCGTGGGGCTGGGCCGGCTCCTGGGCCCCTCCGGCGTGCGCGCCTCCCGCATCGCTGACCGCGTCACCGGCACCTGGGGACTGGGGCAGGGCTGGGTCTCCCACGTGACCGCCGCCCTGTTCCTGGGCACCCGGGAGGGCGCCTCGATGCGCGGCGAGGACCTGGCCTCCCTGGGCTCCTCGGCCCCGCTGACCAGCGCGAGCGCCGTGGACGCCCTCATCGACTCCGCCGTCCAGGCCGTCGCCGCCGACCACGGTGTGAGCGTCGCCAAGCCGAGTGCCGGCGGTGCCGGGGGCGCAGTGGTCGACTCCGCGGCCCTGGACGCCTTCGCCCAGAGCGTCACCGGCTCCGAGGGCGTCCTGGCCACCACGGCCCGCACCCTCCTGGACGCCCTGGGGCTGGCCGAGAAGGCCACTGTCGCGGCTGATGCCGATGACGAGGCCTCCCGTACCCGGGCCGCCATGGCCGCTCTGGACGCCGAGCTCGGTGCCGGATGGGTCAAGTCCGTCACCCCGGCCTTCGCCCCGGAGCGCGCCGTCCTCATCGATGACCGCTGGGCCACGGCCCGTGAGGACGTCGCCCGACTCGGCTCCGGCGAGACCGACCTGGACGCCTTCCGCCGGCTCCTGGCCCCCGAGCGCTTCGTGGGTCTGGGACAGGCGGTGGCCGATCACGCCACCTGGTGGGCCAAGCAGGCCAAGGCCTCCGACCTGGCCGACGGCGCCGAGCGCGCCGCCGTCCTGACCGCGATCGCCCAGGCCGCGCCGAAGACCCCGCAGGCCGGTGACGCCACGGTGCGCTGGTCCGAGGACGTCGCCGTCGTCACCGGTGTGGCCCCCGGCTCCATCGCCGCGGCCGTCGTCGGGGAGCTGCTGGCCGGTGGCGCCACCGTGGTGGCCACCAGCTCGCGCCTGACCCACGAGCGCCTCGAGTTCGCCACCACCCTGTACCGCGAGCACGCCGCGGCCGGCGCCAAGCTGTGGATGGTTCCCGCGAACCTGTCCTCCTACCGGGACGTCGACGCCCTGGCGGAGTGGATCGGCAACGACCAGGTGGTCACCTCCGGCGGCTCCACCAAGGTCGTCAAGGAGGCCCTGGTTCCCACCCTCCTGTTCCCCTTCGCCGCGCCGCGAGTCTCGGGCACGCTGGCCGACGCCGGCCCCGCAGCCGAGTCCCAGACCCGCCTGCTGCTGTGGTCGGTGGAGCGCACCATCGCCGCCCTGAGCGCCATCGGCACCGACACCCACGTCGACCACCGTCTGCACGTGGTCCTGCCCGGCTCACCGAACCGGGGCACCTTCGGCGGCGACGGCGCCTACGGCGAGGTCAAGTCCGCCCTGGACGCGATCGTCAACCGCTGGTCCTCGGAGCGGGCCTGGGCCCAACGCGTCACCCTGGCCCACCCGCGTATCGGCTGGGTCAAGGGAACCGGCCTCATGGGCGGTAACGACCCACTCGTTGCCGCTGTCGAGGCAGCCGGGGTGCGTACCTGGACCACGGAGGAGATCGCCTCCGAGCTCACCGGCCTGTGCACCACCGAGGTGCGCACCCGGGCGGCTCAGGCCCCGGTGAACGCCGACCTCACGGGGGGACTGGGTGACGACATCGACCTGGTGGCCCTGCGTGAGAACGCCGCCGCGCAGGCCGCTGCGCCCGCCGAGGAGACCGAGGCCCCGGCCGTCATCAAGGCCCTGCCCACTCCGGTGGTCCCGACCCAGCCCACCGCCCCCCAGTGGGGCGAGGTGAGCACCGACCTCGATGACCTGGTCGTCATCATCTCCACCGGAGAGGTCTCCACCTGGGGATCGGGCCGTACGCGCCGCGAGGCCGAGCTGGGAATGAGCGGCGGCGAGGACGTCGACCTGACCGCTGCGGGTGTCCTCGAGCTCGCCTGGGGCATGGGTCTGCTCACCTGGCAGGACAGCCCCAAGGCCGGCTGGTACGACACCGACGGGGAGATGGTCGAGGAGTCCGACATCCTGGAGCGCTACCGCGACGAGGTAGTGGCCCGGTGCGGTATCCGCGAGTTCGTCGACGACGGTGTCATCGCGCCGATCGCCGACGAGGAGGTCACCGTCTACCTCGACCGCGACATCACCCTGTCGGTTCCTGACGAGGCCACGGCCCGCACCATCGAGGCCTCCGACCCCGAGCACACGCTCGTGGTTCCCGACGCCGAGACCGGCGAGTGGACCGTCACCCGACTGGCCGGCTCACTGGCCCGGGTGCCGCGACGCGCCGCGCTGTCGCGCACGGTCGGCGGCCAGTTCCCGCGCGACTTCGACCCGGAGCGCTGGGGCATCCCCGCCTCGATGACCCAGGGCATGGACCCCATCGCCTCCTGGAACCTGGTCACCGCCGTCGACGCCTTCCTGTCGGCCGGCTTCACCCCGGCCGAGCTCCTCAAGGCCGTCCACCCCTCCGACGTGGCCTCCACGCAGGGCACCGGGTTCGGTGGCATGGAGTCGATGCGCAAGATGTTCGTCGGCCGGTTCCTGGGGGAGGAGCGTCCCAGCGACATCCTCCAGGAGGCCCTGCCCAACGTCGTGGCCGCCCACGTCATGCAGTCCTACATCGGCGGTTACGGCGCCATGGTCCAGCCGGTGAGCGCCTGCGCCACCGCGGCCGTCTCCATTGAGGAGGGCTGGGACAAGATCGCCCTGGGCAAGGCCGACGTCGTCGTGGCCGGCGCCATCGACGACATCTCGATCGAGTCGGTCGTCGGCTTCGGCAACATGAACGCCACCGCGGAGGCCGCGGCCATGCGCGCCAAGGGCATCTCCGACCGCCACTTCTCGCGCGCCAACGACCGCCGTCGCGGCGGATTCGTGGAGGCCGAGGGCGGCGGCACGGTGATCCTGGCCCGTGGTTCGGTGGCGGCCCGCATGGGGCTGCCGGTGGCCGGTGTGGTCGGTTTCGTCTCCTCCTACGCCGACGGCGCCCACACCTCGATCCCGGCGCCCGGCCTGGGCGCCCTGGGCGCCGGCCGCGGTGGGCGCAGCTCGCGCCTGGCCAAGGCCCTGGCGGCCCTGGGGGTGGAGGCCGACGACATCGCACTGGTCTCCAAGCACGACACCTCCACCGGTGCCAACGACCCCAACGAGTCCGAGCTGCACACGCGTCTGGCGCGCGCACTGGGACGCTCCGAGGGCAACTCGCTGGTGGCGGTCTCGCAGAAGACCATCACCGGTCACGCCAAGGGCGGCGCCGCCGTCTTCCAGGTTGCGGGCCTGACCGAGATCCTCGCCTCCGGTGTGGCTCCCGGCAACGCCTCCCTGGACGTCGTCGACGCCCCGCTGGCCAAGGACGCCTTCTGGGTGTGGCCGCGCAGGCCCATCCGTCTGGCCGGCCGTGGTGGCCAGGACGGGCGCGTCCCGGGCGCCGGCCCGGTGCGAGCCGGTCTGCTGACCTCGCTGGGCTTCGGACACGTCTCCGGTCTCATCGCGATCGTCCACCCCGGTGCCTTCGAGGCCGCCCTGCGTCAGGCCGAGGGCCAGGAGGCGGTTGACGCCTGGCTGGCCTCCGCCAACGCCCGCCTGGCCGCCGGGACCAGGCGCCGCCGCGCCGGCATGATCGGTCGGGCCCCGCTGTTCGAGCAGGTTCAGGGCCGTCGCCTGGGGGAGGAGTCCAAGCAGCGCGACCCGCATGAGGTCGAGGCCGCCATGCTGCTCGACCCCGAGGCCCGTCTGGGCTCCGACGGCGTCTACCACGCGGGCGAGTAACCACCTCACCTGAGCGCTCACAGGACCGGTTTCACGGGCAATGGTTACCATTTCCGTGGAACCGGTCCTGTCTGTGCTCGCGCAGTCTTTTCAAAAGGATATTCCTCGATGATTTGTAAGTTCTTCTTCATTGGGGCTCGGCGATGACAAAGCCGCGGCTTCCTGATGCTCCACAGCCTTCCCCCGGTTCTGCTGTTCTGTCAGTGGGTACGGACCTGGTGCACATTCCGGGTTTCTCCGCCCAGCTCGATCAGCCCGGCTCCGTCTTCGCACAACGCGCCTTCACTGCGCGCGAGCTCCGAGAGGCCCAGCGTCGCGCGCAGGAGCGGGGAACGACCCCGGCCCAGCACCTGGCCGCACGCTGGGCGGCCAAGGAGTCCTTCATCAAGGCCTGGAGCCAGGCACACGTTCTGCGCGCAAAAAGTCGCGGAACGAGTACATCTCCGGTTATCCTGACCGAGGACGTCGACTGGCGTGAGATCGAGGTTGTCACCGATCGGTGGGGCCGACCTTCCTTACGCCTGAGCGGCACCGTTGCCCACGCTGTTGAGCGCAGCCTCGGAGAGGAGGTATCAACCCCAGGGTGTTGGCCGGTTTCCATGAGCCATGACGGCGATTACGCCGCGGCCATCGTCCTTCACGTGCGTTGAGTCGTGCCCACACAGAAGGAACGATGAAGAAACCTCGACCATGATCCAGTGAGCGGTCACTGCTGCCCGTCATGTCATGTCACGTACGGATTTACACATCATCCGTAGTACTTGTCCGTCACTCATGGTCGCGCCATCAGAAACATCAACGACGAGCCGCGATATACCGCGCACGCCGACCTGAATCGTTCAAGAGGCTCCACAAGCTCTCTCTCCAACGGCGGTAGCGGTGTATCTCTTCTCTGACCGACGTGAGGACATATAGATGACTGCCACTACCTATCAAGCCATCGCGATGATCGTCTACTTCGTGGCCATGCTCGCCATCGGTGGCTGGGCATATCTGCGAACGGATAACTTCGACGACTACATGCTCGCCGACCGCGACCTCAATCCCTGGGTGGCGGCACTGTCGGCGGGAGCCTCGGACATGTCGGGGTGGCTGCTGATGGGGCTGCCGGGAACCCTGTACGTCAGTGGACTGGTCGAGGGATGGATCGCCGTCGGACTGACGGTCGGGGCCCTGGCCAACTGGCTGCTGGTGGCCCCGCGTCTGCGCGCCTACACCGAGGTCGCCAACAACTCGATCACCGTCCCCAGCTTCCTGGACAACCGACTCCACGACACGCATCGGTTGCTGCGCTGGTCCAGTGGCCTCATCATTCTGGTCTACTTCACCTTCTACGTCTCCTCCGGCATGGTTGCCGGTGGCGTTTTCTTCAAGTCCTCCTTCGGCATGGACTATCGCCTCGGCATGGTCATCGTCGCCGCCATTACCGTGGTCTACACGCTGATCGGCGGATTCCTGGCCGTGTCCTACACCGACTTCGTCCAGGGGGTCATGATGGTGACCGCCCTGGTCATGGTGCCCGTCGCGGGTGTCATTCGGCTCGGAGGACTGTCCAACCTGAGGCAGGCCATCGCCGAGGTCGACCCCCACTACTGGGTCATCTGGGGTCCGACGACGACGCTGCTCGGCGTCATCTCGGCACTGGCCTGGGGCTTGGGCTACTTCGGTCAGCCGCACATCATCGTCCGGTTCATGGCCATCCGCAGCCCCCGGGAGGCCGTGGCCGGAGGCACCATCGGAATCGGCTGGATGCTCTTCGCCGTGCTCGGTGCAGCCGGCACCGCAATCGTGGGCGTGGCCACCTACCAGCACGACAAGAAGCAGCTGGCCGACCCGGAGACCGTCTTCATCACGCTGGGCAAGCTGCTCTTCCACCCGTTGGTCGCCGGTTTCATGCTGGCAGCCATTCTGGCCGCCATCATGTCGACGATCTCCTCTCAGCTGCTCGTCACCTCCTCGGCGCTCATCGAGGACCTGTACGGCTCCTTCGCCCGTACCCGAGAGGAGAAGATCAGCGGCAACCGCATGGTGCTCTACTCGCGCATGGCGGTCTTCGCCATCGCCCTGGTTGCGGCGGTCATGGCCTGGAACCCCAGTAAGACGATCCTCGCCCTCGTGGCCTTCGCCTGGGCCGGCTTCGGCGCCTCCTTCGGACCGACCATCCTGCTGTCGCTGTACTGGAAGCGCTTGAGTGCCATGGGTGCCTTCGCCGGAATGATCACCGGGGCCGTCGTCGTCATGATCTGGGGGAACGTCTCCGGTGGCCCCGGAGGCATCTTCGACCTCTACGAGATCCTGCCCGGATTTGTGGGCAACCTGGCTGTGGCCGTGGCCGTATCTCGGATGAGTCAGCCCTCGAAGGAGATCTCCGCGGAGTTCGACGCCGCTGTCGCGGCCTCACGGGCATAGCCGGGGAGCACCGTTGCTCCCTGCTGCTTCGACCATCATCTCACCTTGAGAGGTTGACTGCCGCTGTGGTGCCCCAGAACGACGGTCACCACAGCGGCAGTGGCCGCATAACGATCAACGTTGTATCCTTACCGGCAGCAACGTGCTCCGGGGTCGGTGAAAGTCCGAACCGGCGGTCACAGTCCGCGACCCGCTCGCACCACAGCTGCCTGAGGCGGCCATGGGTGCGGCGGCTGAGCCGGTGGAATCCCGGCACCGACGGTGAAAGTCCGGAGGGGAGGATGCGCGTGGCGCTCGGCGGGCAGACCCGCGGCTCGAGGCAACGTCCCGATCTCACGGACAGCCGTGAGCTCACCGGGAGGTGAACCGAGCGAGCGCCCAGCACGTGTGTGCGCCGACCGACGGTGTACAGGCGGACCCCGGTGCAGCCGGGAGCGCCCGTTCCCGGAAAGACCCGGGAGGACACCGTCGTGTACAGCCCCAGCCCCATCGGCAAGGCCGCACGCTCTCAAGCTTCCTCCACCGCAGCATCATCCCACCATGCCCAGGAGCCGTTGACGCCCTCAGGCTCGCCAGCGCCCTCGCCGTCGGGGTCCGTCTCAGAGTCGTCGCGCACGGCTCCGGCGCACCGTCAGCCTCGTATCCGCGTGGCAGGTCGCCGCGGCCCGTGGCCGGCCTTCCTTCTCGGCGCCACTCTGCTCGTCGTGTGGCAGGCCGCCGCGGCCTCGGGCGCCGTTCCGGCCATCTTCCTGCCCAGTCCGCTGGCCGTCATCACACGGATGTGGCTGGGTCTGACCCAGGCGGGGCTGGCCGCCTATGCCGGGGTGACGCTCAAGGAGGCGCTCCTGGGCTGCCTGCTGGCCGCGGCCTTCGCGCTGCCACTGGCCTGGGCACTGCACCACTGGCGGTTCTTCTCCCGAGCCGTCTTGCCCTATGTCGCCGCAAGCCAGGCGATTCCCGGTATCGCCCTGGCCCCGCTCCTTGTCCTGTGGATCGGCTACGGCACTCTGCCGGTGGTGATCCTGTGCGCCTTCATGGTGTTCTTCCCCATCACGATCACCGTGCTGCTGGGGCTGCGAGGCCTGGACACGGACATCATTGACGCGGCCCGGCTCGACGGCGCGCACGGGCTGAGCATGCTCGTGCACATGGAGCTGCCCATGACGCTTCCGGCGATCTACACCGGACTGCGCACAGGGTTCACCCTGTCGATCACCGGGGCGGTCGTCGGAGAGATGATTATGGGCGGCGACGGCCTGGGAATGCTGTTGTCCACCCAGCGCGACAAGGTGGACACCACCGGCATGTTCTCCACCATCGCCCTTCTGTGCATCCTGGCCACCACCATCCACTGGGCGCTCCACGAGCTCGAGCAGCGCAGCCGCACCGTGGACGCCCTGCGTGGCCGGCGCGCCGGCTGAGCCACCTCGACCATCGTGCTCCGGCTCCATCGCCCCACCCCGATCCCCCTGGAAAGGAAATACTCATGCCCCTCTCACGCCGCCACCTGCTCGCCAGTGGTCTCGTCCTGAGCGGAACCGGTGTGCTCGCCGCCTGCTCCTCACAGGCGAGCAGCCCACTGACCATCGGCCTGACCTACACGCCCAACATCCAGTTCGCGCCCTTCTACATGGCCAAGAAGGACAGCAAGTACGCCTCCGGGGTGAACCTGCGTCATCACGGGGCCCAGGAGGGGCTCTTCGACGCTCTTCTCAGCGGGAAGGAGCAGCTCGTCGTCGCCGGAGCCGATGAGGCCGTCGTCGCCGCCTCCAACGGGTCCGACCTTGTCGTCGTCGGCGGCTACTACCAGTCCTACCCGGCCTGCCTCATTGTCCCGGAGGGCTCTGCGATCAAGGCACCTGCTGACCTCAAGGGCAAGACCGTTGGTACGCCGGGACGCAAGGGGGAGACCTGGTACGCCCTCCAGCTGGCCATGGACACCGCCTCGCTGAGCGAGTCCGACCTGACGATCCAGGACATCGGCTACACCCAGCAGGCGGCGCTCGTGGGCGGCAAGGTTGACGCCGTCGTCGGCTTCTCCAACAACGACGCCGTGCAGATCAAGCAGGCCGGCACCGCGGTGCGCACGATCCAGCCGGCCGAGTCGATCCCCCTCATCGGAGTCTCCCTGGTGACGACCCGTAAGCTGCTGGACTCCCGGCGTGAGGACCTTCAGGCGGCGGTCAAGGCCTCAGTGGAGGGCATGACCGCTTTCGTCAAGGATCCTGACGCCGCCGTCGAGGCGACCAAGGAGCACGTGCAGGACCTGGTTGACTCCACTCAGGCCGCCAACGCCCGCGAGGTCGCCGTGGCCACGGGCAAGCTGGTCAGCGGGGAGGGCAAGGCCGCCGTCGGCTCGGTACGGGTCGACGACTTCACACCGATGATCGAGTTTCTCGCCTCCCACAAGATCCTGGGCGACAAGAAGACGCCCAAGGCCGCCGAGGTCTGCGTGCCCCTGACGCAGTAGAGCGCAGGAGATCAGGACAGGGCATCTGGCCCGAGGACAGGCCTCTAGAGCCGGCAGGCCAGCAGTGAGGAGACGAGGATGGCGCGCGCCCCGACCTCGTAGAGCTCGTCCATGACCCGGTTCATGTCGGCTCGCGGGACCATGGCACGTACCGCCACCCAGTCGGGGTTCTGCAGCGGGGAGACGGTGGGCGACTCGATGCCCGGGGTGAGGGCTGTCGCCAGGTGCAGCTTGTTCATGGGGATGTCGTAGTCGACGAGCACGTAGGCGCGGGCACGCAGCACCCCCTCCAGGCGCCGCACGAGCGTGGCCAGTCCGGGCTCTGCGCGGAACTGCTCGGTGGTGATGAGCACGGCCTCGCTGACGAGGATCGGGTCCCCGAAGGTCTCCAGGCCGGCGGCCCGCAGCGTTGTGCCAGTCTCGACGACGTCGGCGATGAGGTCGGCCACGCCCAGCTGGACGGAGGACTCCACGGCGCCGTCGAGGTGAACGGTCTGGGCATCCACACCTCGAGCAGCCAGGTAGCTGCGCACCAGGACGTCATAGGAGGTGGCCACCCGGCGCCCGGCGACGTCGGCCAAGGAGCTCATGGTCCCCTTGGGGGCGGCAAAGCGGAAGGTGGAGTGGGCGAAGCCCAGGGGCAGGTGCTCGACGGCGTCGACCCCGGAGTCCAGAAGCAGGTCGCGGCCGGTGATGCCGGCGTGCACGGTGCCCTGACCGACGTAGACGGCGATGTCGCGTGGCCGCAGGAAGAACAGCTCAACGTCGTTGGCCTCGTCAACGAGCACGAGCTCACGGCCCGTACGGCGGGTGCGGTAGCCCGCCTCGGAGAGCATGGTGATGGCGGGGTCGGACAAGGAGCCCTTGTTCGGGACAGCGATACGCAGCACGGCGGTTCCTGATCTGTGGTGGGGGAGTCGAGTAGGAGGCGTGAGGGGGCTCGGGGCCTACAGGTAGCGGTAGACGTCCTGAAGGCTGTAGCCCTTGGCGACCATCATGACCTGGGCGTGGTAGAGCAGCTGGCTGATCTCCTCGCAGGCGGCCTCATCGGACTCGTGCTCGCAGGCCATCCAGGCCTCGGCGGCCTCCTCCACGAGCTTCTTGCCGATGAAGTGGACCCCACGGTCCAGTTCCTCCACGGTCCCGGAGCCCTCGGGGCGGGTGGCCGCCTTGTGCTGCAGCTCGTCGAAAAGGTCCTCAAAGGTCTTCATGGGCCTAGGCTATCGGAAAGCCGGTGAGACACTGACCGACCGTTGTCCCATGAGCTCTGTAGGACCGAGCCGACGCGCAGCGCTCAGCACCGGTGCCTGCGACGGAGTCAGCCATCGTCGAGTGATGTCCTGCCCTGAGGTTTTCCACAGAGTGTCCTCGGGGCCTGGTTTGGGGGCGTTGGGGCAGGTAATGTCAATGCACCGTCTGGACGGGCAGTGTGGCTCGGCCGGGCGGGGTATGGAGTTGTTTCGGTGGCGAGGAGGCTTCCGTGATGAGTGCGTCCCTACGATCCGCTGCGCCCGCGGGCACCCGGCGGCCAGTAGCTGGCCCCGGTCGCTCGATCCCGCCAATGCAACGCTCCGCCGCGCACGATCGTCGAGCCGGGTTGCCCCTCGACGGCATCAGCAGGCACGCGGAGCAGGAGGCTCCGGCGGAAGGGCCGCAGGGGCCGAGCAGCCGACCAGACACTCCAGAGTCAGGCTTGGCCGTGCGCGACCGTTGCTACCGCGCAGATTCCGGCGGCCCTGGAGAGCATTCAGGGCGGACCGTACCGGCGTTAGAGGCAGAGCAGTCGAGTGGGGACCTATTGTCGCGGCGCAGGCCCCGTCCCGGGATTCGTTTCGGGCGCCGGAGGGGTGTGGCTGGGCTGGTGGCGGTGTGTGTGCTGGCGCTGGGGGTGGCGGCCTGCTCGGTGAGGGACGCCAAGGCTGAGGCCAGCGCGAGTGCCAGTGCCAGCGCGTCGGCTGCTGTTGCTCGGGCTGAGAAGGGCATCGCTGACGCCAACGCAAGTGCGACCGCCTCCCGCGAAGCCGCCCTGACCCCTGAGCTGCGAGCCAAGCGCGACGCCGCCCTGGCCGAACCCGCCCCGGCCAAACCCGAGCAGATGAATGACCAGACACGCGAGGGGGCAGCCATGACGGCCTGGTACTTCCTCGAGCTCTACCGCTACGCCTACATGACCGGCAACACCACCGAACTAGCAAAGATGAGCGACGACCGCTGCCAGTTCTGCAAATCCGTGATAGACCGGGCCACCAAACTCCACCAGAACGGCGGCTGGGCGGACAAGTGGGACCAAGAAATCACGAACTACACATACTACGAGAAAATCGACGGATACGACTACAACGAACTAGACGTCACTATTAATCATGATAAAATGATCTCCCATCCCGGAGGCGATAAAGCACCAGTAACTTCAGACCGCAAAGACAACGAAGTCCTGGACTTCGCGATCAGGTACAACGGAACTCGCTGGATGATCGGAGAAGTTGAGGTGATAAACTCATGAAGTTCGATAGGGACGTGTTGTCTGTTATAGCTATCTTCTGTATTGCAGTAGCCCCAAACACCATGGGAGACCCGAATTCAAACAGCCCAGAAGGTTCCATAGAATACGGAGCCACCAACGGTTCTCATTCCACTTCGGCACACGGAGTGCGCCAAGAGAGGGTAGAAATACCTTCACCCTCCACGCCCTCCCAGGACACCCCTCCCACCCCTCCCGGAACGACGGTGCAGTACTCTGATAATCAAACGAAGGCAGCAGTACCTCACGGCAGCTGCAAATCTTACCAAGATGAGCACAAGAAAATGCGGGCTGCCTGCAATTGGGATCCAGAGCCTGAACCCTCCGAGCCCGCCGGCAATGATGGGCCCCGCACGATCACGATCACCACCCGCCAGGCCGCGACGCTGATCGCCTCCGGCTCGGGTATCACGCGCCAGCCCCCGGGCCCCAAGGTCATCATCTCCAAGGCCTTCATCGTCTACACCAACCCCGCCATGCGCTACCAGACCACCACCATCCTGGGCACCCCCATCGAGGTCGAGTTCACCCCCACCTCCTACACCTGGAACTGGGGAGACGGCACCACCACAACCACCACCGACCCCGGCGCCCCCTACCCCCACCAGACCGTCACCCACCACTACCAGCACACCGCCACCGGAGTCACCACCACCCTAACCACCACCTGGACCACGAGGTTCCGCCCCGCCGGCGAGAGCCAGTGGCGACCCATCGAGGGCACCATCACCACCACCGAGACCTCCACCCCCTACGACCTGGTCCGCGTCATCACCTACCTCACCGACGACGCAGAAGAAGCCCAAGGCCACTAACCCCCACACCCAGCACACGCGGCCGCACCCCAGACCACCAGCTCGGCTGGCGAACGGTGTCACAATCGGCGACTTTTACGCGCACCCCTGGCCGATAACATCGCGCCCTGGCACGGGTATGCGCTGGTCAGAGCCCTACAGGCTAGGACACGCCAGCCGACGGACACCCTAAAAGTCGCCAAATGTGACACCGAGGGTGCACGGCACACCGACAACACCCACACTCAGTCCCGGATGGCGGCGCGCCTGGCTCCTAGGACCGCTGCCCCCATCGCCACCGATCCGATGAGCAGGCTGAGTCCGACGATCATCAGCCAGCGTTCGGGGAACTGGTGAGCGATACTCATCCAGCCCCAGGGGGCCAGCCTCCACAGCCAGGTGGCCGCCAGGACCTCGTTACCGCCGATGAGCAGCCCCATGATGACCAGGATGATGTTGAGAACGATCGCCACAACGATCCGGGTGCTCAGAGCCACCGCCAGGCTGACGGCCGCGATCATGAAGGCAACGGCCGGCATCACCATGACCCCGTAGACCGAACCGGTCACCGCCGGCAGGTTCGGGTCCGTACGGGTCAACGTGTCACCCAGGACTGTCATAACCCAGGAGGCGACCAGGACCGGGATGAGGAAGAACCCACTCAGCACCGCAGCTGAGGTCAGGATGGCCCCGGCACCTCGGCGGGTGATGAGCGCACGCCAGGCAGGTTGGAGACGTCCCCACACCGTAATGCCGACGAGGGCTGCGGCAACCGGCACTCCCATGAGCTCAAGGAAGCTCTGCCCGTACGCGGGTGGGTACACGACGTGGAGGACCCCCAGGAAGGCGAGCAGCAGGACCGCCAGGACCACCCACACGATCCAGGGCAGAACACCGGCCATCGCCAGGACGGCACTGCGCGGCCCGGGAACACGGGCCATACGGGTGGTGGGCGCGGCCCGACGAATCGGGATGCTTTGGGGTCGCGCGCCCGGAGCCTGCTCCGGTGACTGCACCGAGACGGTCTCCGACTGATCGTCAACGGCATCCCTTCCGCCAGGAAGCAGCCTGCTGAGCCGGGAAACCGACGACGAGGCCCCAGCACCACCAGAAACCCCACAGAGTACGGCCAGTCCGACGCCGGCCAGGGTCAGGCCGATCGTCAGCAGGAACCCGGGCAGGAGCGGGTAGCCCCACACCGGTGAGTCCGCCTCAAGCAGCACGCTGCTGCCGTGAACACCCAGCAGGGGCAATGGGACCCTCGCCGTCCAGGCCCACGGGAGCATCCACCAGTCGCTCCGCTCGGCCTGGACCACGCCCGCCACGGACCAGACGAAGCCGAGGACAGGGGCGACCCCTACGGAAACAACTCGCAGCACGTGGAAGGCTGCCATGCCCCAGGCGCAGGCGCCGGTGACGACGATCCACATGTAGGTGGCGAACAGCAAGTACCGGTCCCACGGACCCCAGCCGTTGCCGACGATCAGGGCGTGCCCCACCACCGGGGCGACCAGCGCCACCTGGCAGACCAGTGCGGACAGGCTCAGGACCACGAGGCGGGCACCCGCCACCCGGCGCGGCGCGACGGCACGCCACGCCGTCCCACCCTGACGCCACCGCTGCTCACGCCACTGAGCCATCGCCCCGGTCAGCAGCCCCAGAGGCACCGCGAAGCCCCCGGCATACATGTGCATCCATGCCAGAGCATTGCCGTTCCACTGGAGCTCCGTAACCACTCCTGAGGAGATCGAGGCATTCGCCAGGATGATGGTGTGAACGGTGAAGATGAGAGTCGCCCCGATCACGCCCCAGGTGAAGGTGCGCCGACTGCGGGTGACCTCGGCGCGCACCAGGTCCCACAGGCCTACTCTCACCTTTGCCGTCCCCTGTGCCTTCACTCGGGTCTGCGGCTGCACAACGGAGCTCATGCGCGCACCCCCGTCCCGGCGGGGCGTCCGCTTCCAGTGACTGCCGCTAGGAATGCCGCCTCCATGGCCCGTTCGTCATCGGCGTCGGCGAAGTCGGCCAGCGGCCCCTCGTAGACGAGGCGTCCGGTCGCCAGGACCCCGACGTCGTCACTCATGCGGGCGATCTCCCCGAGCTGGTGGCTGGAGACAACGACAGTGCGTCCCTCGTCAGCCAGGTTCCGCACGAGATCACGCAGCTCGATAATGCCCTGAGGATCCAGTCCGTTTTGGGGCTCGTCGAGGATGAGGACCTCCGGGTCGGTCAGAAGTGCCATAGCCAGGGACAGACGCACCTTCATGCCCGTGGAGAAGGAGCCGGCACGCTTCCTGCCGACTCCAGCCAGCCCGACACGCTCCAGGAGCGGGGCGATGGCCTGCGGCGAGGTACCGGTCAGACGGCAGTGGACGAGCAGGTTGCGTTGCGCGGACAGCTGGGGGAAAAGGGCGGGGCCGTTAATGGAGGCCCCCACCTGGGCCAGGCTGCGACGGGAGAAGGGAGCCCCCTGGATCTCCATACGCCCGGCGTCGGGTGTGAGCAGCCCCAGGGCGATGTTGAAGGCGGTCGACTTGCCCGCCCCGTTGAGACCGAGCAGCCCGTAGACGCGACCGGGATAGGCTGACAGGTCCAGATCGGTGAGGACCTTCTGACGGCCGAAGGACTTCGAGACCCCCGTCAGTCTCAGCCCGGGGGTGTGACCGGCGCCGTGGGTGGGGGAGGGGTGAGGTGATGCTGTTGTGGTGGCTGTCATGACCCCATGCTCGTGCGCACCAGCACCTCAACGGATCCCCACCAGGGATACAGTCCGCATCCGCTCCCACACTCCCGTCTCCTCCCTGGGGAGGAGAACTACCGCGGCTGGACGAGTCCCGTGGTCAGGGCGTAGATGACGAGCTCGACCCGGTTGTGGCAGCCCGTCTTGTTCAGGATCGTCTTGACATGGGACTTGACCGTCGACTCGGCGACATGGAGCCGCTCACCGATACTGGCGTTACTCAGCCCCTGGCACACCAAAGCGAGCACGGCGTCCTCCCGAACGGTGAGAGCCTCGTAGGGACCCGACGGCGCCCCCACAACGGGCACGGCCCCATCGGTCGGTGCCGACGGGGAGGCCGACGACGGCGGGGCACCAGGTCCGGTACCTGTATCAAGGTGCGCCAGAACGGTTCCGGTGACGGCCGGATCCAGCCAGGACCCTCCGCCGGCGACGACTCGGATCGCCTCCAGCAGCGTCGTCGGCTCGGCGTCCTTGAGGAGGAAGCCGTGGGCGCCGGCACCCAGGGCGGCCAGGACGAGATCCTCATCGTCGAAGGTGGTGAGGACCAGAACCCGCAACGAGGCAGTGGCCGGTGCGGCACGCAGCTCGCGAATGGCACTGATGCCGTCCAGGACCGGCATCCGCAGATCCATGAGCACCAGATCGGCCTCTCCGTGGGAACCGGAGGCTCGAGTGGTCAAGCCGTCGATGGCCTGACGCCCGTTGACGGCCTCCAGAACCACCTCCATGTCGGGCTGTGCGGCCACGAGAGCACTGAAGGCACTGACCAGCAGCGGCTGATCGTCGACAACAGCCACCCTGATAACGCCGGTCGTCCTGGTCGTCATCTGCAGTCTCCTGATTCTGTCTCGCCGGCTGTCATGGCGCTCGCGGGCAGCTCGAGCGGCGCCACCGGGAAGTCGACATCAATGGTGAAGAAGCTGTGGTCCCCGTTGTTGTGGACGCCGTGGGTCATGGTTCCGCCCACGAGCCTGAGCCGCTCCTCGAGGCCGACGAGCCCGCTGCCACCGAAGGGGGAGTGCTCTGCGACGTCCGGCACCGGGTTGGCGACGTGAAGGTGGCAGGAGTCCTGTGACAGTGTCAGGCTCAGCTCGATCTGACCGGTTCCGTGCCTGACGGCGTTGGTGAGGGTCTCTCCTACGAGACGCACGAGGGTGAGGCGTTGTATCGCCGACCACGCCGAGTTGCACCGTTCCATGACCTCCGGTTCGGGAAGCACGGCGCTGATCCGGCTCCCCGAGCTGCGGGTAGTCTCGATGAGGGCCGGGATGGTCCGTAGGTCCGCCAAGGGAGTGATCTCGCCGGCGTCGGAGCGCAGCACGGAGACGAGCTGGCGTACGGAGGACAGGGAGGCATCGGCGGTGTCACGCACCGTGGTCAGGGTGCTGCGCAGCCGTTCCTCGCCTCCCAGGGCCAGGCCGGTGGCGGCCTGCACCTTGATCGTGGTGAGGCTGTGGCCCACGAGGTCGTGGAGCTCTCGGGCCAGGCTCAGGCGCTCGGCCGCAACCGCCTGGGCCGCGGCGATGCTGACGTCGAGGGCCTGGCTCTCGGCGATCCGGCGCCGGGAGGAGGCCAGCAGGTAGGTGAGCACCACGGCACCGACGAAGACCAGGCTGACGAGCGTGCGGGCGACCAGGATGGCTCCGGTCCCGCCGCCGCTTGTCGCCGAGTCGACATCTGATTCGTGGGGCCGGATGTACGAGGCCAGAGTGACGGGGTTGACCAGGGCGCCGGCCAGAGCCAGCAGGAGAGCCGCCGTTCCCCAGCGCCGATCGGGCTCCCAGCGGGTGACGGTGTAGAGACTGGTGATGGCCGTGGCGATGATCGGGTTGAGGCCGAGGTTGACGGGGGAGAGGACGATGAGAATCGCGTAGGCCGCCAGCAGGGCGTAGGTCGTGATGAAGGAGACACGCAGGAGGCGCAACCGTCCGAACTGCGTCAGCGCCAACGCCAGGCACAGGACGAGGTCCGCAACATAGACGACGTAGGCGCCGAAGCGCAGGACGAACGTGACCGACTCCAGAGCGAAGGTGAGGAAGACGGCCCCCAGGGCGAGATCCATGACCGGGATCGAGTACCGCGGCCAGCGACCTCCTCGCCCCGGCACCATGCGATGACGGGCCTGCCAGTCGTAGGCCGCTGACAGACTCCCTGTCGTCGGCAGTGCCACGCCGCGGGCTGCCGCCCCTAATCGGCCGTCTCGATCAGCCATGTGCCGTTCCTTCGTCCAGAATCTGGCGTGCGTGGCGACCGGCAGCCGCTGCGGCGATGAAGGCGGCCGCGTCCTCATCCAAGCCTCGTCGCATGGTGGACAGTCTCACTGCGGTCTGCGCCTCCGCCTGCCGCAGCAGCTCCAGGAGCCCGTCAGCGGGGACCTCAACGAGTCGGTGCTGCCCGGCGCCCGGCCGGGGCGCGCACAGGGTCTCGGCCTCCTGACGCACCTGTGCCCCCAGTGGCCCCTCCAGGTCGGGGACCACGACGTCGGCCCCCGCCAGCGCGACTCGCCCGTAAGCCGTCATCGAGTGGTGGGAGACGCCCCGGTGGCGGGCGCGGGCATCGGCCTGGGAGACACGCAGGCAGGCCACCGGGTGTCCGCCCAGCGTGGCGATGGCGTTGATCGCGTCCCCGCAGGCCACCCCGGAGAAGCCCCAGGGAGTCTCGGTGCCCAGGTTCCCGGGCCCCTGGATGACGACGGCGGCGTCGGCGTGCAGGACGTGCCGGGCCGCCAAAAGGGCGTTGTGGACGCTGACTGCCTCGATGTCGCCGCCCCAGGCCTGGCCGGCCGTGATGGTCCCGCTCAGCCACCCGGCCTGGCTCAGCGCGGCAACGATACGTGAGTAGGCCAGGGGCAGTGCCCCGCCGTCGGTCATGATGTAGGCGACTCGTGGCTGCTCCTGGCCGTCGGGGGAGCGCAGCCCGGCGAGCACCGCCGGAAGACTCGAGTGCAGGTCGGCCACCACCACCGGCATCCCCTCCAGGTCGAGGCTGCCGATCGGCTGGGACAGCAGGCCGTGGTGGGCCGTGCCCTGCTCGTCGACACCGGTGACCATCACCTGGTCCGGCATGTAGCGGGCCTTGACGAGATGCCCCTCGCGCGGCGGGTCAGGCGGCAGGACGTCCAGGCGGGAGCTGACCATGGCGTGCCCTCCCGTGCCCAGGGCGCGGTCGAGGGCTGAGACCTCCAGCCTCACCCGCTCCCCGGTGTCGGGCAGCCCGGTGAGGGCCTCGTAGGCGACCGCGCGGATCCGCTGGCCGGGCAGTAGGCCGTCCGCACCACTGGGAGCCCCGTCGATCTCCACGTCCAGCTCGGCGCAGGATCGCCCCGCGGGTCCCCATGCCGTCCTGGTTCCGATCACTACGCCGTCGCGCCACATCATAGCGGCAGACTATCCGGGCGCGCGCGCCACCAGCCGCAGGCCACCGGATTCTCCTAGGCTGGGGCACCGTGAGCCAGCCGACCCGTAGCACCGAGGAGCGCCTGGTGAGCCTTCTGCTCACCTTGCGCAACACCACCACCGGGCTCAGTGCCGAGGAGCTGGTGGCCAGTGTGCCGGGATACGGCTTGGCGGACCCCTCCACGAATCCGCTCTCGGCTCGCCGCAAGTTCGAGCGGGACAAGGACACGCTGCGCGAGCTCGGTATCGAGGTGACCACCACCGGGCGCCCCGAGGAGCCCCGGTACCGGGTCATCGAGGAGGACTACACCCTGCCCGCGCTGCACCTGAGCGCCGAGCAGGCCGCCTGCCTGAGCCTGGCTGCATCCGCCTGGCGCGACGGCGGTCTTCCCGCCACGGCCCGGCGGGCCCTGACCAAGCTGCGCGCCGTGAGCGAGGGACCGACCGGCACCAGCTCTGCCGGCCTGCCGGTCCTCACCGCGGACCTGTCCGGTGACGAGATCCCCGAGGAGCTCATCACCGCGGTCGACGAGCGCCGCCTGGTCACCTTTGACTACGTCTCCGCCCGCTCGGGCAGCACCCGGGCCCGCACTGTCGAGCCGCACCACCTGCGCCTGGCTGAGGGCGCCTGGTACCTCGATGCCGTCGAGCCGGCAGGCGCCCCCCGCCCGGACGCCAGCAGGCAACCGGAGGAACCTGCAGGAGCCTGCGCCGGGCTGCGCACCTTCCGCCTGGCCCGCATCACCGGGGCAGTCACCGTCCATGGGAGCCCCGGAGCCTTCACCCGGCTTCCCGCCAAGGCGCCCAGCCGCCGGCGCGCTCTGCTCGCCGCCCTGCCGGGGAGGGCGCTGGGACTGCGTTTGGCCGGGGCCCACCTCGATCCGCCTCAGGGCCCGCAGGCAGAACTGCCTGCCCTGCCGGCGCACCTGGAGGGCCGTGATCTCATCGCCGTTGACTACGAGGATCCCTTCTCCTTCGCCGGAACTGTGGCAGCGCTTGGCGACGCAGTTGTCGTCCTCGCCCCTGACTCCTTGCGCCAGGCGGTCCTGTCCCACCTGCGCGGCGCCGCCGGGCTTGTGGCACCGGAGGGGGAGTGACCATGGCGCGCGCATCCGCCTCCGACCAGCTCACGCGACTGCTCGCCCTGCCCGCCTGGGTCGCGGAAAACCCCGGCGTGACCGTCGCCGAGGCCGCCAAGCACTTCGGCGTCACCCCAGCCGTCATTGAGCGCGACGTCAACACGCTGTGGGTCTCCGGCTTGCCCGGTGGCATGCACGGGGACCTCGTGGACTTCGACGCCGCGGACTTCGAGGCCGGGCGCCTGCGCCTGTCCGAGCCGCTGGGGCTGGACCGCCCGGTCCGCCTCACGCGGCAGGAGGCGATCTCTCTGCTCATGGCGCTCAGGGTGCTCGCCGACCTCCTGGCCGACGACGATGCCTCCGCGCCCGTCATCGCCTCCACCCAGCAGGTGGTAACCGCCCTGCTCAGCTCTGGTGCCCCCGCCGAGGACTCCGACGCCCGCGTCGATCCGGGAACCGTCACCTCCACCGGCCCAGGCCCTGCATACGCCGGACGTTGCAGCCATGCGTCCCGGATCCTGGCCGCTGTGCGCTCCGCCCTGCAGGACAGACGGCGTCTCCACCTGGTCTATGTCTCTGCCACCGACACCCTTTCGGAGCGAGACGTCGATCCCATCAGGCTGGAAAGTGATGGATCACACATGACCCTGGTGGGCTGGTGCCTCAGCGCGAAGGCCGAGCGCAGCTTCCGCCTCGACCGGATCACCTCGGCTGAGGCGCTCGACACCCCGTCCGTGCGGCATCGCGCCCCACGCAGGACGAAGCAGGCCGCGGCCGATCACTGTGCGGGTAACAAACCTCGTGCCACGCTGGTTCTCCAACCGACGGGCCGCTGGCTCGCCGAGCAGGTCCCGTGCCTCTCCCAGGAGGAGACCGGGGACGGCAACCTTCAGGTGGTCGTCGAGGGACGCGATCGCTCCTGGCTCATCGGCCTGGTCCTCTCGGCGGGTCGCCATCTCGTGGCGGTGGAGCCCCCGGACCTCGCTCAAGAGGCGGCAGCAGCAGCCAAACAGGCTCTGACCTCTTACAACTGCTGAGCCCTGCCCCGTCCGCCTTGGGGGGAACCGACGGTGCCGTCGTTCAGAGGTACCTGCCGGGGAGGCTACACTCAGCCCGTATCGATAGCCTCGACCACCTAGGAGTAGCACCATGCGTTTTCAAGTCTGGCACATGATCGTTCTGCTTGTCCTTGTACTGGTTGTCTTCGGTTCCAGCAGACTTCCCGACATCGCGAAGAGTGTGGGTCAGTCCATGAAGGTCTTCAAGAAGGAGATCAAGGAGCTGCGCGACGAGGACGACGACAAGAAGCCCGCCGCTCAGATCCAGCAGCCTCAGGAGGGCACCTACTACACCGAGCCCACCCAGTCCGGTCAGACCGCTCAGAGCACCGAGGGCTCTTCCCAGAAGTGACGTCATCCGGCGAGAGCCGGTGACCTGCAGACGAAGGAGGCCGTGGTGCCCAAGCTCCCTCGGATCAAACGATCGAGGCGCAAGGACAATCCCGAGGCACGCATGTCCATCGGGGACCACCTGCGCGAGCTGCGCAACCGGCTCTTCATCTCGGCCCTGGGCATTCTGGTCATGTCGGTCGTGGGCTATGTGCTCTACGAACAGGCCTTCTCACTCATCACCCGACCGATCGAGGCCGCTAATGCCCGAGGCGCCAACCTCACGTTGAACTTCGACACGATCCTGGCCTCCTTCGACATGAGGCTCAAGGTGTCGATCTGGCTCGGTGTCCTGTTCTCCGCGCCACTGTGGATGTACGAGTTCTGGGCCTTCGTGGGACCGGGCATGACCCGCAAGGAGAAGGCCTACACCTGGGCCTACGGTGTTGTAGGACTGCTGCTCTTCTCCGCAGGTGCGGCTCTGGGAATGTGGATCATGCCGCATGCGGTCGCCATTCTCACCAGCTTCATCCCCTCCGGTCCTACAGCAGGACTTATCAACGCAGGCGTCTACCTGTCCTTCGTCATGAGGCTGGTCCTCGTCTTCGGTATCGCCTTCCTTCTGCCCGAGCTGCTCGTCGCCCTCAATATGCTCGGGCTCATGAAGGGCTCGACGATGCTCAAGGGCTGGCGCTGGGCGGTTGTCGCGATCTTCACCTTCATGGCCTTCGCCAACCCGCTGCCGGATCCCTGGTCCATGATCTTCATGGCACTGCCCGTCACTGGTCTGTACTTCCTGGCCTGCTTCATCTCCATCACACATGACAAACGGGTGGAGAAGAAGCGTGCTGAGCTCGATGCCGAGCTCGAGGCCGCCCTGGCCGAGTAGCCGGGTGCTTCACCCCCGTCCCTGCCTGACTTGTCCCGCCTTTTCCTTCGATGCGTATCGCTCTGCTGTCCAACCCCTCCTCGGGACGAGGACGTCATGCGGCCGCCGACGACGTCGCCCGCCGGCTCCTGACCGAGGCCGGCCACGAGGTCCTCCACGTCCGTGGCAGCTCCTACGAGCAGGCGCGTTGCGCAGGGCGGGCTCTCCTGGGTGACGGGCCGCACCGGAACGTTGAGGCACTGGTGGTCGTCGGCGGGGACGGCATGGTCCACCTGGGGGTAGACATCGTCGCCACGACGGGCGTGCCCCTGGGCATCGTGGCTACCGGCACCGGTAACGACATCGCCCGGCACTTCGGTCTGCCCAGCCGGGACGCGGAGGCCTCCGCCCGCCTCATCAACCAGGCGCTGTCCGGGAAGGGCGCCATCACGGCGGTGGACGCCATCTACGCCTCCCGCCCCGACGGAACCCTGCTGGCCCCGCAGCGTCGCTGGTCTCTGGCCGTGGTCAGCGCCGGGGTGGACGCCGCCGTCAACGCCCGCGCCAACGCCCTCTCCTGGCCGGCCGGCGAGGGACGTTACGTGCGCGCCTTCACCGCCGAGCTCGCGACGCTGTCGCCCTACGGCTACCGGGTCACCACCGATGAGGGCGCCTGGGAGGGGCCGGCGCTTCTGCTGGCAGTGGCCAACACCCGTTACGTCGGCGGCGGCATGGACCTGGCGCCCCTGGCCGACCCCACCGATGGCCTGCTGGAGGTGCTGCGCCTGGATCCCGTGGGCCGCACCCACCTGCTCACCCTCTTCCGCCGGCTCTTCCGCGGCACGCACCTGACCGACCCGGCCGTCCACGTGGAGCGCAGCCGCACCGTCACCATTGAGTCGCTCACTGAGCGAACCGGCCGTGATTGGGGCCTACGCCCGCCTCCTCACCCCTTCGCCGACGGCGAGCCGCTGGCCGAGCTGCCCCTGCGCCTCGAGGCCGTCCCCGACGCCGTCGGGCTGCTCCTACCGGCTCCGGGCTGATCGGGCCCGTAGGGTGTTGCCATGAGCTCACCAGCCGAGCGCTATGCCGCATCTCGACGTCGACAGGCCGCCTCCAGCAGTGAGCTCGCCCGCTTCGCCCAGGGCTACGACTTCCCCCTCGATCCCTTCCAGGAGGAGGCATGCGGCGCCGTCGAGCGGGGAGAGGGCGTGCTGGTCGCCGCTCCGACGGGCGCCGGCAAGACAGTGGTGGGGGAGTTCGCCGTGCACCTGGGCCTGGCCCGGGGGCTCAAGACCTTCTACACCACCCCCATCAAGGCCCTGAGCAACCAGAAGTACCTGGATCTCGTGGCCCGCCACGGTCAGGAACGGGTGGGGCTGCTGACCGGTGACACCTCCGTCAACCCTCACGCGGACGTGGTGGTCATGACGACCGAGGTGCTGCGCAACATGCTCTACTCGGGCTCGCGTGACCTGGATCGGTTGGGCTTCGTGGTCATGGACGAGGTCCACTATCTGGCCGACCGCTTTCGCGGGCCGGTGTGGGAGGAGGTCATCATCCACCTGCCCACTGAGGTCCAGGTGATCTCCCTGTCCGCCACGGTCTCCAACGCCGAGGAGTTCGGCGACTGGCTCGGCCAGGTTCGTGGCAGGACCGCCGTCGTCGTCTCCGAGGAGCGCCCCGTCCCGCTGACTCAGCACATGATGGTCGGACGCCGGCTGCTGCCGTTGTACTCCCACCCCGCAGAGGCACCTGAGCAGTCCGACCGGCTCGACCAGTCCGAGCAGACCGACCTGGAGCGGCAGGCGGAGCGGACGGGGCAGCCCCCGCTCAACCCTGAGCTGCTCAAGGCCGTCAAGCAGGCCCGGCGTGCCGCTGCCTCCGGTGGCGCCTCCAAGAACAGCTACCGTGGCCGCGGTGGCGGTTCGGCCCGAGGGCCGCAGCCCTGGAAGCGCTCCGCCCGAGGGGGACGGGCGCCTCGCCGTGGCGAGGGGGGAGCCCGTACGGCCAGGTTGAAGCCGCCCTCGCGACTACAGGTCGTCACGGCCCTGGAGGGGGCGCGCCTGCTGCCCGCGATCGTCTTCGTCTTCTCCCGGGCGGGCTGCGAGCAGGCCGTCCACCAGGTGGTCAGCGCCGGGGTGGACCTGACCACCGAGGCCGAGGCGGCCCGAATCCGGGAGGTCATCGAGCGGCGCACGGCTGACATCCCCTCCGGCGACCTGGGGGTCCTCGGCTTCCACTTCTGGGCCCACGCCCTGGAGCGCGGCGTCGCGGCCCACCACGCGGGGCTGCTGCCGGTGTTCAAGGAGACGGTGGAGGAGCTCTTCAGTGCGGGCCTGGTCAAGGTCGTCTACGCCACCGAGACCCTGGCGCTGGGGATCAACATGCCCGCCCGCACCGTGGTCCTGGAGTCGCTGCGCAAGTGGAACGGCTCGGCCCACGTCACCCTCAGCCCGGGGGAGTACACCCAGCTGACGGGGCGGGCCGGGCGCCGCGGCATCGACGTCGAGGGCCACGCCGTCGTCCTGGCCGCCGACGACGTCGAGCCGGCCACGGTCTCCTCGCTGGCCTCCCGGCGCACCTACCCGCTGGTCTCCGCTTTCCGTCCGACCTACAACATGGCCGTCAACCTGCTTGAGCGCATGCCGCGCACGCGGGTGCGCGAGGTGCTCGAGCAGTCCTTCGCCCAGTTCCAGGCCGACCGCGGCGTGGTGGAGCTGGCCGCTCAGGCTCGCCGCAAGCGCCGCAGCCTGGAGGGCCTGGAGAAGGACATGACGTGTCGCCTGGGTGACTTCCGCGAGTACGCCTCCCTGCGCCAGGCCATCGCCGACGCCGAGGCGGACCTGTCGCGGGACAAGTCCGCGGCGCGCCGCAGCGAGACGGGGCGGACCATGAGCTCACTGGGACGCGGTGACGTCATCGTCTTCCGCAAGGGGCGACGCCGCCGCCACGGCATCGTCCTTCAATTCGGTGCCGACCGGACCGGGACCCCCACCATCACGGTGCTGGGGGAGGATGCGCGAGTCGTCGCCCTGACCCCGGACACGGCACCGGACGGGGTTATGCGCGTGGGCGCGCTGCGGGTGGCGGACTCGGTGGACCCGCACCGGCCCCGGGACCGGGACCGGCTCGTTCAGCGTCTGGTCGACGCACTGCGCGCCGGGGACCTGGAAGGGGGCGCTAAGCGCACACGCACCCGCTCCAGCCGCGCGCAGGCCCGCCGCGACAGCGCGATCGAGAACCTTGAGCGCCTGCGCCACGAGATGCGCTCCCACCCCTGCCATGGCTGCCCCGACCGGGAAGAGCACGCCCGGGTGGGCCGCAAGTGGTCCAAGGCCCGGGCCGAGGCCGAGCGCCTTCAACGGCGTATCGAGACCCGCACCGGCACCATCGCCCGCCTCTTCGACGCCGTCTGCGAGGTGCTGCTCGAGCTGGGCTATCTGCACCCTGTGGACCGGGGTCACCCGGAGCGCGAGCTGCGGGTCACCGGTGCCGGCAAGGTGCTGGCCCGGATCTACGCCGAGCGGGACCTGCTCATCGCCGAGTGCCTGCGCACGGGAGTCTTCGAGGACCTCAGCGCCGCGGAGCTGGCCGGGGCACTGAGCGCCTGCGTCTATGAGCCGCGACTGAGCGCACAGTCGATCGGGCTGCCCGTGGCGCCCGGCTCCAGGCTCGGCCAGTGCCTGCGCGCGCAGCTGGGGGTCTCGCACCGGATCCACGACCTGGAGTCCCTGGCCCGCATCGAGGCCTCCTCGGGCGCGGAGCCGGCACTGGCCGGGGCCGTCCAGGCCTGGTGCGATGGCGCGCAGCTGGCGGACATCCTGGACGCCACAGAGCTGACGGCTGGGGACTTCGTGCGCTGGTGCAAGCAGCTGCTCGACGTCGTCGGCCAGATCGCGAGCCTCTCACCGCCACCGGATGCCACCACCGAGCAGGCCAGGGCGGTCACTGACCTGTCGATGCGCGCCGCCGAGGCCTCCCTGGATCTCAATAGGGGAGTGGTGAGCTGGTCGGCCGTGTGACGCGACGGCTAGTACTCTCGTTCCAGCCGATACTCCGGACGACAGGACTCATGCCCCTATGTCAGGCTTCTTCGCCCTTCTCGACGACATCGCCACGCTCGCCAAGCTGACGCTGTCCACCGTTGACGACACGGCCTCCATGGCCGTCAAGACTTCGGCGAAGGTCTCGGCGGCCGCCGTCGACGACGTCGCCACGACCCCCCAGTACGTCACCGGCATCACCCCGGACCGGGAGCTGCCGATCATCAAGAAGATCACGCTGGGCTCGCTGCGCAACAAGCTCCTCATCATCCTGCCGATCGGCCTGCTGCTGACGGCCGTGGCTCCGTGGCTCCTGCCGGTGGCGCTCGTCATCGGTGGCGCCTACCTGTGCTTCGAGGGCGGGGAGAAGATCCTGGAGCGCTTCGGCGGCGCTGCTCACGCCGAGGTGGAGTCCGGCCCCGTCGACGAGGCCCAGATCGTCCGTCAGGCCATCACCACGGACTTCGTCCTGTCCACCGAGATCATGCTGCTGGCCCTGGCCGAGGTGGAGGGGGAGTCCTCCATGCGGCGCATCATCGTGCTGGTCCTCATTGCCCTGCTCATCACCTTCGCCGTCTACGGCCTGGTGGCGGCCCTCATCAAGCTCGACGACACCGGCGCGCACCTGGCCGGACAGGGCCGCACCGGCGCCATCCGCTCGCTGGGCCGTGCAGTCGTGACGTCTGCGCCCGCCCTCTTCCGCGGCATCGGGATCATCGGGACCGTGGCCATGCTGTGGGTGGGCGGCCACATCCTGGCGGCCAACCTCGCCAAGGTCGGTTTCCACCCGCTGCACCACGCCATCGAGTGGGCCGAGGAGCTCACCCACAACCCGGTCCTGTCCTGGATCACCGGAACAGCCATGTCCTGCCTCATCGGAGCCGTCATCGGCACCCTGCTGGCCCTGGCCTGGCAGCCCGTGCATCACGCACTGGCCCGCCGCCACAAAGGTTAACCATCAACATACCCGTATGCTTCACCGCGTGACAGTGCCCTCTCGTTTGCCCTCCCGGATGCTCTCTCGGTCCCCCGGCTGGCTTCGTCGATCAGCCCCGGCGGCGGTGGCGCTGCTGGCGGGCCTGGCCACCTACGCCGCCTTCCCCCCGGTGAACCTGTGGTGGTCGGCCCTCATCGGGGTCGGGGCCTTCATGCTCCTCATCCGCGGCCGCCGCTTCTGGGCGGGCACCGGTCTGGGACTGCTCTACGGCTTCGGCCTGTTCACTCCTCTGCTGCACTTCACGATGGTGGGCATGGGCAACCCGATCGGCTGGATCGCGCTGACGCTCTTCGAGTCCCTCTACCTGGCCGTACTCGGCGGGGCCTGGTCCCTGGTGAGCCGTCTGCCACTGCTCCAGGGGACTGCCCGGCAAAGTCGGTTCACCCGGCGTGTGCCGGCCGGTGCGGCCGGCGTGCTCTTCTTCGCCCTGCTGTGGTCCGGGATCGAGGAGCTGCGCTCAGTGTGGCCGCTGGGCGGCTTCCCCTTCGGGCGCCTGGCCTTCGCCATGGCGGATGCCCCCGTCCTGCCGGCGGCGGCCTATGTCGGTAGCGCCGGGGTGGGCCTGCTGGTGGCGCTGGCGGCCGCATGCCTCGCTCACGCGGCTCGATCCGTCTACGAGCGCCGCGCCATGCCGGTCCTCGCCTGCGCAGCAATCGCAGCGGCTGTGCTCGTTGCGCCGCGGACGCTGCCACTGGAGACGCGCGCTGAGAACGGCACCGTCCGGGTCGGAGCCGTGCAGGGCAATGTGGCCACCGACTTCGAGGACGCCTTCAACCGGGCCCTGGAGGTGACCGGTAACCACGCCAAGGCGACCAAGCAGCTGGCCGCCGACGTCGGCCCCGCCAGCCTCGACATGGTCATCTGGCCGGAGAACTCCGCGGACCTGGACCCCCGCGACTACCCGGCCTCGGCGACCATTGTCGATGAGGCAGCCCAGGCGGTCCAGGCGCCGGTGCTCGTGGGCGCAGTTCCTGTCGTAGACGACATCCGCTACAACGACGTCCTCGTCTGGAATCCCGGAGACGTCTCGGGCAAGACGGCTCATCCTTACTACCGCAAGCACCGGCCCGTGCCCTTCGCGGAGTACATCCCCTCCCGCTCCCTGGTACGGCGCCTGACCACCCAGGTCGACCGGGTCGGTATCGACATGCTGCCCGGCACCGGCCCCAGCACACTGGCGGTTCCGGCCGTCACCCAGGGCCGGGACGTCACCTTCGCCATGGGCATCTGCTTCGAGGTCGCCTACGACGACGCCCTGCGCACCGGCGTCGAACAGGGAGGGCAGGCGATCATCATCCCGACGAACAACGCCTCCTTCCTCGACTCCGGCGAGGCCGCCCAGCAACTCGCCCAGGGCCGTGTCCAAGCGGTGGTCCACGGCCGCAGCGTCATCCAGGCCTCCACCGTCGGCTACACCGCGATCATCAACCCCCGCGGTGAGGTCGAGCAGGTCACCCGGCCCTACACTCAGGCGAGCCTCGTGGCAGATGTTCCGCTGCGCAGCTCGCAGACCGTCGCCGACCGGCTCGGTGCCGCCCCCGGCATCGTCCTCCTCGCCGGTGCAGGCGCACTGGTGGGAGCCGGTATCCTGAGCCACGTGCGCCCAAGGTGCAGCCACTAGCCTCGGCGCCACACGACCCCAACCTTGGAGACAGAAGTGAAGGCACTCGTCGTCATCCCCACCTACAACGAGATCGAGTCCCTGCCCACGGCACTGGACCGGGTCCGCGAGCACGCTCCTGAGGCCGACATTCTCGTCGTCGACGACGGTTCTCCCGACGGCACCGGCGACTACGCCGACACCCGCGCGGACGAGGACTCCCACATCCATGTCCTGCACCGCTCGGAGAAGAACGGGCTGGGCCCGGCCTACCTCGCCGGGTTCTCCTGGGCACTGGCCGCCGGCTACGAACTCATCGTGGAGATGGATGCCGACGGCTCCCACCGCGCCGAGGATCTGGCCCTGCTCATTCAGCGCGCTGAGATGGCCGACGAGCCGGACCTCGTCATCGGCTCGCGGTGGGTCTCCGGCGGCGCCACCGAGGGCTGGGACGCCAAGCGCGTGGCCCTGTCCAAGGCCGGGAACCTCTACATCAACGCCATGCTGGGGCTGCGCGTCAAGGACGCCACCGCGGGCTTCCGGGTCTTCCGCGCCTCGATCCTGCGCCGCATGGACCTCGGGAAGGTCGAGGCCCTCGGCTACGGGTTCCAGGTCAACATGACCAAGCTGGTTGACGAGATCGGCGGCCGCATCGTGGAGATGCCGATCACCTTCCTGGAGCGGGAGGCCGGGCAGTCCAAGCTCTCGGGGGGCATCTTCACCGAGGAGCTGTCCCTGGTGACCCGCTGGGGTGTCGCCAAGCGCTCCGGCCAGCTGCTCGATGCGGCCAAGGTCGCCGGGAGCAGGCTGCGCGCCGCCCGCGACAAGCGCCGTCGGGCCGCCGCCGGGTATCAGCAGCAGCGTCCGACGAGCTCATCGCAGCAGAAGCGCTCCTAACGGCCTTCAGCCGCTGACCCGCTCGCGGTAGACCTCACCGCTGCGCAGCGCCTCGAGGCGCTCATTGAGGAGAACCTCGAGCTCATCGACCTTGCGGCGCTCCAGGAGCATGTCCCAGTGGGTACGCGGGGTCTTCTTGGGCTCGTCGGGCTCGGGCTCGTCCTCGCCGCGCCGGGCGGCGAGCTGGCCGCACTCGGGGCACTCCCAGGTGGGAGGCACCTCGGCCTCGGTGGACATCGGGATCCTGGTGACGTGCGCCATCGGGCACTCGTAGCTGACGATCATCCGCTCGGCGAACTCGACGCCGTCCTCCGACTCCATCGACTTCGCGCCAATGGTCATGCCTCGCAGTGCGCGGTCTGCCATGCTTGTGGTCTCCTTGTGGCTCGTCTCTCGTGGTGTCCCGGTTCTGATGGGCTCCCGTCGGGTTCCCCCGGCATCGACGCGATCAGGGTAATGATGATACCGGTTGGCGTCTAACGCGGCGTCGTCGGCCCGTTTCAGCGACCAGCCTGCCTCGCATCGCCGGAATCTGCGGAACCGGCGCCTACAGCCTGTGCGGATCAGCGGGGACCGGCATACTTGGCTTCATGGCTCAGCGCATCGGCATTCTCACGGCGGGCGGCGACGCCCCGGGACTCAACGCGGCGATCCGAGGTTTCGGAAAGGCGGCGATCCAGCAGCACGGCTGGGAGCTCGTCGGCTTCCGGGACGGCATGCGCGGCCTGGCCGAGAACCGCTTCACCGAGCTCGACCCCGCTGCCCTGTCCGGGATCCTCACCACCGGCGGAACCATGCTGGGAACCAGCCGGGACAAGGTGCATCGCATGATGGTGGATGGCGAGCCCCGGGACATGGTGCCCACCATCGTGGAGAACTGCGAGAAGGACGGGATCGACGCCCTGGTCTGCCTCGGAGGGGGTGGGACCGCGAAGAACGCCAAACGCCTCATGGATGCGGGGCTCAACGTCATCCACCTGCCCAAGACCATCGACAACGACATCGTCCACACCGACTCCTCCTTCGGCTTCGCCACGGCTCTGGAGATCGCCACCCAGGCCGTGGACCGCTTGCACTCGACGGCGCACTCCCACCACCGCATCATCCTCACCGAGATCATGGGGCACCGGGCCGGCTGGCTGGCCCTGGGCGCCGGCATCGCAGGTGGGGCGGATGTCATTCTGCTGCCGGAGATTCCGTACTCGGTGGACGCGATCGCGGACAAGATCGAGCGGCGCCGCGCCCACGGGTCGTCCTTCTCCGTGGTGGCCGTGGCCGAGGGGGCGCTGTCAGTGACGGATCACGCCGACCTGGAGCACGCCCGCGCCCTGGTCAAGGACGCCTCCAGCCCTGAGCGCAAGGCCATGGCCAAGCGGGGCGTCAAGCGCCTGGAGGCCTCCCACCGCGCCAACACCTTCACCCTGGCCGAGCAGCTGGAGAGCCTGACCGGGTTGGAGGCGCGCGTGTCCATCCTGGGGTACGTTCAGCGCGGCGGCTCGCCCTGCGGAGCGGATCGTCTCCTGGGCACGCGCCTGGGCGTGGCCGGAGCCAACGCGATTGCGGAGGGCCACTTCGGAGTCATGGTCGCCGACCGTGGTCACGGCACGGAGCTGGTGCCGCTCAAGGAGGTGGCCGGCCACACCAAGTTCGTCCCGGCCGACCATGAGTGGATCCAGGCCGCACGCGCCGTGGGGACCGCGCTGGGGGACTGACGGCCCCGCCCTGAGCGGTGAAGAGCCGGGCTTCAGCGGGCCAGGAGCGGCCCGGGAGTCCAGGCGATCTCTCCTGGGCCTACACCGGTGGGGGCGTCACCGGAGACGATGACGTCGGCACGCTGCCAGGGACGGTCCTTGGCGAAGAAGGGCCGCTCGCCTGCCATCCACCAGTGCCAGAAACGCACCGACTCCTCGGCGTCGCCGTTGACTCCCTCGGCGATGTCCCGCTTGATGCCGCGGCGCTCGGCCACGTCGTCGCCGGTCTGAACCCACACGTGCGCGTCAATGAGGCCGCTGACCGCGGCCAGGCCGGCACCGGTGCCCTCAACGAGGACCAGGGGAGAGCCGGCGGGGATCCGGATGGAGCCCTCGCGTCCGTGCTCGCGCCACTTGTCCGGGACGAGGTCGAGGCTGCCGGCCTGCCGCAGCTGAGTCAGGGTGTCGACGTACAGCTGGTCCCAGTCATAGAGCGGCTCGTTCCAGATGAGGTCGTCCAGGTGAAAGGCTTGCGCGCCGGGGACGGCTGCGGCCAGCGCCGTGGTGAGCGTGGTCTTACCCGATCCGCCCCTCCCGTCGACGGCGATGATCGCCGGCCGCCCCTGCGGGGCTCCGACCAGGCCCAGCAGGTGCGCCACAAGGTCATCGGTGGCGCTGACCTGCCACTGGAGGACGGCGGGTTCCTCGGGCTGAAGCTCGATGGACTGGTCGGCATCGACCCGTCGGTGGCTGTCGCTGTCGGCGGGCTTGATCTGGTCACAGCACATGGTGGGTCCTTTCAGGCAACGGCTCATGAGGGTCAGGTCGAGGATCTGACCATGCTTCTCGCCGGCCTGCGGGACAGTGCCGACAGTGGTGAAACCATAGCGCGCGTGCAGGCGCACCGAGGTCGCGTTACCCGCCTCGATGAGAGCGATCATCGTGCGGTCCCCGGCCCGCCGTGAGGCCTCGATGAGGGCGGCGAGGAGCCTGGCACCAAGACCTTTGCCCTGCGCCGCAGGGCAAAGGTAGATCGAGTCCTCAACGGTGCGGGAGTAGCCCTCGTAGGAGTGCCAGGGACCGGCCACCGCGAAGCCGACGACGTCCTGCGGCTTACCGCTGACGTGAGCGACGAGAGCCGTTCCGCGCTGCACCATGGGGGCCAGCCAGGCCTCGGCCTCGGCGTGGTCCTGCTCGATGCTGGTCCAGATGGCCAGCGACTCCCGCACGGCGGCGTTACGGATCTGGCGGATCGTGGGGGAGTCCGCCATCGTCGCCGGACGGATTCGGTAGGTACGTGCCTCCTCGGCATGTCCATGAACCCGAGCCTCACATGGGGGCATGGTTGTTCTCCTCCTCGACGTACCGGGCGAGGTACTGGCCCGTCAGTGTGCTTCGCTCCGCCACCATCTGCGCCGGCGTTCCGGTGAACACAACGCGGCCGCCATCGTGGCCGGCTCCAGGGCCGAGATCTATGATCCAGTCAGCGTGCGCCATCACGGCCTGGTGGTGCTCGATGACGACGACAGTGCGGCCGCCGTCCACGAGGTGGTCCAGGAGCGTCAGCATGGCCTCGATGTCGGCCGGGTGCAGTCCGACGGTCGGCTCATCGAGCACGATGATGCGGCCTTCCTGGCTCAGGTGGACAGCGAGCTTGAGCCGCTGGCGCTCGCCACCGGACAAGGTGGTCAGGGCCTGGCCGAGGCGGAGGTAACCGAGCCCCACATTCGTCAGTCGTGACAGGATCCTGGTCGCCGCGGGAAGACGAGCCTCACCTTGGGAGAAGAAGGTCAGCGCCGCCTCAGCACTCATGTCCAGGACGTCAGCGATGCTGCGTCCCGCCAGGCGGTAGGCGAGCACCTCGTCCTTGAAACGGCGCCCTTCACAGGCCTGGCAACGGGACTCCACGGTGTCCATGAAGCCCAGCTGCGTCTCGATGATGTCTGTACCGCCGCATACCGGGCAGGCTCCTTCCGAGTTGGCCGAGAAATGTGCAGGTTTCGCACCCTTGTCCTTATTGGCTGTGGCAAAGGCCTTGCGAACAGGGTCAAGCAGTCCGGTGTAGGTGGCGGCATTCGAGCGCCTGGAGCCTTTAATCGGTGCCTGGTCGACCGTCACCACGCCATCGATGGGGGAGAGGTGGCCGTGGATGAGGCTCGACTTGCCGGATCCGGCGACTCCAGTGATGACGCTGAGAACTCCCAGGGGAATATCGACGTCGACGTCGCGAAGATTGTTCGTGCCGGCACCGCGAATATCGATGGTTCCCGTGGGGGAGCGGTGGCTGCTCTTGATCCACATGCGGTCCGCCAGGTGGCGTCCGGTGAAAGTGTCGGAGCCGCGCAGCTGCTCGACTGTTCCCTCGAAACAGATCCGGCCTCCTCGGCTTCCTGCTCCCGGCCCCAGGTCCACCACGTGGTCGGCGATCGAGATCGTCTCAGGTTTGTGCTCGATGACGAGCACGGTGTTTCCCTTGTCCCGCAGTGACAGCAGCAGCTCGTTCATCTGGTGGAGGTCGTGCGGATGCAGGCCGATACTGGGCTCATCGAAGACGTAGGTGACGTCGGTGAGAGCCGAGCTCAGGTGGCGCACGAGCTTGGTGCGCTGGGCCTCCCCACCAGAGAGTGTGGAGGCCGGACGGTCCAGTGACAAATAGCCCAGCCCGATGAGCACGAAGGCGTCCAGCATGTCCTTCAGATTCTCCAGCAGGGGAGCGGCACCGGTCAGAATCCCTTGAAGACGAGTGACCCACTGCGCCAGATCCGAGATCTGCATGGCACAGGCATCAGCAATGGATATTCCGTCGATCAAACAGGTGCGGGCAGGTTCGGACAAACGGGTTCCATGACACTGCGGGCAGGCCCCGAAGACAACGGCCCGTTCCACGAAGGCGCGAATATGGGGCTGCAGCGCCTGTGGTTCCTTGGACAGGATCGACCGTCGAATTCTGAGAACGAGCCCCTCGTAGGTCACATTGATGCCGCCGACCTTGATCTTCGTGGGCTCCTTGTAGAGTAGATCATCTCTTTGCTGGGGCGTGAAGGCGGCTACCGGAACATCTGCCGGAAAGAGACCGGATTCGGTGAAGCTACGCACCTGCCAGCCACCGGCTGCGTATCCCGGGACGGTGATGGCACCGTCTTTCAAGGAGAGCGTCTCATCGAGCACTTGCGTCAGATCGATGTCTGAAACCTGACCCATGCCTTCACAAGCCGGGCACATCCCGCCCTGAACGGTGAATGTCTTGCGCTTGACGATCTTGCGGCTGCCGCGCTGCGTGGTGAGCGCACCACCACCGGTGACGGACGGGACGTTGAAGGCGAAGGCCTGAGGTGAGCCGATGTGTGGCACGCCGTGCGTCGAGTACAGGACCCTCAGCAGGGCTCCGACATTGTGCCGGACTGCCGGACGTCGCCGCCGACCGGATGTCCCGGACCCGATGCCGCGCATAGCGCTCCTAGGAACAAACACCACTCAGCTAACGCCGATAATGTGCATTATGTCATTCTTGCCGGAGCGACACTCTCCCACGACACGCGACAGGAACTGACCCTCCCGCCTAGCCACCGCCCCTAGGGCGAGCACCACTCCTGAACCTCCTGAACCCTCGGCCTCGCAAACCTCAGGCGGCATGTAGCCTTCACGGAGTGCGCCAACCGGCCCACTGCCGAATTTCCCTCAGGGAGCCTTATGTTCCTCGCGCTGCGCGAGATCCGCCACGAACCCGTGCGCTTCACGCTCATCATTTCCGTCATCACCCTGGTGGCTTACCTCACATTTTTCTTGGCCTCCTTGGCTGTGGGCCTCGCCCATCGTTACCGCGCCGGTATCGACGGCTGGAACACCGCCAGCGTCGCAGTCACGGACGCCTCCAACGAGAACCTGTCCGCCTCACGCTTGAGCGACAAGCAGCTGAAAGCGGCCACGGACCTGGCCAGGGACAACGGGACCACAGCCTCCGCCCTGATGAGCACGGCCGCTGTCGCCCAGGCACCAGACGTCAAGGACGAGGACAGCGAGGCCCTGCGTGAGGACGTCTTCGCCTTCGGAATCGATCTGGACGGGCAGCTCAGTCCGCCTGTGGCCGACGGGCGGACGATCTCCGCCCCCGATAGCGAGGTCCTCGTCGACGACTCGCTGAAGTCCAAGGGACTCGCGGTTGGTGACACGCTCCGGCTGCTGGGCTCCGACCACGACTGGACCGTCGTCGGCTTCACCCATGACACCACCTTCCAGGCGGCTCCCGTCGTGACCATGGACAGCCAGGCCCTGAGCCAGTACGGCCCCACCAGCCTGTCCCCGGCCGTCTCCGCCGTCGTCTTCACCTCCGACCTGACCACCAACAGCAAGGCCACACAGTCCGCCAAGGACGCGGGACTGACGATCCTCACCACCGAGGAGCTCGTTCGCACGCTCCCCGGCTACTCGGCCCAGGTCCTCACCTTCAGCCTCATGATCGGCTCACTCATCATCATCGCCTCCACGGTGCTGGGCATTTTCATCTACGTGTTGACGCTGCAGAAGAGGCCGGTACTGGGCATCCTCAAAGCCCGCGGCGTCCCCACCAGCTATCTCATCCGCTCCGGATGTGCCCAGACCCTCGTGCTGTCGGTCGCCGGCATCGGCATCGGCCTGCTTCTGACGATAGTGACGTCCCTGGTCCTCCCCCGCGCCGTGCCCTTCAGGATCTCCGCTCCGCTGGACCTGCTCATCGTCACGGCATTCATCGTCATCTCCGTCATCGGAGGCTTCATCTCCGTCCGGGTCATCTCCCGCATCGACCCCGTGGAGGCCATCTCATGACCGCAGCAGCAAGTGGAGCGGCGACCCAGGTCATGTCCCTGGAGTCGGTGACCCGCGACTATCGTCAGGGAGATGAAACCGTTCACGCCCTGCGCAGCACGGACCTCACGCTGCGCGCTGGCGAGCTGGTGGGGATCCTGGGCCCCTCCGGCTCAGGAAAGTCGACACTCCTGACCATCATGGGCGGCCTGCGCACTCCCTCCAGCGGCACCGTGACGATCTCCGGTCAGCCCTTCTCCAGCCTGCCGGAGAAGCAGCGGGCCAGGCTCCGCCTTCGGCGCATCGGCTTCGTCCTCCAGGCCTCGGGGCTGGTTCCCTTCCTGAGGCTCAACGACCAGTTCAGTTTGCACGACCGTGCGGCACACAGGCAGGGCGATACCGACCGACGGGACCATCTTCTGGACTCACTAGGTATCACGAAGCGCGCCCACGCCTACCCCTCTGAGCTCTCCGGGGGTGAGCTTCAGCGCGCTGCCATCGCGGTGGCGCTCTACCATGACCCGGACATCATCCTGGCCGATGAGCCCACCGCCTCCCTGGACACCCGACGGGCGCAGGACGTCGCTCATCTGCTTGCGGACCAGACCCACGAGCTGGGCAAGGCCACGGTGATGGTCACTCATGACGAGCGGTTGCTTCCCGTATGCGACCGGGTACTGGTGATGCACGACGGCGTCCTGGCGGAGCAGCAAAAGGCCACGGATGACGAGCGCCGGAGCGGTTCGCGCGATGACCGTTGAGCCGCGCTGGCTCCTCCCGGCATGGAGAACTACAGTCAGAAGCCGTGTCCACGATCCCACACTCCGACCACTTCCCCACTGCTGTCTTCCTCGGTGACTCCATCACCACCGGTTGGCGAGCCCTGAGCCATCCTCGCAATCGCTGGACCTCGCTCGTGTGTGAGCATCAGCGGTGGCGGGAGGTGAACCTGGCGGCGGACGGGCTGGGCTTCTTCGCACGACGCGGGGGCCACCTGCCCGGCGGGCAGCGCTCGCCGTCGTGCCGCGACACCACCTGGCTGGAAGCGGTTCTGCGTTGCGAGCCCGACATCGTCACGATCAGTCTGGGCCTGAACGACGCCGCCTTCCTCCCCTCTCAGCGTGAGCTGGTCGAGCAGGCGATCGACCATGACCTCAGCTTCATCTCCACGCGCCTACGGGGTGCGCCGGTCATCATCGCCCCCTACTTCCCCTCTCTGGAGGTCGGTCCGCGTTTCCAGGCCATCCGCCGCCTCGTCCATGAGAAGGCCACGTCCCTGGGTTTGACCTCGACCGATGCCTTGAGCACGGCCATCAATGGTGACGAGGACCGCCTGGCCATTGACCAGATCCACCCCGACGACGCCGGACACGCCCGGATGGCTCGCGCCATGATCTCCTTCTACGCCGAGATCCTGCCCGGCTCGTAACACTTCTACCCACGTTTACGCAGGTCAGTTGGGTAATGACCCCCTCGAGGCATATGCTTGGCAGCAGATCGCACTCACCGTGACCGACTGAAGGAGCTCGAGGACCCACTCGTGGAGTCACACCGCGAACCCACACTGGCCGATGTCGCCCAGGCTGCAGGCGTCTCGCTGACGACAGTCTCCCGCGTACTCAACAACCGCGGCTACCTCTCCCAAGAGACTCGGGAGCGGGTGGCTGAGGCGATCGCTCAGCTCAACTACCGGCCCAATCAGATCGCCCGAGCACTGCACGGCAAGTCGACGCACTCGATCGGGCTGATCGTCCCCACCGTTGCCCTGCCTTTCTTCGGCGAGCTGACCGAGCATGTCGAGGACTTCCTCGCCGAGCGCGGCTACCGGACCTTCGTCTGCAACTCGATGGGCAAGGCGGATCGGGAGCGCGAGTACCTCGACCTGCTCGTCTCCCACCGGGTCGATGGCATCATCTCCAGCGCCCACAATGACGGTCTTGCCGACTACAGCTCGATTCACCTGCCCTTGGTCAGTGTGGATCGGGACCTCTCCCCCATCGTCCCCAATGTCCGCTGCGACAACGAGGCCGGCGGTCGGCTCGCCGCCGAGCACCTGCTCAAACGGGGGGCGCGTCGTCCGGCCCTGCTGACGTCTCGCACTGGAATCCACAACCTGAGGGAGAAGGGGTACCGCCAGGTGCTCCAGCAGGCGGGCATCGAGCCGGTGGTCTTGACTGTCGACTTCAACACCCCCAACAGTGAGCGCCCCCGTCTCATCCGCGAACGGCTCGACCTCGTGGTCGACGACGTTGACGCGGTCTTCGCGACCGACGATCTGGCTGCCGCGCAGGTGATCGAGTGGGCGGCCCAGCGCGACCTGCGGATTCCGGACGACTTCAAGGTGATCGGCTTCGACGGAACGGTCGCCATGCGACATGCCCTGCCGGCGCTGACCACGATCCAGCAGCCCATCACCGAACTGGCACGGGCGGCAGTCGACCTGCTCCTGAAGCGGATCGACTCGGCCACCGCTGTCTCCGCGCAGAGCACACAGTCGGGTGGTCCCGGGGTGGAGGACCTGCAGGCCCCCTCCCCCATGCCGGTGAAGCTGCTGCCCGGCCGTACCGCCTAGCGATCCGTTGACGATGCTCGTGGGCCCCGACCTGGATGGTCGGGGCCCACGAGCATCCGAATCACGGACGATCCTTGACTGGATCAGGCTTTCGCTCGCGCGGCGTCGGCCTGAACATCCGTCTTGTCGGCACCGGAGTCATCGGCCTTGCGCAGGACGTCGAAGAGCGCATCGCCTCGGTGAATCGTTCCAGCACCGTGCTCCTCGATCCCCTCGTAGCCCTGGGCGTTGGAAACGACGATCGGGGTGACGGTCTGGTAGCCGGCGGCTCCTACGGCGGCCCAGTCGACGTCCACCAGCGGCATGCCGCGTAGAACTTTGTCGCCGGCCTTGACCTTGGGGGTGAAGTGCTTGCCCTCGAGCTGGACGGTGTCCATGCCGACGTGAATGAGCAGCTCGACTCCGCTGGCGGACCGTAGGCCGTAGGCGTGACCGGTCGGGAAGGCCACGAGGACCTCGCCGTCGACTGGGGAGACGACCGGCCCCTCGGCGGGTGCAATGGCCATGCCCGGACCGAGCATGCCCGAGGCGAAGGTCTGGTCCTCCACCTCGGACAGCGGGATCGCACGTCCCTGGATCGGAGCGGTGACGGTGAAGTCCTCGGTGGCCTCAGCGGGCAGCTCGACGGTCTCGGCGTGCTCGGCCATGGCCTCGGCCTCCAGGGCGGCCTCATCGGCGTCGACGTCATCGCCGGCCAGGGAGGCCTTACCGCGGGTCGAGGCGTAGGCGTAAGCGGCGGCGAAGGCAATGATGATGGTGAACACCTCCACGGCGAGGTACTTGGGGATGTCCGTGGTCCGCATCGACACGAAGCCCACCATTCCCGCAGCCCCCAGGGAATGCGTGCGCAGGTCGAGCAAGGACACCAGGATGCCTCCGATACCGGCTGCACCCATTCCGATGAAGAAGGGCCAGCGCAGTCGGAGATTGACACCGAAGATGGCGGGCTCGGTGATACCGAAGAGGGCGGAAACACCACCGGCTCCTGCGAGTCCCTTCATCTTGGCGTCGCGGGTCTTGAGGAACACGGCCAGAGCCACGGCACCCTGAGCGACATTGGCCATGGAGGCGATCGGGAAGATGAAGGACCCACCGGTACTGGCCTTGTCAGCGATGAGCGGCAGCTCCACCGCCGGGAAGGACTGGTGAAGACCGGTGACCACGATCGGGGAGTAGACGATGCCGAAGAGGAAACCACCCACGGGACCTGCCGTGTTGTACAGCCAGTCCAGTCCGTCCGTGATCCAGATCGACAGCTCGCGGGTGAGCGGTCCGACGACGATGAAGGTGAGGAACCCGGTCACCAGCATGGTGAACAGCGGCGTCAGCAGGAAGTCAGCGGTCCCGGACAACCGCTTGTGAAGCCACTTCTCCACCACGGACAGAATCCACGCTACGCACAGCACCGGGATGACCATGGCCTGGTAGCCGATCTTGGCCACCTCCAGCCCGAACAGGGACCAGGTCGACGACTCCCCGGTGTACTCCCAGAACTTCGCCGCCGCCTCCGGGTCGGACATGCTGTAGGCGGACAACAACGATGTTGAGACCATGGCCGCGCCCATAGCAGCGCCGAGATAGACGTTGCCGCCGAAGCGCTTGGTCGCCGAGTAGCCCACGAGCACCGGCAGGAAGGCGAAGGCCGACGCCGAGATCATGTTGATGAGGGCCGCGTAGTCCTTGAGCCAGCCCCAGCGCTCCGTCAGCGCCTGGTCACCGAAGAGCCCCTCAGCGGTCAGGACGTTGTTGAGGGCCATCATGAGACCGCCGGCAATGAGGGCGGGAAGAATCGGAACGAAGATGTCCGCGATGGTCTTGATGAAGCAGGATAGCGGGTTGCCGCCCTTGGCGGCCTGCTCCTTTGCCTCGTCCTTGGAGACCTCCTTGACCCCTCCGGTTCGGATCATCTCGGAGAAGACTAGGTCGACGTCTCCGGGTCCGACGATGATCTGGAACATGCCACCCGCGATGAAAGTGCCCTTGAGGTCGGGATCCTTGTCGAGAGCCTTCTGGTCGACCTTGTCCATGTCATTGAGGACAAGACGCAGACGTGTTGCGCAGTGCGCTGCTGCGTTGATGTTGTCGGCGCCACCGACGTATGTCAGGACGTCCTTCGCCACGCGGGCGTGATCCATTGCCACCCGGAGGTTTCCTTTCTCGTGATGGGGCCGCAGCACCTGGGAGGGCGGGGAAACCCAGCGGTCGGGATCATCGCTGACTCCCTGCAGCCACACCTATGTCAATCGATCGTCACATTACAGTGAGTTAGAGCACCCTGCAACCGGAAGGAAGGGTCCTGATCTATTCCCCGCCTTCGCCCTGCTCAGGACCCCTTTGCTCCCCCGATGGCGCGGGGCGGGACGGCGTCAGGACGGCGCGAAAGTCCTCGTGCTGCCGGCCGTCAACGCGAGGTCCTCCGCGACCATCAGCCGTACTCCCGTGCTGCTGACGTCGACGAAGCTGCGCAGCGTGAGGACCAGCTCCCCGTCACCGACGACGACCTCGGTCAGCGATCGGTCGTGAATGACCTCCAGCACTGGCGCACACCTTTCAGGAATCGTCACGCTGCGCACCGATCCGTGCTGGGTGTAGCGGGAGGTGGAGCGGTCCACCCGCAGCACCTGCCCATCCAGGGTGATGTCCACATGCGAGTCATCCGATCCGATCCGCAGTCCCCACGGCCCTGTCGTCTGCTCGGCGTCCGCCTCCAGGCGCAGCTGCCAGCTGCGGTGCCCGCTGAGGTCATCGACCTCGTGGAGGCCCGCCTTCAGGCACTCACCCACGAGGGCCGGTTCCCCGGCGTCATACGGCAGTGAGGCGGCAGGACGCTGGATGAGTCGGCCCGCCTTGAGACTCAGCATCCGAGGCATGGTCAGGGCGTGGACCCACTGCCCGGTCTCGATGGAGGGCTGGTCGTCCTGTGCGGCGTTGCCCGCCCACCCGGTCAGCAGGACCGGCCCCGGCTCGGAGGGGCGCCGGGCGAAGACCTGAGGCGCGTAGAACTCGAAGCCCCGGTCGACCTCGTGGAAGACCCCGTCGGTGTCTCGCAGCTCAGTACCCATGAGGTGCCCCACCGTGTAGACGCAGGGGAAGATGTTCTCAAAGCCCTCCCGCTCGGGGGTGATGCCCTGTGGGCACCAGATGAGGACGTCCCAGTCCTCGCCGGTGTCCTCATCCTTCAGCCGCACTAGACCGGGGCACTCCCACATGTACCCGAAGGCATCGAAGGCGCCTCCCGCCCCGGGGAAGCTCAGTTCCCCCTCCAGCTCCCAGGAGACCAGGTCCCGGGAGCGGTACAGGACTGCGGCGCCGGTCTCATCGGCACGCTGGACCCCGATGAGCATTCGGTACTCCCCCGGCCGGTCAGGATCCCGGAAGACCTGCGGGTCACGGTAGTGGGTCGTGTAGCCCTCGGCGTGGGTGGGGATGAGCGGATTTCCCAGCCACTTGGCGAAGTCAGTCAGGTCGTCGCTGGTCACCAGGCACTGGCTGGCGGTGCGCTCATCGGTAACCGGGTCCTTGAGGTTCCCGGTGTAGAACAGCTGGAACGGAGCCCGAGCAGGGGCGGCATCGACCTCATGCCCCTCCAGCACGATCGCGTTACCGGAGTAGGCACCGCTGCGGTCGTAGGAGGAGTCCGGGATGATGGCGGGCGCGTGGTGGCGCCAGTGCAGCAGGTCAGTCGAGGAGGAGTGCCCCCAGTAGACCAGCTTGCGGTGAGGATGGAAGGGACTGAGCTGGTAGAAGGCGTGGTATGTATCGCCGTCGATGAGCAGTCCGTTGGGATCGTTGAGTCGGCCCACCGGCGGGACGACGTGGAAGCAGGGATAGTCCGGGTCATCGGCCGCTGCGGATGCGGCGATTGCATCCTGGGCCATGCGTTTGAGGTCCTCAGTCACGCAGGGATGTTAGCAGGACCACTATCGTGCGCCGAGGCGGTTCTCAGTGGAAGTACGGGACGATGAGCCACAGACCGAATAACGCGATCACGCCGGCAATAGCGATGAAGACACCCGCCAGGACCTGAGCCAGACGCACTCCTTCGACCTCGCCGGCCTCGTGCTTGGCATGCACGGTGGCCAGCATGCGGGCCGCCAGCGAGCAGATGGTGAGGATGAAGGTGGTGCCCAGCACCGTCACGGATGCCACCAGCCCCAGTGAGCCCCAGTCGATCGCCATGCCGGTCATGCCATGGATCCTGTCGTCATCCGATGCGTACTGTCCTGGTCCGTCACGCCGTTGACGATCTCGGAACGCACCTCGTCCAGCGTCCGCGGTTCACGTCCCAGTGCCGGATCCTGCTTGACGACGACGACCTCGGAGGCGTCATTGACGTTGGAGAAATCCACCCGGTTGTGGCTCGCCTGCCGAATGATGGCCAGGGCTCCCAGGATGAGCAGGCAGATGACGACGATCGTGCCCGGCACGCCGCCCTTGACCGCGACATAGGACGTGGCGGCCCCCACCAGGCCTGAGCACGGAAGAGTCACCAGCCAGGCGATCCCCATCTTGCCGGCGGTCCTCCAGGACACCTTGGTGCCCCGGCCGATCCCGGAGCCCAGGATCGACCCGGTGCAGATGTGGGTGGTGGACAGGGCGAATCCCAGATGGGAGGAGGCTAGGATCGCCACCGTCGAGGCGGTCTCGGAGGCGAAGCCCTGCGGGGCCTCGACATGCACCAGCCCACGCCCCATAGTGCGCATGATGCGCCATCCGCCTGAGTAGGTGCCCAGGCCGATGGCGAGGCCTGCTGCGGCGATGACCCACCAGTGGGGGCCGGTACCGGCCTCCTGGTAGCCGCCGGCCACCAGCACCAGCGTGATGACCCCCATGGTCTTCTGACCATCAGACGTGCCATGGGACAGCGCCACCAGCGATGCGGTGACCCGCTGGCTGTTGCGGAAGAGTCTCTCGGAGTACGGGTTGGTCGGGTGCGCGATGCGGTAGGCCAGGGTCGTGGCCAGGGCTGCCGCCACTCCGGCCACCACCGGCGCGATGACGGCGGGCAGGATGATCTTGGAGATCACCGTCCCCCAGTGGACTCCCTGGACCCCGGCTGCCACCACGACCGCTCCGATGAGTCCTCCGAACAGCGCGTGGGACGAGGACGACGGCAGCCCGAACAACCAGGTCGCCAGGTTCCACAGGATGGCGCCGGCCAGACCAGCGAAGATCATGGCCGGCGCCGCCTCGATCACCGTGTCGTCGAACATCCCGTGCGAGATCGTCTTGGAGACCTCGGTCGACAGGCAGGCGCCGATGACGTTGAGCACGGCGGCGACCAGAACCGCTCTTCTGGGTGTGAAGGCGCCTGTCGCCACCGACGTCGCCATCGCATTGGACGAGTCGTGGAAACCGTTCGTGAAGTCGAAGACGAGGGCCGTCACGACGACAACGATCACGAGGAAGAGAATGGTGCTCATACCGTTCCCGATGGGAGATCTGGCTGACCCTCTCGGCCGCCCTGGCAGACGGCTGCGGAGGTCCGGGTCGCGTGAGCGCAACCCACCAGTATTGTTACCCGCCGACCCCCCTGCTGCCTAACCAATCGCATACGAGCCTCGCACTGGTTCCCCAGGTCTCATAAGCGCGTCATGGCCACTCCCCAGCAACACGGTCTTTCGTCCCACCTCAGGGGCAAAACCGCTGAGCCAATTGTCACGTTCCACAAGTACCTCGCAACATGGCGGCTTACCCCGGAAGGAAGGGCCCGTCACGATAGAGTCACTGCATGGCAGCGGACACGACGAAGAGCCTGGACAGCATCGGCAGCGGCACCCTCCCCGACCAGGGGATCGACCACGAGTCAGCAACAGACATCGATCTGGGAATCGACCTGGGGACGACACGTACCGTCGTGGCGCGTGCTGACCGGGGGAACTATCCCGTTATCAGCTTCACCGACGAGCACGGCGACGAGCACGACTTCATCCCCTCGCTGACAGCGCTGCACGAGGGGACGCTCGTTCACGGTTTCGCCGCCAGGCAGGCAGCTCACCAGGGTGCTCCGTTGCTGCGCAGTCTCAAGCGGGTCCTGGCCTCCCCCACCTTGACCGCCTCGACGCCGGTACGGCTGGGAGACAGTACCTTCTCCGTTTTGGAGGTTCTCACCAGTTACCTCCGTCACCTGAAGTCCGAGCTCGCTGATCGGGGCATCGACATCACCCGCGCCCGCGTGGTGGTCGCCGTGCCCGCCCACGCCTACGGGGCGCAGCGTCTTCTGACTCTTGAGGCCTTCCAGCAGGCCGGCTTCCGTGTCGCCGCCATGCTCAACGAGCCCAGTGCAGCCGGATTCGAGTACACCCACCGCAAGGCGACCACCGTCTCCTCCAAGCGCACCCGGGTCCTGGTCTACGACCTGGGCGGTGGCACCTTCGACACCTCACTGGTCGACGTCGTCGGCACGTCTCACGAGGTACTGGCCTCTCACGGGCTGGGAGACCTGGGCGGGGACGACGTCGACCTGCTCATGGCCACGATGGCCCTCAGCCGGGCGGGCATCACCGAGGAGGACCTCTCCCCCACTGAGCTCGACGACCTGCTGGACCAGTGCCGCGACGCCAAGGAGCACCTCACCCCTCAGAGCCGTCGGGTGCTCATCATCCTCAGAGGCCAGGACGTCGTCCTGCCGGTGTCCGACCTGTACACGGCCTGCACACCGCTCATTGAGCGGTCCTTGGCCACGATGGCCCCTCTGGTCGGCAGGATGGACGACGGGAGCCCGAACCTGACCGACATCGCCGGCGTCTACCTGGTCGGCGGTGCCTCCGGTCTTCCCCTGGTTCCCAGGCTCCTGCGGGAGCGCTTCGGTCGTCGGGTTCACCGCTCCCCCTACCCCGGGGCCTCCACGGCCATCGGCCTGGCGATCGCGGCGGACCGCACCAGCGACTACGACTTGACCGACCGGCTCTCCCGGGGTTTCGGCGTCTTCCGCGAGGCCGACGGCGGCCACCGTCTCACCTTCGACGCGATCCTGAGCCCAGAGTCGGTCCAGGCCTCGCCCGGGGGCCGGGAGGGCACGGTGCTGACCCGCGAGTACGACGCGGCGCACAACATCGGCTGGTACCGCTTTGTGGAGTGCGCCGGTGTCGACGAGGGCGGTGAGCCACGCGGCGAGATCGCCCCCTACCAGGACATCGTCTTCCCCTTCGAGTCCTCACTGCGGGACGTCGATGACGAGGAGCTGAGGACCTACTCAGTGGAGCGGCGCGATCACGGTCCGCGGATTCAGGAGCACTACCGCGTCGATGAGGCCGGCCTGGTTCGCGTCACCATCACCGATCTCACCGACGGATACAGCCGCCGTTACGTTCTGGGCAGACGCACCCTGTAAGTGCTGGCCGACCCCGCAGTGGGTCAGGCGCGCGCGGCATCGGAGACCCGGGTGAGAGCCCGGGTCTCCTCGTCACTGACCTCGAGGGTCAGCGCCTCCACGATCGGCCGCAGCTGACTCAGGTTGCGTGCCGAGGCCAACGGAGCAGTCACACCGGGACGATCACGCAGCCAAGCCAGCGCCACGGCTGCCGGCTCCACCCCGTGATCCGCCGCGACACTGGCGACAGTCTCAACGACGTCATAGCACTCGGGCCGCTGGTAGTCGGCAACCATTCCAGCCCTGTCGCCACTGATTGCCTCGTCCCGACGGTACTTCCCCGTGAGAAAACCGGCGGCCAGGGCGAAATAGGGCATGAGCCCCATACCGAGCTCGGCCGCCACCTGCCCCCTGGCGCCAGGGCCTTCGACGTCGTCTCGGTGGAGAAGGTTGTAGTGGGGCTGAAGGACGACGGGCCGTGCGTACCCGTGTGTGTCAGCGATGGCGAACCACTGCCGGATGCGCTCAGGCGTGTAGTTGGACAGCCCCACGTGCCGGATCCTGCCGGCGAGTCGGGCCTCTTCGAAGGCGCCGACGGTCTCCTCCAACGGAGTGGACTCATCGTCGAAGTGGGCGTAGTAGATATCAATGACGTCGGTACGCAGCCGCGACAGCGACTCCTCCAGCGCCCGGCGGATGTTATCCGCACTCAGCCCCGGACGGTCTGGTTTGGTGGAGACCTTCGTGGCCAGAACCACGCGCTCACGGACAGGACGCGAGGCGAGCCAGGCACCGATCACGGTCTCCGACTCCCCTCCTGAGTTCCCCGGAGCCCAGTAGGAGTATCCATCAGCAGTGTCGATGAGGTTCCCGCCGCCGTCCAAGTAGGCGTCCAGCACCTGGAAGGAGGTCGCCTCATCGGCCGTCCAGCCGAAGACGTTGCCTCCCAGCCCAATGGGGCTGATCCTCAGGTCGGCCAGGGTGCGGGTGGGCGCTCCAGTCATCTTGCCTCCTGATGTGAGAGCGCCGCCGGAAGCTGCACCGCGGCGACACTCGCCTTGTCATGAATCGGATCAACATCGGATCAACTCGGCCAGAATACGTTGAAGGCTGGAACCGTCACCACGGTTCCAGCCTCAGCGAACAAGCGTTCTGAAGGTGTGCGCCTCGCAGTGCTCAGATGGCCTGCTGCCGCTTGGCGGCGCGACGCTTGGCCAGCTCGTCCTCAACCAGAGGAGTTCCGAGGGCCTGAGCGTGATCGACGGGGAGATCCGCCAGCGCTCCCTCGACCTCGTGCCACACCCGCCCCACGGCGATGCCGAAGACGCCCTGGCCGCCGGCGACCAGGTCGACGACCTCGTCGGCCGAGGTGCACTCGTAGACCGAGGCACCGTCGCTCATGAGCGTGATGGAGGCCAGATCCTCGACACCGCGGGAGTGCAGGGCACTGACCGCCGTACGGATCTGCTGGAGCGAGACCCCGGTGTCCAGAAGGCGCTTGACGACCTTGAGAACCAGGATGTCGCGGAAGGAATAGAGCCGCTGAGAGCCCGATCCCTTGGCGCTTCGAATCGACGGCTCAACCAGCCCGGTACGTGCCCAGTAGTCGAGCTGACGATACGTGATGCCGGCGGCCCGGCAGGCCACCGGCCCGCGGTAGCCCGAGTCGGCATCGAGCTGGGGAAGCGGGTCACCGAACAGCATGCCCTGAGTACGCTGAGGCCTTGCTATCGCGCTGGCTTCATTCATGCTCACGACCTGCTCCTGTCGCCGGAAGAACACGCACCTGAAACTGGTGCGGCGGCCCGCCTCGTGCGGCCACGGCTCCACGATAGGGCCACTTGAGGCGATGCTCAACGAAGGGCGCGCCCCATCTCGGTGTGCCGTCAGGCATGAATCTCTAGCTGAGGTCGACAGTCACCGCCCACACACTGACTATTCCCCATGATGCAGCCGATTCTCCGACTGGACAGCAGCACTCATAAGTGACGCAGATTACAACACTGGTCACATCAGTCACATCAGTCCCGCGTGTCGCCGTCGGCCAGGTCATCGGTCTGCGACAGCACTCGCTGCCACTGCTCGAGGCGCTCCGCACCGTGGTCGTCGCTAAGGTCCACAGCCCTCAGGCGCGTTAGCGAGCTGCTGGCGTGCACCGGGAACCGGTGGTATCCACTCAGGAGCAGCCCCTCTCCCGGAGTGCAGGCAACAGTCGTCACCCCGCTGGCGCAGGCAGGAGTCTCAACGACGAGCCTGGCGACGATACGCGCGTCATCGTCGACGTCGAGCTCAGTGCGCCCGATGCGACCGCCCAGCGCCTCGACGACGTCATCAAGGAGCCTGGGCCATGAGGGCGAGCGGTGCGAGCCGTGGGCCTGCAGCACCAGACCCTCGTGCGCCGTCACCGGAATGGCCAGCATCGTCGGTCCGCCGTCCTCCACGAGGACGGCGACCAAGCCGTCATCAGGATCGGTGGATCTGACACCCACCAACTGCATCAAGGGCACGTTCCAACCCTACGGGAGGTAGTCACCCCTGTCCCGGGAACGAGCAGCCGATGCACGCTGACCTTCGTCGACACGCACCTCCGGCCGGGTGAACGCCTACCGGGCGTGCACGCACCCACCCTCAGCCCAGCGCGTCAACGGCGCGACGCAGTAGAATCGTGTGCAGATCCGCGACGAGCTCGGCCAGCTCCCGAGCCGTCTCCTCACCGGCGCTGCGCGAGCGTGACCGACGCGGAGCCACTGCCTGGTCGATCGTGTCCGCCTCCCGCTCAGCTGAGGCGCGTACCGCGCGCAGGTTGCGCAGAGGCACTCCCTTGCGGGTGATCTCCATGGCCAGACGCACGGTCCTGAGGTTCTGCTGACTGTAGCGTCCACGAACGTCGGGACTGATGAGTCCGACCGCGACGAGCTCCTCGATCTGGGACTCACTGGCACCGGAGTGAGCCAGGAGCGCCTCCAGATCCATGGGGCCGTCGTCGACGATCCGGCCATCCCGGGCGACCACCCGGGCGACGGGCTGCGGGGCAGGGGCCTCGACGTCGGCGTCCAGCCGTGCCAGACGCTCACGGATGACGTGCAATGGAAGGTACTCGTCGCGCTGCACCGCCAAGGCGTAGCGCAGCCGCTCCAGGTCCGCCTGCGAGTAGCGACGGTACCCGTTGCCGACACGGTGAGGGCTGATGAGCCCCTCACCCTCGAGATAGCGAACCTTGGAGATCGACAGGGCGGGGAACTCCACCTTGAGGAGATCCACCACCTGCCCGATCTTCATCACAGGCTCTCGAGAGATGCCGCGGGGCCAGGTCTCGCCTGCTGGGCGCTCAGAGGCCTCAAGCAAGGAGGAGGGGGCGTCTCGCTTCTTGCTTCGTGCGGTTGCAGCGCTCACCGAGACGCGGCTCCGCCCTGGGGGCCGGGGTGGTAGGTCATCCGGTACTTGCCGATCTGGACCTCGTCGCCGGAGCGGAGCGCCACTTGCTCCACACGCGTGCGGTTGACATACGTTCCATTGAGCGAACCGGAGTCACGGACGCCGTACCCGCCATCGGGCAGCGACGAGAAGACCGCGTGCTTCCTGGAGACGGTGACGTCATCGAGGAAGATGTCGGCACGAGGGTGGCGCCCCACGGTGGTCTCCTCGGCGTCCAGGAGGAACCGCGCACCGGTGGTCGGCCCGTGGTGGACGAGGAGCAGCGCCGTTCCCGACGGTAGGGCAGCGATCGCGGCGGCGTCCTGCTGGCTCAGCCCCACCACCGGGGAGTCGACTGCGTTGGCGACATCGACGACCCCGAAGGTCTGTGTGGAGGAGGGATCCTGCTCGATCGGACTGCTCGACATTATTCCTGCCCCTCGGTTCGTTGCGGCGCCCGGTGCGCCGCCTCAGGGACCACCATACCGTTCGTTGCACCGCCGTCGAGTCAACACCACGACGCGACCCTCCATGATTGGCCGGCAGCCTACCCGCTGCGCGCCCGCGACGATGCCCGCGAGGTGACTGGGAGCACCGATTGAAGGTCTCAAACAGGTCACGGTTCCGCATTGATGATACTCAGGCTAGGACAAAGGTCTCACGGGATGGAGATGGCCCGATCCCTTCAGAGAACCGCCGAGCCTGTGCGTCGAGCTCTCAGAGCGCGTCGCAGGTCGTCCAGGCTCTTGAGGATGAGCCGGCGCAGGGCCGACGGCGCCTCGGGGTGCGTCGCGAGCCAGTCCTCGACCGCTTGGGCATCCGCCTCGTCCCCGCAGGAGGGGAAGAGCCCGACGACCAACCGGGTAGCGATCTCCTGACCGCGCTCGGCCCACAGCCCTTGGATCTCCCGGAGGTAGCGAGGGGTGAAGGACGCGGTCAGCTCACGGTGGGCGTCGACGGCGAAGCCGGCCACCAGGGCGTCGATGTGGTCGTTGCTCACCGAGGTGTCCCTGAGGAGCCTCTCGAAGACCTCGGCCTTGAGGTCCTGGTGGGGCATCGAGCTGGAGGCCTGCAGGTGATGGGTGATGCCGCTGGCCGTCGGGTCCGCCTTTCGCTGTGCCTCAAGCTCGTTGGCACTGACGGCGTCCAGCCGCGCCAGAGCGGTCAGGGCCCGCCACCGCATGTCGGCGTCCAGCTCCAGTCCGGGCAGGGCTCCGTCCAGGATCTCTCGTGCACGAGCGGCCACCTGGGCACTGCCCGACTCACCGAGCAGCCGCGCCTGCCCAGCTGCCTCCAGCCAGGTGCGGGCACGCACGATCTGGGCGTCGGATCCCGGCGCGGCAGCACGGAGCCTGCCCCACCCGCCGGGCAGGACGGCCGGCTCCCCCTCCGTGGAGGGCCCGGTCGAGTCATCAGCCACGAGGCGCTCCAGGAGCGCGCGACGCGTGTGCTGGTCGGCGTACCTGCAGGCGACCCGCAGCGCCTGGTTCAGCAGGACGGTCAGGGTGCTCGGCTCGGTGTCATCGTCGGCGTGCGCCAGAACGGCCTGGACGAACAGTGCCGCATCGATGACCGCGTCGCGGACGAGGTTGTGCAGCATCGACCAGGCCAGGGACCTCGCCATGGGGTCACGCAGGGAGCCGAGCGAGGCGGTCAGGCATGACAGCGAGGTGTCGTCGGGCCGCACGACGGCGTAGGTGAGGTCCTCGTCGTTGACGATGACGAGATCGGGAGCGGGCAGACCCACGGCCTCGACGACGTCGAGGCTACCGGCCTCCAGGACCACCGGCAGGCGGTGGGTGCGTACCAGCGCTCCGTCCCCGTCGAAGGAGTACAGGCCGACGACGAGCGTGTGCGGACGCAGCACGCTCTGCCCGCTCACCGGGTCGATCCCCTCCTGATGCAGGGTCAGGGAGGCGATGCGTCCCTCATGAACGACCAGCTCGTCGGTGATGACTGAGGGGCCTGCGGTGTGGAGCCAGGCATGAGCCCAGGTCTGCATGTCACGGCCCGAGACCTGGGAGAGCACGTGCAGGAAGTCGTCCAGGGAGGCGTTGCCGTAGGCTCTACGCTCGAAGAGGAGACCCGCGGCCTTGAAGAAGGCCTCCTGGCCGACGTGGGCGACGAGCTGCTTGAGGACGGCGGCCCCCTTGGCGTAGGTGATGCCGTCGAAGGCCTGCCGGGCGGCCTCGACGTCGTCGACCCGAGCGACGATGGGGTGGGTAGTGGCCGGCCGGGAGTCCTCCAGGTAGGCCCAGGCCTTACGGGTGGAGGCGAAGCTCACCCAGGCCTCGGTGTAGCCGGCCGCCTCGGCCTCGGCCCAGGTGCCCTGGTGATCGGCGAAGGACTCCTTGAGCCAGGTGTCCTCCCACCAGGTGGGGGTCACGAGGTCGCCGAACCACATGTGACACATCTCGTGGAGGATCGTGTTGGCGCGTCCGGCCCTCTGGGAGCGGGTGACCGGCCCTCTGAAGAGGTAGAGCTCCTCGTTGAAGGTGACGCAGCCCGGGTTCTCCATGGCGCCGAGGTTGTACTCCGGGACAAGCACGCTGTCGTAGGAGTCCCAGGGGAAGCCGTAGGCGTAGGCCCGGTCATAGAGGTCCAGGCCGGCCTGGGTCAGGTCGAGGAGCTCTGCGGCATCGAGGTGCTCGGCCAGGCTGTCTCGGCAGGACCACGACAGCGGGATCGTCAGGCCCGGCCGGCTCGGGGACGTCCATTGCCCGGTCACTCGGTGCCAGGGGCCGGCCGCCAGTGCGGTGAGGTAGCTGGGCAGGGGCCTGGAGGCGGCGAAGGACGTCGTCTCACAGCCGCAGTCCGTACCTGTCGTGGCCTGGGGGCTCGATCCTCCTGCTTGCGGGCGGGTGTTGGACATGACCGTCCAGCCGCGGGGGTGCGTGACCTCCAGCGAGAAGCGGGTCTTGATGTCCGGCTGCTCCATGACCGGCCAGGCCCGGCGCGCGTCGGAGGGCTCGAAGTGGGTGTAGAGGTAGGTGGCGCCGTCGACCGGGTCGTGGAAGCGGTGCAGCCCCTGACCCGAGTTGGAGTAGAGGCCGCGCGCCGTGATCTCCACCGTGTGCTCGCCCGGGTCGAGGACGGGCAGCTCGATACGGGCCCCGTCCCAGGTCACTGGGGCGGGTTGCCCGTCGATGCTGAGGGAGTCGACCGTCTGCCCCACGAAGTCCACCCAGAGTCCTTCGGCGCGTTGCCTGATGTCCAGGCCTATCAGGCAACGCACGCTGAAGGCGGCCTCGTGGCGGTCGATGGCCCCGGTGACGTCGACAGCCACGTGGGCAGAGGGCACCTGGCACACGGAGGATCGCCAGGCGGCCTCCTGGTGACGCAGGTTCGTGGGGCTGTCGGAGCGGGCGGGCGCGGTGGTCGTCATGCGGCAAAATCTAGCGGCATGCGGTCGCGGCCGAGACCTCAGCGAGCCTGGTACGAGGTGGGTACCAGGCCTCGCCAAACCTCAGTCCCACTTCTCCTCGGTGCGCTCGGGCGTGGCCCACAGGGTGTGGTAGACGCCCTCGACGTCATCGGTGCGGTGGTAGGTGTGCGAGCCGAAGAAGTCTCGCTGCCCCTGGATGAGGGCGGCCGGTAGGCGCCGGGAGCGCAGCTGGTCGACGTAGGCCAGGGAGGAGGCGAAGGCCGGGGCGGCCACGCCGGTGGTGGCGGAGGTGGCCACGACCTGGCGCCAGGCGGGCAGAACCTTCGCCAGGGAGGAGGCGAAGACCGGCGCCGTGAGCAGGCTGGCCAGAGCCGGGTTCTCGTCGTAGGCGCGGGTGATGTCGTCCAGGAAGCGGGCGCGGATGATGCAGCCGCCTCGCCAGATGCGGGCCATGGCACCCAGGTCGATGTTCCAGTCGAACTGCTTGGAGGCGGTGGCGATCTCATCGAAGCCCTGGGCGTAGGCGGCGATCTTGGAGCCGTAGAGGGCCTGCTTGACGGCATCGACGAAGCCGCGCCGCTCCTCGGGGTCGGTCAGGGCCGTCTGCGTGGTTCCTGCAGCGATGTCAGCGGCCTGGACCGCGGCCCGCGCCGCGCTGGAGGAGGAGACCGCGCGTGCGAAGGTGGCCTCGGCGATGGCGGGCACGGCCACTCCCAGCTCGAGGGCCGTCTGGGTGGTCCACACGCCGGTACCCTTCTGCCCGGCCGCGTCGACGACGACGTCGACGAAGGCCTCACCGGTGGCCGCATCGGTGTGGGACAGGACCTCGGTGGTGATGTCGATGAGGTAGGAGTCGAGCTCGGAGTCCTTCCAGGAGCGGAAGACCTCGGCGATCTCGGGGACCGTGAACCCGCCGACGTGGCGCAACAGGTCGTAGGCCTCGGCGATGAGCTGCATGTCGGCGTACTCGATGCCGTTGTGGACCATCTTGACGAAGTGGCCGGCACCGTCGGGACCGACGTGGGTGCAGCACGGCGTGCCGTCCACGTGGGCGGAGATGGACTCCAGCATCGGCCCCAGACGGTCGTAGGACTCGGTGGTGCCGCCGGGCATGATCGAGGGGCCGTTGAGCGCCCCCTCCTCGCCTCCGGAGACCCCCATGCCCACGAAGTGCAGCCCGCGCTCACGCAGGGAGATCTCGCGGCGCCGGGTGTCGGTGTAGAGCGTGTTGCCCGCGTCGACGATGATGTCGCCGGGCTCCATGAGGGCGGCCAGCTCCTCGATGACCGCCTCGGTGGCCGCTCCGGCCTGGACCATGATGATGGCCACACGCGGCGTGCGCAGCGAGGCCACGAAATCCTTCAGGTCAGCAGCGGGCACGAAGTCGCCCTCGGAGCCGTAGCGTTCGATGAGCCTCTCGGTACGGGCCAGCGTGCGGTTGAAGACGGCGACCGCGTGACCGTGACGAGCCAGGTTGCGGGCCAGGTTCGCCCCCATCACCCCCAGCCCGAAGACACCGAGGTCGGCTGTGGCCGGTGCGGGGATGAAGCTGCTCATGGACGTCCTTTCCTGTGCCGCAGCCCCCTCATGACGGCGCTGCGATTCCAAGCCTTGGTGGCGGAGGATAATGGTTGCGCTCTGCGATAACGGCAACGGCGTGTCAACATTCCGGTTCACGACGCTGATGAGTACCACCCGCACCTGTCAACCTCTGTGACCCTACCGCGTCCAGTCCTCGCGCACGAGGACCGTCCGTGGTTCAGACGTGTCGGCAACGGCGTGTGACGGCTCACGACAGGCCTGTCCCTGCCGGGTGAGCCGCCTGGGGTGGCGCTACAGTGACGGGTGCGGCCAGCACGGTTCCTCCAGGCGGTGCAGCGGCCCCGGCCGGGCCTCCGCTCAGGGTGCCGCAGTGCTCCGACGACCAGTCGGTGCCACCTGGTCCGCCGTTCGTCGAATCTCAGAAAGGCTGACGTGTCCAGCTCCGACTCTGCGACTCCGTTCCCGTCGTCGAGACCCGCGCGGGCGGTCAACCCGCTCCTCGACGCCCGTGACCTTCGCCTTCCGCGTATCGCGGACCCCTGCGTCCTGGTGATGTTCGGCATCACCGGCGATCTGGCTCGCCACAAGCTCCTGCCCGCGATCTACGACCTGGCCAACCGGGGCCTGCTCTCCCCCAGCTTCTCCCTGGTGGGGGTCGGTCGGCGCTCCTGGTCCGACGACGACCTGCGCGCCTACGTGGAGAAATCGGCTCGGGAGGGCGCCCGTACCCCGTGGCGTCCCGCCATCTGGGAGCAGCTGGCAGCTGGGATGCGCTTCGTGGAGTTCGCCTCCTTCGAGGACGACGCCGCCTATGACCGGCTCACGGCCGTGGTGGATGACCTGGACGCCACCCGGGGCACGCGCGGTAACCGCGCCTTCTACCTGTCGATCCCTCCGGGGTGGTTCCCCGCCGTCACCGAGCGCATCGCCCGCTCCGGGCTCGTGGAGGAGTCGGCTGAGGCCTGGCGCCGCGTGGTCATTGAGAAGCCCTTCGGGCACGACCGCGCCAGCGCCCGAGAGCTCGATGATCTCGTGGGACGCATCGTGCGTCCCGATGACGTCTTCCGGGTCGACCACTACCTGGGCAAGGAGACAGTGCAGAACATCCTGGCGCTGCGGTTCGCCAACACGATGTTCGAGCCGCTGTGGAACCAGCGCTACGTCGACCATGTCCAGATCACGATGGCCGAGGACATCGGTATCGGAACCCGGGCCGGCTACTACGACACCATCGGTTCGGCGCGCGACGTCATTCAGAACCACCTGCTCCAGCTCCTGGCCCTGACCGCGATGGAGGAGCCCACCAGCATGGAGGCGGCCGCGGTACGCCTGGAGAAGGAGAAGGTGCTCAACTGCGTGCGCCTGGAGCGCGACGGGGTGCTGGACCTGGACCTCACCACTGCCAGGGGCCGTTACGACGCCGGCTTCCAGGGAGGGCTGCCGGTGCGGGGCTACCTGGAGGAGGACGGCGTCTCCGCCGACTCCCGCACCGAGACCTTCGCCGCCCTGCGCCTGGAGATCGCCAACCGTCGCTGGGCCGGCGTGCCGTTCTATCTGCGCGCCGGTAAGCGCCTGACCCGCCGGGTCACCGAGGTCGCCGTCGTCTTCAAGCAGCCGCCGTTCCTGCCCTTTGAGTCGGCGGCCACCACGGCCGTGGGCGCCAACACCATCGTGCTGCGTATCCAGCCCGATGAGGGCATCACGCTGCGGCTGGCCTCCAAGGTGCCCGGAACCCAGATGGAGCTGCGCGACGTCTCCATGGACTTCGGCTACGGAGCCACCTTCAACGAGGAGTCCCCGGAGGCCTACGAGCGCCTCATCCTCGATGCGCTCCTGGGTGACGCCCCGCTCTTCCCCCACCAGCGCGAGGTCGACCTGTCCTGGCGCATTCTCGATCCCGTCATCGAGCACTGGAGCGCCGGTGGGAGTCCCGAGGGCTATCGCCCCGGCTCCTGGGGGCCGGTAAGTGCCCACGAACTCCTTGCCCGCGACGGCCGTACCTGGAGGCGCTCATGATTACCACACTGACCGCGACGACCACCTCCCGGATCGTCTCCCGGCTGGTGGAGCACGAGGGGACCTCCGGCTCCTCCCGGGTGCTGACTCTCGTGATCTCCACCGACGAGAAGGGCCTGGAGGACGCGCTGTGCGCCGCGCACGGCGCCAGCCGGGATCACCCCAGCCGCATCATCGCCGTCGTCAAACCGCCTGAGGAGGACACTGTCGGTCGCGTGACTCCACGCAGCCGTGACGGACACGTCCCGGCCCAGGCCGGAGGGCACCTGGATGCCGAGATCCGTGTCGGTCACGACGCTGGTGCCGGCGAGACGCTGGTTCTGAGGCCCTGGGACGAAGCGGCTCTGCACACCGACACGCTGGTGGTGCCCTTCCTCCTGCCCGACGCCCCGGTGGTCGTGTGGTGGCCGACGACCGTCCCCGAGATCCCCTCGCGGGACCCCTTGGGACGCCTTGGCTCCACACGCATCACCAACACTCCCGCGCAGGACTTCCCGGCCAGGGCGCTGCGAGAGCTGGCACCGGTGAGCGTGCGCGGAGACATCGATCTGGCCTGGACCCGCATCACCCTGTGGCGCGCCATGGTGGCCTCCACCCTGGACCCGCTGCTGCGCGCGGGCAGCCTGCGAGAGCTCGTGGTGGCCGGCGAGCCGAGGAACTCCTCGCTCTCCCTCATGATCGCGTGGTTGCGGCTGCGGCTGGACATACCGGTCACGAGAGTCGATGAGGAGGACTTCAAGGGCATCTCCTCCATTACCGCCAGAACCGACGACGGCGAGATCATCATCGCCCGCCATGACCTGGAGCGGGTCACGATCACGCGCCCCGGCTCCCCCGAGCCCCAGGTGGTCACGATGGCGCGGCGCGAGCCGGTCAGCACCCTCAACGAGGAGCTGCGCCGGCTCACCCCCGACCTCGTCTACCAGGAGGTCCTGGCCACGCTGCTCGAGGAGCCCGTCAATGACTGACACCGGCGCACCCCGTACCCAGGCCATCGCTGAGATCCAGGAGGCGGCTTCAGCCGCCGCCGCGCCAGAGGTCATCGTGCTTCCCACACTGAGCGACGCCGCACGCAGGGCCTGCAACGACACCATGCGGATCCTGGCCGCTGCGGTGACGGACCGGGGAGTCGCCCACCTGGCGCTGACAGGCGGTTCCGGGGGGATGGCGCTGTCTGAGGCCCTCGCGCCGCTCATCGCCGCCCAGCCCGAAGCGGTGCGTCGCGCCATCCACCTGTGGTTCGGTGACGAGCGCTTCGTGCCCGCCGGGGACCCGGAACGCAACGATCTGCTGGCCACTCCCCTCATCGCCGCAGGCATAAGGGAGTCTCAGACCCACCGGCTGGCCGCTCCGAACGAGGTCGGTGACCTGGATGAGGCGACCGCCCGCATGGCCCACGAGCTTATGTCGGCGGGTGTGGCCCACGGCGGCTTCGACGTCGTCCACGTGGGGCTGGGACCTGATGCGCACGTCTGCTCCCTCTTCCCCGGGCACCCGGCCGCGCTCGCGGTGGAGGCTCCCGCCGTGGCCGTGCGCAACTCGCCCAAGCCGCCTCCTGAGCGCTACTCCTTGACCTTCGATGCCTTGCAGCATGCCGGCCGGATCATGGTGGTGGCCGGCGGAGAGGGTAAGGCCGAGGCGGTCCGCCTGGGGCTGGGCGCTCCCGATGTGCTCAAGGCACCGGCCTCGTGCTGCCGGGGAAAGCAGACCACCTGGTACCTGGATGAGCAGGCCAACGCCCTGATGACTGATTGAGTCTGGTCCGGTCGCCCTGCCGGCGCCGTGCGGACCGACGAGCCCGAGACTTCATGTCGGTGGGTAGGGCTACCGTAGCCTCATGAACGCTTCCGGCCGGCTCCTGGCGCGCCTGACGGTGCTCGGCGCGCTCAGTGCGTCGGGGATGACAGCAGCTCTCCCCGTCCATGCCGATGATGCCTCGCCGGAGCCCTCGCAGAGGTCAGCGGCCACCGAGCTCGCCGCCCTCCATGAGGCGCCCTGGGACCGCAGGGGAGACTTCATCCTGTCCCTGAAGGCATCTCTTGAGGTGCTTTCGGAGCTGCCCGAGGACGCTCCGGCCGCACGGTCCTGGGCCGAGGGAGGTTCCCGCACCGGCTGGTTCGGTGAGGGGTGGACCGACGTCGACGGCGACGGTTGTGACACTCGTAACGAGATCCTGGCCCGAGACCTGGAGGATGCCGACTTCTCGCGCGCCGATGGCCTTCAGTCCCGGGAGGAGGGACGTGGCCGGGGTGCGGGCGTGTGCCCGGACGCCACCGTCTGGGCGGGCGTCCTTCAGGATCCCTACACCGGCAGAAGGGTCACCTTCACACGCGGTCAGGAGACCTCGGCGGCTGTCCAGATCGACCATGTGGTGCCGCTGAACTACCTCTACGCCCACGGAGCCTGGCAGTGGGATGAGCGCACCCGACTGCTGGTGGCCAACGACCCGCTGAATCTCGTCGCCGTTGAAGGCGAGGCCAATCAGGCCAAGGGCGCCTGCGGGCCGGCGAGTTGTCCCGTTGGTTCCACCGAGACCGGCAGCTGGCGGCCCACCGGACCGGGCGGCTGGTGGCCGGCCAACTCCTCCTACCGCTGCACCTACGCACGTCGCTTCGTCTCAGTGGCCGCCGCCTACCGGCTTGGCCTGCCTCAGGCCGACAAGGCGGCGCTGAGCACCACCTTGAACAGCTGTCTCGCCGGTGGGGACGGGACCGCGTCCCTGCCGGAACGCGCCGCGCGTAGCGCGAAAGAGGTCGGCTCCGTGGTGTGGCACAGTCCCCGATACGCCGCACTGGCAGCACTCGGCGCCCTGGTTCTGGGCTGGGGACTCATCCTTCGAGGCAGACGCCGAGGGCGCGCAGCCTCACGGCGTCGGCGCCGTTCCATGTCCCGCCACTGAGCCGTCTGCTTAGGATGCCACCATGGCAGCTCACCCCCGCTCCGCCTCCAGCGGCAACAACGCTCCAGGTGCTCCGACGTCGGCTCGTATCGACGTCTGGCTGTGGAGCGTGCGGCAGATCAAGTCCCGTTCGGCGGCGACGAGCGCCTGCAAGGCGGGGCATGTACGCATCAACGGAGAGACCGCCAAGCCCGCCCAGCACGTCTCGGTGGGGGACGAGGTCCGCTACCGGGTCGATGGCTTCGACCGGCTACTGACCGTCACTCGAATCCTCACCAAGCGGGTGGGTGCCCCCATCGCCCGGACCGCGTACATCGACTCCTCTCCCCCTCGCCCGTCGCCCCTGGATGCGCCGGCAGCTGTCATCCGAGATCGCGGGGCAGGACGGCCCACGAAGAAGGAGCGTCGTCAGCTCGACGCCCTCATGGGAGGCGGACGCCATCAGGATGACCGCGTCTGACGCGCCGGGGTGAGCGGCCTCACCGCCAGCAGATTTCGGAAGGAGCCGCCCCATGGGTTAAGGTTCTGCTCGTTGCAAGCGGCCCGAAGCCGCGAGTCAACGGGCTGTGGCGCAGTTTGGTAGCGCACTTGACTGGGGGTCAAGGGGTCGTGGGTTCAAATCCCGCCAGCCCGACCAGGACAAAGGTCCGCACTCCTTCAAAGGAGTGCGGACCTTTTTGTTGACAGCACTTCGGCAGCAGACGTCCACATTCTTCCGATGCCGCCCTTGTCAACACAAGCCACATTTACATCCCACATAACAACCATTAGGCTAATTTAAGCCGATGAGCCCGATAGCAATTTACCGACCTTTAATCACGATCCAGTCAACGTTGCAATGACGGCGATCACCCAGCCTGCCCGCCACCTGCGGCCAGTTTTCATTGGTACCTCAAGACGAAAGAACTACCCCTTGCAGTCGGTCACATGATTCAGCCGCGCGACGAATTCGGTCAGAAAAGTCACAACCGAATAACATGCATGGCCGACGCGACTGTGGTTGAGTGAACACCGACATCAAGGGTGTCTCACAGCATCCTGCGCGTCGGCTCATCGTCGATTGTGCAAATCAGACTGTGTTCTCATATTCCCGATCAGAGAGAACGACACATGAACATCAAGCGCGTCATCGCCGCAGCTGCGCTCACCGTCGTGCCGCTGACCGCCTCCTCGGCCGCACTGGCCGCTCCGGCCGCCCCTCAGGGGGCACCGGCAGCCGCCGCCGCGGTTCCCGCCCAGGTGACATCGGAGGGTGCCCAGTACGCCGACACCGTCCTGAACAAGGTCAACGAGCTGCGCAGCAGCTTGGGCCTTCAGCCCGTGACCCGGTACCAGGAGCTCGACGCCGTCGCACAGGACTGGTCCGAGCAGCAGGCCGCCGCCAACAACATGAGCCACCGCCCCGACTTCACGTCGGTCTACCCCAAGGGATGGACCACCGGCTCTGAGAACGTGGCCTGGCGTACCGCGGGTGGCGACACCGGCGCGCTGATCTTCGACCAGTGGCTCAACTCCCCCGGCCACTACAAGAACATGACCGACCCGAACGTCAACTCCATCGGCATCGGTTTCGCCCAGACCTCGGACGGCAGGTGGTACGCCACCCAGAACTTCGCCGCCTACAACGTCAGCAACTCGACGCTGACCCCGTCGACCACGACGACCACCAACACCACCACCACGACGACGAAGAGCAACACCCCGCCGAAGACGAACGACAACCCGCCGGCGGACACCCCGGCCACGGAGCCGACCCCGGAGACCACGTCGTCGACGCCGTCCACCGAGACGACTGCTCCGGCCCCGGTTGTTCCTCCCACGACGGAGTCCACCCCTGCTGCTCCGACGGCCTCCGCTCCGGCCACCACCGTGACCACTGAGACCGTCACGACCACTGGTACCCCGGCCAAGCCGTCCGCGACTCCCGCCGTTGCGGCTCCTCGCACCACCCCGACGAAGCCCGCCCTGGCCACCACTGGTCCGAGCATCGCCGTCGCCGTCGTCGCTGCCGGCCTGCTGGGCACCGGCGCCGTCCTCGTCATGCGTCGCCGCCAGGCCAGCTGACAGAGCTGAAGGCTCTCAGAGCGCGAGCCGTTCCTCTGACGGGCGCCTGTTGGTCCACGATCGGTGTGGGCCGGCAGGCGCCCGTCTTTGCGCTTTTCGCGCCCTGCTGACGTGGACGCGTCATCCTTGAGAGGATGACGCCGTGAAGCACCTTCCCCTGGAGCCCGAGCTCCTCGCAGCGTTGCCCGCGCAGATCGATCTCCGTCTTGTTGTCACCGACATGGACGGCACTCTCCTTGATGGTCAGGGGCGCGTTCCCGCCGGGCTGCAGGAGGGGGTCAACGACATGCGAGCCGCTGGCATCGTCTTCGCTCCTGCCTCGGGCAGGCAGCTGGCAAACCTGCGTGCGGTCCTGGGCTCCGCCGTCGAGGACTCACCACTGATCGCTGAGAACGGTTCCTTCGTCGTCCACGGCAGTGAGGAGGTCCACTCCGACACCATCAGCGCCCAGGATGCCGAGGCCGCCATCACCACGACCCGCCACCTGGTCGACTCCGGGTACGACGTCGGCGCGGTTGTGGCCTGCAAGCACTGCGCCTACATCGAGCGCTCCGATGCGGCCTTCCTGGAACAGGCCGGGTTGTACTACGAGGCGCTGGAGATCGTTGAGGATCTGACCGCCATTGCCCTGGATGAGGCGCTCAAGGTCGCGGTCTTCGACTTCGACGACGTTGAGAACGGCAGCTCCCAGGCGCTGACCGCTGCGGTCCCGCACGTACAGACCGTCGTCTCCGGGTTGCACTGGACGGACATGATGTCGGCGCAGGTCTCGAAGGGGCGGGCCCTGGCGGCGCTTCAGGCCAGGCTCGGGATCCTTCCGGAGCAGACTGCCGTCTTCGGGGACTACCTCAACGACCTGGATCTCTACGACCACGCGGACCTGGGCTTCGCCATGCGCAATGCCCACCCCGGCATCCACGCCGCGGCGGCGTACACGGCGCCCGCCAACACCGAGGATGGTGTCCTGCGTACAGTTGAGGAGCTGCTCAGGCGTTCTCGGAGAGAAGGCTGAGATACGCGGGACGGCCCCGAACCGGTCAGTCCGAGGCCGTCCCGATGGGTTGGTTGCCCGCCGGGTTACTGACCCAGCCAGGCCTTCATGCCGCCGGTGACGTTGAGCAGCTCACCGGTGTAGCCGGCAGCGGTCAGGGCCTTGACCGCCTTGGCGGAGCGCACTCCGCCGGCACAGATGACCGCGGTGGGGCGGGACACATCGAGCTCTCCCATCCGTTCGGCCACCTCACCCAGCGGGATGTTGACTGAGCCGGGGATCGCCGTGCGCGCCACCTCGTCGGGCTCACGCACGTCGAGAACCACCAGGTCCTCCCCCGTCTCGAGCCGACGCCGCAGCTCATCGACGTTGATTTCCTTCACGATGTCCTCCTCAACGGGATATCAGACAGAGTATTCGGCTGGTCTGGCCGGGCTAGCGGCGCAGACCGCGGTAGCGGGTGATGAGGCCGCGGGTGGAGGCGTCCTGCCCTGCGAGGGCCTCCTCGTCGCCCTGGACGGCGGGGGCGATCTCGAGGGCCAGCTTCTTGCCGAGCTCGACCCCCCACTGGTCGAAGGAGTCGATGCCCCACACGATGCCCTGGGTGAAGGTGATGTGCTCGTAGAGGGCGATGAGCTCTCCGACGACCGCGGGCGTCAGCGCCGGGGCGAGGATTGAGGTGGTCGGCTTGTTGCCGGCGAAGACGCGGGCCGGGACGATCTCCTCGGCGGTGCCCTCGGCACGCACCTCGTCGGCGGTCTTGCCGAAGGCGAGCGCAGCGGTCTGGGCCAGGTAGTTGGACAGGAACAGCTCGTGGACGTCCACTCCCCCGTCCTTGGTGGGGTGCGCGGGGTTGGCCACGGCGATGAAGTCCGCGGGGATGAGCTGGGTGCCCTGGTGGATGAGCTGGTAGAAGGCGTGCTGGCCGTTGGTTCCCGGCTCGCCCCAGAAGACCTCGCCGGTCTCGGTGGTCACGGGGCTGCCGTCCCAGCGCACGGACTTTCCGTTGGACTCCATGGTGAGCTGCTGGAGGTAGGCGGGGAAGCGGTGCAGGTACTGGGCGTAGGGCAGGATGGCGTGGGAGCCGGCCTTGAAGAAGTTGACGTACCAGACGTTGAGCAGGCCCATGAGCATGGGGACGTTCTCGGCCGGGGCCTTGGTGGCGAAGTGCTCGTCAACGGTGTGGAAGCCGGCCAGGAAGTCGGCGAAGTTCTCCGGGCCGATGGCCACGGCCAGGACCGTACCGACGGCGGAGTCCACCGAGTAGCGTCCACCCACCCAGTTCCAGAAGCCGAAGGCGTTGGCCGGGTCGATGCCGAACTCGGCGACCTTGTCCAGGGCGGTGGAGACGGCCACGAAGTGCTTGGCGATGGCGCCGTCGGTCTCAATGCCCTTGGCCTGGAGGGCGGCCAGGAACCAGTCGCGGGCCATGCGGGCGTTGGTGAGGGTCTCCAGGGTGGTGAAGGTCTTGGAGGCGATGATGAACAGGGTCGTCTCCGGGTCGAGGTCCGCGACCTTCTCGGCACAGTCGGTGGGGTCGATGTTGGAGATGAAGCGGCACTCAAGGCCCTTCTGCACGTAGGGCTTGAGGGCCTCATAGACCATGACGGGGCCGAGGTCGGAGCCGCCGATGCCAATATTGACGACCGTCTTGATGGGCTTGCCGGTGATGCCGGTCCACTCCCCCGAGCGCACGCGTCGGGCGAAGGCGTAGATCTTCTCCAGGACCTCGTGGACATCGGCGACGACGTCCTGGCCGTCCACGGTCAGGGAGTCGGTGGCCGGGCGACGCAGGGCGGTGTGGAGTACGGCGCGGTCCTCGGTGATGTTGATGTGCTCGCCGGCGTACATGGCGTCGCGGCGGCCCGGGACGTCCACCTGCTCGGCGAGCTCGACCAGAGCGTCGCGGACGTCGTCGGTCAGCAGGTTCTTGGACAGGTCGACGTAGAGGTCCCCCAGCTCGTAGGAGAAGCGCTCGGCGCGCTCGGGATCGTCGGCGAACCAGGCGCGCAGGTCCGGGGTCATGGTGTCGTGGAGCTCGGTGAGGCGCTTCCAGGCGGGCGTGGTGGTGGGATCAACCGGATTCAGCATGGCTACAGTCTATGGGTGTTGCGGCCGCGCGCCACTGTCCGGTGCCAACCGTTTTCACGCTCGCAGCGTCCTGATGGTTCTTGACGCGCCGGCGCAGGATCCTCAAGGCTGCCAGTACGATGAGGCGATGGAGCCTTCTTCAGCCGACCTCCAGAGAACAGGCGGGTGGCTGCCACTGACACTCACCTGCGTCGGAACGGTTGTCGTGCTTGTGTCACTGGCAGTAGGCGTCACCACAACGACCAGCTGGCAGAACACCTACGAGCTCCCTGCGTGCCACCCGGAAGACGTGAGCTGCTTGGGTCAGACCCGCGAGGTTGTGGACGAGAACCCGGCCATCCTGTTGCTGGGAGTCATGACCCTCCTACTGGCTGCGGCCGACGTATGGGCACTCGTCCAGATGCGGCGGCACCGCACGACGTTCTGGGTGCAATTCTCCGGCGCATTGCTGGCACTGACGACGATACTGTCTCTCAACACCCTGACGGCATGGTGGAGCTTCCGTTCCCTGGTCTATTGATCGGGCGGCACTTGCCCGAGGTTTGAACCCGTTACCGGTCACTGAGAGCCTGACGATCGCTGATGGTCTGCTGTCGGTACTGGCTCGGTGAGAGCCCCAGAACGCGTCGGAAGTCGGCGGTCAGGTGGGCGTGGTCCGCGTAGTCGAGCTCGGCGGCCACCTGCGCGACGGTGACGGACGAATCCTCCCGAAGCCGCTGTGCTGCCTCTTGGAGCCGGTAGCGTCGGATCACTGCGAGTGGGGGCAGGCCGATGTACTTCTCACAGAGGCGTTGGAGACTGCGGACAGAAAGATCGAGACGTCTCGCCAGCTGATCGACGCGCAGGACGCTTCTGTCGGAGGCGACGACGTCCTCCATCTTGTTGGCGATGAGCGCCATCGCTTGTGGCGGCCCGGTATGCTGCGCCACCCAGTCTGCCAGCGCACTGGCGGCACGTTGTCCACCCCTCATCGTGTTGGTATCCGCCATGGCGTCGGCAACCGCAGCGCCCAGGTCAGGGTCCTCGAGCGGCCGATGGGAGTTCCGGATCAGGGACGGGGAGCACAGCACACCCGCTGCCGCAGGCCTGAGAAGGGCCCCGACGGCCCATCCTCGGCCTTCCAGCTCACGATAGGAGATGCTCGTCGTCGGGCCGTGCAGAGCCATGCCATCGGGCTCGACAACAAGGTTGCAGGCGGGGAACGGGAGCACCTCCTGGCGGTCCCGTTGTCCTGCAGGCAGGTCCCAGCGAGGGATCCAGATCCAGCGGACGCGGTCGGTCAGTGCCTCGGGGACAGGCTGGCGGTGAAAGGTCGGAAGCCTGGAGGGATAGAGGATCCCCCGTTGATCAGCGGTCGTCTCGGGCACGGCTCCTCACCTTTCCTGAGCTGTCGCAGATCTTCAAGCGGAGGCACCTCCATCGTTCCTACAGTCGTTGGCATGAGTACACGCAACGTATCCGGGGTCACTGGTCAGTACACGACTGATGGGACTCCGCACGGCTTCACCAGCATCACACCGTTTCTGGCGGTTGACGGCGCCGACCGGGCGCTTCGGTTCTATTGCGACATCTTCGGGGCGCGCATCGTGGACAGTGTGGAGATGGAGGGGACGGTCGTCCACGCGGAGCTCGACTTCGGTCACGGGAGGCTCCAGATCGGTGAGCCCTCAGCCTTGTCCGGTCTGGTTGCGACTCCGTCGGAGGAGCCGGTCTGCTACTCGATCCGCCTGTACTGCCCGGATGTCGACGCCGCCGTTGAGCGGGCTGCTGCCGCCGGTGCGACCTTGCTGGAACCGCCGGACACCTTCGTGTCCGGGGACAGATTCGCCTCCATCCGCGATCCCTTCGGCGTGCGGTGGTCGGTCATGACCCGGGTCGAGGACCTGTCCGAGGAGGAGAGCTCCGCCCGTGTTGCCGCATGGGCCAAGAAGCAGGCCGTTTCCGACAGTTGAGCCCTTCCGGGGCTCAGCGCCGCTGGCGCTTCTCGCGCACGCGTACCCCGATCTGGATGGGGGTGCCGGTGAAGCCGAACTCCTCACGCAGGCGGCGCTCGATGAAGCGCCGGTAGCCGGCGTCGAGGAAACCGGTGGTGAAGATGACGATCCGGGGCGGGGCCACCTGGACCTGGGTGGCGAAGAGGATGCGTGGCTGCTTGCCGCCTCGCACCGGGTGCGGGGTGGCGGACTGCAGCTGACCCAGGAAGCCGTTGAGGCGGCCCGTGGGCACGCGCGTGGTCCAGCCCTCCAGTGCGGCGTCGAGGGCGCGCACGAGCCGATTGGTGTGCCAGCCGGTCCGGGCCGCCAGGTTGATGTGGGGGGCCCAGGAGACGTGGGCCAGGTCGTGCTCGACCTCCCACAGGAGCATCTTCTGCCGCTCCTCGTCCACCAGGTCCCACTTGTTGTTGACCAGCACCAGGGCGCGGCCGGCATCGACGGCCTGCTGAACGACGCGCACGTCCTGCTCACTGATCGGCTCGGAGGCATCCAGCAGGACGACGGCGACCTCGGCCTTGTCGATGGCGCCCTGCGTGCGCAGCACCGCGTAGTAGTCCGCGCCCCGTGACTGCTTGACACGCCGGCGGATCCCTGCGGTGTCGACGAAGACCCACTGGCGCCCGTCGAGCTCGATGATCTCGTCGACCGGGTCGCGGGTGGTGCCCGCGGTCTCGTTGACGACGACGCGCTCCCTGCCCGCGATGGAGTTCAGCAGCGAGGACTTGCCGACGTTGGGACGCCCCACGAGGGCGATGCGGTGCAGGTCCCCCTCCGGCGCTGCGGTGGCCACGGCGGAGACCTCCGGGAGGACCTCCATGACGGCGTCGAGGACCTCGCCGCTGCCCCGGCCGTGAAGGGCCGAGACCGGGAAGGGCTCGCCCAGTCCCAGGTTCCACAGGGTGGCGGCGTCCCCCTCCTGCGCCGGGGAGTCGACCTTGTTGGCGGCCAGGACCACCGGCTTGCCGCTGCGGCGCAGCATCCGCACCACGCGGGCATCGGTCTCGGTGATGCCGACCTGGGCGTCGACGACCAGCAGGACGGCGTCGGCCATCTCGACGGCGACCTCGGCCTGGGTGGCCACGGCCGCATCGAGGCCGGCCACGTCCACCTCCCAGCCGCCGGTGTCGACGATGGTGAAGCGGCGCCCGGCCCACTCCGCGGGGTAGGAGACCCGGTCGCGGGTCACACCAGGGGTGTCCTGGACGACGGCCTCGCGGCGGCCCAGAACCCGGTTGACGAGTGTCGACTTGCCCACGTTGGGTCGGCCGACGACGGCCAGGACCGGCAGCCCGGGCTCGACGCTGTCGCCGGTGGGCAGGCCGCCGTCGGCCTCCAGGAGGGCGAGGTCCTCCTCATCGAGCTCGTAGTCGGCCAGGCCCGCGCGCATGGCCTGGGCCCGCAGATCCTCCTCGGCGTCCCGCTGGGCGGCGGCGTCGGCGGCCTCCTCCACCAGGTCCAGGACCCGTTCGACCGACTGCTCCAGGGTCAGCTCCGAGGTGTCCACCAGGGTGACGCCCTCGGGCGCGGTGAGGAACTGGGAGACCGTGGCGTCGTCGCGGTCGCGGCGCACCACCTGGTCGCGCAGGGCGTCGGCGTCGACCTGCTTGCCGGCGGCCTCCAGGTCCCCGGCGCGGCGCGCCAGGCGGGCCTCCTCCGAGGCGGTCACCAGCAGGCGGGCGTCGGCGTCGGGCGCGATGACGGTGGTGATGTCACGTCCCTCAGCCACGATGCCGGCACCGGCGGAGAAGGACCCGGCGTGCCCGGTCGCCTCGAAGCGGATGATCTCGCGCTGGCGGCGCGCCAGCTCGGCGCGCACCTCGAGGTTGGTGGCCACCTTCGAGACGACGGTCGCGATGTGCGGGTCGCGGATTGCGGTCGATACATCCGTGCCGTCCACCATGAAGGTGGGGTGCTCGGGATCCAGGCCCATGTGCAGGGGCATTGCGGCGACGGCCTCGGCGACGGCGGCCCCGTCCTCCAGGTCGATCCCCTCGTGCTCGCACCACCAGGCGGCGGCCCGGTACATGGCACCGGTGTCCAGGTAGGCCAGTCCCAGCTCGGCGGCGACGCGCCGCGAGACGGTGGACTTGCCCGATCCGCTTGGTCCGTCGATCGCAACGACGATTCCCATGGTGCCCTCCATCAGGGTCCGATTGACGGTCATGAACTGGGCCAAGCGTCCCATACTTCGGCGCGGTACCGCGGATCAGCCCCCATGAGTACTGACACAGGCGGGCCTGCGCGGCACATTGAACCGGTTTCAGCCCGCGACGACGCGCCAGCCCTGGGCGTCCAGGGCCTCCTCCAGCCGTAGGGCGGCCGCCGGTAGGACGGAGATGAGGGCGATGCCGGCGCTCTGCCCGGCTGAGTGCTCCAGGGAGAAGTCCTCGATGTTGACACCGGCGGCACCGACGTCGGAGAAGAGCCTGCCCAGCTCACCGGCGGCGTCGGGTACCAGGACCTGGACCTCGGTGTAGCGGCGCGGCGCCCCGCCGTGCTTGCCGGGGATGCGTGCCTGACCGATGTTTCCCCGAGTCATGACGTCGGTGATCGCGCCGACGGCCCCGGGAGCGACCACACGTGCCGCTCCTGGGGCTGTGTGCTCTGGGCGATCCGGATCGCAGACTGCCGCCTCGATCCCCGTCACCAGTGCAGCCAGGTCATCACTGATCCGGCGCAGCAGGTCAACCACGGGCCCGGCATTGCCCACGATGATGGCCGACCACAGCCTGGGGTCCGAGGCCGCGATCCGGGTGACATCACGAAGCCCCTGCCCCGACAGGGCCAGGGCTCCCTCCCCCAGCTCCTCCAGCCGGGCGGCCACAAGTGAGGAGACGAGCTGGGGCACGTGGGAGACGGCGGCGACGGCGGCGTCGTGCTCCGCCGCACCCATGCGCACCGGGGTGGCGCCCACATCGACCGCCAGGTTCCTGATGACCAGCTCCGCCTGCGGATCGGAGTCCTGGCTGACAACCACCCAGGGGCGGCCGGCGAAGAGGTCGCAGTCCGCGGCGCCGGCGCCGGAGCGCTCCCGGCCGGCCATCGGGTGGGAGCCGACGTACCTGCGCGCCTGCGCTCCCGCCCGGGACCGGACCTCGGTGACGACCCGTTCCTTGACGGAGGCGACGTCAGTAACGACGGCACTGGGGTGGGCGCTCAGCTGCGCGACGACGACCTCGGCGGTCACGTCGGGGGGCGTGGCCACGACGACGACCTGCGGCTCGGGGCTGTCCTTGCCGTGAATCGTTCCCGCTCCCATGTCTCGGGCCAGCGCCAGGGAGGTCGGCGAGGTGTCGGAGAGCAGGACCTCGACACCTGCCGCCCGCAGCGCCAGGGCGAGTGAGGTTCCCAGCAGCCCCGTGCCGACGATGAGCACCGGGCCTCGCGTGGACAATGACGCCCGCGGCTCGGGAGCGCTCACAGCCCGACCTCCTGCTGCAGTGCGGCGATCTCCTCGCCGCTGAGGGGGCGGGTCTGGCCGGGGCGCAGGTTGCCCAGCCGCAGCGGTCCGAGCCGGGTGCGCGCCAGACGCGTCACAGGATGGCCGACGGCGTCCAGCATGCGCCGCACGATGCGGTTCTTGCCGGAGTGGAGGGTGATCTCAACGATGGAACCGCGCGGCCCGGAATCCTTGACGGTCACCCGGTCCGCCTTGGCCTCACCATCCTCCAGCTCGATGCCGCGCCGCAGCTTACGCGGGACCCAGGGCTCAACCTGTCCCTCAACGATGGCGACATAAGTCTTCGCGATCTCAAAACTGGGGTGCATGAGCCGGTGGGAGAGCTCGCCGTCGTTGGACAGCAGGAGCAGCCCCTCGGTCTCAGTGTCGAGGCGCCCGACATGCACCAGGCGCAGCGAGTCGGGCAGCTCGGGGTGCTCGGCCAGGTAGTCGCGTCCGTACTGGGCCACGGTGGGGCGGCCCTCAGGGTCCTCCATGGTGGTGACGACCCCGGCCGGCTTGTGGAGCATGAGGGTGATGAGCTCGGGGTTGGTGAGGATTCGGCTGCCGTCAACGCGGATCTCCTGGGTCAGCGGGTCCACTCTGACGCCTGCCTCGGTGACGGTGATGCCGTCGACGCTGACGCGGCCGTCGGCGATGAGCTGCTCGCAGGCGCGGCGCGAGGCAACCCCTGCGTGGGCCAGGACCTTCTGCAGCCGCTGCCCGCAGGCGACGTGCGGATCGTCCTGGCCGCCCTTGGTGGCGCGCTCACGCATCTGGAGCAGACGGAACTCCTCGTCCTCATCGATGGCCTCGGCGTCGAAGGCCGCCAGGTCGCCGGCGTCGGCCTGCTCGTCGAGCTCCTCGAGGTCATCCTCGTCGTAGAACTCCTGGGCCCCGAAATCACTGTGGGGCACGGACTCGGTTCGGGTGTGGCGGTTCCTCGGGGTCATGGGGTCCTCCTACCGGCCATCTCATCGGCCTGTTCGACGATCTCCCCCAGCGCCTCGACGCGGGGGAGGTAGGGAGCCAGGGGCGGCAGCTCGTCCAGGGAGTCGATTCCCAGGTACTCCAGGAAGTCTCCCGTGGTCCGGTACAGGATCGCACCGGAGGTCTCGGCACCGGCCTCCTCGATGAGGCCGCGGGCGTGCAGGGTGCGCATGACGCCGTCGACATTGACCCCGCGGATCTGGGCGACGCGCCCCCGGGTGACCGGCTGCCGGTAGGCGACGACGGCCAGAGTCTCCAGGGCGGCCTGGCTCAGGCGCGCAGTGGCGCCGCCGATGATGAACTGCTCGACGAGGTCGGCGTGCTCGGGCACGGAGGCGAAGCGCCACCCGCCTGCCGCACGTCGCAGGAGGAATCCGTGAGCACGGCTGCCGGGCGCCTCTCCGCGGTACTCGGCTGCCAGACTCTCGAGCAGCTCCTCGCAGACACTCTCCTCCATGCCGAGGGCCTCAGCGATCGCAGAGGTGGTCACCGGCTCGTCGGCGACGATGAGGATGGCCTCAGCGGCACTGCGCAGCTCATACCCCGCGACCTCGCTCATGCGAATTCCTCCTCGAGCTCAGTGAGGTTCTCAGAGGTCATCATGCCGGTCAGGTCGTCCTGGCCGCCGCACCAGGTCACGGTGATCTCGCCCATGGCCTCCGTCTGGTCCAGCTCGGCACTGCCCTGCCGGTGGAGGATGAGCAGCGCCAGGAAGCGGGCCACCACGACGGCGGTGCGCTCGGCGTCCTCAATGATCTGGGCGAAGGTCAGGGTTCCGTGACTGCGCAGCCTGCTGGCGATGAGGCTCAGCTGCTGACCGACCGGTACCCGCTCATGCAGGTGGACGGTCTGGACGCCCGGATCGGTGGGCCGAGTGAAGGCGCCCACCGCCAGCCGCGTCAGCTCCTCGGGGGTGATGGTGGCCACGAGCTTGGGAAGCAGCGCCGCCAGATGTGGTTCCAGGGCGACGATGCGGGGGTAGCTGCGTGCGGAGGTCTCCGCCCGGTGACGGAAGGCAGCTGCGGCCTCCTTGAAGGCCCGATACTGCAGGAGCCGGGCGAAGAGCAGGTCGCGGGCCTCGAGCAGCTCAAGGTCGGGCTCCTCCTCGTCCTCGTCATGGGGCAGAAGGCGGTGCGCCTTGAGCGCCAGGAGGGTGGAGGCCACGACGATGAACTCCGATGCGCGCCCCAGGTCCCAGTCCGAGCGCATGTGGGCGATGAAGTCGTCGGTCACCTCGGCCAGCGCCAGCTCGGTGACGTCGAGCCGCTTGCGGGCGATGAGACTCAGTAGCAGGTCGAAGGGGCCTTCGAACTGGGGCAGCGTGACGCTGAATCCGGGCAGCCGGGGCGGCCCCTGCTCCTCCGGCTCAGGCGACATCGCCGCGGGCGATGACCTCGCGGGCCAGCCGGCGGTAGGCGTCCGCACCGGGGTGGGAGGGCGCGTAGCTGGTGATCGGCTCGTTGGCCACGGAGGCGTCCGGGAACTTGATCGTGCGCCGGATGCGCGTGTCGAAGAGCTGCTCGCCGAAGGCCTGCTCCAGGCGCTCAAGCACCTCCCGGGAGTGCAGGGTGCGGGAGTCCACCATGGTGGCCAGGATGCCGTCGATCTCCAGGGTGGCGTTGAGGCGGTCCTTGACCCGCTCGACGGTCTCCACCAGGAGCGCCACCCCACGCAGGGCGAAGAACTCGGTCTCCAGCGGGATGATGACGCCGTGGGAGGCGGTCAGGGCATTGATGGTCAGCAGTCCGAGCGAGGGCTGGCAGTCCACGAGGATCACGTCGTACTCGTCGAGCACCGGACGCAGCACCCGCTTGAGGGCCTGCTCGCGAGCGACCTCGTTGACGAGCTGGACCTCGGCGGCGGACAGGTCGATGTTGGCCGGGACGATGTCCAGCCCCTCCACCGTGGTCTCGTGGATGACCGTGCGGATGTCCGGACGGCTGGCGACAAGCAGGTCGTAGATGGTGGAGTCGAGCTCGTGAGCGTTGATGCCCAGGCCGGCCGAGGCCGCTCCCTGGGGATCGAAGTCGACGATGAGGACCTTGCGCCCCAGCTCGGCCAGGGCCGCACCGAGGTTGATCGTCGTCGTGGTCTTGCCGACGCCGCCCTTCTGGTTGCACATGGAGATGACCCGAGCGGGTCCGTGCGACTCCAGCGGCGCGGGAACGGGGAAGTCCTTCTCCTCGCTCTCGTCGGTGCCGGGGTTGTCGATCAGGCCTGGCTGGATGGAGTCATTCACGTCATCCAGCCTAGTCGAAAGCCGACCGACATCGCCCAGTTCAGATAGGACACGCCAGAGATCAAGGCCAACGGGACCCCGCTTTCAGCCGCGGCTGGGTGTGCACTCAGGCTTCCCCCACAAAGGACTGGGGGACGGCCCTCGCCTGCAGCCTCGCGATCAGGCCAGAGCCCGCGGGTGGCTGGTGGCGTAGACCTCCCGCAGGTGGTCGACCGTGACCTTCGTGTAGATCTGGGTGGTGGTGACCGAGGCGTGCCCGAGCATCTCCTGGACGACACGCACGTCCGCCCCTCCCGCCAGCAGATGCGTGGCGAAGGAGTGTCGCAGGGTGTGGGGGGAGATGCGCCGCTCGTCGGCGCCGTCCGTCCCGATGAGCCCGGCCCGTTCAGCGGCCTGCTGGAGGACCGCCCAGGCGCTCTGCCGACTCAGGGGCCTGCCCAGGGTGTTGAGGAAGACCTGCGGCACTCCCCTGCCCTTCTCGGCCAGGACCGGTCGGCCCCGCACCAGGTAGGCATCCAGCGCCTCCCAGGCGTAGGCCCCCATGGGGACCACGCGTTCCTTGCGTCCCTTGCCGAACAGCCTCAGCAGCCTCGAGACGGTGTCAAGGTCGTCGACGACGAGTCCCACCGCCTCGGAGATGCGGGCGCCGGTGGCGTAGAGGACCTCCAACAGCGCTCGGTCGCGCAGGCTCGCCGGGGAGTCGTCAACGCCTGCTGCCTCCAGGAGGCGGCGGACCTCGTCGACCCCTAAGGCCTTGGGCAGGCGCCTTCCGGGCTGGGGCGGGCGCACGGTGGCCGAGGGATCCTCTGAGGTGGTGCCCTCGGCCAGGAGGAACTTGTGCCAGCCGCGCACGGCCGTGACGGTTCTGGATGCCGAGGACGACGCCAGCGGACGGGCACCGTCGGAGCCGGTGCGCAGGACCTCGAGGAAGCCGGCCACGTCGTTGCGGCTGACGTCCTGCGGTGCTGAGATGCCGGCGCTCCTCAGGTAGCGCAGGTAACGGCCGAGATCGCGCTCATAGGCGCTCAGGGTGTGAGGGCTCAGCCCACGCTCGACACGCAGGTGGGCGAGGTAGCCGCGCAGCCCCCGCTCCAGGGCGTCTCCACGCGGATCGGGGGTGGTATCGACGGTCGAATCCGTCGTGTGCGCTGTGCTCGTCGGAGTCCGCCGAGGCTCAGCCGAGCTTGGCGACCAGGCCGAGCCCGACGATCGTGATCGTCCAGATGATGGCCACCGCCACCGTGATGCGGTCGAGGTTGCGCTCGGCCACGCCGGAGGACCCTGCGGAGGAGGAGATACCGCCGCCGAACATGTCCGACAGACCGCCGCCCTTGCCCTTGTGCAGGAGGATCGACATGATGAGGAAGAAGCTCGAGAGGACGAGCAGCACCTGAAGGACGATACGCACTACGTTCACGTCACGTTCCCTTCGTTGTTGGTTCCGTCTTGCTGCGGGGGCCTCACGCTCCGGCATGGGTCCGGCGCGACTCCCGACAGGGTCCGCGCCCCCACCTGTCCGCGTGGCAGTCTACCTGTAACGCGCGGGGTCCCGGACACCTCGGGGTGTGAGGTGTCCGGGACCCTGTCAGCGAGCAGTGAGACGCGGCGGAGAAGTGATCGCTCAGCTCCTCCGCTGCGGCTCGGGCTGCTCAGGCGTAGAAGCCGGCCATGGCGGCGAAGGAGTCCGCCTTGAGGGAGGCTCCGCCGACGAGTGCGCCGTCGACGTCGGGCTGGGCCATGAGCTCCTTGATGTTGCCGGGCTTGGCGGAGCCGCCGTAGAGGATGCGGGTGGCGTCGGCGGTGGCGTCGCCGTAGTCGGCACGCAGGGCCTCGCGGATCGCTCCGCACACCTCCTGGGCATCCTCGGCGGTGGCGGTCTCGCCGGTGCCGATGGCCCAGATGGGCTCGTAGGCGATGACGATCTTGGCGACGTCCTCGCCGCTCCATCCCTCCAGGGCGGCACGGATCTGTCCCAGGACGAAGTCGACATGGGTGCCGGCCTTGCGGATCTCCAGGGCCTCACCGCAACACAGGATGGGGGTCATGCCGGCGTCAAGCACCTTGCGGGCCTTGGCGCCCACGAGGGCGTCGGACTCGTTGTGGTACTCGCGGCGCTCGGAGTGGCCCATGACGACGTAGCTGACACCGAGCTTGGCGAGCATCTCGGTGGAGATCTCACCGGTGTAGGCGCCGTTGTCGTGGATGGAGACGTCCTGGGCGCCGTACTTGATGTCCAGGGAGTCGGCCTCGACGATGGTCTGCACGGTACGGATGTCCGTGAAGGGCGGGATCACGAGGACCTCGCACTTGGTGTAGTCGTGATCGCGGTCCTTGAGCTCCATGGCCAGGCCCTGGACGAGGTGGTTGGCCTCGAGGTGGTCGAGGTTCATCTTCCAGTTGCCCGCCATGAGCGGGGTGCGGTTACTCATCTGGGTTGCCTTCCTTCAGTCGTTGAGCACGGCGATACCGGGCAGTGTCTTGCCCTCGAGGAGCTCGAGGGAGGCGCCGCCGCCGGTGGAGATGTGGGAGAACGTGGCCTCATCGAAGCCGAGCGTGCGCACGGCCGCGGCGGAGTCGCCACCGCCGATGACGGAGAAGGCGTCGGACTCGGAGATCGCCTTGGCCACGGCCTTGGTGCCCTCGGCGAAGGCCGGGAACTCGAAGACGCCCATGGGGCCGTTCCACACCACGGTCTTGGAGGTGGCGATGGCATCGGCGAAGAGCTTTCGCGTCTCAGGGCCGATGTCCAGGCCCATCTGGTCGGCGGGCAGGGCGTCAGCGGGCACCACGGTGGCGGGGGCGTCCGCGGCGAAGGTCGGGGCCACGACGGTGTCGACGGGCAGCAGCAGCTCGACGCCGTTGGCCTTGGCGGTCTCCAGGTAGCCCTTGACGGTGTCGATCTGGTCCTTCTCCAGCAGAGAGGTACCCACCTCGTAGCCCTGGGCGGCCAGGAAGGTGTAGGCCATGCCGCCACCGATGAGGAGACGGTCGGCCTTGCTCAGCAGGTTGGAGATGACGCCGAGCTTGTCGGAGACCTTGGAGCCGCCGAGCACCACGGTGTAGGGGCGCTCGGGGTCGTTGACGGCGCGCCCCAGGGACTCGATCTCCTTGACGACGAGCAGGCCGGCGGCGGAGGGCAGCAGCTTGGCGACGTCGTAGACGGAGGCCTGCTTGCGGTGCACGACGCCGAAGCCGTCGGAGACGAAGACGTCGGCCAGGGCGGCGAGCTCGGCGGCGAAGGCCTCACGCTCAGCGTCGTCCTTGGAGGTCTCGGCGGCGTTGAAGCGCACGTTCTCCAGCAGGACGATCTCACCGTCACCAGCTGCGGCGACGGCGGCCTTGGCGGAGTCGCCCACGGTGTCCTCGGCGAGGGTCACCTTGACACCGGTGACCTCGGCGAGGCGCTTGGCGACAGGGGCCAGGGAGTAGTCGGGGTTGACCTGCCCCTTGGGGCGCCCCAGGTGGGCGGTGATGATTACCTTGGCGCCGGCGTCGAGCAGAGTGCGCAGGGTGGGCAGAGCGGCCTGGATACGGCCGTCGTCGGTGATGTTCTTGTCGGCGTCCAGCGGCACGTTGAAGTCGGAGCGGACCAGGACACGCTTGCCCTTGAGGTCGCCCAGGGACTCGATGGTCTTCATGAAGCCTCTCATCGGTTGTGGGTGAAGGTGTGGGTGTGGGACGGACGGCGCCCGCGCACGCATAGCGTGGCGCGGGCGCCGTCTTCTAGAGAGTCATGCTCTCGGTCTGGTCTCAGGCGAGCTTGGAGCCGACCAGGGCGGTCAGGCGGACCAGGGCGTTGGAGTAGCCCCACTCGTTGTCGTACCAGGACAGGACCTTGACGAGGTTGCCGATGACCTTGGTCTCGGTGGCGTCGAAGATCGAGGTGTGCGGGTCGCCCACGATGTCGGAGGAGACGATCGGATCCTCGGTGTACTTCAGAACACCCTTGAGCTCACCCTCGGCGGCGGCCTTGACGGCAGCCTTGACGGCCTCGACGGAGACCTCCTTCTCAGCGATGAAGGTCAGGTCGGTCAGCGAGCCGGTCGGGGTGGGGACACGCACGGCCAGACCGTCGAACTTGCCCTTGAGGGCGGGCAGAACGAGGGCCACGGCCTGGGCGGCACCGGTCTTGGTGGGGATCATGTTCAGCGCGGCGGCGCGAGCACGGCGCAGGTCGCTGTGCGGGGCGTCGAGGACGCGCTGGTCACCCGTGTAGGAGTGGATGGTGGTCATGATGCCGCGCTCGATACCGAAGTTCTCGTGGAGAACCTTGGCCAGGGGGGCGAGGCAGTTGGTGGTGCACGAGGCGTTGGACACGATGTTCATCGTGGCGTTGTCGTAGTCGCCCTCGTTGACACCCATGACGAAGGTGCCGTCGACGTTCTTGGCGGGAGCGGAGATGACGACCTTCTTGGCGCCACCGTCAAGGTGGGCCTTGGCCTTCTCGCCGTCGGTGAAGAAGCCGGTGGACTCCACGACGACCTCGACGCCCAGGTCACCCCAGGGCAGGTCGGCGGGGTTGCGCTGAGCGAGCACCTTGATGTGCTTGCCGTTGACGGTGATGCCATCCTCGTCGTAGGAGACCTCGCCGTCGAAACGACCGAGGATCGAGTCGTACTTGAGCAGGTGGGCCAGGGTCTTGTTGTCCGTCAGGTCGTTGACGGCGACAACCTCGATGTCGGCGCCCTGCTCGAGGGCGGCACGGAAGAAGTTGCGGCCGATCCGGCCGAAGCCGTTAATACCAACGCGGGTGGTCACTTTGTGTCCTCCTAGTGCGCCGGTTGGCGGCGCACGGTTGCTGGGGCTCTTTTCACACATGGCGTGTGCTCCGGAACCTCCTCTTCAGCTCACATCCGATTCAGCTCCGGTACGGCCGAGTCTAGTCACACTGGGCAGGCGCTGGGAGTCGCCGACCACGCCACGGGCGAACACGGTGATGCACAAGCCAAACCGAGGGGACCAAAGACCGTCAGGCGCCCCAAAGGCAAGGACCGAGGTCCCATCTCACCTCAGGGCTCGAGCATCTCCTGGGTGAGAACCGACTCCGTGTCGGGGATGCCCAGCTCGTGGGCCTGCTTGTCCGCCATGGCCAGGAGGCGGCGGATACGTCCAGCGACGGCGTCCTTGGTCAGCTGTGGGTCGGAGAGCTGCCCGAGCTCCTCCAGGGATGCCTGCTTGTGCGCGATGCGCAGGCGACCGGCCTGAAGCAGGTGGGCGGGGACGTCGTCGCCCAGGATCTCGAAGGCGCGCTCGACGCGGGCACCCGAGGCGACGGCGGCGCGGGCCGAACGGCGCAGGTTGGCGTCGTCGAAGTTGGCCAGGCGGTTGGCGGTGCCCCGCGACTCGCGCCGAGATCGGCGCTCGGCCCACACCTTGAAGGCCTCCGGCGCCCCCATCCGCTCCAGGAGAACACCGATGGCCTCGCCGTCGCGAACGACGACGCGGTCGGCCCCGCGCACCTCTCGGGCCTTGGCGGAGATGTCGAAGCGCCGCGCGGCCCCGACCAGGGCCAGTGCGGCCTCGGAGCCGGGACAGGTGACCTCCAAGGAGGAGGACCGACCGGGCTCGGTCAGGGATCCGCGGGCCAGGAAGGCTCCACGCCAGGCGGCAGCGGCGGCGTTGCGCCCTCCTTGAATGACGGACACCGGCATACCCCGCACCGGCCGGCCCCGGTCGTCGACCAGCCCGGACAGCCGGGCCAGGTCCTTGCCGCGCTTGGTCACTCGCAGCACGTAGCGGGACCCTCGGTGCAGGGAACCGCCCTGCACCACCATGACCTCGGGCTCCATCCCGTAGAGCTCCTTGAGGTGCTGATGCAGGCGCCGCACCGCTCCCCCGTGATCGAGCTCGGCCTCGACGACGATGCGCCCGGAGACGATATGGAGCCCTCCGGCGAAGCGCAGCATCGCGGAGACCTCCGCCCGTCGTTGGGCGGCGTTCTCAGTAGCGACGAGCGCGAGCTCATCCTTGACGGTGACCGTCAGTGACATGGGCGGGCTCCTCGTGGTCGGGGTTCGTGATTCGGGACTGGCCAACATGGTTGACGCTGCGGCCGTTGCCAGGGCGTCCCGGGTGCTGGCGAGGCGCAACTCGAACATGCGCGGGCGAAGCGGCTCAAGACGTCAGGGCGATGTCATACGGCGCCCGAGGCGTATCAATGGAGAATTTTTAGCCGCAGCACCCGGCAGCCGGCTGGAAGCGGCCGCCGAGAATTATGAACGATCATGTACAGCTGGACTCTTCAATGAGTCCAGCATCACATGTCATCGCGTCCGCTGAGATCGGTGACGTCCCCCAGCGCTCCCTCGAAGGCATCCCGGAAGGCAGCTGCCAGACGCAGCGGATCGTGGTGGCACAGGGCCTCACCGGTGCGCACCTGCCGCAGGACGACGGTGGCCCCCATGGCGGCGGCCACCGCTGCAAGATCCGCGACGTCCTCAACGGTGGAGGGGTCGGCCAGCACCACGTCCAGGCGCAGGTCGGGTGCGTACTGGCTCAGGACCCGGAGATGATCGGCACTGGTCATCCCGTCGGTCTCGCCTTGCTGAGCGGAGAGGTTGAGGACCACCACCTTGCGGGCCGAGGTGTTCACCAGCGCGCGGCGCATGGACGGCAGGATGAGGTGCGGGAGCACCGAGGTGTACCAGGAGCCGGGCCCCAGGACCACCCATTCGGCCGCATCGATGGCGCGCAGCGCCTCGGGGTGGGCGTCGGCGTCCTCGGGAACCATCACCACGTTCTCCAGACGTCCGCGGGCCGAGGCCACTGCCACCTGCCCACTGACCCGGCGCCGGTTCCCCCCGGAGACGATGTCGGCCTCAATGACCAGGGGTGAGGAGGACATCGGCACGACGCGGCCGTGGATCGTCAGCAGGCGCCCCACCCAGTCGAGCCCGGCGACCTCGTCCCCCAGCAGCTGCCACAGCGCCAGGATGAGCAGGTTCCCCAGGGCGTGATTGTCGAGCTCACCCTGCCCCTCGAAACGGTGCTGGAGCACGTCTCGCCAGGTCAGGCCCCACTCGGAGTCCTCGCATAGCGATGCCAGCGCCATTCTCAGGTCTCCTGGCGGCAGACAGTCGAACTCGCGGCGCAGGCGTCCCGAGGAGCCGCCGTCGTCGGCGACGGTGACGACGGCGGTGAGCCGGTGGGTGATGTGGCGCAGCGCCCGCAGCGTGGCGGACAGTCCGTGCCCACCCCCCAGGGCGACGACGGCTGGCCCCTCCTCACCGCGGCGGGGCCAGCCCGCTGCATCGATCGTGGTTCCCACTGCCTACTCCCGTCCCAGATCGCGGTGCTGGACGACGACCTCGAAGCCCCCGCGCCTCAACCTGGCGCCGAGCCGCTCGGCCGAGGCCACGGAACGGTGCTTGCCGCCGGTGCAGCCCACAGCCAGGGTGACGTGGGGCTTGAGCTCATCGATGTACTGCGGGAGCGCGGGGATGAGCAGGTCGGCGTAGCCGTCGACGAAGGCCGCCGCCCCCTTCTGGGCGAAGACGTAGTCGGCCACCGGTGCGTCACGTCCGGTGAGGTGGCGCAGCTCTGAGACCCAGTAGGGATTGGGAATGAAGCGCACGTCCAGAACGTGGTCGGCGTCCAGGGGAATGCCGTACTTGAACCCGAAGGACATGACGTTGATACGCAGCGCCAGGTCGGATTCGTGCGCCACGAGCTCGCGCACCCGCCGGGCGAGGTCGTGGACGGAGTAGTTGGAGGTGTCGATGACGCTGTCTGCCACGCCCCGCAAGCCCCCCAGGAGAGTGCGCTCGTGCTCAATCCCGTCCAGGACGGAGCCGCTGCCCTGCAACGGGTGGGGTCGGCGAGAGGACTCAAAGCGTCTGACCAGCACGGCGTCGGAGGCATCCAGGAAGATGAGCCTCACGTCGGTGCCGTTGTTGCGGACCTTGCGCAGATAGTCCATGAAGTGGGAGAAGAACTCGCGACTGCGCACATCGACCACCGCGGCCAGCCGGTGCACACCGGCGCCGACCGTCGTCATCATTCCCGACAGAGCCGGCAGCAGCTGAGGCGGCAGGTTGTCCACGACGTACCAGTCGAGGTCCTCCAGAGCATTGGCCGCGCGCGAGCGCCCCGCCCCGGACATACCCGTGACAATAATCATCTCGGGGCGTTCCGCCGGGGGAACCGGAGGAGTCGCCTCATCGAGGGCGGGGATCTCAATGGGAACCGTGTCCTGAAGCCGCTGGCGCTTGCCGGAGGAGGACTGAGGGCGACGCTCGTCATGCATGCACCAAGCATCGCATGTCCAGCTCGCTCCGCCCGTCGCCGACGCCGGTTTACCGGTAGCGTTTCACCGTTACCAGTACTCACGGCCGCCGGTTCTCGGCGCCAGATACCAGGAGGCCCCATGAGCCCCACCCCCATGTCCGACCAGGCTCCCTCATGCCAGTGCGCGCCCCAGGAGACGCCGATGCGTCGGCCCACCGCCCCCGTGCTGGGTACGCCCTGGACCAGCAGCGCAACGAAGGTGGCGCTGCTGGGCGCCGGTGAGATCGGCAAGGAGGTGGCAATCGCTCTGACCCGCCTGGGGGTGGAGGTCACGGCGATCGACCGCTATGAGGGGGCTCCGGCCCAGCAGGTGGCGCACAACGCCATGACGGTGGACATGAGCGATCCCGAGGCGCTGACGGCCGCCATCCGCGCCAGCGGTGCCGACGTCGTGATCCCGGAGATCGAGGCGCTGGCCACCGACGCCCTGGCGGCCCTGGAGGAGGCCGGCGAGGTTCGGGTAGTGCCGACGGCCCGCGCGGTGCAGCTGACGATGAATCGTGAGGGCATCCGACGCCTGGCAGCTGAGGAGCTGGGGCTGGCAACCAGTCCCTACGCCTTCGCCTCGTCCTTGGACGAGCTGCGCGCAGGTGCTCAGCAAGTGGGCTTTCCGTGTGTGGTCAAACCGGTCATGTCCTCGTCAGGGCACGGCCAGTCCGTGGTGCGCGGGCCGCAGGACCTGGAGGCGGCCTGGCGCTACGCGGCAGCCGACGGGCGCGTGGACCGCGGCCGGGTCATCGTGGAGGGCTTCGTGCGTTTCGACACCGAGATCACGCTGCTCACGGTGCGCTGGCGTCATCCCGGCACCGGGGAGACGGTGACGAGCTTCTGCGAACCGATCGGGCACCGACAGGTCGATGGGGACTATGTGGAGTCCTGGCAGCCGCAGCCCCTGAGCGCGATGGCCCTGGAGCAGGCCCAGCAGGTGGCCGAGCGCGTGACCGCGGCGCTGGGCGGCTGGGGCCTGTTCGGGGTGGAGCTGTTCATCTGCGGGGAGGAGGTTCTCTTCTCCGAGGTCTCCCCGCGCCCCCATGACACCGGCCTGGTGACACTGGCGAGCCAGCGCCTGAGCGAGTTCGAGCTGCACGCCCGCGCCCTGCTGGGCCTGCCCGTGGACACCACGCTGCGCTCCCCCGGCGCCTCGGTGACCATCAAGGCGCCGGGAGAGTCCGCGCCGGGTGAGGGTGTGCGCTTCGCGGGTCTTGATGAAGCCCTCGCTCAGGAGGGGGTGGATCTGCGGCTCTTCGGTAAGCCTGAGGCCCACCCGGGGCGGCGCCTGGGCGTTGTCGTGGCCTACGCCGACGACGTGCAGGTCGCCCGGGACCGGGCGCGGTCCGCCGCCGGGGCGATCCGTCTCAGCGTCTGAGTCAGATCGCCCGGGCAGGCCACGCCGTCTCAGCGCCTATCCCCGGCGGCGGTTCCTGCACCGCAGGTACGAGGCGGGCGCCGTTGGAGGCGATGACGTCGCGGTACCAGCCGAAGGACTTCTTGCGGTAGCGGGCCAGGGTGCCGTTGCCGTCGTCGTCGCGGTCCACGTAGATGAAGCCGTAGCGCTTGGACATCTGGGCGGTGGAGGCCGAGACCAGGTCAATGCATCCCCAGGAGGTGTAGCCCAGGACCTCGACGCCGTCGGCGATGGCCTGGGCGACCTGGACCAGGTGGTCGTTCATGTAGGCGATGCGGTAGTCGTCCTCAACCGTGGGACCGTCGGGGCCCTCCACCAGGACGTCCTTGGCTCCCAGCCCGTTCTCGACAATGAACAGGGGCTTGCCCCAGCGGTCCCAGTAGTCGTTGAGGATGGTGCGCAGGCCCGCCGGGTCGATCTGCCACCCCCACTCGGAGGCCTCGAGGGTCGGGTTGGTCACGCCACCCATGAGGTTGCCCCGGCCGACCGGAGCCTCCTGGGTGACGGTCTCGCACACGGACATGTAGTAGGAGAAGGACACGAAGTCGACGGTGTGCTCACGCAGCAGCACGCGGTCCTCCTCGGTGATCTCCAGCTCGATGCCCTTGTCCCGCAAAGTGCGCAGCAGGTAGCCGGGGTACTCGCCGCGCACGTGGAGGTCCCCGAAGGCGTAGTTGGCGCGCTCGGCCTGCTTGGCCGCCCAGACGTCACGGGGATCGGGGGTGAGCGGGTAGGTGGGCACGGCCAGGATCATGCAGCCGACCCGGATATCGGGGTTGACCTCGTGGGCGATCCTCGTGGCGGCAGCGGAGGCGACGAGCTCGTGGTGGATGGCCTGGTAGAGGTCCTGCTCGCTGAGCCTGTCCTTGGGGGTGGCGATGCCGCCGGACAGGAAGGGCTCGTGGAGGACGGAGTTGATCTCGTTGAAGGTCAGCCAGTACCGCACCCGCTCGCCGTAGCGCTCGAACAGGGTGCGGGCGTAGCGCTCGAAGAAGCCGATGAGGCGGCGGTCGGTCCAGCCGTCATAGGTACGCGCCAGGTGGAGCGGGGTCTCGTAGTGGCTGATGGTGACCAGCGGCTCGATGCCGTGCTTCTCGAGCTCGTCGAGGACCCGGTCGTAGAAGGCGAGCCCCTCCTCGTTGGGCTCGGTCTCGTCACCGAGCGGGAAGATGCGGCTCCAGGCGATGGAGAAGCGGAAGACCTTGAAGCCCATCTCCGCCAGCAGGGCGATGTCCTCGGCGTAGCGGTGGTAGAAGTCAATGGCCTCTAGCTTGAGGTTGTCGGGTGTGGGGGCCTGGGTGGGCGGGGTCAGGATGCCCCGGGGCATGACGTCCTGGACGGACAGGCCCTTGCCGTCCTCGTCGTAGGCGCCCTCGATCTGGTTGGCGGCGGTGGCTCCGCCCCACAGGAAGCCGCCGGGGAAGCGCAGGTCGGGGTCAGGTGATGGCGTGGTCATTGTTCCTCATCCTCCGTGTCTTCTGCCAGGTGGCAGGTTCAGAAGGCTCCGAGTCAGTGACCGCCGCGATCAGATCGCGCTGACGGCGGCGCCGACCTGCGCCTCATGGCGGCGTCCGGCCTCAGTCCTGCAGGCCCACCATGACGGAGGAGGCCTTGACGACGGCGACCGCCTGCTTACCCTCTGCCAGCTCGAGCTCCTCAATGGCCGCGTTGGTGATGGAGGAGGTGATGATGACGCCCGGGGCGACCTCGATCTTGACGACGCCGTTGACGGCACCCTTCTCGATGGAGACGACAGTGCCGGGCAGCTGGTTGCGGGCGGAGATCCTCATACGGGGTTTCCTTTCGAGTTGACGCCAGTCCAGCACGTCGCGGAATCACACTACTGTTCAGTGTCTGGACTGTTGAGGTGAGCCAAGATAGTACCTGCCAGAGCCGGTCCGATGCCCTTGACACGGGTGATGTCGTCCACGTCGGCTTCCCGGATACGTTTGACCGAGCCGAACTCCCGCAGGAGGGCGGCCTGACGAGCCGGCCCCAGGCCGGGGATCCCGTCCAGGACGGAGCGGGTCATGCCGGCCGAGCGCTTCTTGCGGTGGTGGGTGATAGCGAAGCGGTGGGACTCGTCGCGCAGGTGCTGGAGCAGGTAGAGGGCGGGCGACGTGCGCGGCAGGATGACGGGGAACTCCTCCCCCGGCACCCACACCTCCTCCAGACGCTTGGCCAGGCCGATGAGCGGCACGTCGATGCCGAGCTCATCGAGCACGGTGCGTGCGGCATTGACCTGCGGCAGCCCGCCGTCGACGACAACCAGTCCGGGCGCGTAGGAGAAGCGCCGGGCCTTGCCGGTCTCAGGATCGATGGGCCCGGAGACGACGGCGATGCCCTCGACGTCCTCGATCTCCTGCGCCGCCCGGGCAGCGGCCTCACCGCGCCCCTGCTCGGCGATGAGGCGTTTGAACCTGCGGGTGAGGACCTCGTGCATGGCGGCGGTGTCGTCGGTGGCGCCGCTGCCGTCCTGGCCGCGCACGGTGAAGCGTCGGTAGTCGGACTTGCGCGGCGCACCGTCCTCGAAGACGACCATGGAGCCGACCTGGTAGGTGCCCTGGGTGTGGGAGATGTCGTAGCACTCGACGCGCAGGGGCGCCTCGGGCAGATCGAGGGCCTCGGCGAGCTCATCGAGGGCGAGGGCGCGCTGGGTGAGATCCCCCGCCCGACGGGTCTTGTGCAGCCGCAGAGCCTCCTGCGCGTTCTTGCGCACTGTATCCATGAGGGCGGCCTTGTCGCCGCGCTGCGGGACGCGCAGGTCAACCTTCGCTCCGCGCAAGCCGGACAACCAGGCTCGCACGGTGGCGGCGTTGCTGGGCAGCTCGGGAACCAGGATCTCCTTGGGCACCGCCGTGGTGGCCGTATGGGCGACGTCGTCAACGCTCGTGGCCGCCGACTCGCCCTTGCGCCGGGAGGCGTCACCGTTGGAACCGTTGGGGCCACTACGGGGCTGGGGGCTGGAGGGGGCACGGTCCCCCACCCCGACGGAGGTGGTGGTGCCCGAAGATGTGGGGGCGCCGGCGTCGGCCGGATCAACGAGGGAGCCGTAGACCTGTTCGAGGAGGCGCTCGATGAGCTCGGCGTCGCCGGCGTCGTCGATGAGGTCCACGACCCAGCCGCGCTGACCGCGCACCCGGCCGCCGCGGACGTGGAAGACCTGGACGGCGGCCTCGAGCTCGTCGCGGACCAGGGCGAAGACGTCGGCGTCGGTCGCATCGGGAAGGACGACGGCGTTGCCCTCGATGACCTTGCGCAGTGCGGCGGCGTCGTCACGCAGGCGGGCGGCCTTCTCGAAGTCGAGGGCGGCGGCAGCCGCCTTCATCTCAGCCTCGACCTGGCGCAGGTAGGGGCCGGTGCGACCGGCCATGAAGGCGCAGAAGTCCTCGGCCAGCGCCCGATGGTCCTGCGGGCTGATGCGACCCACACAGGGCGCCGAGCACTTGTCGATGTACCCCAGCAGGCAGGGACGCCCCGAGGCCTGGGCACGGCGGAAGACGCCGGCTGAGCAGGAACGCACCGGGAAGACCCGCAGCAGCTGCTCGACGGTCTCGCGGATGGACCAGGCCTGGACGAAGGGACCGAAGTAGCGGGTTCCCGGTTTGCGGGCCCCGCGGACCACCTGGACGCGGGGGTAGGTCTCCCCCATCGTCACCGCCAGGTAGGGGTAGGACTTGTCGTCCTTGTACATGACGTTGAAACGGGGGTTGAACTCCTTGATCCAGGAGTACTCCAGGGCCAGGGACTCCACCTCGGTGGACACCACCGTCCATTCCACCGCGCATGCGGTGGTGACCATCTTCTGGGTGCGCGGGTGCAGTGCGGCGAGGTCCTGGAAGTAGTTGGACAGGCGCTGACGCAGGTTCTTGGCCTTGCCGACATAGATGACCCGTCCCTGCCCGTCCAGGAACCGGTAGACCCCCGGGGACGTGGGGATCTCGCCCGGGGCAGGACGGTACGTCGAGGGGTCGGCCATGCCCGCAAGCGTAGACGCCCATCATCCTCGTCCACGACCCGCGGCCCGGCAGCCGGCCGCCGGCACCCCGAGGTCAGGAACGACGAAGGACCCGAGCCGGTAGGGCTCGGGTCCTCGTCATGGTGGTGGGCGATACTGGGATCGAACCAGTGACCTCTTCCGTGTCAGGGAAGCGCGC